>Ga0114909_1000318_pt1 | contig 37206 bp, 31 predicted proteins | sample MalvireepMed_906_FD_87290 | JGI IMG/M metagenome (GOLD analysis project Ga0114909, IMG submission 87290) | Marine viral communities from the Global Malaspina Expedition - Malaspina viral metaG DeepMed_906 | ecosystem: Environmental > Aquatic > Marine > Oceanic | place: Mediterranean Sea...
GAGTATATGCATTATTACAATAATGAGCGTATTCAACTCAAACTAAAAGGACTGAGCCCTGTGCAGTACAGAACTCAGTCCTTGGTATAAACTAAACCGTCCAAGTTTCGGGGGTCAGTTCATATCGTGGGGCTTTTTGGTTCTTTGCATTAAATTTTTTGTTTAATGCTTCAGGTTTAGAGATGGCGCGCCATAAAATTACAAATAGCGCATCAAACTCTGCATTTAATGGCGTCTCTGTTTGGCGAATGGTATGCATTAAGCCAAGTCGACTAATAAATCCCATAAACACATCGAAGAGTATGTGCAGTGGGACAGTGTCATTGAGCACCCCACGATTTTGACCATCTTCTAATACCGCCAAAAACGCGCCAATTAACTCTTTGTTTTCATAGATTGCGATATTACGTATACGCGAGGCCGACACAGAAGACAGCACCATCACCGCATCTGGATGCGAGTCTACAAAATCAAAGCAGACCCACAGCGTCTTACGTAGACGATCTTGTACGCTATCAATCCCTTGCAGATGATCCATGATGCGAGCGGCTAATCTGCCGAGCACAATATCCATAATGGTATAAAACAGCGTTTGCTTGTCCCCGAAGTACTTGTAGAGCGTTTGCAAGGAAACATTTGCAGACTTTGCAATCTGCGCCATCGTCACCTCATTAGCATCAAATCCTGCAAAGACCTTACGAACGGCCTGTTCAATTTTATCCAAAGTTGCGGGTCGCATATCGGATAGGGGTGCTAGCGATCGCGTTTGCGTGGGGCTATCTGACTGATTAAAGGTTTTCATATTTATCGCTTCTTAAAGTATTGGTTATTTGATACGTCCTATCAGTTAAGTGATTTTCTCGATAATCTAACGTGATTAAATTAATGAGTAATTTGAATTACCATTTTTATTTAATATATTGCGAAGTGGTTTTTCATAGCCTAGTATAAGACTCGTATATTAATAAATACAAAGAATTTATCGCATATCTATAACGGTAATATAAATTACCATAACTTAAAAAATGGCTTGGATATAGCTGTTATTCATTCAATCTTGTCAAGGATAGACATCATGAGTATCGAAAAATTTACCCCAAACTGGATGACCGAAGAACATCAGATGGTGTATGACAGCGCCTTGAAAATGTTTCAATCTTGGGAGCCAAAGGATGAGCAGTGGCGCAAAAACGGCATGATCGATCGTGCTGCGTGGGAAGAAGCGGGCGAGATGGGGTTTTTGTGTGCGGCAATACCAAGCGAGTATGGCGGCGGCGGCGGCGATTTCGGTCATGAAGCCGCGCTCATCTACGCACAGACTGAGGCCAATCAGTCAGGATTTGGCGGTATGGTGCATTCAGGTATTGTCGCGCCTTATATTTTAGCCCATGGTACTGAAGCACAAAAACAAGCGTGGTTACCAAAAATGGCAACGGGCGAATATATTGGCGCTATCGCCATGACTGAGCCTGGCACTGGCTCCGACCTACAAAACATCAAAACCTATGCAGTAAAAGACGGTGATGATTACATTATCAATGGCTCTAAGACTTTTATCACCAATGGTCAGCACGCCAATCTTATCTTATTAGCATGCAAAACAGACCGTGAAAAAGGCGCGCAAGGTGTCTCACTTATCATCGTAGAAACGGACAACGTAGAAGGGTTTGAACGTGGGCGCAATCTCGATAAGATTGGTCTGACCTCTCAAGATACCTCAGAGCTTTTCTTTAGCAATGTCCGTGTACCGCAAACCAACCTGTTGGGTACGGTGGAAGGCATGGGCTTTATACAGATGATGCAAGAGCTGCCACGTGAGCGCCTCATCATTGCGCTATCAGGGGTCGGTTCGATGAAGCTGGCTATCAATCTAACACTAGATTATGTAAAGGGCCGTGAAGCCTTTGGCAAACCTATTTGGAAATTTCAAAACACCCGTTTTAAGATGGCTGAATGCTATGCCGATTATCTCGCTGCCAGTACCATGTGTGATGCGGCAGTCGATGCGATGTTAGATGGCAAACTGTCTGTACCGCATGCTTCATTGATCAAATACTGGGTCACCGAAAAACAGTGCGAAGTCATCGATGAATGCGTGCAGCTGTTTGGTGGCTATGGCTATATGACCGAGTATCCTATCGCCCGTTTATATGCTGATGCGCGCGTGCAAAAAATCTATGGCGGCACCAATGAGATTATGAAAGAGTTGGCATCACGCTTTATGTAGACGCTTATATTATAAGACTACGATAGTTATTGTTTATTTAAAAAATAAAAAAAGGATTTTTTATGACTGAGACTGCTTATATTTATGATGCTATCCGCACGCCACGCGGCAAAGGAAAAAAGGACGGCTCTTTGTATCAGGCGTCACCAATCTGGCTGACACGTACCTTATTAAAGGAGATGGAGCAGCGTCATAATTTGGATACCAGTTTGGTCGATGATGTGGTGCTTGGCTGCGTGACCCCAGTGGGCGAGCAAGGCTCTGATATTGCGCGTATCGCCGTCATTGATGCTGGTTGGGCACAAAGTGTGGCTGGGTTAACTTTGTCTCGGTTTTGTGCCTCTGGTCTGGAGTCTATTAATCTTGCGGCTGCCAAAGTCATGTCAGGTATGGAAGACATGGTAGTGGCAGGCGGTGTGGAGTCTATGAGCCGTGTGCCGATGGGCTCTGATGGCGGTGCTTGGTACATGGATCCGCGTGTGAATGAAGCGACGCATTTCGTGCCGCAAGGGGTGGGCGCGGATACCATTGCAACGCTCAAAGGCTTTAGCCGTAGCGATGTCGATGCTTTTGCCACCGAATCACATCGCCGCGCAGCAAAGGCTTGGGAGAACGGCTATTACGACAAATCTGTTGTCCCTGTCACCGATATCAATGGCATGATGCTATTGGATAAAGACGAAACCATCCGTCCTAATACCCATGTCGAAACCTTAGCGGGTCTTAAACCTTCTTTTATTATGCCGGGAAAAATGGGCTTTGATAGTGTGATATTAGACCGATACACCACGATTGAAACCGTGAATCATGTGCATCATGCGGGTAATTCTTCTGGCATCGTTGATGGGGCGGCGATTTGTTTGGTCGGTAGCGCGGCGGCTGGGCAAAAAGCAGGACTAAAACCACGCGCCAAAATCACAATGGCCTCAGTCATTGGTTCAGAGCCTGCCATTATGCTGACAGGTCCAACGCCAGCTTGCCAAAAAGCCCTCGATAAAGCGGGCATGCAAGCCTCTGACATAGACCTTTGGGAGATTAATGAAGCATTCGCTGCTGTGCCGATGAATACCGCTGATGATTTTGGAATCTCGCTTGATATTGTCAACGTCAATGGTGGTGCAATCGCTATGGGTCATCCGCTTGGGGCAACGGGCGCGATGCTAATGACGACAGTCCTTGATGAGTTGGAACGCCGCGACTTACAGACTGCTATGATTACGCTATGTGTGGGCGGTGGTATGGGAATTGCCACTATTATCGAGCGTGTTTAACCTTTCTCTAAAATAGACTGAAAACCAATTAGACTAAAACGCAATATACAAAGAATCATTTAAGGGATAAAAATGATGACAAATAACCAAACAGTAGATAGCGTAATAGCCATTAACGCATTAGATAACTTCTCCGTCCAGCATGATGACGAGGGTGTCGTCACCGTTACGATTGACCAAAGCAAACGCAAAATGAATGTCATTGGTGATGGCTTTACGGAGGCATTCGCCACGATAGTTGATAGTTTTATCAATGATGACGCCGCCACAGGCTTAATTCTCACATCGGCCAAAGACACCTTTGTGGTTGGCGCAGATATTGATCAATTGAACCAGATAGAGACAGCGGAGCAAGCATTTACATTGACCGAGGAATTAAAAGGGAGTTTGCGTACGCTTGAGACCTCAGGTAAACCCGTCGTCGCTGCTATGACAGGAACCGCATTAGGCGGTGGTTTAGAGTTGGCACTTGCCTGTCATTATCGTATTGCCATTGACACGCCTAAGACCAAGCTTGGTTTGCCTGAGGTGAAACTGGGCTTGTTACCTGGCGGCGGCGGTACTCAGCGCTTACCAAGGTTGGTCGGTATTCAAGTAGCACTGGAGCTGATGACGCAAGGCAAAGAATTGCGACCAGCAGCGGCAAAAGATATTGGACTTATTGATGCAATAGCCACTGATCGAGCAGATATGCTGAAGCAAGCAAAAAACTGGATTCAAAACAATCCAAGCGCGCAGCAGCCATGGGATGAGAAGGGTTTTAAAATTCCTGGCGGCGATAGTAAGCATCCTAGCGTTGTACCGATATTCTCTATCGCCCCAGCCATGGCCAATCAAAAATCTCACGGCAACTATCCAGCGATTACTCATATCATGTCTTGTGTGTTTGAAGGATGCCTAGTGGATATCGATACAGGGCTTGAGATTGAGTCGCGTTATTTTGCTGCTTGTGTGCTGTCGACTGAATCTAAAAACATGATTAACACCTTATGGACGCAGCTGAATAGCATCAAAAAAGGTCAGTCTCGACCTCAAGGGTTTGAGCAGACCCAAACCAAAAAGGTCGGTATCTTAGGGGCTGGCATGATGGGCGCTGGCATCGCTTATGTCACTGCCAAAGCAGGTATAGATGTCGCGTTATTGGACACGGAAATTGCCAATGCAGAAAAAGGCAAAGCGTACTCTGCTAATATTTTGGATAAAGCCATCAGCCGACAGCGCGCTACCGAAGAGAAAAAACAAGCTCTCCTAAAACGTATCACGCCAACCGTCTCTTACGATGATTTAGCTGATTGTGATCTCATCATCGAAGCGGTGTTCGAAAACCGAGAAATCAAAGCCAAATGTACCCAGCAGAGTGAAGCAGTGATTTCAAACACGGCTATTTATGCGTCTAATACCTCAACACTACCGATTACTGGGCTAGCAAAAGCCAGTACACGACCAAACCAGTTTATCGGTCTGCATTTTTTCTCGCCAGTAGATAAGATGCCGCTCGTTGAGATTATCGTAGGCGCGCAAACTGATGATGAAACGTTGGCCAAAGCCTTTGATTATGTTGTGCAAATAGGCAAAACGCCTATCGTCGTCAATGACAGTCACGGCTTTTATACCTCGCGGGTATTTGGCACCTATGTATCAGAGGGTATCGCAATGCTAGGAGAGGGTGTGCATCCGCGTAGCATCGAAGTTGCCGGACTAAAAACAGGTATGCCGATGCCGCCCTTAGCATTACAAGATGAAGTGTCGTTAAGCCTAGCGTTGCATGTCAGCGAACAACAGCAGGTAGATATGGCAGCCGAAGGCAAGTCCGTTGCTGTGCGCCCTTCTTACAAGATACTAAAGACGCTGGTCAATGAGCATGGGCGCGAGGGCAAGAAAAATGGCAAAGGGTTTTATGATTATCCAGAAGACGGTGATAAGCATCTATGGCCTGAGTTGATAAACTTATATCCGCCAAAGTCAGAGCAACCGTCGCAGCAAGATTTGGTTGATCGTTTGATGTTTATTCAAGCCAATGAATCTGCCAAATGCTATGAGGAAAACGTCGTGCGCTCAGTTGCCGACACCAATATAGGGTCTATCTTTGGCTGGGGGTTTGCACCGCATCACGGGGGCACGCTACAGTTTATCAATGCGATGGGCGTCAATGAATTCATCAAACGTAGTTGCGAGCTTGCGGCAACATACGGTGAACGGTTTGAGCCTGCCCAGATATTGTTAGACATGGCAGCCAAAGGCGAGGCGTTCTCCGATGACTGATACGCATTTATCAAATCATGATCAAATGGCAGATTGTCTACAAGGGTTACGAGTGATCGATCTGACTCGTAACCTACCTGGGCCATTTGCCACGCGCCTGCTTGCGGACTTGGGTGCGGACGTTCTTAAAATCGAACCCAAACAAGGTGATCCTGCTCGCGTATTTGGTGAGTTATTCGCAGCTTTGAACCACGGTAAGACGACTGAAAAGCATGATTTTCATGATCCCGAAGCGATTGAAGCTATTAAGGCACATCTCAAAGAAGCTGACCTGATGCTAGACAGCTTTCGCCCAGGTGTCTTAGCAGAAATGGGATTAGATACTAAAACCCTGCATGTCATCAACCCAAAGCTGGTAATGGTATCTATTACTGGCTATGGTATCGCAGGCAGTTACGCAAAAGAAGGTGTCTACTTAGAAAGTGCTGAGCCAAAAAATAGCTCTCAAATAAATCATAATTGGTCTGATAAGGCCGGTCATGATATTAATTTTATGGCTATGAGTGGTGTGCTTGATCAGTTAAAAACAGCTCAGGGTGAGCAGGCTATGCCCAATGTCCAGTTTGCGGACTTGGCAGGTGGTAGTGATACAGCAGTGATAGCACTGTTGGCTGCTGTATTTGCCGCGCAGCGTACCGGAAAAGGACGACATATTGCGATTAGCATGACGCACAGTTTGTACAATCATATGGTCATGCCAAAGGTGACGGGTAAGCTAATCAGTCGTTTTTCAGGTGACAATTCAAATAGTGCTTCAAATAATACTTCAAGTACAGCTCCCATGCCACAGCATGACTTTTTAGGCGGTGCATTACCATGTTATCGACTGTACCAAACCGCTGACCAGCGACATATGGCGGTTGGTTCGTTAGAGTTGAAATTTTGGCAAGGTCTATGTGAGGTATTGGAGTTGCCAGCGCTTAAAGACGTACATTGGCAGCTTGGCATCATGCCCAATAGGCCTGAGAGTCAAATAGCGACTAAAACAATGGCGGAAAAATTCGCCAGTCAAACGCTTGAGCATTGGCAAGGCGTATTTGCGGCAACGGATGTCTGTGTGACCCCCGTGCTGAATTTACAGGAAGCCAAGGCTCACCCTTTGTTTGCGCATCAAGATGAATATCAGGCAACCTCAGGATGGCAGCAAATTAGCTAGTCACTGGTATGGAGATGCCTTTTTAGTTTGTGTTATTTAGCCTGTCTGTCTAAATCAGAGTGATTGAACTTGTATATCTGTCTATCTAAAATTGCCTGGATAAGAGACAATATGCGCATAAAATCTAGAGCGCCGTGATATTAAGAAAGTATCATGTACTAAGGCTCTTAAAGATTGAGCCACACAGACATTTCACAAATTTAACTCAAGCAAAAAGGCAGTCTCGAATGACCAAAGATAATCCATATAATTTCCTACCACTACAGCCCACTGGCAGAAATGAAACCGACACGGCGAATACCTACGCGCCTGAAGACATGATCAAGATATACGAGCAGCAGTTTCTCATTCAAGTACCTGAAGAGGAGCTGACAGGGTTTTTGCCTGCCCTAAAAGCATTTTATGATATTGATAATCATACTTTAGATGTCAGCGCCGTTATTTTTGAGGCAATTGCAGACTCCTCTATCATTTATAATCACAAAATCAAAGTGGGCGGCTATCAGTTGCTAGGCGGATTGGTAGAGGAAGCGATTGAATATGATGAGGATACTCAAAGTGACGACAGTACTGACAGCGAAGAGATTCAGGCCTATACACTAGAGTGCCAGCGTACCTTCTTCATCAATGATGTAGAAATACCTTATCATTTTAATCTGTTCATTTATGGCGATGGCTATTCTACTTTGACTAAAAAAGAAACCGTGCTAGAAAAAATGTATTGGTTTGCCAGAGGCAGGTTTGAAGAAGAGTTGTTGGACGACTCCAAAGATAATGATAGCTTGGAATCAATCAATGAGCAGCTAGCCAGCTTGGGCATTGCGGCCATGGATCTAACGACTGTAGATAAGATCGTAAGTTATATTGAAGCCAGCATCATAGATGACGTAATGGTTGATGAGCTAAATAAGCTATTGGATGATGTCGAGTAGTATTGATGGTAAGCGTCTTTCAAAAGGACGAGCTTCTTCACGATCATAAGTTTTTGAAGTGTGACGGCTTTATTTGTTTCTAAAATGGCACTAAGCGAAATAACTTTAATCCTAACGAGATCATATTATGTTCAAAATAAAAGTAGAACGCATTGTCAAAAAACCGATTGATGAGGTATTTGAAGCACTGAGCGACCATGCCAGTTATGGCTCATTTAAAGCGGTGGGAGTTGCTAAGTTAGTCGCTGAAGGTAATGAGGAGCGCAATGGTGTTGGCGCTTTACGTAGCATTCAAGCGGGACCTGTTAAGTTTTGGGAGCGGATTACAGCGTTTGAGCGTCCTACTCATATGCAATACCAAATCGAAAAAGCTAAACCTGTCAAAATGCGACATGATAAAGGCGTCATTGATTTAAAAGACTTGGGCGATGGCACCACACACGTGACTTGGATATCCGAGGGTCGATTGATTGTACCGTTGCCATTAATCGGTCGCCTACTTGATCGTCAAATGCAGAAACAAGGAACCATAGGATTTAGTAGTATACTCAAATCTATAGAAAGCCGCTAATCTAGCGGCAATATTGTCTTCTTCGATATAATTATATCATGGTGGCTCTTTTATTTGAGCCACTACTGTTGGTTTTAATTCGTTTTGTTCTTGGTAGCTTCAATTTCGTTAAAACGTGCTAACTGTTCTGGTGTTGCTTTTTGCTGGTACTTCGCTTTCCACTCAGCGTAGGGCATGCCATAAACAAGCTCGCGCGCATCCTCGTAGTCGATTTCAATACCACGCTCTTCACCAGCAGCTTTGTACCATTTGGATAAACAGTTACGACAAAAATCGGCAAGGTTCATCAGCTCAATATTCTGTACATCTTTACGCTCGTCTAAATGAGCCAATAAGCGACGAAATGTCGCCGCTTCTAATTCGATGTTTGATTCTAATTTTGCCATAATATTTTTCCTAATTGTCATTGAGCCATCTAAAACTTAGTTAATACTAACCAGAAAACTCATTATAGTAGAGGTTCGCTAATTTAAAAGCTTTTAATCATAATATTAAACCACGCTTCATTTTTATCTGCTCTAAAAATAGCTAGGTTGGGGGCAATTCAGTATTCGCAGTTTTAGGGCAGGGCACGGTTTGGGCACCAAATGGGCACCGCACCAAAAATGAGCTTTTTAATTGAGTAGATAAACTTAACTATATTAAAAAATATATTTCGAGAATCTCTCTACAAGCCCCGAAAATTGGACAAAAAAAAAGCCTCACTGCTCATATAAAGAGTAGTGAGGCTTTTTAAGTATTTGGAGCGGGATAAGAGATTCGAACTCTCGACCCCAACCTTGGCAAGGTTATGCTCTACCACTGAGCTAATCCCGCTGATTCATCTTTTGATTAACTATCATCAGATGATGAAGGCGTATTATACGCAGTTTTTTTTATGTGTCAACACCTATGACGAAAAAAGTTAAAGTTATTAAAATAGGCATGTCTTCTATCTACAAATGTGTGTTATAACGGTTCATTATAATATGTATTCCAAAAGCTTTGCATACATAAATAAGCTGGTATACATATTATGATTTAATTACATTCACAATGATCAATACTTACGAAGATAAGTTATAAGGATGAAAAATGAGTCAACAGTATACTATCGCTGATTATTTGTTTGATCGTGTCGCAGAAGCAGGTGCCTCTGAGATATTCGGCGTACCAGGCGATTTTAACTTAACCTTTTTGGACAATGTCCTTGCTTCTGATAAGCTGCGCTGGGTGGGTAACACCAATGAGCTAAATGCTGGCTATGCGGCCGACGGTTATGCACGCGAGCGTGGGTTTGCCGCCATGGTGACGACTTTTGGCGTAGGCGAGCTATCAGCGATTAACGCGACCGCAGGCTCTTTTGCTGAGTACGCGCCAGTATTGCACATCGTAGGTGCACCAAGCACAGCTTTGCAAGACGCAAAACGCCGTATTCATCATTCGCTTGGCGATGGCGTATTTAATCATTTTATTAAGATGGTTGAGCCCGTGACGGTAGCACGAGCGCAGCTTACTCCTGAAAATGCCGCCTCAGAAATTGATCGAGTGATTCGATTGATTCTCAAAAAGCATCGCCCAGGTTATCTACTGCTATCACCTGATGTTGCGCGTCAGCCTATTTATCCGCCAACAACTAAGCTGATTGATAGCCAAGAAGACATCACCAGTCAAGCGGCATTGGCAGATTTCAAGCAAGCGCTCACCGAGTTTTTACCAAACAAAACCACGACGCTCATGGCAGATTTGATGGTGCATCGTTTGGGGTTGCAGTCACAGCTCAAAGCACTGATTGCTGATACAGACATTCCTTATACCACGCTATCGTGGGGCAAAACGCTGCTTGATGAAAACAGCGAGCGCTGGGCTGGGACTTATGCAGGCGTTGCCTCGCGTCCCATTGTCAAAGACGCGGTAGAAAACTGCGAATGTCTGATCAAAGTAGGGGTGCAATATACCGACACGACCACCGCGGGATTTAGCCAAGATATTGACGAGAGTATAGTAGTAGACTTGCATTATGAGCGTGCTTCTATTAGTGGTAAGAACTTTGCACCGATTGCCTTGCAAGATGCATTACAGGCCCTGCACGAAGTCATGACATCTGGTATAAACATCGTACCAAAGCCTTTTTGTGAGCCAGTCAAGCCGCATGAGCAGAAGGGTAGAGATGATGAGGCGATTCTCCAAGATGACCTATGGCATATCATTGCTGATTGCTTAGATCGTAATAATTTGGTGTTCTCTGAGCAAGGAACTGCCTATTTTGGCATCAGTGATGTACGCTTGCCAGAAGGGGTGACCTCCTATGGGCAGCCAATGTGGGGCTCGATTGGCTACACATTACCAGCCAGCTTAGGTGCTGCTATCGCGTCACCGAATAAACGCAGCGTTGTACTGATTGGTGATGGCTCGGCGCTCTTGACGGTTCAAGAAATGGCGGTCATGATTCAAGAGCGTATCAATCCAGTCATCGTCCTAATCAATAACGACGGCTATACCGTAGAGCGTGCGATTCATGGTGAAAACCAATACTACAACGATATCCCAAAATGCGATTGGCAGATCATGCCAAAAGCGTTTGGCGCAACCGAAGCGAATAGCTTACTACTCAAAGCAGAAACAGCAGGTGAGCTAAAAGCGGCTTTAAACAAAGCTGCCGAGACTACCGATAAGCTAGTAATGATTGAGGTCATCGCAGATAAGCATGATATACCCCCATTGCTAGCAGACATCAGCGCGGCACTAAAGCCAAAAAAGGATTAAATAATCCGTAAAAGCTTTCTTAATAAAAGTACTAGCCCCATTTAGCAGCGTAGCTAAATGGGGTTTTTTGCGTTTTTTTTATCACACGGGTCAATTAATCAGCGATGCCTCTTATGTCAATTTGTAGACTCTAGTATGATGGCTGATTGGGCTATGTTCAGCCCGTCATACTCAATAGGAGAGTGATTCATCATGATCTGGCTAAAAATGCTCATTGGCGCTTTGATGGTATTGGCAATTCAATTATTTGCACAAACGCGATTTTTTTATCTGGCGGCGCTTGCACCTCTTTTCCCCACGTTTACGCTCATCAGTCACTTCATTGTTGGTACTGATCGCAGTCCTACTGATTTAAGGGTTGCCCTGATATTTAGTATGCTGGGTGTGATACCGCATTTGATTTATACCTTGGTGGTATTTTTTAGCATCAGTTATATGAGCTTATATAAGGCATTATTGTTAGGCGTTGTCGCTTGGACAGTAGCTGCCACTCTTTTGGTGCTGACATGGCAGTATATTCAGGGCTAAATAGTCAAGCGTAACTATATAGTCAAGCGTAACTATTTAAATTTAATTGTGTAGGCCTAAATACTGTCAAAAGTTAGGATAAAAAATAGTTAAACAAAGGTCATAAGTTCATAGGTACGCGCTGGTATATTCGATAACTTTTTTCGAAATACTGTCTATAAATTTAGTCGCAGATGTTACTCTTAATGCCGATATAGAATCAGTGTAAATTTCTTGTGTTAATGGCTCTGACAATGTTAATAGCTCTGACAATCGTTGCTGATGACAAACTCTCTGGCGTGATATCTAATAACAGTGCGATAACGGAAATATTTTCGCAATCAAGTACTATTATGCTTCATTCAATATTGATGCAATAACGATAAAAAACAGGGCTTTAGAAAATGGATACCTTGAATATCCTATACCTCGTAGGGGCAGTACTTATTTTCGCCAGTATCATGGCGAGCACGTTATCGGCGCGTTTGGGTGTGCCCTTGCTATTGCTGTTTTTGATCGTCGGTATGTTGGCAGGCGAGCAGGGTATCTTGGGTATTGAGTTTTCTCAATATGGGCTGGCCAATTTTGTGGGTCAAGCGGCGCTGGCTTGTATTCTATTAGATGGTGGTCTACGTACGTCTTTTAAGTCGTTTCGGGTCGGTCTAAAACCTGCGATTACCTTGGCTACTTGGGGCGTACTGGTCACGGTTTTGGTGCTCGGAGTATTTGTTACTTGGCTACTCGATGTTGATTGGCGCTTTGGTCTATTGATGGCAGCGATTGTTGGCTCAACCGATGCGGCCGCTGTATTCTCTCTACTGCGTAATGGCGGGGTCAAGCTCAACGACCGCGTCCAAGCCACGCTTGAGTTAGAGTCTGGTGCCAACGACCCCTTGGCTATTTTATTAGTAACGGGTTTGATTGCTCTAAACGTTGACCCTGCTGGTCAGACAGCATTTGGCTTTTTGGTTTTACTGTTTCAACAGCTGAGCTTTGGGTTGGGCATGGGCTTGCTCTTTGGTTATTTGCTCTCTCGGTTATTGCCCAAGATACATCTGGCAGAGGGCATGTATGCCATTTTGATACTCTCAGCGGGCTTGGCGGTATTTGCTGCGACCAACTTGATCGGCGGCAGTGGGTTTTTGGCGGTGTATCTGACAGGGGTGCTCATCGGTAATCACAAAGTGCGCTCAACCGAGCATGTCATGCGCGTGATGGACAGCTTTGCATGGTTGTCGCAAGCGGTATTGTTTGTGGTGTTGGGATTATTGGTCACGCCATCAAACGTCCTCAACGTCTGGCATTATTCGGTGGCGATAGCGGCGTTCATGATCTTCGTTGCCCGTCCTATCGCGGTCTATACTAGTGTGAAACCATTTAAATTTAAAGATCAAGAGATTGGATTTATCTCTTGGGTTGGTTTGCGCGGAGCGGTGCCCATTACCCTTGCGATTTTGCCTGTGATGGCAGGGATTGATAATGCCTTTATGCTCTTTGATATTGCCTTTGGGGTCGTGGTGTTGTCGTTGATACTGCAAGGTACGACCATTCCTACTATGGCGAATTTATTTAAGGTACGTATTCCAACCAATAAAGATCCCAAAGAAGAGCACGAGGTTTGGGTATCGGATAAGGCGAGTATTACCTTATACGAGTTTGAGGCGCAATCAGGCGCATTTGCTATTGGCCGCCATCCTATGGGTATCTCTAAAGGCATTAGCCCTGATGAAATCAGCGTATTTGCGCTGGTGCGCGGTCAACAAATCGTCGTCGTCGATGAACAGACCAAAATAAAATTTGGTGATAGTGTTTGGTACGCCATGCGCGGCAATCATGCGAGCAAAATTGCCAAGATTTTTAATGACACAACGTTAGATCGTAAGGCTATTGATGACTTTTATGGTGATTGGTTGCTATCACCCAGTGTAAAACTCGGAGATTTGCCATTTTTTTCAGAAGCCATGGTCGCCAAACCTTTGGTAAAAACGCTGAAAACGACCGAAGCAGACAGTACCAAAGATATGTGGGAGCAGACAGTCGCTGAGTATGTGACCTCACATTTAGGTACCGCACCCGTTTCAGGCGATACAGTTGTGGTGAACGATGAGTGGTCACTGGTCATCAAAGAAGTAGGCGAAAAAGGTAAGCTTAGAAGCATTGGTCTCAAGCATCAACGACCGTCCGTAGCAGTGCAGTGATATTCGTATTCTTTTTATAGCAAGTTCATCATTTTATGTAGAAAGTCAGCGGTTTGTTTTTGCTGATTTTCCCGATATGCCCAGTGGGGCTCGACGTCGTAGCTTGCTTCATTGGGCAGGAGTATTTTCATCACTCCCATGCCCTCATATCGTCTCGCCAGATCACGCGGTAAGTACCCCACATGATGGCCTGCAAGGATAAGCTGCGCAGTTGCTTCCATGTGATAAGTGGTGGCGCTTAGGGTTTTTGGGCGGATATGATTGATATGATGCTCGACCACGTAGCCCCTTTTTATCCACGGATAATTCTGCTCTAAATCCTCAAAAGTCAATCCTTCTGAGTTATAAAATAGCTTATGCTCACGTCCGCAGCAGACCACTTGTTTTTCGACAAATGCTGGCTGAAACGTCAGTAACGGCGGAAAGCTACCAAAATACCCCACACCAATGTCACTCTCGTTACTTAAGAGCTTTTCTAGCATGCTCTCAGGGCTTTGCACATTGATAGAAAAGTGTATCAGTGGGTTTTCTCGGTAGCTGCTGGCGAGGCGCTGTCTAAGCGCATCATAAAAAAAACTTGGGCATCTGATCAATTAAGCAAGGCCTAATATGTCCACCGTGTACTGAGTCTAGTTGCTTAATATAGTGCAGCTGGTGCTGAAAGCTTGCGACCGATTCGGTAAAGCCCAAACAAGCCTCATAGACAGCCGCACCATCCTCTGTCAGCTTAAATCCTGCTCGACCGCGATGGCAAAGTGTCATGCCCAAGCGGTCTTCTAATTGCTGACTGATTGAGTCGCTCTTAGTTTTATTGGCTGTTTTAGAACTTCGTACCTAGCTGTTAATATCGTTATTGATAGCTAGCGTCCAAACCTGTTCTGCAAGTCAGGTTGCTTATCGGTAAATGCCTAACTAACCGCGCCGCCATGTGTGGTATTTTTCTAACCAGTTCAGTACCGTGTCGGGGCGTGATTGCGTTTCCATTCACCAGCGACGTATTTGTTGCCCTCCGCCCATGTCGGGTAGGTATGAATTGTACCCAATATTTTATTGAGCCCCAAACCATGTTTCATCGCCAGTACAAAATCGCTCATTAAATCGCCAGCATGCTCAGCCACTCTCGTCACCCCTAGGGTTTTATCTTTGCCTTTCGCGGTGATGACTTTAATAAAATCCTTAGCTACGCTGTCTGTAATGGCGCGATCTAACTCTTTAAAGTCATAACGTGTCACTTCAAAATCAATGCCCTTTGCCGATTGCTTCTTGCTCATTCAAACCCACGCGAGCGACTTCTGGATCAATGAAAATCGTCCATGAAATCACGCGGTAATCGACCTTGAATTTTTAAAATTTCCAAATAAGCCGTTAACCGCTGCGTACCAGCCTTGATGCGACGCCACATGAGTGAATTGATAGGGCCCAACGATTTGATAGTGTCGCGCAGCAGGTAACGTGAGGTCAAAAAAGCCAGCGTTGCCCCGATACTGGAAGCAAAAGAGGCAATGAGTAAGCCTTGAGCTAAGCCAAACAGCGTGCCTGCGGCCAGCGTCAAAATAGTGGCGCTAGGTAAGGAAAGAGCAGTGACGACCACATAAAGTAAAAATAATCCACCAATAATCAATAATCAATAATGGCGACTGCGTTTTATACGCATCAAACTGCGCCATCAATCCTTTTAAGCCCTCAAGCGTCAATAATTGATTGAGATCAAAATAAAAAAAACTGGCCACTACGATCAGTAGAAATAGTATTAAAAATATTCTTTTCATCATGATTGGTCTGGCCTCATAGTCTGGTGAAGGCGACCGTTATCGCTTTATGATCCAAATGCTGACGGTGTGCGCTAACGGCGGTATGCGCTAACATAGCAATACGAATATGGATGACGCGACTGTGATAACAGTCAGAGCGCTTGCCTTTATAGTATAGGGCTTGGGCTGCGTTGTCTGGTATTTATATCAGCATCTCACAAATAAAAGCAGCCCTTCATAGAACGGATGCTCCATGAAGGGCTGCTGTTTGAATGCTTATCTAATCGCTGCATGAAAAGGCGAGAGATTACCACATCAAATCGTCTGGGATCACATAAGCGGCGTAAGGATCATCTTCTTCTGGCGTGTCTTCAGCGGTATCGTTGGACACGACCATAAACCCTTCCATTTTTGTATCGATACGATCGGCGAGTGGGCGCGGCAGGAGCGCGTAGCTATCCTCTAAGCGTGCAATCACCACGTGACCGGCGACGATTTGATCGTATAGCTTTTGCGTGATGGATATTTTTTTCACTTTAGACGCATCGACGAATTGATAGCTAACGTCACCATCCGTATCGGCTATCTGATGCTGCTTAATCATTTGAATGATGTTAGCCCTCAGCGCCTTTTCTTCTAAAGCTTGCTGTTTTTGCTGATTGAGCTTTTGGTCTTTCTCAAGCTTTTGCGCTTGAGCCTCTGCCAATGCTTTTTTGGTCTCTAAACTCTCTGAGTCGCCAATACGCTTAGCATGCTGCGTTTGCTTGCTGATTTTTTTGGCTTTTTTACTATCGACCAATCCAGCCTTTAATAGTTGAGCCTGTAGGGCGTTCTTTGCCATAATTCAATCACCTAAATAACGATACGTAAGTCTTAAATACTGCATCATAAATACTAAAAGAGGTATTGTAGCAAACTTTACTAACGCTTGTGGTTAGACAATGACCAGAGTTCATCGGGGTGTTAAAACAATACTCTTGTAAACTATATAAAATAATAGTGCTAGCACGTTTGTGATTTTACAAAAGCGTGTACATCGCTGGATGAAACCGACCAAATTGGGTATCATCAAATTAAGAGAGCAGTTTTTATAAACATCTCTCAAACAATGGGCATAGCTTGGTCATATATAACAAGCTGTATGGGATTAAATAACATATCTAAGGACAGATTATGACAACATCACAGCACATTCTAGCCTGTATTGACGGCTCAGCAGTGACTGAATCGGTTTGTGACTATGCCGCATGGTATGCCAGCAGACTGAATTTGCCCGTTGGATTGCTGCATGTCAGTGATATTCCTGCCTCAGTGAGACGAGATCTGTCAGGAGCGATAGGGATCAACAGTCGCCAGTTCTTATTAGATGAGTTGTCCCAGCTAGATGAGCAAAGGGCAAAAGTCGTCAATAGCTATAGCAACGCCTTAGTACAAGATGCAAAAAGCCATATCAAAGACAGCTTTGCGGATGTCAATGTGCGCATTTATCAACGTCATGGTAAATTGCTTCCTAGCATCGAGTATTTCAAAGAAGAAAATCGCGCGATCGTCATGGGACGCCGCGGCGAAGACCACAAAAATAGCCGCATCAATATCGGCAGCCAAATCGAAACGGTAGCTCGCGCATCGGATATCCCTATCCTGATTTGCTCAGAAACCTTTAAAGAGCCTAGCTCATATATGATTGCTTTTGATGGTAGCAAGACCTCTATAAAAGCGGCATGGATGGTCGCAAAAAGCCCTTTGTTAAAAGGTTTGAAAGGCCACATCGTGATGGTCGGCAATTATAATGAAGCCGCCAAGCAAAGCATGAGCGCGGCTGCTGCAAAATTGGAAGATGCAGGTTATATCGTTGAGGCGCATCATCTGTCTGCTTCTGATGCGGTCGATGGGTTATTAACGTTTCAAGTCGACAACGATATTGACATCATGGTGGTCGGTGCTTATGGACACTCTAAATGGCAGCAGTTGTTTCTTGGTAGTACAACGACAGAGATCATTGCAAGTACCTTATCCCCTGTAATTTTGGTACGCTAATGGATGCATTAATAAATTGTCATGAGTCGCTTGTTTTTCGATAAAGCGACACTAAATTAAGGCCGTGCCTTGTTCGAGACACGAGCGATCAGTGTATCGCTCTCAGCAGCGCAATATTCATAAAGAGGGTTGGTTATCGATATTTTAGATAACCAATCTATATCTCATAACGGCTCACTTGCTGACGCCACTCATTCTATCTTTGGAACCCCTTATGCGTATCAATGCAGATTTTTCACGTCGTGCTTCGCTAGCACCTGAAGACCACGGGTGGGTCAAATCACCACAGAATGGCGTGGAGCGAGTGATGCTTGACCGCATCGGTGAAGAGAAGGCTCGTGCGACGAGCCTAGTACGTTATGCACCGAACTCTTATTTTCCGCACCACTTGCATCCCGGCGGCGAGGAGATACTCGTACTGTCAGGGACTTTTTCTGCAGACGATACCCATTATCCGGCAGGTTGGTACGTGCGCAATCCACCAGCATCCGGTCATAGGCCTTATAGTGATGAAGGCGCAGTGATTTTCGTTAAACTACGGCAGATGTCACCTGATGAAACGCAGCATGTGGCCATCGACACTCACGATAGCGCCAATTGGCAGCGACAACATAATCGCGATGTATGTCCTCTGTTCTCAGATGATGTCGAGCAGGTGAGCTTGCAACGTATAGAGGCAGGAGAGTTGTTATTCAATGAGCCAATCCTTAATGGCGCAGAGCTTTTAGCCATTGCAGGCGAGCTGGTAGATGATGACCGAGTCTATCAGCGTTGGGGGTGGTTACGTCTGCCTGCAGGTGAGTACGCGCAAATCACAGCAGGACGAGAGGGCGCGACGATATATCTAAAAACAGGACATCTCAGCCAAGTAGTGGGCTTGGAAATAAATGAAGCCTAGATAAAACTTGTGGAAAGTACTGTATCAACTGTTTGAGTAACTCATAAACGTAATATCCAACACATCAATCTTTCATATTCAATGTGTTAGATGCGCTGTAGGCAGTATCTTGAATATACTCAATTCTCTATAAAGGAGTGACAGCGTTAACCTCACTTGAATTATCACATATACATCTGCGCTCGGTTGCTTTGTATTTCTTTTAAACTGAATCAACTATATCATCTGACATCCGCCAATCGTATTTTAATATTGAAAACGCTTCCGAAATGGAGGCGTTTTTTATGCTATTTATTCAGTTGTTTTGAGATATAGTTGATAGTGTTCAATGATAAAGAGTTTATGCAGTTGGCTCGACTGTGTCACGCGTGCCTTTGATTATTTTATAGCAGACAAGCGCCACCATGACCATTGGCTGTCTTACTGTTCAAACGAACTGATTATTTATAAGTCCAAAAAAAATTACTGTCGTTTCGCGGTCGATAATATGGCAGGGTATATCGACTTTATCAAAAATCGCATCACCACGTTTCTAACCTTACTTGAGCTATCCATGGCATTTCACAAAATGCTACTCAAGCTAGACGATTATCCAGAATTTCACGATGTGTTAGTAGGCTTTGATGTTCAAAGCTTTTATCAAGCCTTATATACACGCGCCAATCACCTCATTAATAGCGGTGCTCAGCTGGTCGTTGATTTCTTCTACTTCAGATTTTGCTGAGAGGTAATTTTTATCTACAACCGAGCACTTTTATACTAGGCGTTTTTGGTCTCAAATTCAGCCAGCATCTCTGTGATCAGCTGGTCTTTTTTGTGCCATAACTGCTCAACCCAGTCAAACATCTGCGCTTTTACCGCGTTATCTGTTTCATAACCACCATTTTTGATTGCCGTAAATAAGTCTTCAGGTATCTCGATATGACGCACATCGACGCCTAAGCGTTTGATGTTGCCTTTCCATAAGTCACTATAAGTGGGTATGCCGTCAGGATAGACAATCGTCATGTCTAAGATGCCATCGATCTCTGAGCCTAGGGCGCTCAAAGCAAGTGATAATCCGCCAGCACGGGGCTTGAGCAAGTGCTTATAGGGTGAGTTTTGTTTGTCACGTTTGCTAGGGGTGAAGCGCGTTCCTTCCAAATAATTTAGCAAAGTAAAAGGCTTGTCCTTTAATAGCGCACAGGCTCGTTTGGCCTCTTCGATGTCTTTACCTTTTAAAGCAGGGTTTTTGGCAATGGCTTCTTTAGAATATCGACGCATCATAGGGAAATCGAGAAAGTAGAAAGCCTGCCCAATCACTGGAATATAGATGAGCTCAAACTTGGTAAAAAAGCGCGTCAATGGTAGGCGCTTTTCACTGATATATTGCATGATGCTGGTATCGACCCACGATTGGTGATTGCTGATCAGTAGGTATTGACCGTCTGTGTGTACATCATCAGGCAAGCTGATACGCCAGTCTTTACGAGGCAGGACATTGTCGATGACGGCATTGTTACTGTTGATCCAGTAATTGGTGACATCGATAACGGCTTTGTCAGCGATAGCAGCACCCGTGAAGGCTTTGGCGGCGCCCATTATCCATACAGGAGGTCCTGCCAAGATGCTATTAAAGGTAATCACACCCGTGGCTGTGGTGAGTGATGCGGCTTTACCCAATTTTGGGGCACGTTCATGTAGTTTTTGAACGATTGATTTCAATCGCATAGTAAGTCCTTTTTCTCATAGCAGTGATGAGGTATTGATGATATTACTTCATGATTTTAGCAGAAATAAATCTCAGTGTACGAGTGTTAACAACAAATAATACACAGCACCTTTAGTGAAAAGTATTATTTTTGCCATAAAAAAGCGTACCAAGGCATGACCTTGTAAATACCCCATTCTTAACACAACATCATCGTAGAATAATTAAGCCACCTGCCTGTACTCGGCAGGTGTCATATCATTAAGTGAATCATGGGATCTTTCAGTGTTATAAACCTTGATCCAGTCTTCAGTCAGCTTACTAATCTCGTTTAAATTATTAAAAAGATAACAGTCTAAAACCTCATTGCGGTAACTGCGATTAAACCGTTCAATATAAGCATTCTGATAAGGACAGCCAGAAGATCGTAGCGAGATGCTCTCATGGTTGATGTTTTTAGCAACTGGTCTGGGCCCTTATTATGGTCAGTCTGTGCATTTTAGACACAAGGCGCCAGAAAAAATCCCTTATGCGATGAACCGCTATCTTCGTGAGGCTGAGCGTCATTACGAAGTGCTCGACACCCATCTGGAAGGCTGTGAGTATTCGGTTGGAGACGAGTATTCAATCGCTGATATCTCCGCATGGGGCTGGATCGATAAAGCATCAGCCTGAAATGACAGGACTCTTTTTTGCCGCTTCATTGCTAAAAATACACGTATAGAATGACTATACTCACTATTTTTACCTGCGAATCGCCTAAAAAATAGCCTCTGTCAGTGCCATGGTTGAATGTTCAGCACGCCCTAATAACAGCAAAGAGACGTAAAAAGCTTTATAATAAAAAAGTGATTAAAAACAGCAGCTAATATTGGTTCTACAAACTTTGCCTTAAAATAGATTTTGAGGCAAAGCGATTAAGGTAAAAACTATGAGTGCTCCATTAAAGTTCAATCGCGAGGATGTGATCGAAAAAGCAAAAAATCTCTATTGGGAAAAAGGCTATCACGCAACCTCGATGCGCAATCTGCAAGACGTCATCAATATGCATCCTGGTAGTATTTATGCCGCTTTTGGTAGTAAAGATAAGCTCTTTATAGAGTCATTAAACCGTTATGCCGCAGATGGCGCCAAGCGTTTGGCTGACAGTATTGAGCAACAAAACACTGTGCTTGCTGGATTAAAACATTTTATCCATACCGTCATCGTAGTCAATAAAGCGACAGCACCAAGTGGTATGTGCATGATTGTAAAAACGATCGCTGAATTGACTCAGAATGATAGCCCCGAGCTATTGGTACATGCCACAGAGATTTTGGAAGAAATTGAGGCATCATTTGCCACGTTGTTTGCACAGGCTATTGATCACGGTGAAGTCAGTGCAGAGAAAAACCCGATTGAATTGGCACGCTATCTTCAAATTCAGATCATAGGTCTGAGGACGTATGCTCAGATTACCAGTGATGACGCTGCGGTAGAAAAGTACATCGATGATATTTTTAAAAACATCGTATAAAGACTGATACTTTTTAGCGAAAACACCCTGACTGTCTACTTAAACAGTCAGGGTGTTTTTTATTGGCCATTTGATAAGAGTCGTTACGGTGTATTGGTAGAGACGGCAGGGTTATCTCGAATGAATTTAAGTAGCAGCTCAGCCAGCGTTTCACCTTGATCTTCTTGCAGAAAATGTCCACCGTTGATAATAGTCGTATGCTGCTGACCATTGGTGCCGGTGATGAGTTTTTGCAAAATACGATTGCCACCACCCGTCACTGGATCAGAATCACTAAACAGCGTAATAAAAGGCTTTGTCCATATCTTATGGATTTAATCCTGACGCCAATAAACCTTTATCACCACCTCTGCGCGGCTAAGATCAAGCCGCTCTCTAAGCATAGGCCGTAGTGCCTTGACAGTGCTTGCCTCTAATGCACCCCAGACTTTATCAATTTTTATAGGTTGATCTATCAAATAATTGCCTATCGTATTATCGATTAAGGACGCTAAATGCTGTCCTGAGCATTGCTGATCGGTGACGATGGGAAGGACAGTAAAGTTGTCTTTAACGGTATTCTTGGTAGTGCGCTCACTATTGCTGTCAATACGATTAGTTATGCTGCCATCAATACCACTACGTATTTTTACGGTATCAAAATAACGTTGATCCGCCGCGTTTTGTGTGACACTAACAACTAACGGCGGTGTTGGGTTTTCCCATAGCTCGAGTAATCTCGCGACAGTTGGCATAGACGTTTCATCAGCGATCAGTAACGCTTGACCGTCACGCAAATGCTCAATTTTTTCAGGAAACTCCCTTTTGGTCACTACGGTATCACCTGCTTGTAGTGAGTTGGCCCAATTACCGCCCGGTGTATTGCCATGTAAGAAAACATCGACCCACGCTTGTATGCCAGCAGGGGTATGCCATGCTTTTCTTAAGGTGTAATAACAATGAGATCGAGCAAGGCGTGAGGTATTTTTGCTGTCATCAATATTGTCAGCTGTTGTGTCTTTAATCAATGCATTGTGCTCTAAATCAAATAAATACGCGTAACCTGCCTCGTTGATGGGTACTGAGGTCGGGTTTGATGTGCCGTTAGTATTATTCAACGTGGGCATGTTCAGTTCAAGGCGCAGCATATTTTTGCTGACTCTATAACTGTCTTGCACATCAAATACTTGCTTGGTCAGTTTAATCGTTTTTTTACCCAGCTTTTTATCCGCTTTTTGTTTGAGTGCAATATATTGAATTTGTAGCTCATCAGGATGCGTAATGGCTGCAGGAAAGGCAATAAAAAAAGTCTGACTCTGTTCAGGGTGATTTTGAGCATTGGTAGATGGAGATTCTGTATTTTTTGTCTGTACTTGTAACCCAAGGCCTTCAGCGTAAACGCGAGTCAATTTCACCTCTATATTATCCAATTCAGCCGTGGATATAGGAGTAAATGCGTTTAAAAACCCTAACAGCTCATCTAGATGCTCTTCGTTGATATAGGTGATGATGTCGTTTAGTTCAGGAGTGTTTAAGGAAGTATATGGTTTGTCTTGACCATAGGTATTATGTGCAGAAGATAGGAAGATATTAGCCATATTGATACTCATAAGCAGATGATAAGTGAGGAGATAAAACGTCTAGTTGGTTAATGATAATTGTTTTTATTATCGTTTACGAGTAAAATCCTCTTTTATTGTCGCTTTTGTTTCAAAACTATAAGCATCATCGACGCCAATTTTTTACTTTTTATCAATTTTGATTTTTATCAATAATGAGTGCCTATATGTTACGTGCAAACCAACTGACCATCAGTCGACAAGGGAATACTTTACTAGATAACGTGAGCTGCGAGATTGATATCAAGCAGTTGGTGGCGCTAGTTGGACACAATGGTTCAGGAAAGTCGACTCTGATTAAGGCATTGGCAGGGGAGATGGCGAGTAGTAGCGGTAGTATTACCTTAGATGATACTCGCATCAATGATTACGGCAGTAAGGAGCTGGCACGTCATATGGCTTATCTGCCACAGCAACTACCTGACGCCGCTGGATTTACCGTGCGTGAGCTTGTGATGCTCGGACGCTATCCGCATCAAAAGTGGCTACAAAAGCCAACCCAAATGGATAGAGATAAAGTTGATCAAGCGCTAAAGGTGACCCAAACCGAAGCATTTGCTGATCGCATTACATCGACGCTATCAGGCGGTGAGCGCGCCCGTGCTTGGCTTGCGATGTGCTTGGCGCAAGACACCAAGTATCTACTGCTTGATGAGCCGCTTGCTGCATTAGATATGCATTATCAGATTGAGGTCATTCAGCTTATCCGTCGTTTGGTAGATGAGCAAGGCTTGAGTGTGGTGATTATCATTCATGATATCAATCTGGCGGCGCAGTATGCGGATCGAATCATTGCGCTAAAAAACGGCCGAGTTTGTCACAATGGCACTATCAAAAGCACGATGCAGCCTAGTGTATTACACGATATTTTTAATGTGGATATGCAGCTGCTCAGTCATCCTATTACTGGGCAGCCTGTTGCAGTTGCTTGACATCAGATCGCTTCTCTTTCACCCAAACTCGCCTAAAAAGATATGCTCCTATGTTTTCTATTTTTTATCAATACGAATCATTCAAGCGCTCGATACTCATGCCAGCGTCAGTGACGCCAATAACAGTACGCAAGTGGCAGACGCTTTTAGCTTTTATAATATTAGTCTGTCTAACGTTGACCGCTTGCAGTCACTCGTCATCTGACAAAGATATTACTCGCTTTGATACATCACCTCCCAAAGATATTACCGAAACAGCAAACAGCCATAGTGACCGTATTAATAGTGACCGTATTGATAGTGACCGTATCAATATCGTCTCCCCTGATTGGGGCAATGCTGCAACGCTGACTGCGATGGGTCATGCACCGATTGCCACTGGTGATATCAGAGTGTGGGATAGATGGGTGGGGCGCCCCCATCTCCCAGCAGCAACCACCGATATCGGGATTCGTTATCAGCCCAATGCTGAGCTGGTTGCACAGCTTCCCGTTGATATGGTCATAGATAACGCTTTTTATGAGCATGCCCGTAGCTTATACGGTGATGTGCCTGCGCAGTCGGTGATGTTTGCGGCAAAAGGAAAAGCGGCAACGTGGGCTGACTATACAGAACCGACGCGCGCGCTTGGTGCATTGATTGATAATCCCAAGATGGCTGAAGACTATATTGTACAAAGTCAAAAAGACATACAGCTTGCCAGTCAGCAGTTTCAGCAGCGCTATCCAATAATCAAAAAGTTCGCGGTCGTCCAGTTTGCGGATGCCAATAACATGCGCATGTATGTTGATAACAGCCTGTTTAAGGTGGCATTAGAGCAGATGGGCAAAGAGCTTGTGGTCTTAGGGGAGGGCAATCAGTGGGGGTTTGTACCGATACGAATGGGTGATTTGGCGCAGTTAGATGATGAGAGTTGCCTGCTGATCATCGACCCACTCAGTCCCATCACCAGAGCTGAGATTAAGGACAGTTTGGTATGGCAGCGTTTGGGCTATGGTGAGCGCCGCTGTATGGCGGAGTTGCCGCCAGTCTGGATATATGGCGGGATGTCGTCATTGGTCAGTCTGGCCAATAATTTATCCACGGTTTCGTTAATAGGTGGCGCGATATAATGACTATTCATACCAATCATACGAGCAGTGCCAGCAACACCCATAGCGCTAATAGCCTAAGCTCTACGTCCTCCTCGCATACGGCAACTGTGATGTCCTCATCGCCCAAATCGCCCAAGCCGCCACCACATCCATCTCAGCCTCCGTCGTCTGTCGTGAGCAGTGCGTCTTGGCGATTGTGGGTGATTTTTATAGGATTGGTGGTTTTGTCCGCATGCAGTGGCTGGGCACTATTAGAGCGAGAATGGACACGCCCACTCAGTGAGCTATTTTCACCAAGTTTGCAGCTTGATATTGCCAGTATGGCGACTCAGCTTCATTTGGTTGCGACCAGTGTGGTGGCGCTGTTGGCAGGCGGATTATTAGGCGTAGTCAGTATTTTGTTACAGCAGCTGGTCAAAAATCCATTGGCATCAGACACCACATTGGGAGTCGGAATCGGTGCTCAGTTGGCTATGTTGATTGTGACGCTATTTTTGCCGAGTTTGGCTATTTATGGTGGTCTCTACGTGGCCTTTGTCGGTGCCATCATGAGTATGGGCTTGGTGTTTGCCTTGTCCGCGCCTAGTCGCTTCAATCCGCTGATTCTGATACTGGCAGGTCTGGTCGTCAATATCTTGCTTGCCGCTGTTGCCAATGTATTGGTGTTATTTTTTGCTGAAAGAAGCAACGGTATGTTGTCATGGGCGGCTGGGTTTTTGGCACAAAGCAGCTGGGATAGCAGTCGAGCGCTGATGATCACAGCGACCTTGGCGGCGATAGCCTGCCTGCCTTTATTGAAGCCGCTGACACTGATGAGCTTAGACGACTCACAAGCCAAACGTTTGGGCGTGCCTATCAATGGTATTCGCGCCTTAGTGGTCGTCATTGTGGCGGTGGTGACCGCACTAGTCATCAGTGAGGTTGGGCTGATTGGTTTTATAGGGCTTGGTGCCGCAAGCTTGGTCAATGCGCTAGGTATCTCGTCCATTGGTAAGCGCTTGGTCACGGCATTTGGGCTGGGTGCATTGTTATTGCTATTGACCAGTAACGTTGCCTTATTGCTTGAGCCTATACTGGGGATGCAAATTCCCGCTGGTGCCATGACGGGAATCTTAGGAGCGCCACTGATTATTTGGCTGATTTTGCGCCAGCGCCGCGATCGGATAGAAACCATCACCCCTATGATGAGCGGTCAAAATAAGACCGTTGTGTTTTGGCGATGGAGCGTTGGAGTTATCATCACGATAATGTTGGCTTGTCTTTTTGTACAGGATATCAATGGTTGGGGAATTAGTACTGATTGGGCGCTGACACAGCAGTATCGTCTGCCTCGTAGCTTGAGCGCGGCGGCAACAGGGATGATGCTTGCGGTCGCAGGCGTATTATTACAGACGCTAACGCGTAACCCTATGGCCAGTCCTGAAGTCTTAGGGGTCAGCTCAGGCGCGGCGCTTGGGGTTATTTTAGGATTTTTATTATTACCCATTTTGGGACTCTCTGCTGGCGCAGGTACGTTACTGATTTCAGGACTGTCAGGTGCGATGGCGGTGCTGCTGTTGATTATGTGGCTGGCACGTAGAGTCAGCTCAGGCTATTTGCTGTTAGTCGGTATTGGTATCGCTGCCATGATGGATGGGGTCATGCACATGGTCAAGCTCTCAGGTGACCCGCGTCTTGAGGCGATGCTCAGTTGGCTATCAGGCACTACCTATAGTGCGCAGCCTAGTACAGTATGGTATCTGATGGGCATTGCGCTTATCTTATTGGTACTTAGCTTATTGATTGTCAAACCCTTACGTGTTCTTGGTCTAGGGACGGGTGTGGCACGTAATTTGGGTGTGGCAGTGACCCCCGTGACATTATCACTACTGGCGCTCGTAGCCGCGCTTAGTACCGCGAGCACGCTTGCTGTGGGTCCTTTGAGTTTTATTGGGCTGATGGTACCGCATTTAGCGACGTCTCTTGGCGCTGTCAAACTTGAGCGCCAATTGCTGCTGGCTGCTCTCTTAGGCGCGGGGGTTATGGTAATAGCGGACTGGATCGGGCGGTATGTGATGTTTCCTTATGAGCTGCCTGCTGGTACGGTTGCCGCTATCATTGGCGGGGGCTACTTCTTATGGCTTATTCGCAAAGTGCCAACCGCTGCTAATAGTTAGTTTGTTTTTTTATGAAACGATGAACCAACAATCAAGCGCTTATGAATGACGCTCATAAAAATAGCAGGGATCAGCGCTTGAGCGATGAGCAAGTACGGCGGGTACTAGTGACCTTATTGCTCGGTGGTACGGTCATCAGCTTTAGTAACAGCGCGCTCAACCCAGCCATTCCTGTATTTATGTCAGTGTTTGACGTCGATATCGTGCTTGGCGGCTGGGTACTAAATGCTTATGTGTTGGCCATGAGTGTGGGGCTCATGCTGAGCGGTTACTTAAACAAAAGGTTTGCTTCTAAGCCAGTCTATTTGGCGGCAGTACTTGGGTTTATGCTCGGTTCGGTCATGGGTATGATGGCGTTTAATATGAGCTTTGTCATCATGGCGAGAGCCATACAAGGGCTGAGTGGTGGGCTGATTATTCCGCTCTCAATTGGTATGCTGTATCGGATTTACCCAAAGCAGCAGCACGGTAGGATAATGGCGCTATGGGGCATCGTTATTATGATGTCCTTGGCATTTGGTCCTTTGATTGGTGCTTATTTGGTTGATCAGTTTGCATGGTGGACACTGTTTGCCGTTACATTACCCCTTAGTGTGATCGTTATGGCGATGGTGTGGCGATTGATACCTGAACCTGATAGAGGCACGCATGACACCGCAAGCCCTTTTGATACGGTAGGGTTTGTCAGTTTGATCATCTGGCTACTGACGATGATGATTTGGCTGAGCACCCTCAAAATAGATTTTACTCACGGTATCTCAAGCCGCGATGATTTGTTAAAAATAGTGGCATTAGGCGCATTGTCTATTTTATTTTTGCTGTCAGCCGTGGCTTGGTGGGCGTATGAGCGTCGTCAGAGCCATCCGTTGCTAAATGTGGGTTTGTTCGACAATAAAACTTATTTGCACAGTAATGTCATTAGTATCACCCAAACAGTAGGCTTGATGCTGTGTCTTTTATTATTGCCGATATTGATTCAGGAGGTGATGGGTGAAAGCGCTTTATGGACAGGCGTCGTTCTGATGGTTGCGACGCTCGTCGCCAGTATCACCACGCATTATGCTGGCAAGCGGGTAGACAAACGCGGTGCTCGAGGGATTGGTATGGCGGGTATCACGATTAGTGCGCTGTCTACTTTGATGCTCGCATGGTGCTTGTACCAGCCCACACTTTGGCTACTCATATTGACGATGAGTGTGCGCGGTGTCGGCGTGGGTTTGGCGTATCTGCCAACCACCACAGTGGGTTTTAGTAGCTTACCTAAAGACTCGGTCACTGAGGGAGCTGCACTCAATAATATCAGTCGCCGTATCATCTCTACCATCGTTATCACGTTGACAACCCTTTATATCCATAGTCGAAGCGCGCAGCTACTAGCCGCAGGTAGTGATGTTGGCATAGCAAGCGCTATCCAAGAAATACTGGTGATAATCGCGTTGATGCTATTGTTCACACTTCCTTCTGCCTGCAAATTACCCCGCGCGCCATAACGATCAACTTCATAGTTGGGCAGTATGTAGATTACCGGTGTCAATGACGATCTGCTTGAAGGCTTATCCCTTTTATCTATTTATTTGAACAAACTTTGAGACAAGCCGCTTATGTCACTGTCTAACCATTTCGCCAAATTTACCAAAGAAACGGACGGTAATTGCAGTAAGTCAGTCAACATGGTCACTCGCTACTTATAAAAACCTATTTGTAAATACTTATAGAAATAAAAATCATTATCATTTAGAATATCATTTACAAAGTTAGTACACACAGTATCATTTGCTAAATATAACGCATATCACTGTCCACCTATCCAATTAAGTGAAACAACCTAAGTGAAGTAATTATGAAAAGCCACCATCACGTTGCTCTATCTCTTCTTACCCTTTGTATCAGCCAGCAGTTATACGCCCAAACCAATGCCAATTCAGTGCAAAGTGCATCAGGTGTGCAGGCCACCGCTGCGGCGACCTCGAATGCATCATCAAGCGATGTACCTAGTGTGACTTTAGATGCTATTACAGTTAGTGCCAATGCCAAAACAGGCACAGCGCTGGCACAGAAAATTAGTGAAATGCCTGCTGTCACGCAAGTGATTTATGAGGCGGACATTCAGGCGCAGGCGACAGGTAACCGCACGGTTGGGGACATCTTAGCCCAGCTCGTGCCCAGCCTTGGCGTGAGTAGCGGCTCGGTCAGTAACTACGGCACGACCATGCACGGGCGTCCTGTACAGTATTTGCTCAACGGCGTGCCATTATCTGGCTCGCGCAGTTTATCACGCGAGCTAAACAGCATCGACCCTGAGCAAATTGAGCGCGTCGAAGTGCTCTCAGGTGCGACCAGCATCTATGGCGCGGGGGCAGCAGGCGGTCTGATTAATATCGTGACCAAATCAACGGCAGGTTATGGCTTGACAAGACAGACGCGCCTTGGCATTAACAGCAGCCGCGAGTTTAAATCCGACTCGCTCGGCTATCATGTGGGACAAAGCATCGGCTACGGCGGCGAGCGCGTGTATGGTAATGTCGATGTAGACTACGAGACCACAGGTGGCAAGTTTGACAGTCATGGCGACCGCATCAGCCCTGATGCCAACCAAACCGACAACCAAGACACCGATACTATTAGCGTCAACGCCAACCTTGGCTTTGATATTAGCGATACCAAGACCATGAATCTTGCGGCGACCTATTATGACAGCGAGCAAGACACCGATTATGGCGTTGATTATGGGGATAATCTATCCGTGCTCCAAGAAGGAACTACGCCTTCATTGCGTGCTATTGACGGTGCTAAAATCGAAAATCAACCCTACAATACCAAAAGCTCGGTCAACCTAAACTATAATGACAGTGACTTTTTGGGTTCTAACCTAAGTCTGACAGGCTATTATCGTGACGAAAAAGCACGCTTTTATCCGTCAGGAAAATCATTTACTAGTCAAGCCAAAGACGTTTGGGTAAATAATGGTTTAACCGATGCAGACACCTTAGGAAAGCTATTGGGTGCATCGGTCGTAGTTACGCAGTCTGAAGCGGATATTGAGGTGATGGGACTGCGCGCCGCTATGCAGACTGAAACCGATGTCATGGGTAAAAATACTTTGTTCAGCTATGGCGCGGATTTTGAACGTGAAGAGAGTGAGCAGACCTATTATGGCCAAGACCTGACTACTTTTCTTGCAAGTAATGGCTTGACTTCAACAAGTAATGGTCTGAGCTATAACGGCGGACCAAAAACCACTATCGATAAATGGGGCGCGTTCGTCAATGCCGATGTGGATATGACCGACAAATGGCACACCAGCGCTGGCGTGCGCTATCAAAACATCAAATCGGATACCGACCGTTTTGTGCCCATTTATGAGCAGCTATTGGCGGATTATTTTGCGACCAATGGCATCAGTGATATTGCTGACGCTTACGGTATTGATTACGAAGCAGGCGCGGTTGAGGCGGGTAGCAGTAAGCACGACAAAGTGCTGTTTAACCTTGGTACCAGCTATCAGTTGACCGATGATGACCAAGTCTTTGCTAACTTCTCGCAAGGCTTTACCACGGCTGACGTGCAGCGCGCCTTACGTGACGTGCGTGCTGGATTTGTGGTCAACTCAGACAATATTCAGCCCATTTCTATCAATAACTACGAGCTGGGCTGGCAAGGTAAGCGCGGTGATACCAGCGCAAAGGTTAGCGGTTTTTATAACGACTCAGACAAAACCGTACGCTTTACCAACGACTATACCGTTGAAGTCGTCGATACGGACGAACGTATTTACGGCGCTGAAGCCTCGCTCACGCATGATTTGAACAAAGACTGGCAGTTTGGCGGCAGCCTTGCCTATACCCGCGGGCAATACAAAAAAGACGGCGACTGGCTGGAGCTGGATGCAGTACGCCTGACGCCACTCAAAGGCACGGCATACGCGCAGTATAACTTTAGCGAAGGCAGCAATATTCGCTTGCAAGCGCTGGCAGTCGGCGGTAGCGACAAGGCTTATAAGGACCAACAGAACGACCCAGACGCGAGTGCGCAGCCATTAACAGGCTATGCGACCTTTGATGTGCTTGGGCAAGTCAAACTGCCTGTCGGCCGTATGGGCTACGGCGTGTATAATATCTTAAACAAAGACTATCAGACCGTGTATCATCAAACGACCTTTGGCGATTTAAACCGTTTGCCTGCTTCAGGGACAACTTACGGCTTGAGCTATACCGTGGATTACTAAAAAGCGCCACGCATTAAAAAACCCTTCATGCTATGAAAATTTAGCGTGAAGGGTTTCTTTATGTTCATAACTCTCTAAATCATTCATCTGCTCCAAGAGTATTTGCTAGCGTTTCCAACTTCACGCTTTATCAGGTGTAAAATTCTTCTTTAGTATTTTATGATTGACTTATAGCGTATCAATGCTAATCTAAGCACTCTTTGGGGAGTAGCCTGCTTTCGTACTGCGAAAGCGTTCGTATCAACACACTTGGCCACATGCCATGGTGCGAACACCTCTCGGTTGGCGAGACCATCGATATATCTACACTGCAGGTCGGGGGTGTGGCTATGTCGTGGACTCTATACTCGACCAGAGAAAATCACATGAATCCTATCGCACTTCTATTACTTGCTTTTTCTATGTCTACGGATGCCTTTTCTGTGGCAATCAGTAAAGGAGCAATTCTTAAAAACCCTCGTTTTACCGAAGCCTTCAGAATGGGCGTTATTTTTGGCACCATTGAAGCGATCACGCCGATTATTGGTTGGTTAATTGGTCACTCTGCCACATCCTTTATAGATGCGTCTTTTATTGAGGCATGGGATCATTGGGTCGCGTTTGTCATACTTTTTACGCTCGGTCTGCACATGCTGTATGAGGGACTGAAGCCAAGTGATGAAACGGCAGAAGTGCTATCGAGACATTCTTTTTTTAAACTTGCTTTGACTGCATTTGGTACCAGCATCGATGCCATGGCTGTCGGTGTGAGCCTAGCATTTGTCAAGGTCAATATTTTGCTGGCGGCAGGTCTGATTGGTCTAGCGACTACGATAATGGTCACGCTAGGGGTGATGTTAGGAAAGGTGTTGGGCTCCATAATCGGTCACAGAGCTGAAATATTTGGTGGTGTGATGCTAATTGCCATCGGTACATGGATTTTATTCAGTCATCTTTAGTCACTTGATAGATATGAGCTACTTGATAAATATAAGCCTAGCTATTGATATAGCTGGGCTTTTTTATGTCTATAATCAGCACATAACACCATAACTCTTGCTAAATGAACGGAACATCTCAGTACTACAAAAATTGTTAATCATCAATAGAATAATCATGATGAAGATAAAAATGCCAATGCCCCACATAGGCAAAGTGAGCATCCAATTCGTCAAATTTTGGTTACCACAATGGCTACAGCTCCAATCAGAACGTTTGAGGCTAGTATCACATTTCGGACATCTTTTATGATTAATAAACAATTTAGCCTCCCTTACAAATATATGCTTTTATAAGAGTATATATCTGCTATATCAATTGGGCAATTGTTTATCAAGACAATTATATATTGTCAGCGATTGGATGCGAATCAGGATGGAATGCATAATGATAAAGATCTCTAAAAAAATACATGTTTAAAATGATTTTGTTACATATTGTTAAATAGCAGTCGATGCTATGTATAATGCAGCCCTAATACAGTTTTCATTCATATGCCCTTAAGAAGAATATTTTATCATGTCAAATAAGCGTCCCTTATATATTCCCGTTGCTGGCCCCGCTCTTTTAGAGACCCCTTTACTCAATAAAGGCAGTGCCTTCTCAGCAGAAGAGCGCAATAGCTTTAATTTAACTGGGTTACTACCGCATAATATTGAGACGATTGAAGAGCAATCATTGCGTGCTTATCATCAGCTGCGCTCATTCACGAGTGATATGGACAAGCATATCTATTTGCGTAATATTCAAGACACCAATGAAACCTTGTTTTATCATTTGGTTGAGCAGCACATTGAAGAAATCATGCCGCTCATATATACCCCGACAGTTGGTCAAGCGTGTGAAAAATTCTCGCAAATCTATCGCCGTAAACGGGGGCTATTTGTCTCATATGCTGAGCGCCATCAAATTGATGATATATTGCAAAATGCCACCAAACAAAACGTCAAAGTGATCGTTGTCACTGACGGCGAACGTATATTGGGCCTTGGAGACCAAGGGATTGGCGGTATGGGCATTCCAATCGGTAAGTTGTCTTTATACACGGCGTGCGGTGGTATTAGCCCAGCGTATTGCTTACCAATCTTGTTAGATGTCGGCACCAATAATCAACAGCTCCTTGACGATCCTATGTATATGGGCTGGAGAAACCCACGTATCTCTGGCGATGAGTATAATGAGTTTGTGGATTTATTCATTCAAGCCGTTAAACGCCGTTGGCCAGAAGCGTTATTGCAGTTTGAAGATTTTGCACAGGAAAATGCCACCCCATTATTGAATAAATATCGTGACCAGCTATGCTGTTTCAATGATGATATCCAAGGGACAGCTGCGGTATCGGTCGGTACCTTGATTGCTGCTTGCTTGAATAAAGGTCAAAAATTAAGCGAGCAAAAAATCGCGTTTTTGGGCGCAGGCTCGGCAGGTTGTGGTATCGCCGAACATATTGTTCGCCAAATGCAGCGTGAAGGGTTGACTGAAGCGCAAGCACGTAGCCAAGTATTTATGGTGGATCGTTATGGTCTGTTGACCGACAGCATGACCGAGCTACAAAAATTCCAAGTACCATTGGTACAAAAAGAATCAGACATTGCGCATTGGGACAAGAGCAACAAGCTCGGTTTGGCACAAGTCGTTCAGCAAGGCGGTGTCACGGTATTGTTCGGTGTCAGTGGCCAAAAAGGTCTGTTTACCCAAGAGGTCATCGAAGCGTTATGCGCCAATACGGAACATCCAATTGTATTACCGCTGTCAAACCCAACAACTCGTGTTGAGGCAACACCGCAAGAAGTGATGAACTGGAGTCGTGGCAAAGCCATCATTGCAACAGGCAGTCCTTTTCCTCCCACGACCTTCAATGGCCAGACCTTTGAGGTGTCTCAGTGTAATAACAGCTATATATTCCCAGGCATCGGTCTTGGCGTTTTGGCGGCTCAGGCGACAAGTATCAGTGATAATATGCTAATGGCGGCAAGCCAAGCCCTTGCAGATATCTCTATGGAGTACCAAAAAGCACCGGGTGCTATACTACCGCCAATCAAAGTGATCAGAGAGATTAGTGAAAAAATAGCCTATGCCGTAGCAGTGCAAGCGGTTGAAGATAAGCTGGCACTACCTGATACCGCGGAAAACTTACAACGCAGAATAGAGGCAAACTTTTGGTTACCTGAATACCGTCACTATCGCCGTACTTCTTTTTAATATAGAAAAGATATAAAAAAATCCTAATACCACGATGAAAAGTGGTATTAGGATTTTTTGTTTGAGCAAACAGATAAGGCTTATACTCGCAGAGATGCAAGAAAATTGGAAGGATATCGATAGTATAATGGCAGCTTAGTTCTACTTATTTGGTGTTTTAAATTTGGGGGGTATTTCCGTTTGAACTGTAGTAAAACAGGCATTCATCATGCCCTAAAGCGCCTAGGCATCAGTCAAAAAAAAGACTTTAGAACATCCAAAAGCCTGTCCGATCAAAAGAGCGATATATCAGAATAAGCTTGAGCACTTTAGGCAACAAGGCTATCCCATCGTTTATATATACGCGCGCGGCTTTGAGAGTCAGACCATTCGCTCTCATGGTTATGCACCGATTGGTAAGCCTTGTATCGATAGCTACAACTGGCAAGGTAAAAAGCGAACCAACGTTATCGGTGCTCTGTATGAAAAGATGCTGTTTGCCCTAGATTACTTTGAGACAAACATCAACAGCATCGTCTTCTATCACTGGTGCAAACACAAGCTAATCCCAAGTCTTAAAACCAAATGCTTGATTGTGATGGATAATGCCAGATTTCATAAGAGTAAGCGTATTCAAAAGCTACTGAATAGGCATGGTCATCGTATTCTATGGCTGCCACCATACAGCCCTGATCTGAATTCCATTGAAAAGAAATGGGCACAAGTAAAGTTTCTACGCCAAGGCTGGATGGAAAACGACTTATCCAAATTGTTTTATGATGTTTGTCCTAACCATAACAATTTTATTTTGAACTGACTATATAAATAATTATAAAAACTCGAAGTATGATTTCAAAGCTTGGTTACCTAGAGTAGCCAAGCTTTTTTAGTATTTAATAACAAGTACAAAAACAGTCATGCTTTTAAAGACTTAATAAGTACGACCAAGATTTATTGCGCCGGTAAGTGCGCCGTCTATCTTTGTAACACTGCTGCAATTTAAAACGTTATTGTTAAATCTATGTTTTGTTTTGTGTGATTAGTCCGCTATTACTTGAGCCTTTTACCGTTTTTGCTATGGTAATAGCTCAACAGCAATCATATAGGAAAGACTTATGAGTAAAAACAATAATAAAGAGCGGATTATCGATAATTCAGAAGATCTGAAAGATAAAATCACTGAGTCTATGGATGCCTTTAAACTGCGGGCAGATCTGTTAGTGGCGAATTTAAAAGAGGGCGGCAATGATGGTTATGATCACTCAATCTCTAGCGCCGGCGAGAAAGGTCTAAAGTCAGGCAAAGTATCCGAGCTTACCGTTATCGCACCGCTAAAAGACGGCGGCGCTGCCCGTCTCAAAGAGATTCTAAAAATAGCAGGGGGCAATCTAAAAGGCGCGACAAGGGTAGGCACTTTGCACGATTTGCGCTTCGTCTTTTTAGATAATGATACAAGAGTGCTTTTTTGCACCGCTTATGACGGCGACTGGGATCCTTATATTGATGATTTCGCCACCAAAATTCCTGAACTCATGGATATTTTATTCGGCAATGTCGAGGGCTGGCCGGGTATCAAAGACCCAAGTGTTAAGCAGTTTATTCTTGATCATCAGATTACTGCTGCAGGCTGGTACGTAGGCGTCCCGCATCTGACGGTACAAGATATTCGCCGTCATGAGCGTATTGTTAAAGGCATCAATAAAGCTTTAGATGAAGCGCAAACAAACTAATTTTCTAGACATTGTATTTTTAAACGCATAAATTTCAAGGCTTTGATACGGTCATACTTTAATAACGATAAAAAATGAATAGGGCGATGTATGAGTAATGATGATAACAAACCTTTAACGGGATTGACCGATAAGTTGCAAGACTTAAAAGATGAGTTTGGCAATCGCATCGAAAACAGCGATTTTGAGACGTGGCTTAAAGGCGTGAAAGAGGAAGTCGGTGACGGTATTGAGATGATGGCTCGTAGGGCGCGCGGGGTCTTTAACCCCAATCTCGTCACCATGCAGCTAAAAGATATTCAATCTATCGTCCTACGTGAGCGTCCCGCCCCATATTTTGGCACGGTAGTAGCACTAAAAATCAATAATGCTGACGTTGGCAAACAAATGCTAGCGCAGGTGTTGCCTCATGTAACCGGTAGTGAAGACTGGCACAAAGACATGCAAGCCACGCTGTCTATCGTCATGACTTACGAGGGTCTACAAGCGTTAGGTGTACCGCAGTCATCACTTGATAGCTTTCCTGAGTCTTTTAAAGCAGGTATGGCAGC
>Ga0114909_1000321_pt1 | contig 36925 bp, 29 predicted proteins | sample MalvireepMed_906_FD_87290 | JGI IMG/M metagenome (GOLD analysis project Ga0114909, IMG submission 87290) | Marine viral communities from the Global Malaspina Expedition - Malaspina viral metaG DeepMed_906 | ecosystem: Environmental > Aquatic > Marine > Oceanic | place: Mediterranean Sea...
CGTTCCAAGGTGTCGATCTAACTAAGCACTTGGCTTAATTTTTTGCTTTAAAGAATATGAAGGGAAGCGTATGCTTCCCTTTTTTATGTCGAATATTCCGATAAAATGAAGTACGTACTCAGAACCTACCAACAAGAGGCCGTAGAACGCACGGTTGCTCACTTTCGACAAACAGATGATGCAGCACTGATCGTATTACCAACAGGGGCAGGAAAAAGCCTTGTTATTGCAGAGCTTGCGCGTATTGCCAAACAAAAAATTATGGTGCTTGCACATGTCAAAGAATTGGTGGAGCAAAACGCAGAGAAGTATGTGAGCTTTGGCTTTAAGGCGAGTATTTTTTCAGCAGGTTTAAAGCAAAAGTCTTTAACAGAGCAAGTTACCTTTGCAAGTGTGCAGTCCCTGGCGCGCAATACCGATAAGCTGAGTGATGCTTACTCTTTGTTGATCATTGATGAGTGTCACCGTGTCAGCGGTGATGAACAAAGCCAATACGGGCAGGTGATAGCGAGTCTAAAAAAACAAAACCCCAACCTTAAAGTGCTTGGCTTAACTGCGACACCTTTTCGTATGGGGATGGGCTGGGTTTATCATCATCATTATCACGGTTTTGTTAGAGGTGATAAAGATGCGCCATTTAAAAAGTGTATTTTTGAGTTACCACTGCGCTATATGATTAAGAACGGCTATTTAACGCCGCCGCATGAAGTCGATGCTGCTATTAGTCATTATGACTTTTCATCACTACCGAGAGATTCATTTGGTCGATACAGTATCGAAAATATGAATGCATTATTGAAAGATAACACACGGGCAACAAAAGCTATTATCAAGCAAGTTATAGAATACAGTGAACAGCGTCATGGCGTGATGATCTTTGCCGCAACCGTGATGCATGCCAAAGAAATTACCGGTTACTTACCAGAGCAAAATACTGCACTTATAACCGGCGATACCGATAATAACGAACGTGACCGAATTATTAATCAATTTAAAGCAAAACAAATAAAGTATTTGGTTAATGTATCTGTGCTCACGACAGGCTTTGATGCTCCTCATGTTGATTTCATCGCGATTTTACGGCCAACCGAATCGGTCAGTTTATACCAGCAGATTGTAGGTCGGGGCCTGCGCTTAAGTGAAGGAAAAAAAGACTGCTTAGTGATTGACTATGCAGGTAATGGTTTTGATTTGTTTTATCCTGAAGTGGGCAGTAAAAAAGCGCAAAGTGATAATGAGCCTGTTCAGGTGCTGTGTCCGGGTTGTGGATTTGCGAATATTTTTTGGGGTAAAACAGACAGCGAGGGCAAAGTGATTGAGCATTTTGGCAGACGTTGCCAAGGCTTGCTGGACGATGGTGAAGAACAAGTACAGTGCGATTATCGCTTTCGGTTTAAAGAATGTGAGCAGTGTGGTGAACAAAATGACATTGCTGCAAGGCAGTGTCATTCTTGTGGTGCCATGATGGCAGACCCTGATGATAAACTACGAGAAGCACTAAATTTAAAAGATGCCTTGGTATTAAGATGTAGTGGTTTGTCAGCTCAGGTGCTCGCAAAAGGGTTACTTAAAATTAGTTATTATGATGAAGACGGTGCAAGTTGTGATGAGGTATTTAACTTAACAAATGACACCGGACGATTTATTTTTAATAAGCAGTTTGGTAAGAGAGCAGCACCAGGTTTTACACCAATTGAATGGCAAAGCGCTGAGCAGATTGTAAATTTACAGCAGCAACTACTGGCCCCCGATTTTGTGATTGCGCGTAAAAATAAAAAATATGGTTGGAAAGTGGCAGAAAAGCTATTTGATTATCAGGGGAGTTTTCGTAAAGCGAATCAACTAAATTGATTCGCTTACAAAATTGGCTGGCAGGCTTATTGTTCTTCAGCCATTAAACCCCAGCCATCACCATAACCATTATGGCCATTAGCGATGCTTTCTAAGTATTGCTCTGTTTGGCTAAGTAAAGTGTGATCTGGCACCATCTTCACGCGGGTAATTACTTCCCACACCCCTGTATCTGGGCATTTGGTTAACTCTGTTGAAGGAGCAAGCTCATCACTTGTAATCGCTTCAGCAAATTTTTCTGCTTCAGGTTTTTGTTCAAAAAGAATATAGAAATCGATGGTTTGCATACTGGTTAAATCGACACCAGCTTCAGCTATTTCAGCTAATAATTGACCGTTTTCGTCATCAGGGAAGTGCATTTAGTCGCTCATTCATTATAAATCTAGGTATTATCCGCTATTGTAGCGAAAATAATTGTTTAACGCGTACTAATTTTAGCATTTCAATTATGTCGGTGGCTATTGCACTGTGCTAGTATCTTTTTGTACTCATTTTAGATTATGACTCCTCCAAAAAAGTAAGGATATTTTTTGTATACTCGGCATTTCTTTTTTGTCTTTTTGTTTATCTGCTTTTCATACAGCCAGCATGCATCGAGTGCAGCTACGGTTATTAAAGATTATAAAATTCAGGGGATCAGTGATGAGCTCGAAAAGAACGTTGAGCTTTACATAAAACAACTTATCGATGAAAAAACTTCCAAGGCATTAAAGCGTCATGCTAAAAGCCAAGTAGAAATGAGTTTAAAAGCCCTTGGCTATTACAAACCGACCATCAAAATTAGTTTCGATAACGCGCAGCAGCTATTAATTGTCGATGTTGAACGAGGCCCTGTTACCCGAATTGCAGATATCAACGTAACTATCACTGGTGCCGGGAAAGATGACGCTGAATTTATGTCTGCTGTCAATAGTATCAAAATCAAGCAGGGTGACTTTTTAAATCACGGTAAATATGAGGCTGCTAGAAAAGGTATTGAAAGCCAGCTATTAGAGTTAGGCTATTTTGATGCGAAGTGGCACGAGCATAAATTGGCTGTATCGCTAAAAAATAATAGCGCAAAAGTCATTTTTAATGTCGATACCGGTCCTCGCTATCAGTTTGGTGATATCACCATTGGGAGTGAGACTCCCGCTGAAAAATACATTCGTTCTTTGGCGGAGTTTAAACAAGGTCAGCCATATAAAGCGACCGAGGTTTCTGATTACAACTTAGCGCTATCGAGTACTCCTTATTTTACCAGTGTCCGTGTGTATGCAGACATTGCAAAACGTAAAGATAATCAAGTACCTGTTAATGTTGATGTACTACATAAGCCAGCCAATAGCTATGAAATCGGCGGTGGTTTCAATACCGACTTTGGCCCAAAAGTTCGTTTTAAATGGACCAAACCTTGGATCACCGAAGATGGCCACTACTTAGAAAGCAATTTAAACGTCTCTGAAAAGCAACAAGACATATCATTGGGCTACACGGTACCAGTCGACGATCCTAATGATGACCTTTGGCGTTTTTCTCTGGGTTACAAACTTGAAGATGGAGTAACCAATGATCTGTATAGCAAAATATTAACCGGACAATTGCAAAGGCAATGGCTAACCGAAGACGATTGGGTGCGCACGGCCTTTTTAAGGCGTGATTATGAAACCTATCGTATTGGTGATGAGGAGCAAAGTGCAAAAATGCTGATGCCCGGTATCAGTTATGCGAAAAAAGATACTGAAGGGGGGACAACACCTTATGAAGGTTACCAATGGATGGTTTCGGCCGAATTTGGTTTAAAAGATATGATGTCTTCAACCAACATTTTACGCTTACAACTGCAAAATGCCTGGCTAACTACTTTTGCAGATCGCCATATGTTGTTTTTAAGAGCCAACCTAGGTGCCATGCTGGTCGATAATATAAATGATGTGCCGTTATCACTGCGTTTTTATGCCGGTGGTGATCAGAGTGTACGTGGTTTTGCCTATGAATCTATTTCCCCAGAAGATGAGGAAGGGCGCTTAATTGGTGGTAAATATTTGATGAGTGGCACTGTTGAATATAACTATCAATTTGCTGAGCATTGGCGCGCAGCCTTATTTGTCGATAGTGGTACTGCGACTAATGATTTTAGTGACCGCGTCGAAGTCGGTGCCGGTTTTGGTTTTCGGTATTTAACACCTGTTGGCCCGGTGCGTATCGACCATGCTTGGGGTCTGACAAAAGAAAGCAAAAGTACCCGATTAAGTATTACCATAGGGCCTGAAATCTAATGAAGATGTTAAAAAAGATAACCAAGGTTCTATCAATCACGATGGCAAGTTTGCTAGTCATTGTGTTTTGTTTGTTATTCACCGCACCCGGTAATCACTTTATTGCATACACAGCTAATAAGTTAATTGATGGCTTAACAATAAAGCTGCCATCTGGGCGTTTTTTATATAACGATGCGTTTGATGTTCATTTTGAAAATCAAGGCATCAAGCTTGATGCAAAGCAGCTAAAAATTGATTTGTTCTGGTGGCGTTGTGATGGCATTTGTCTTGATAATTTAAGCGCACAGTCGATAGATTTAAATATTAAAAGCCAAGCTGCATCAACTGAGCAGAGCTCTGAAACAGAGCCTGAAGTTGCACAAGCCGCACAAATTAGCTTACCAATGAAAGTAGCTGTTAAGCGAGTTGCAATTAATCGCTTTAATCTCGCGCACCCGAGCGCCGATGTAACAGTCAATAAATTGAACTTAAGTGGTCGTGGCGAAGCATCGGATCTTACAGTGGATTCACTGACCATTGCTGATGTTTCTGTGATGCTGCACGAAGCAAAAGAGCAGCCTAAATCAACGCCATTAACAGAGCTTCCAGCATTACCAGCACTTGATATTACGCTACCGATTAATGTTGAGTTAAAGCAACTTCAAATCAGTAAAGTTGCTGTTACTCCTTATGGCGCAGAAGAGGCTCAGCTTGTCGAAAATATTGAATTGGTAGCTTCAGCCAAGGGAAGCGATATTAATCTTGAAAAGCTTGCTGCAAGTTATCAGCAATGGCAATTGAACACCAATTTAACGGCAGCGCTTGCGGGTAAAAATACAGTTGAGGGGGCTGTGTCTGTAAATAGCACTGAGCATCAAGCTAAGTTATTAGTTTCAGGGCCGCTTGAGGATTTAAAGTTAGACCTAGTTACACAGGGAGCATACCCAGCAGAGTTAAAAGGGGCTGTGAACCTAAAACAAACAAATTACCCATTTGATTTAACTGGTCAAATAGCAAAGTGGCAAATAGCAACAGATACACAACAGCTGCAATTATCGGACTTTGATTTAAAAGCGAAAGGCCATGCCGATGCTTATGCTGTTGATTTGAGTCTAGTAACGCAGTTAGATGCATTACCGGCAATGATTGTGAAATCGCAATTACAAGGTAGTTTAACAAACGCAAAACTTGAGCAGTTAAGCCTTAATACTAACGACAGTAAAGCAGAAATTAACGCATCAGTTGATTGGTCAAATGGCGTAAAAAGCCAATTTAAAGGGGTTTTAAGCCACTTAAAAGCCCAATATTTAACGGATGCACTAAGTAGTGATTTATCTGGTGAATTTAATGGTTCATTTAACTTACAAGCAAGTGAGTGGCAGCTTGCCTTAGATAATACGCAATTAAATGGCTCTGTGAATGACGTGCCAGTGACCTTGCTGTCGGATTTTGAACTTGATAGCAGCTTGCATGCGAGTTTTAATAAACTAGAAGTGAAAAGCGGTAAAAATGAAATTGCTTTATCGGGTCAGGTAGATGATGTATGGCAAGTTGACGGCAAATTGCGTTTAGATGCAAGTCGTCAAGATATCTTGCCTATGCAAGGCAAGGGCTTTGCTGATTTGAGTTTGCGTGGTGAGCGTCTTGCGCCAACGGTTGATTTAAATTTAGTTCTTAATACATTGAGCTATCAAGATATTCAGGTTGATGGTTTAACATTAAAAGGGCAATTTGATTACGCTGCAGACTGGCAAACGGATGTGTCATTGGTGCTTGATTCTGCATCGATTAGCGAACACAAAATTAATCAAATTGAGTTAGACGCCAGCGGCGATAAAACAGATCACCATTTAACTTTTTTACTCGATGCAGACCAAGGCAAGGCGTCATTTGATATTGACGGTAAATTTAATAAAGAAACCTGGCAAGGTGCGCTGAGCCAAATTCTTGTTACCGATAATCAGGTGCGCTTTGGCACTAATAAACCAGTTAATATTCAAGTTAATACCAAGACATTTGACTTTAATGTCGCTGCACATTGCTGGCAAAGTGATAACTCAAAATTATGCTTTGAGACTTTGCAGCAAACTAAGCAGTTAGGCCAGTTAAATGCACAGCTTGCAGCGTTATCGATTGCTGAATTTAAACACTTCTTACCAGATAACTTGAAAGTAACAGGGGATGCAAGCGGGGAGTTTGTTGCCAACTGGAATAATGGCGCACTAAAAACCATTCGTGCCAATATCAAAACTCAGCAGCTTGAAGCATCCTTAATCGATGGTGCAAGTGTCTACAAGTTACCGGTTGAGGTTTTAGATATATCGGCAATGAGCGACGCACAAGTTGGTAAACTTAATGCCACTATTGATTCATCCGTATTAGGTAAAGTAACGTCTGAGCTCAACATTGATGATATTCAAAATCAACAGACCTTAGCGGGCGACTTGGTTATTGAGAAAATTGAGTTAACAAACTTACGACCCTTTATTGCTTCACTTGAGCAACTAACAGGCGACATTAAAGGTCGATTAGCAATCGCAGGTACTTTAAAAGAACCATTACTCAATGGTGATTTTGATGTCGAAAAAATCAACCTTGAAGGGGCAAACCTGCCTGTATCGCTGCAAAACTCTTATGTGAACATTGCCTTTAATAACCAAAGTGCGAAGCTGACTGGTGAGCTTAAAGATACCGAAGGGGGCGCACTTAATTTATCTGGCGGTATTGATTGGCAGCAAGATTTACCTGACGTTGACGTGAAATTAAACGGTAAAGAGTTTTTTGTGCGTGCCCAGCAAGATGTCACCTTTAAAGTATCGCCAGATTTAACTATGTCTTTGAAGAATAATGCGTTTAATCTTGATGGCCAAGTTGTAGTGCCATGGGGTCGTATTGCCATTGAAGAGCTACCAGAAGGCGCTGTACAAGTCAGCGATGATGAAGTCATTGTTGATATTGAGCAGCAACAATCAGAAAAAGTCCCCTTTGACTATGCCATAAACCTAAAGGTGTTGGTTGAGAATGATGTGCGCGTTGATTCGTTTGGCTTACAGTCTAAAGTTGAAGGTGACATTAACATCAGCATGGACCAAGTTACACCGATGATAGCAACGGGTGAATTGAACCTTGTTCAAGGTACCTATCGTGCCTTTGGGCAAGACTTGCAAATTCGCACCGGTCAGGTGGGCTTTAGCGGCTCAATTGATAAACCGTACCTAAACATTAAGGCAATTCGTAATCCGGATAACACATCTAATGGCGTGATTGCAGGTATTACGTTAACTGGTAATGTCGAACAACCTTCATTAAAAGTGTTCTCAGAGCCTGCGATGGACCAAGCCCAAGCATTGGCTTATTTATTAAACGGGCAACCTCTTGATGAAGGAGATAGCTCAACCGATGCGATGCTCACCCAATTACTGCTTGCCCAAGGTGTAAATCGCAGTGAAGGTGTGGTATCCAAAATCGGTGAAAGCTTTGGTTTGTCTGATGTCAGCTTAAGCTCAAGCGGCAGTGGGGACGACACCAAAGTTGAAATATCTGGTTACGTCACACCGGGTATTCAAGTGAAATACAGTGTCGGCATTTTTGATTCATTAAGTGAAGTGGCAGTTCGTTATCAATTGTTGTCGCAATTGTATATCGAGGTAACCAGCGGTTTAAATAGAAATGTAGATATTCTCTACAAGTTTGATTGGGACTAACAATTTAACTTGGCACCATAAATCGCGTTTACTTGCTTATTAGGGCATAAGTTAATAGGCTGAATTGTCAATTACTTAAAAGATAATAACAATGAAATTAAGTCTATTAACTCTGTGCCTTGGCGTAGCATTAGCTGCACCAATTGCTGCAAAAGAAACAAGCCAAAAACGTTCTGCTGGCGAAATCATTAAAACCGCAAGTAGCAGTGAGTGGCGAAAAGTCAGTGCCGAAAACGTTATTAAATTAACCTTACCTACAGGCGCTGCTTATATCGAACTAAACGATAAACTAGCGCCCATTCACGCAAATAACATGCGACAGCTTGCCAAAGAAGGGTTTTATCAAGGCCTGAGTATGTATCGCTTTGTTGAAGGATTTGTTGCGCAGGGCGGGGATGCCAGCGAAAGTAAACCCGTTAAAAATGCCAAAAAAGGGTTACCTGCTGAGTTTTATCTACGCACCGAGACTCCTTTAGCGATTACAGAGCTTAAAGGACCTGATGGCTATGCCGCTAAAACGGGCTTTTTAAATGGCTTTGCTGTGGCACAAAACCAAAGCCAAACCGAAACATGGCAAGTACATTGCCCAGGAATTTTTGCTATGGCCCGCGGTAATGATATCAATTCCGGTGGTACCGAATTTTATGTAACCATCGGCAATAGTCAACGCTATTTAGACCGTAATATCACTGTGTTTGGTCGTGTTTTAGAAGGGATGGAGCACTTTAATCTCTTGCAGCGTAAAGCCACTGATAGTCAGGCATTTAACCCCATCACAGATATGCAAGTATTAGCAGATATCAAAGACACAGATAACAGTGAATTTCGGGTGATGAAAACAGACTCAAATGCGTTTAAAGCCCTTATTGAAGCGCGTAAAAATCGCGTAGAAGCATGGTTTGTTGAAAGCCCTGATTACATCGACGTTTGTGCCATGCCAATTCCAACCGAGAGGATTATGCCAACTCGCAATAATACTTAATCATTTTGAGGGATTAAATCTGTCGCTAACTGCGTTAAAAATCTCTCATTTACGACTGCATGGATGCAGGAGGTAGAGCAATGCAGGAGCAATTGCCGAGAACAACTAAATAACGAAATTTTTGCCTTGTTATCAACGAGATTTTATTGCCTCAAAACTGTTCACTTAATTAAGCGAATTGGCATAAATAAAGCCATGACCACCTGATAGATTATTTGATACAATATCAGTCTATTGGTTAAGAAATATAAGGGTATCGGGTGGTTAACCTAGGTCCGCTGTTCGGCGAATTAAAAACGTGTTTACGCAAAGATCAATTCATCTTCAAAAAACGCCTACATGGCATCAAAAAAATCAACGATGAAACTAAGCAAGCGAGCATAGCGCAAAAAATAGCTGAAGATATTAGCCGTTCGCAGCAATTGCGCGAGCAACGTTTGGCTGCCTTGCCTAAAGTGACCTACCCAGAGCAACTTCCTGTTAGTCAAAAGAAAGATGACATTAAACAGGCGATCGCCAATAACCAAGTGGTGATCATCGCCGGTGAAACAGGCTCAGGTAAAACGACACAGATCCCAAAAATGTGTTTAGAGCTTGGCCGAGGTGTTGACGGATACATTGGTCATACTCAACCTCGTCGACTCGCGGCTCGAAGTGTAGCGAATCGTATTGCAGAAGAAATGCAATGCGAGCTAGGCCAACAAGTGGGCTTTAAAATTCGCTTTAGCGACCAAGTTTCTGACAATAGTTACATTAAATTGATGACAGACGGTATTCTGCTGGCTGAAATTCAACAAGATAGGTACCTAAATCAATACGATACCATCATCATCGATGAGGCCCACGAACGCAGCCTAAATATCGATTTCATCTTAGGCTATTTAAAAAATTTACTGCCAAAACGCCCTGACTTAAAAGTTATTATCACCTCAGCAACAATTGACCCTGAGCGTTTTTCTAAACATTTTGATAATGCGCCAATCATTGAAGTATCTGGTCGTACTTTCCCCGTTGAGGTTCGTTACAGACCAACCACTGAAATCAATAAAGACGACATGGAAGCAGATGGTGACCAATTACAGGGAATTTTTGATGCAGTCGATGAGCTTTGCGATGAAGGCCCCGGCGATATTCTGATTTTCATGAATGGTGAACGAGAAATCCGTGATACCGCCGATGCGTTATCGAAGCGAAACCTCAAAGGCACGGATGTTTTACCGCTATATTCGCGTTTATCAAACGCTGAACAAAACCGAATTTTTGCGCCTCACAGTCGCCGTCATATTATTTTAGCCACCAACGTTGCTGAAACGTCATTAACGGTGCCGGGTATTCGCTATGTTATCGACCCAGGTACCGCGCGTATTAGCCGCTACAGCTATCGAACAAAGGTTCAACGATTACCGATTGAGCCAATTTCACAAGCCAGTGCTAATCAGCGTAAAGGTCGTTGTGGTCGTATTGAAGCGGGTATCTGTATTCGTTTATACAGTGAAGAAGACTTTAATTCGCGACCAGAGTTTACCGATCCTGAAATTTTACGCACCAACTTAGCTTCTGTTATTTTGCAAATGCTCGGCTTGGGACTTGGCGATATGCAGCAGTTCCCGTTTGTGCAAGCGCCAGATAGTCGCAATATCAACGATGGTTTAACGCTACTTGAAGAACTCGAAGCAATTAAGCCAGCTAAACGTCATAAAAAGACGGAACTCACTAAATCAGGCAGAAGTTTAAGTCGCTTACCTGTTGACCCGCGCCTAGCAAAAATGGTGCTCACGGCTGATGGCTTAGGCGCACTGCGTGAAGTGATTATTATTGTTGCAGCATTGTCGATTCAAGATCCAAGAGAGCGACCACAAGAAAAACGCGGCGCAGCGGATGAAAAGCATGGCCGCTTTGACGACCCAGATTCAGATTTTATCGCCTTTTTAAATCTCTGGAATTACCTTGAAGAGCAGCAATCTGAATTGAGCAATAGCCAGTTTAGAAAGTTATGCCAAAAGGACTTTTTAGCCTATATGCGTATCCGTGAATGGCAAGATATTGTTTATCAGCTATCAACGGTGTGCAATGAAATGGGCATGAAGGCCACCACCAATGTTGCTGATAGTGACCGAATCCATCAATCTTTATTAAGCGGTATGTTAAGTCATATTGGTTTTAAAGATGAAAAACAAATCTATAAAGGCGCCCGTAATAGCCAGTTTCATATTTTCCCAGGTTCTGGATTATTTAAAAAGAGCCCAAAATGGATTATGGCGGCGGAGCTTGTCGAAACCAGTAAGCTTTATGCTCGCATCAACGCGCGTATAGACTTGAAATGGGTGGAAGGCTTTGCACAGCATTTAGTGAAACGCAGCTACAGTGAACCGCACTGGGAGAAAAAGCCGGGTGCAGTTATCGCGTTTGAACAGCAAACCTTGTATGGCCTATTAATCGTTAATAAGCGCCGCTGTGTGTATAGCAATATTGATCCGAAAGTAAGTCGCGAGTTATTTATTCGCACCGCCTTGGTAGAGCAAGAACTGGGTCAAAATGAAGGTTTTTTACAATATAACCAAGAATTAATTGAAGATATTCAAGTTCTTGAAAATAAATCACGTCGCCGTGATATCTTGGTTGATGAACAAACCTTATTTGAATTTTACGACAAGAAAATTCCGCAAGATGTAAATAATCGTGCCGCGTTTAATAAGTGGTGGAAAGGGCAAAAGCAAAAAGATAAGCGCTTTTTGCATATGTCTCGAGAAGAGTTAATGCAGCATGGTGCCGATCATGTCACCGAGTTTGATTACCCTGATACTTGGCAGCAAGAAAACTTATTATTACCACTGGCTTATCATTTTGACCCGGGCCAAGCCGTTGATGGTGTGGCGGTACAAATTCCGGTGGCGCTGTTAAACCAAGTACAAGAAACTGGCTTTGATTGGCATATTCCAGCATTTCGACATGAGTTAATTTGTGCGCTGATCAAATCACTACCAAAAACAATTCGTCGTAATTTCGTGCCTGCACCAAACTATGCCGATGCGGTACTCGCTGCAATCGAGCCAATGCAAGGTAACTTAATTGATGCAATTAGCACGCGTTTATTGCGTATGACTGGGGTGCGTGTTGAGCCTGATGCATGGGATTTATCAACCCTTGCTCCGCATTTACGGCTGCAGTTTGAAGTGCGCGATGAAAACGATAAGTTACTTGCTCGCGGTTTAAATCTGACTAAGCTTAAAGCTCAGTTGCAAGGTAAAGTGACGGATACCTTATCTAAAGTAGCTGACAAGGGTATAGAGAAAGCTGATTTGACCGAGTGGAGTTTTGGTGAGTTACCAAGCTCTTACGTGAAAAAGCAAGGTCAATACGAAATTAAAGCATTTCCGGCGCTGGTGGATAAAAAAGATTCAGCAGCAGTTGAGCTATTTGATAATGAACACAAAGCACAGCAGGCGCACCAACAAGGTTTACGCCGCTTGGTATTATTAAACGTGCCATCACCGATTAAATATTTACAGCAAAACTTACCGAACAAATCTAAATTAGGTTTGTACTTTAATCCCTTTGGTAAGGTGAATGACTTAATTGATGACTGTATCGCAGCAGCCGTCGATAGCCTATTAACTAAATATGGCAACATCCGCACTGCAGAGTCATTTGAAAAGGCCAAAGAGCAAATTCGCGGCGAGCTTGGTGACACAGTTGTTGAGATTGCCACCCAAGTAGAGCAAGTGCTGAGTATAGCTCATGGCTTAAATAAACGTATGAAAGGACGCGTTGATTTAACCATGATTACGGCGCACGGTGATATTAAATCACAGTTACAAAGCTTAGTGTTCAAAGGCTTTGTAAGCCAGCACGGCGCAGCAAAAATGACAGATTTAATTCGTTACTTAAAAGCTATTGAACGCCGCTTAGAAAAGTTACCGGTTGATCCTAATCGCGATCGTTTATGTGTATTAGAGCTTGAAAAAGTGGCCGAGCAATATCAAAAACTTACTAACAAAATTCCAAAGGGGATGCCTGTACCAGAAGAGATTTCAAATATCTTTTGGATGCAACAGGAGTTGCGCGTTTCTTTATTTGCACAAACACTGGGGACACCCTATCCTGTATCTGCAAAGCGTGTACTAAACGCAATTAAAGAAAGTGAGTTATAATTAATGTAAAGGTATTATGGTGAGCGTGAATCCTCATCAAATTGAGTCAAATACGTGACTACTAAAAGGAGAGAGTGTGGGCATTGAAAAGGAAAGACCGATTTCTATTCCTGAGCGCAGCATAAATCGGCCTCAACAAACTATCTTAATTGTTGATGATGAATATTTTAATTATGAGATGCTCAAAGCAAGTTTAGGAAATGAGTTTTCGCTAAGTTACGCGAATTCAGGGGCCTCTTGTTTAACATCGGCTATTGCTGAGCCCCCTGATGCAATCCTTTTAGATGTATGTATGCCTGGCCTTGATGGTTATGACACGTGTCGATTATTAAAAAATACACCTGAAACAGCAAAAATTCCTGTGGTTATGGTGTCTGGACTTGAGACAGAGCTTGAGAAAAAAGCGGGTTTTGATGCCGGATGTGACGCCTATGTAGTGAAGCCATTTTCTGTTAAAACACTTATTGAGAAAATAAAAACACTGGTATAGGAGGCCATATGTTTCATGAGGAGAAACGTGACTTTCGCCGTATGCAAATTCACACCCCTGCAAAGTTAATTCCGCTAGAAGGCGGAGAGAGCAAAGAAGTTGCTGCAATTTGTACAGATTTAAGTGCCACAGGGTTAGCTGTGCAGCTTGATGATGTATTAGAAATAGGTAGCTTGTATCGAGTGTTAATTGCTTCTACAAGTACAGCAATTACTTCGTTTGATGCCACAGCTAAAGTTGTGCGAGCAACCAAGGAGCAAGATGGCTCCTTGAGTGCCGGTTTAGAAATTGTAAATTTTAACTAGTAAACCTTACAGATCAGGCCTTTCAGATAAAAGCCTTCTGGGTAGCTGCCAGCAATTGGGTGGTCGGCAGCTTGGTTTAGTCGCTCCATGATCAATAAGTCTTTACCTGCATCAAGGGCAGCATCCGCAACCACTTTTTGAAATAAGTTTTGTTCCATTAATCCAGAGCACGAGAAGGTGAGTAAGGTTCCACCTGGTTTTAAGATTTGCATCGCAATCATATTGATATCTTTATAACCACGACACGCACCCGTTAATTGCGCTTTGTTGTCAGCAAATTTTGGTGGATCCATAACGATAGTATCAAATTGCACACCTTCATCACGGTATTGGCGTAATAACTTAAAGACATCTTGCTTCACAAAATCAACTTTAGATAAATCGAGGTTGTTGTGCTCAACGTTACGCTTAGCAGTATCAAGCGCTGGCTGTGACACATCCACGTTAGTAACGTGCTTACAGCCACCACGTAACGCATAAAGCGAGAAAGTACCTGTGTAGCTAAAGCAGTTTAATACTGTTTTGTCTTTAACAAAGCGCTCAAGAGCAGCACGACTATCACGTTGGTCTAAATAAAAGCCTGTTTTGTGGCCTTCAAGAATGTCTACTTCGAGTTTAAGGCCATTTTCTTCGATGATGACAGGTTCTGTTGGTTCCTTACCCCAAAGTAGGCCCTTGATTGGCTCAAGACCTTCTTTAGTGCGAACATCAACGTCTGAACGTTCATAAATATCGCAACCTGGGAAAATAGCCATCAGTGCAGCAACAATTTCACCTTTATGGCGTTCTGCACCGGCACTTAGTAGTTGACAAACAAGTACATTATCAAATTTATCGATAGTAATACCAGGTAGGTAATCAGACTCAGCAGCACTTAAACGAAAACCGGTTAAACCGCCTTCGCTGATCACCTGCTCACGGGCAGCATAGGCACGGCGCAAACGTTTTTCAAAGAATGCTTGGTCAATGATTTCGTTTTGATCAAAACTCCATACACGAGCGCGAATTTGCGATTGCGGACTGTAAGCAGCAATGGCTAAAAACTTACCGTCATTGTCATAGATAGTGACAGTATCCCCTAGTCCTGGCTTACCTTTTACTTTCTTAATGGCTTTTGAGAACACCCATGGGTGTTTTCTTTTTAATGATTTTTCACGTCCAGCTTGCAGGTAAATAGCAGATGACATAGGGATTCTCGCGTCAAACAAAAGGGGGCATAGTTTAATGAAGCACTGGCAAACATACAATGAATGTTTTGAACAAATCCAGCAAGCACGCTAAAGTAAGCATAATTTCAATTAGTTAATGGTAATAGCCTGTATATGCAGCCAGAAATAGACTTTGCAGCTTTAGAAACTCAGTGTCGAGATTTTATTATGTCTTTACTCCATGCCGATGTCGCACACGATATAAGTCATATCGAGCGTGTTGTGAGGGTTGCAAAACAGTTATGTATTGCCGAGCAGGCAGAAATGGCAGTAGTGTTACCAGCTGCTTGGTTACATGATTGCGTTGCGGTTGCAAAAAATCACCCAGACCGTGCAAAAGCATCGACTATGGCCGCAGACAAAGCGTTGAGTTTTTTAGCCTCAATTCATTATCCTGAGCAGTATTTTAGCGCAATTCATCATGCTATTGCGGCACATAGTTTTAGTGCCAATATCAAAGTACAAAGCGTCGAAGCGCAAATAGTGCAAGATGCTGATCGAATGGATGCATTAGGCGCAATTGGGGTAAGCCGCTGCATGAAAGTAGGGGGCTCAATTGGTCGCTACCTGTATCATAAAGACGATCCATTTTGTTTAAACCGCGAACCAGACGATACAAAATATACCCTCGATCATTTTTTCATTAAGTTGTTACACATCAGCGAGAGTATGAACACGCCATCAGCAAAGGATGAGGCTAAACGACGCACAGAATACATGCTCGCATTTTTAGAACAGTTGAAAACTGAGATAGGGGAGTAACATGGCTATTCCGTCACTATCTGGAGTTGATCACTGCCACTTAAATGTTGATGATTTAGCGGCTGCAGTAAAGTGGTATCAACAAGTACTTGGTTTTAGTGTGGTACCTGAACTTGCTTTTTGGGATGAAGGAAAAGGGCCTTTAACTTTAGAAGATCAAGCAAAGACGATTCGTTTGGCGCTATTTGAAGCAGAAGGCACAAGTAAAGGAATTGCCTTTGGCGCAAATGCAGCACAGTTTTTAGCGTGGCTTGAGCATCTAGCTCAATTTGATATTAAAACCGTTGTTGCAGATCATGGTGTTACTTACTCAATGTATTTTAAAGACTGTGCCGGTAACAGCCATGAAATTACTTCTCACGATTATGAAGCAATTAAAAAAGGCCTCAAATGAGGCCTTAAATACACTATTAGTTGCTATAAGTGTTTTTGATTTCTATGATGCTGTCTATTTGACCGATAAATAAATCGATAAGTTGTGGGTCAAAATGCTTACCGGCTTCGTCTTTCAATAAGTCGATGGCTTCTTCAACTGACCAGGCTTTTTTGTAAGGGCGCTTCGACGTCAATGCATCAAATACATCTGCAATTGTGACAATACGTCCTTCAATACTGATCTCTTCGCCTTTAAGGCCATACGGATAACCCGTACCATCCCATTTTTCATGGTGTTCAAGCGCTAGCTTATGAGCGAGCTGTAATAATGGCGAACTTGAGTTTTCTAGAATTTTAGCGCCAATGAGAGCATGTTGTTTCATATGCTCATACTCTTGTTCATTTAAACGTCCTGGTTTTAATAGAACAGCATCAGGAATTCCTATCTTGCCGATATCATGCATAGGCGCTGCTTGCCTAAGCTGCTCTGCTTCATGCTCACTCATACCATAGGCAAGTGCTAATATTTTACTGTAACGGCTCATACGAGAAATGTGCTCGCCAGTGTCGGTGTCTTTGTATTCTGCGGCGCGGCCTAAGCGTTGGATCAAATCAATATGCGCCAGTTGTAACTGTTCAGCATGAACTAACGATAGATGGTTTTTTACACGAGCCTTTACAATCGCAGGGCTAATTGGTTTGGTAATATAATCGACTGCACCAAGGGCAAAGCCTTCAGATTCGTCTTGCTCATGAGAGAGCGCGGTGACAAAAATGACAGGAATATGCGCTGTTTTTGGGTTTGCTTTTAATACTTTACAGACTTCAAAACCAGTCATATCTGGCATCATGATATCCAGTAAAATTAGCTTTGGTGGTTCATTTTCAACAAGCTGCAATGCAAGCTCGCCAGACTTAGCAAATGATAGCCGGTAATCTTTAGAGAGCACTTCTCTGAGCACTTTGAGGTTTGCAGGTTCGTCGTCGACTACAAGAATTCTTTCACGTTCTGAAACGGGAGTCATTTGTGTTCCTTAGCAGCTAAGAGGCATTGCTTTAACTCAGTTAAAGCCTGCATTGCTGCATCAAAATCAAAATTATCAAAATGCGCACAAATTTCAACAACCCTGTCTTTATACTCCGCTGGGGTCTCTGTTTGAACAAGGTTTAATAGTTCATCGTCTATTTCTGCGTGTTCAGCTTGCGTGAGCAGTTTATTAACTTTAGCTATTAATGCGCCTATGGGAATAGCGTGCTCCAGTGGTTGATCAACTTTTGACTGGTTAAGGTCCCCAAGCTGAGAGTAAAGAATACGCCATTCTTGTTCACACTCGTCAATCAGTGCAGCAAAGCTATCCTTTTCACGCTCTTTTTCAGCTAAAGTCAGTAGGTCTAATAACTTTGCAAGTGCTAAATTCCCTGCAACACCTTTTAATGTATGTAAAATTGATTTTTGCTCTGCTTCGCTGAGTGTGGATCCCTTAAGTCGTAGAATACTATGTTGGTGGTTAGCTAGGAATAAGCCAATTTCAGTATTTAGCTTTTCTTTCGAACCCCACATTAACACCCCTTTATCGTAGTTTATGTGTTTTTTATCATTACTTTCGTAGTAATCATGGGTAGTACTAATGTCTAAACCAAGTACTTTGGCTATTTCATGATTTAGTTGACTAATGTCCACAGGTTTATTCGCAAAGCCATTCATGCCAGCTTGTTTAGTGGTCAACTTATCTTGTTGAAGAACGCTTGCGGTGAGGGCGATAATTGGCGTAACTTTTATTTGTTGTATCTGCTCTAATTCCCGTATCTTCTTACACGCGGTTAAACCATCACACTCAGGCATATGAATATCCATTAAAATGACATCGAAAGTTTGCTTTTCGAACGCTGCAATAGCCTCAAAACCATTGCTTGCGGTTGTGATAGTATGACCTGCCTGCGATAACAAGATTTTAAGTAGCTCGATATTTTGCTCAATATCGTCAACAACTAAAATTCGCAAAGGTGGTAAGGTGAGCTTACTGTGATTAAGAATATCAACCTGTTTTGCATCTCCCTCTTGTAAGGGGAGCGTGAAATAAAAACAACTACCTTGTCCTTCATCGCTAATTACATTGATAGTCCCACCCATTAATTCAACTAATTGCTTGCTGATAGTCGTACCAAGACCTGTGCCTCCAAAACGTCGAGTCATTGTGCCATCAGCTTGCTCAAATGGTTGAAAAATAGCATTTAAACGGTGTTTAGCAATACCAATACCTGTGTCTTTAATTTCAAAGAAAAGTTGATTATTTTGCGTTTTACTGACGCTGACTGTCACAGAGCCTTGCTCTGTAAACTTGATAGCATTGCCTAGCAAGTTATTCATAACTTGGCGAATACGAACTTCATCACCGATATAAACAGGTGCAACATCGTCGTTGATCCTCAGATCAAGCAGTAAATTTTTTCGCTTTGCTTCAAGCCAAAAAGTAGAAACGATGTTATCGAGCAGAGTCTGTAAATTAAAATGCTCAAGTTGTATGTCGAGTTTGCCCTTTTCTAACTTAGCAGAATCTAATACTTCATTAAGCAAGTGCAGTAATGAGCGTGCTGACTTATTAACGGTAATAATATGCTTTTGCTGTTCTTTACTTAATGGGCTATCCATTAAAATATCACTAAAGCCAATAATAGCATTCATAGGTGTGCGAATTTCATGACTCATATTTGCCATAAATGATTGCTTCGCATGAGCCGCAGCCTCAGCTTCTTGTTTTGCTTGCTTTAGTGATTCTTCATATTCATGACGAGCCGTGATATCGATTAATACACCATCAATGCACTTTTTATCAGTATCGACAGTTTCGTTTACTAATCCTTGCTCTAGTAGCCAGATAATCTTACCGTTGCGATGGCGAATGCGATATTCAACGGCGTATTGAGTGTTGTTTACTGCAGCATTTGAGATAATTTCATTAATAGATTGTTTATCATCGCCATGAATGATTTGCTCAAAATTAATTCGACCTGAAACAAACTCATCAGGGCTGTATCCCGTTAAATCTAAAACGCTGGGGCTAATAAACAGCATGCTCCAGTTTTCGTCTAATAGGCACCGAAATACAGCACCCGGCATATTATCCATCAAGGTGCGGTATTGTTTCTCTTTTTCTTCAAGACTTTGCTGCAAAGCACGCTGTTCTGTTAGGTCAGTAATAAAACCGACAAACAATGGCTCTTTGTCTGGTTGTTTTACTTCGCCAAGCCCTAACCGGATAGGAAATAAGTGTCCATGCTTGTGTTTAGCATAAACATTTCGGTTTACCCCGATGATTTTTTTAACTTCATGATTACTGCTATTTGATAAGTAGTCATCATGTTGAGCTGCAATATCATCATTCATTAGTATTTTTACATTTTTGCCTAACACTTCGTGTTGCTGCCAGCCAAAAATGTTCTCTGCTGCTTTATTAAAGCTCAATATCACTCCTTTGATGTTGATAGTCACAATACCATCAACAGCAGTGCTTAAAATGGCTTCTAGACGAGATTCTTCTGCAGACTTTTCAGCGAGTAGCAAGCGAAAACGCACCATACCGTTAAATATTCCGACTAGGGTGGTAAGTAATACGGTGGCGAATGAGACGCTAATTGCAATAAAAACCAGCTGCGATGTTTGGACATTTTCAGATAGCAGAGGGGATGTGGCTACAAACCGAGTTGCAGCCATACCCATGTAATGCATTCCTGATACTGCAAAACCAAATATAATGGCGCAAATAAGGCGATTTTGGAGCGTTGATAGTGCCTTGAAGTGATCACTTAAATGAAAACGTGAATACAATCCGATAAAAGATAAAAGGACAGCAACAATTATGGAGGCTGAAAACCAGCTAGGGTCATAGCGAAGCAGAGGGCTTAGCTCCATTGCAGCCATGCCTGTATAGTGCATTGTGCCAATACCTGCTCCAAGTAAAACTGATCCCAAGGCCAATTTAATTGCACGCGGGATACCCGACATATAATGGCGCCTGAAGATTGAAAAGCATATGTAACAAGCTAGAAATGCCGGTAAGAAGGATAAAAACGTGAGTGTGGGGTCGTAATTAACTGTCGTACACAGAGAAAAAGCGAGCATACCGATAAAATGCATACTCCATATCCCACCAGACATTACTAATGCGCCCGTTGCACTGCCTAACCTTTGGTACGAGATAAACTCAGTCTTGTTTGCTAAATCTATAATATAAAGTGAAAAATAGGCGGCAAAAATAGCTGTTGCGATTGAAAGCGTCACTAATGTGGGGTCGTAGATCCCATTAACAATCAAGCTGGGATTTTGATCGGTTATAAAAAACGTATTTATCATCATATTTATTCGTCACTGCCTTTATAACTAGTCTAATATAAATTGTTAGTTATTTTGAGAAAATACTCTAACTAAACTTCGTAGGTTTTAATTCCTTGGCTATATTTAGTTAAAAAGGAGTATTTTGAGGTGGTAAATGCGTAGAACTGAACAGACTTTAGTGGACCAAATGAAAATTAATGACGTTGAAATTCAGCACAGAATGAGTTTACTGGGGCTCACTTCGAAAAGTTTATCATCACTAATTAATTACAAACCAATTATTGAATCAGCGATTGAAGATGTGGTGAGTGATTTTTATAAAAAGCAAACAGAAGTCGATGAAATATCATTGTTAATTGGTGATGCCGATACATTAACCCGATTAAGAGATGCGCAGCGTCAATATATTATTGATTTATTTTGTGGTCGCTATGAGCATGAATATGTCAACAATAGACTAAGAATTGGTATGGTTCACAAACGTATTGGGGTAGAACCTAAACTCTATTTGTCGGCAGTTTGTACGCTTAAAGAACTGATCTTTGATGTGCTTAGAGAAAAGATTAGTGACCACGCTGAATTACAACAAACTCTAACGGTTATTGATAGATTAATTTATTTTGATACTACTTTAGTGTTTGATACTTACATAGACAGCTTAGTTGGAGAGATTGAGAACGCCAAACGTCGAACAGAAGTCTACGCAAAAGGACTTGAAGAAAAGGTCGCACAACGAACTCAAGAGCTTGAAAAGCTGGCTAAACTAGACCCTCTCACGAACCTTTATAATCGACGCGTAATGCAAGAGCTTTTACAGCGTGACTTAGCAAGAGCTCGGCGCCATAAATCACCGCTTACAATTGTCTATTTTGACTTAGATGACTTTAAATCAATCAACGATACGCAAGGCCATCAAAAAGGCGATGAAGTTCTTAAGTACATAGGCCAATATTTGTTGGAAAATATTCGTGAAATAGACGTTCCATGTCGTTACGGCGGTGATGAATTTTGCATCATTTTGCCAGATTGTGAAGTTGCTAGTGCAACCCATATCTGTGAAAAGCTAATAGGTATTTTTGAGGAGCAGTATCCGGAATTACATTTAAGTGTTGGCATAATCGCAGCCCCACTTGATAGCACTGTTGATGCAGAAGAACTAATTAACCGAGCAGATAAAAAAATGTATCAAGCTAAAAAGCACGTTGGTTCATACATTATGCTTTAGCGAGTCATACGTTTTACGAATACAACCACAAACAAAGCGAGAGAAAAACTACCACAAAATGCTTCTAATGCAGCAATAAATCGTGAAAAACCTATGGGAGTTATATCTCCGTATCCAAGCGTTGTGAATGTTACTACACTAAAGTAAAAACTATTCAATAAGGCAGATAAGTTGTCTTGCCAAGTGTTATCAAGGCTAAGTTGCAAAATTGTATCGCTATAGCTGACACCGAATAGAAAGTAACAAATTGCGCAGCAGATTATCAGCGAAAGGCTAAAGCGAATAACGTTTTCAGGCTTTTCACCATACCCACAAAGCATATCAATAAAACTCGACGTAATTTGTTTTGTTGATCCTTTTGGATATTGGGCATGGCGCATTCTAAGCTCTTTATAAGTAAAGTTGCCAGCCAGTTCAAAAAGTCCTTGGTTTTCAGATGCCTTCCTTAAGTTTCGATATATCTCTTCGGATTGTTCGAATAAGTCACGAGCTTCATCATACTGTCTATTTTTGCGAGCTTTAATGGCCTGTGCTTCTTGCAGTAAATGGTCGCCTAAATCGATATTGTCAATACGACTATCATTAAACTTAACCCCTAATAAGTTTGTATTCTTTAAATCGCAATAATGTAAGCTGGCATCGTGAAGATTTGCTTTCATTAGTGATGCGTTAGCGATTTTGTTATTAAAAAGGTGTGCGCCTGATAGGTTTGCTCGATAAAAGTTACAGTAGGATAGGTCATATCCCTCCTCATCATCCTGCTTAATAAGATTAAGACCACTGAGGTTAGCGCGCTTTAGCTGTAACCCATGCAGTAAACCACCTTTTTTCGCATAACGCTCTAATTTCTGGGTTAGATCTAGTCCTGACTTATCAAACTTACTATCGTGCCAAAAACAGAATCCAGACCCCATATCGGTTTCCAAGCACTTTTTTCCTGAAGGCGAGGTATAACTACAACAAGGTTTATCAGACATAAACATGAAAATTATTTGTTGGTCATCTTTATAGATTAGCAGTTATTTTACAGGGTAAAATGGAATCCATACTTTTTATTAATTGAATTGGCTTATATTTGTTGAACTACACCCTAAAGCGCAGTAAACGCAGAACCACAGTGGCTATTAAAGTTGCCCAGCAGAAACTCACTGTTTATGCGCCTTTTTATGTTCCACAAACTGAGATTGATGCCTGGTTAAAGACCAAGCAAGATTGGGTCGATGAACAAATTGCCAAACAATCCATTCATGCTGAACGCCGCCAACTTCCTCTTGTAAACGCGGCGATTAAGTTATTTGGACAAAATGTGCCGATAGTATTTGCTAAAGGCACTAAAAGCACTTGGCAACAAGATGCACAGTGTCGGCTTATTTTATCTATTTCATCACGGGTCAAACATCAAGAAGCAAACTATTTAGCACTGCTCGAGCAGTTTTTACACGAAAAGCTAGAGAGTTATATCGAAATGCGTGTTCATGATTATTGTTTGCAGATGTCTGAAGCTCTGCCCACAAAACTTAAAATTCAACATTATAAACGTCGTTGGGGAAGTTGTAATAAGCGTCGAGAGCTGACCTTTAATTTACATTTAGCGAGTGCACCGACATGGGTGATTGATTATGTGGTTGTACACGAACTTGCTCATCTTAAACATATGAATCACAGTGCTAAGTTTTGGCAACGTGTTAGACAGTTTTATCCAGACTATAAAAACGCTGAGCAATGGTTGAAACAAAATGGCAGTAGTTTGAGTTGGTAGCGATAAGCTAGAAAGAGTAAAGCTAGAAAGAGTAAAGAGTGGTGGAGGGAGCTGGATTCGAACCAGCGAAGGCTGAGCCGTCAGATTTACAGTCTGATCCCTTTGGCCGCTCGGGAACCCCTCCACACAGATTTTACTATTGCATTTGGCCCCACTACCAGAAGGAAGTGGTGGAGGGAGCTGGATTCGAACCAGCGAAGGCTGAGCCGTCAGATTTACAGTCTGATCCCTTTGGCCGCTCGGGAACCCCTCCAATGCAACGGCGCTGATAATAGCAAACTGGTTATTTAAGTAAAGAAAAAAACTAAAGAAAATTGGATTAATGCCGATAACTGATTAATCTGGAATCTATTTGGCTAAAGTCTATGCAAGTTGATGGTTTGTTGCTCAATGAGAGTCAACTCGATAATCGTCTTAATAAAAGTGTTCATGAACATCGCTCTGGTGAGTTTGCATTATTATTAGCAATGCTCTCACATGACGCACTTGATTTTAGTCAATTTCATCTACCTAAAACAGAAATAAGTAATCCTCACGTTTCAGAAGAGGTGCTTAGAGCCCAGTTAGGGGCAGGTCCTAAGCAATCATTAGCACCAGAGCAATTTGATATGTTGATTGGTCAAGATAATGCTCTTCGATTACTTCAAGGTGGTCTTTCAGACATTCGCTTACGTCATTGTTTAGCACCTGAGCCATTGCATGTTCGAGATGATAAAAATCACATTCCACTAGAAGTGATAGACAATTGTGAGCCCGCAGTAAGAAAACGCTACCTTGATAAAAATCAACCAACTGAGCGTGCCCAAATTGACGCTGCAGCTTTTTACGATAGTTTAACAGAAGATGCTATTCATCAACCTTTGCATTTAATTTCAGCCTAATTGATTAACTACATTGTCACATAAATAAATTAATCTACACTTTAATAAGTAAATTCAAGCAAGATAAGAAAAAATACAGCTAATTTTTTATGGCCTTGTTATACTGTGTGCCTATGGCTTAGCGCCATTGTCATTGAACCAAGCTATTAGGACTATAATGAAGAAGACATTCACGCTTAACCACGAGAAGATTAAGTACCCTCGCATGGTTGATGCAGCCAAACACGAAGTAAAAAAATATTTGAAACGTGAGCGTAATAAAACACTCCCAGCTGGTGCTGATTATTGGGCATTTGACTGTAAGTTTGGTGAATCAGCGGATGAAGCCGAAGTTGTTCACGTAGCAGAGATTAATAAATGTATTAGTGATATTGAAGCCAAAGGCTTAACATCGTTTTATGTTGAGATCTTAGCGCGCCCTGCACAGCGTCAACACCAAGAATTTGATGAAGAGTAATTTATACACGGAATCAAAAAATGGGCCTTTTTAGGCCCATTTTTACTTTAAGATAACCATCTATCGAGCAAATGGATCGGCGTTAATCTTTTCTATATACCAATTACCTTTTTTGCGGATCATTTTTACACTGCGCATATCATCCACTTTTTTACCGTTGAAGTAACCCGTAAAGATTAAATTAATATTAGCCTTATCACCGTACTGTTCACGTAAACTCATATTGGTCATATCAACTTCAATTACAACTTCGTCGTATTGCATGTTAATTAGGTTACGAGCGAATTGGTTTGCGGTGCCATAAGATTTCATAATGCGAGCCATTTTTGGAGTTGCGTATTCCATGGCTTGATTTAAATCGTTTTGGTTATACAGTGCATCAAAATAAAGCGTGGCTGTGTTGCCTGGGGTATTTTTTTCGCCCTGAGGTGACTCTTCAGAGCCACAACCCAACATTAAGCAACTACTCAATAGAGCAAAAATTAAGAGTACGTTTTTCATTATGCTTTGATTTGCTAGATTAAATAATTTTAAGTGTGTGACTAAATGACTGAGATGTAAAGTTAACTTAGTAAAATTGTGGGATTTATTTTTGCTTGGCAATAAAAAAGGATGCCTTGGCATCCTTTCTTAAATTAACTGCACTCGTTATTGAACTAACTCTTTTTCACTGAATTCTTCAGCAAATAATGGGCTAGATAAGTATCGCTCAGTAGCACTTGGTAAAATAACAACGATGTTTTTACCCGCATTTTCAGGTTTTTCAGCAAGGCGTTTTGCAGCAACCACTGCAGCACCAGACGAAATACCTACTAAAATACCTTCGTTTTTCATAAGCTCGTGAGCCATTGCAATTGCATCTTCATTTGATACTTGCTCAGCGGCATCAACAACTTCTAAATCAAGGTTGCCTGGGATGAAGCCAGCACCGATACCTTGGATTTTATGAGGACCCGGTTTAATTTCTTCACCAGCTAAGGTTTGGCTAATAACTGGAGAATTAGTTGGCTCAACAGCAACAGATTGCACGTTTAGGCCTTTCTCGAGTTTTAAATAACGGCTAACACCGGTAATAGTACCACCCGTACCAACACCTGCTACGAATATGTCGATTTTACCGTCCATTGCTTCATAGATTTCAGGACCCGTTGTTTCAAAGTGAATTTTTGGGTTAGCTGGGTTTTCGAATTGTTGTAAAAGAATGTATTTTCCAGGCTCACTTGCTTGAATTTCTTTTGCTTTTTCAATCGCGCCATTCATACCTTTAGCGCCATCAGTTAAAACTAGGTTAGCACCTAACGCTTTTAATAGTTTACGACGCTCTAGGCTCATCGTATTAGGCATAGTCAGGGTTAATTTATAGCCACGAGAAGCTGCTACAAACGCAAGTGCAATACCTGTGTTGCCAGAAGTCGGCTCGATTAACTCTTTGTCTTTGGTTAATACGCCTGACTTTTCTGCTTCCCAGATCATTGAAGCGCCAATACGGCATTTAACACTAAAGCTTGGGTTACGTGATTCTACTTTAGCAAAAACATTACCTGAGGTTACGCGGTTAAGCTTTACAATCGGTGTATTACCAATTGTTAATGAATTATCTTCAAAAATGTTAGACATAGTGTTCCCTTGGAAGCAATTTATTCAATCGTGATCAACTAGCTTAGGCTATTGATCTGTAATAGTCACACTTTACTGTGACTATTAAAAAACGAAAGTAAAGTTTGGCTATAACATATAGCGAATAGGCTTATAGCATTTAGTAATAAGGTGGGAAAAGAAGGGCGCGCACCGAAAGGTGCGCTCATGGAGTCTTAAAGTAACCAAGCGTAGCTAAATTTAGCAAATAGGGTACGCTGCTCTTTAGTTATCGATGAAAGTTCATCATCTTGATAGCCATTATCAGAGTATCCTGCAAAGAATACTGTTTGCGGGTTCAGTTTGTAAGAATACAATAACTGGGTGGCTAACTTTTTATATTGGCTATCTACATCATCAATGTAATTAGCTTGATTACGTTTTAAATCGGTATAAATGACTGCAAGGCGTAAAAAGCTATTCACGTTAAACTGGTAAGTTAACCGCACATCACTTAAATTTGCGGTAAATACTTCGCTACCATCTGCTTCCAGTTGCTCGTAAGTATGACGTAAGCGTACTTCAAAATGTTTACCAAGGTTCATATTCAGTACCGGGCGTATGTGAAACTTATCACCAGTGCGGTTATTGGCTAAGTCAACGGCATTACCTGTATACATATATAAAGAAGCAAAGACCCCAGCGGTTGGTTTAAAATCACTGTAAAAGCCAACGCCATTTTCGCTAAATAAATCAGTGTTGCCGTCTATATCTAAACGTGATTTATCGTGGCGAAGACCTGTACGGTTTCGGTGCTCAACAGAGACTTCAAAAAAGCTTTGTAATGGGCCGCTGACAGAAAAGCTGGTTTGTGCTTCTTTTTCAAGAAGTTCGTTATTTTCGTTGTGGGTAATATCCCAGTCGGCATACAGGTTAGCGCGGTTCCACCAATTACCTTTATCACCATACCAGCGGTATTCGCCACCTGTAGTAAACTTTTTAAAATCAACTTGCGAGATAAAACCTAAGTCAGCTCTTAAATCAGCATCGCGATAATTATAGTCAGCAAATGCACGCCAGTACTTCTCATCATGTTGATACTTAACATAGTAGCCAGTACCCGATTGTTGTTCTTTACTTAAAACACGAAGTACACCTTCGTTATAGTCGCAATCACTATTTAATTCACAAATTACTTGCTCAGGTTGTAAACAGTTATCACCATCACATAACTCGTCAATAAAATCCTGACTGTATTGCGTTTGTGACTTTAATACTTGTACTAGGAAAACATCGTTCACTGTTGGTTTGTATTTACTATCAATACTATAAACCGTGTTTTTATAATCATCACTTTGTCTGTGAGTTGCTGTTGAACCAAGTGATAACCCTGATTCAAAGTCGTATCGGTATCGTAGAGCACCGTTTTCACTTTTCTCGTCAAGGGCGACAAGAGATGAACCTAAATTGCCCGGGATCAACACATTGGTTTGCGTATCATTGGCAATAAAACCGGCAAATGTATGGCCATTTTTGCTACCTGTGATCTTGGTTCCATAATCTGGTTGGGCAATATTACGGGTATGAATAAGGTTAAGTGTTGATGCAAAGTAGTCAGCGTTATCTAAAAAGAAGGCACGCTTTTCTGGGAAGAACAAGCTGAAATTATTATTCACACTCAATTGAGCAACATCCGCTTCAACCTGTGAAAAGTCAGGGTTAATCGTCGCATTTAAGGTAATATCTGGGGTGATCCCCCATTTAACATCCAGGCTGGCTTCAGTATTGTTCTCTGACTCCCAATCAGCCACTTGTGCGCCATCAATATCACGAGTCTCATTTTTGCCAAGCACTACAGATGGAATAATCGCCACGTTATTGCCTTGCTTTGCTTGTTCAAAACCTTGGTAACTTGGCATTTGGCAAATCCAACAATTGTTACCATGGTCAATTTGCATATTTGAGATACGCAAACGCTCACTACGCGGTAAAAATCGTAAAAACTCCATCGCCATCGTTTTGGTTGCTAAGCTGTCGTCAAAATTCAATACGCGTAAGGGAATAGCCACTTCTACTGTGTAGCCTTTATCATGAATAACACCAACACTATCCCAAATACCGTCCCATGATGAGCTTTCATGTTTAGTCAGTTCGTTTTCTATCGAGTCTTGTTGTACGCCAAGTGGGTTAATAAAAAACTGATAAGCTAATTGAGCATTATTGTATGAATCAATTTTCAGTCCCACTAAGTCATCATCCCATGCTGCATCACGGTCACGATAAAAAGCGCGAATTAGTTCTGGATTTGGGTCGTTTGCTTCAAAGCCAATAAATAACGTCTCGCCATCTTCATAGACATAGGCGTGTGTGGTCACTGGGCTTTTGCTGTTTTCATAAGGCCACGTGACATTATCAATCGTGATTTTTTTTGCGTGTTGCCAACTTGCTTCATTTAGCTTTCCGTCAATTGTTGCTTGTTCTGTAACAAAAGGGAGGGTGATGGGTTGGCTGGTGGCCAAGGAAGTAAAAGGTGTGCTCAGTAGAGCGGCACTTAATATAGATTTATACATAAGAACTACACGGGTATTCAAAATTGCGAGCATGTTATTAACTTGCAACTTTGTTAACAAATGCAACGCGATAGGACGCATATATTTACGTTCAAATTAGATTCTGCGAAGCTGTGGTGGTAATTTGCGCAGTTAAACGTTAATTTGGCTGTTTTATAACAAAAGTAAACTAAAACGTGGTAAAAGGTTACCACCTAAAAATTGAAGTGATCGTTATGAATTTAATTCTAAAATTAATTGCTGGTATTGTTGCCGGTATTTTAGTGGGCTTGTATGTGCCGCTAACAGGTGTTGAACTCCTCTATACAGTAAAAGAAATAATAGGTCAGTTGATCACCTTTACCATTCCACTGATTATTTTATTTTTTATCGCATCTGGTATTGCTGGCTTACCAAAAGGTTCTGGCCACTTACTTGGCAAAACTGTCGGTTTTGCTTATGGGTCAACGATTATTGCTGGAACCTTAGCGTTTTTATTAGTCAGCGCCATGATCCCATTGTTTGATGGGGGCTTAACGTTTGAAGCTGAAGTAGCTACAGAAGTGGGCAGCTTTATTGATTTAGAAATTCCACCACTTATGAGCGTAATGACGGCGTTAGCTGCGGCTTTCATTTTTGGTATTGGTATGAGCCAAATGCAACTTGATATGTTGAAGAAAGTTTCTGATCAGGGTCGTGATGTAATTGATGGCTTATTAGCAAAGGTTATTATTCCAGCATTACCGTTTTATATTGCCGGTGTATTTGCAGAGATGACAGTCGCTGGCACTGTGGTAGATACGCTGCAAACATTTAGTATTGTATTACTTGCAGCATTGATAATGCATTGGTTATGGTTAACCGTTTTATATGTCTCAACGGGACTTTTATTAAAAAGAAACCCATTAGAGCTTGTAAAAAATATGCTACCCGCTTACTTTACTGCTTTAGGTACAATGTCGAGTGCTGCAACAATTCCTGTATCGCTGCGCTCAAGTAAAGCTAATAATGTAAAAGAAGATGTTGCAAACTTTACAGTGCCGTTATGTGCAACCATCCATTTATCGGGTTCAACAATTACCATTGTGACATGTGCAATGGCAGTGATGTTCTTATCGCCTAATATGGATGTACCATCTTTATTTGGTATGTTGCCATTTATTATGATGTTAGGTGTTGTCATGATTGCAGCTCCTGGAGCGCCGGGTGGTGCGGTTATGTCGGCATTAGGACTATTAACAAGCATGCTTGGTTTCAATGAAGGCGCAGTGGCATTAATGATTGCACTTTATTTAGCACAGGATAGTTTTGGTACAGCTTGTAATGTTACAGGTGATGGTATTATTGCGCTGTGGGTTGATCGTTTTAGCGAGAAAAACGCCGCATAAAATGATGAGTGAAACAATAATTTGATTTATTGTTTCACTCATTCTGTGCTAATGTGGCACATTAAATTTACACAAGCATGTATTTGGGTTATTTGAGGGTGTTCCATTGATTAATGTACTTTTAGTTGATGACCATGAGCTTGTACGGACAGGTATCAGACGTATACTTGATGATGTTCGTGGTTTTAAAGTGGTTGGTGAAGCTAAAACCGGTGAAGAAGCGGTGCAATTTTGCCGTCAACATTCGCCTGATATCGTGTTGATGGACATGAACATGCCAGGTATCGGTGGTTTAGAGGCAACTAAGAAAATCTGTCGTTATTGCCCTGATGTAAAAATTATCGTGCTGACGGTGCATTGTGAAGATCCATTCCCAAGCAAAGTGATGCAAATCGGAGCTCATGGTTATCTAACTAAAGGTGCCGGCTCTGATGAAATGGTTAACGCTATTCGTGCTGTAAATGCCGGCCAACGTTATATCGCGCCTGAAATTGCTCAGCAAATTGCCCTTGCACAGGTAAGCGGACGCACAGACGAAAATCCGTTTCAGAGTCTTTCTGAGCGTGAGCTGCAAATTATGCTGATGATCACCAAAGGTGAAAAGGCACAAGACATAGCAGAGCGTTTGAACCTAAGTTCTAAAACAGTGAATAGCTATCGCTATCGCATGTTTGAAAAGCTAAATGTGGGTGGTGATGTTGAACTTACGCATTTAGCAATACGTCACAAAATGATCGACATTGATAGTTCGCATTAATTTGCTCAATGTCTGATTTCGAACCAGCCCGTTTTCTTAAAACACTATCAAGTGAGCCCGGTGTCTACCGAATGCTTGATAGTGAAGGGCAAGTTATTTATGTCGGTAAGGCTAAAAATCTAAAAAAGCGCGTAACTAGTTACTTTCGCAGTAATGTAACTGATAGTAAAACACGTGTCTTAGTAAGCAATATTTGCGGTATCGAAGTCACCCTGACTAACACAGAGACCGAAGCCTTATTACTTGAAAACAACTTAATAAAAAAATATCAGCCTCGCTACAACATTTTACTGCGCGATGATAAATCATACCCTTATATTCTTTTAACTGATCACAAACACCCGCGACTCGCTTTTCATCGTGGTAGCCGTAAAATCAAAGGCGAGTATTTTGGTCCATTCCCAAGTGCAGGGGCGGTATCTGAAAGCCTGCGTTTAATGCAAAAAATCTTTCCGGTTCGCCAATGTGAAGATGCCTATTACCGAGCTCGAAGTCGTCCATGTTTACAATATCAGTTAAAACGTTGCTCAGCGCCGTGTGTTAATAAAATTACCGATGAAGAATATCAACAAGAAGTCGATTTTGTACGTAAGTTTTTACTAGGCAAATCTCATGAAGTTATTGCTGATTTAATTGCTAAAATGGAGCAAGCAAGCAAAGAGCTTAAATTTGAGCTCGCTGCAAAAGTACGCGACCAAATTATGTTACTTCGGAAAATGCAGGAACAGCAATCGATTTCCGGTAATCATGCCGAAATGGATGTGGTTGGCTTTGCGCATTTAAATGGTTTAAATGCGGTTCACTTATTAATGATCCGCGATCATAAGGTACTTGGTAGCAAAACCTATTTCCCCAAAGTGCCCAAAGACTCTGGGCAAGAAGAGATTTTAACTTCCTTTTTAGGCCAGTATTACTTAGCACCTGGTGCAACAGGGCGCATTGCTAAAGAAATCATCTTACCGTTTACAATCGAAGAGAGTGAGCCTCTAAGCGATGCACTTACGGCAATTTCTGAGCGTAAAGTGAGTTTAAAAGTCGCTAATCGTGGTGAGCGAGCTCAGTATCTTAAGCTTGCTAATAAAAATGCACTTAATAGCATTAGTGTTAAGCAAAGCACGCAGGACTCAATTAATAAACGCTACGCACAATTAAAAGAAACGTTACGCCTAGATGATATTAATCGCATGGAATGTTTTGATATTAGCCATACAATGGGTGAAAACACGGTTGCAAGTTGTGTGGTGTTTGATTCGCAAGGTCCAAATAATAAAGAGTATCGCCGTTTTAATGTTACCGGCATCACCGGTGGCGATGATTATGCCGCGATGGAATTTGCACTTAATAAACGCTACAACAAAGTAGTCGATGAAGAAAAAATTCCAGATGTCATCTTTATCGATGGGGGTAAAGGGCAATTATCTCGTGCTGAACAATATTTTGAAAACTGGCCACATAATAAAATACCATTGCTGGTGGGTGTTGCAAAAGGCATAAGCCGAAAACCAGGTTTAGAAACGCTATTAATTGATGGTGGACGAAAAACAATACCACTTGATTCAGACGCGCCGGCACTGCATTTAATCCAACATATACGTGATGAGTCGCACCGTTTTGCTATTGCTGGGCATCGTAATAAACGTCAAAAGCAACGCACGCAATCATTATTAGAAGAAATTACCGGTGTTGGACAAAAGCGCCGACAGGCATTATTAAAATATTTAGGGGGCATGCAAGGGGTAAAAGCTGCTAATATAGACCAATTAAAACAAGTTCCTGGGATCAGCCCTGAAATGGCTGAAAAGATATTTAATCATTTGCATGACAAGGCGTAGCCTTCGTGCGAATATAGTAAAAAAAGACATCTCCAAGTAGTTATGTGGAATATTCCAAACACACTCACAACCTTTAGACTTTTTCTTATCCCCATTTTTTTGGTGATATTTTATTTGCCTTTCTCATGGGCGTTTTTCGCAGCTGCGTTTGTTTTCTGGCTTGCGTCAATCACAGATATCCTTGATGGCTATCTTGCACGTCGTTTAAATCAGTCAACGCCATTTGGTGCGTTTTTAGATCCTGTTGCTGACAAAGTAATGGTCTGTGCGGCACTTGTTGCTTTATCAAGCCATTATCAAAGTTTGTATATGACTATACCTGCATTAGTTATTATTAGCCGCGAAATTGTTATTTCTGCATTACGTGAATGGATGGCAGAGCAGGGTAAGCGTGACAATGTAGCTGTATCTAACATGGGTAAGTTTAAAACTGCGGCACAAATGCTAGCCATTATTGGTTTGATTTGGCAATTTGATACATGGATGATCTACTTAAGTTATGGTCTTTTATACGTTGCAACATTCTTAACGCTTAGTTCTATGCTGCAGTATTTAATGGCAGCATGGTCAGAATTGACCAAAAATTGATCCTAAGCGTATAATTACACACCGTTTTAGATAAAAAATAAGCAAACAGTTCAAAACTAGCATTTTTTATATTGACGCGTTTAATAATCTCTGTAGAATGCGTCCGTGTTGAGAGGGCATAGCCCCCAAGATAAAGAAAGCGGCACTAGCTCAGTTGGTAGAGCGCAACCTTGCCAAGGTTGAGGTCACGAGTTCGAGCCTCGTGTGCCGCTCCAATTATCTAATTTGGCGGAATGGCAGAGTGGCCATGCAGCGGATTGCAAATCCGTCCACCTCGGTTCGACTCCGGGTTCCGCCTCCATTCAACACTCCACGCGCTCTATGAGCAACCCGATGCCCGGGTGGTGGAATTGGTAGACACAAGGGATTTAAAATCCCTCGCTGGTAACAGCGTGCCGGTTCAAGTCCGGCCCCGGGCACCATTTTGTGGTTAACTACAATACCAAATGTAGTTTTAAAATTACGATTTAACTCTAGAGTTAATATGATGCGGCACTAGCTCAGTTGGTAGAGCGCAACCTTGCCAAGGTTGAGGTCACGAGTTCGAGCCTCGTGTGCCGCTCCATATTAGCTTTATCCACTTGCTTTAAATAGCAAACCCGATGCCCGGGTGGTGGAATTGGTAGACACAAGGGATTTAAAATCCCTCGCTGGTAACAGCGTGCCGGTTCAAGTCCGGCCCCGGGCACCATTTAAACTTAGATAGTTTATTGGATAAACAAACAAATTTGCGGCACTAGCTCAGTTGGTAGAGCGCAACCTTGCCAAGGTTGAGGTCACGAGTTCGAGCCTCGTGTGCCGCTCCAATTATTTGGAAGCGATAAGGCGGAATGGCAGAGTGGCCATGCAGCGGATTGCAAATCCGTCTACCTCGGTTCGACTCCGGGTTCCGCCTCCATATAATACTCCACATGCTCTTACGAGCGACCCGATGCCCGGGTGGTGGAATTGGTAGACACAAGGGATTTAAAATCCCTCGCTGGTAACAGCGTGCCGGTTCAAGTCCGGCCCCGGGCACCATTTATATTTAATACCACTTCTCTATTTCATTTATATTTCTTTTTATAATCCCAGCTAAATATTTTTTTATTGCCAAAATAGCTTTATAGTTTCCTTAGTCATTTTAAATCAGCTAACGCTTTTTCAGTTTTAAGTGCTACTGAACTCAATAAATAGGATCAAGGAAAGAGAATGGAGCAATTTAAAAGTGGTTTAAATCAGTTTTGGGTGGGCGCCGTATTTGGGCTTTGTTTAGCAATCTCATTAGTACTAATACCTGTTGCGATTATTATGTCGAACATTAACGACGTACTTAAAATTCATGAAGTCAGTGTGCTTGTTGATAAAGTATCGACCGCATTTGAAAAATCAGAACAAGTCATCAGTAATGCTAAAGCGGCGCTAACCGACTTTGATAATGACGTGGTGATGGCTATGCTCACCGCCGTGCAATCTTATCAGCAACAATCGCAGCCATTATTAACTGCAGAGCAAAAACAAGCATTAAAAGCGCAAATAAAAGAGCAGCTTGTTACACAGCTTGAATCCAAACTTAACGAACAGCAAATCACATTCATATTGTCTGTTTTTGAAAAATTAGCAAATACAAAAAAGGGAGCACAATCGCTCCCCAATTAAGTAATCACTTGGCTTGATTATTTGCGCCACGCGCCTTTAGGAATAGTTTGATCGAGCTTTTTGTTTTGCGAAGGATCGAAAGTAGGTAATTTACCTGCTTTACGTTGTGAGTTGTAATCCTTCGCAAGCCAAATAACGACACCCGAAAGCATAAATAAAGCGATGACGTTAACAATTGCCATCAAGCCCATCGAAATATCGGCAAGCGTCCATACTAAAGGTAATTCGCCGAGCGCACCAAACATCACCATACCAAGTACTAATAATCGGAAGATCAACATGCCCGATGCATGGTTATGTTCTAAAAATAATAAATTGGTTTCCGCGTAAGAATAATTAGCAACAATCGAGGTAAATGCAAAAAACAAAATTGCAATCGCAACAAAGGTTGCTCCCCAGCTACCAACATGTTCTTCAAGGGCAGCTTGCGTCAATGCAATACCAGTCACACCTGAATCAGGTATAAGCTGTTGTGATAATAAAATAAGGGATGCGGTTGCAGTACAAATAATAATTGTATCTACAAATACACCGAGCATTTGCACATAACCTTGTGAGGCTGGGTGCGGTGGGTTAGGTGTTGCCGTTGCAGCAGCATTTGCAGCGCTACCCATACCAGCTTCATTAGAGAATAAGCCACGTTTAATACCCTGGATCATCGCCTGCATAACACCATAACCAATTGCACCAGCGCCTGCTTGCTCGATACCAAAGGCACTATTAATAACATGCATGAACACATTGGGTAGTAAATCGTAGTTCATGGCACATACATAGAGTGCAACTAGCAAATAAGCCAGCGCCATAAATGGCACAACCATTTCTGCAAAACGTGAAATAGTTTTTAAGCCACCAAAAATGATAATGCCAGACCCTAATACCAAGGCTATTCCGACAACATAGTTTGGAATCCCAAACGCAACATCAAATGCAGCAGCAATAGAGTTTGATTGAACTGCATTAAATACCAAGCCAAAAGCAAGAATAAGGCAAAGAGAGAAAATGACTCCCATCCAACGTTTACCTAACCCATATTCCATATAATAAGCAGGGCCACCACGAAAGTTGCCATCTTCATCGACCGTTTTATATGCTTGGGCAAGGGTACTTTCTGCAAAACTTGTCGCCATACCTATTAAAGCAATAAGCCACATCCAAAAAATTGCACCGGCACCGCCTAAATAAAGTGCAACAGCAACGCCCGCCATATTACCAGTGCCAACTCGCGCAGCTAATGAAGTACAAAATGCTTGGAATGAAGAAATGCCCTCACCAGAACCTTGGCGGCTCTGAAACATCACTTTGATCATATGTGGAAATTGAGTGAATTGGATAAAACCAAGTCGAAGAGTGAAAAATAGCCCCGCAGCTATTAAAAGGTAAACCAGAATGTGACCCCAAAGGAGACTACTTATACTATTTATAATGTCTGTCATTTTTCTTGCCTTGTGAGCGAGTGGAAAATCTGCGGCGCAAGTTACCATAACAAGCGCGGAGAGTTTAGTTATTCTGCTAAAAATCATCAGTTATCCACAGTTGTTTGTGGGTAACATGTTTGCATTTGGTGGGTATCTAATTAATTTGAAAATAATCAAAAAAACCTTAAAAAAGTGCTTGCGTTAAAAATCCATCTCCCTATAATGCGCATCCACTGACACGGCGGGCAGCAATGAAAAGCGCTGAACAAAGTGACAGAGAGTTAAGTAAAACTTCGGTTTAAAACGGTCTGAAAAGAAAGTTTAAAATTAAGTGTTGACTCAAAAAATTAAGGATGTATTATACGCATCCCTCGAGACGCGAAAGCAACTCGAAACGTTCTTTAACAATATAAAGCAATCATCTGTGTGGGCACTCGTACAGATTGAGTTCTAACAG
>Ga0114909_1000323_pt1 | contig 36672 bp, 24 predicted proteins | sample MalvireepMed_906_FD_87290 | JGI IMG/M metagenome (GOLD analysis project Ga0114909, IMG submission 87290) | Marine viral communities from the Global Malaspina Expedition - Malaspina viral metaG DeepMed_906 | ecosystem: Environmental > Aquatic > Marine > Oceanic | place: Mediterranean Sea...
ATTTTTCTCTGTGACAAGAATGTGACAAATTAGTGACAGATTTTGAAATTGATATTTTTGTTGTTTTTTGCTGATGACCTTTTCCCTGATTTTGTCACAGAATATAATGTCAATTTAAAGTTGGTTATTATTACGATCAAAAAACTTGGTTATTGCAAACCATCAGTTTATTTTCCAACAAGTCAGTATTTGAACTTTTGATACAATTCATCTCAAGCTTTTTCTAGGCTAACTCGAGTGCTTAACAACTCATTGATCCGTTATAAGAACATTAAAGGTTATAGGACTTTGCATAAAAAAACGAGCAACCTGTGCTCGCCTTTATAAATTCTGCTATTAACGAAATTATCAATGACAAGATTTCTAGCTAATTACCATTTCCTGTCACGTCACGTCACGTCACGTCACGTCACGTCACCAAAATTTTTACTTACTAAAGAAGTATTTCTTAAACATCAATCCTATAAATTTTCATCAGGAATATATTCAACTAAATCTTCGATCTTGCAATTAAAATAGCGACATAACTTATCTAGGTTATCCGTATTAATACTCTGCCCTTTTTTGTTCACTATTTTTGATAATGTCATCCTATTTACATCGCATTCGCGAGCAAGTTCTACAAGAGTGATCTGACGATCCTCATTAAAAGTTTTTTCTGCAATTAATTCACGTAATTTAAATCTAAGCATTCTAATTAAGCTAATTTATAAGGTCACTTGCCTATATATACTAGCAAATGATAATTAAAAGTGATGAATAAAAGAATACTCCAATTACAAGGTTTAGTCGAATAGTAAACTAAATATTTACAACTCAGCTAAATATCAAGTTCAAAGCAGAACCAGTGATAATTTAAATTATCACTTGACAATTAAACCAATCACCAATACGCTTACAATAATCATCAAGTGACAATATAAATAATCATTTGATGGTATAACTTAACTTTTGGAGATTGATTATGAAAAAAGATCAAACCTTTTTAACCACATCAGAGTTGTCAAAACTCATTAAGTACGACAGTCGCACCATTCGTGATCGTTTAAAAGATTCGGTATTGCTTGAAGGAATTCATTACATACGCCCTTTCGGTGGCCGAAAAATTTTATACATCTGGGAAGCTATCCAAAAAGATATTGGTAAAAAATCTACCAATGCTTTTGAAATTCCAATGGCAAACGGAGGAATAGCTCATGGGACATATTAGAGTCAGAAAAGAAACAGGTAAGTTGTACTTTGATTTTAAGTACAAAAACCTACGCTGTAGAGAGCAAACGGCATTGAATGACACGCAAACTAACCGTAAGAAGTTAAAGAACTTGTTAGCTCAAATTGAAGCACTCATTTTAGTGAACCAATTTGACTATGCTAAGCAGTTTCCTGATAGCAAGATGCTACCAAAACTTGAAAAGTCGCATAAAACGATGATTCAAGTAACTAATGGCACACCAAACTTTGAGGAGTTTGCTAATACCTGGTTTGATGAAATGCAATCAAGTTGGCGCATCAGCTACAAGGAAAAAGTACGTCATATTTTGGATAACCGAATACTGCCTCGGTTTGAAGAAGAAGATGTCGGCCAAATCACCAAAGCAGATTTAATGCAGTTTCGCGCACAGCTCGCCAAAGTCACGCGCAAGAACGGCAATTCACTTTCCGCTGGTCACATCAATAAGCATATGAAAATCTTAAGAATGATTTTGAATGAAGCAGCCGACCGTTATGATTTTACAACACCTTATCGCAACATTAAACCGCTTAAGGTACCTAAAACCGACATTGCACCCTTTACGCTTGAAGAAGTTAATTTAATTCTCGCCACCGTGCGTGCTGATTTTGCTGACTATTTCTTATTGCGTTTTTTTACTGGCATGAGGACAGGTGAGATTAACGGCCTTAAATGGCATTACGTGGACTTTGAAAATCGACTTATTTTAGTGAGGGAATGTTTGCTCAACGGACGAACTGAGTACACTAAAAATGATGGCAGTTACCGTGAAATTCAAATGTCACAACCTGTATTTGAAGCGCTTCGAAAGCAAGAGTTAGTTACCGGTGACTATGACTATGTGTTTGCAAATGGAAATGGACTTCCTCTTGATAATAACAATGTTGCCAAACGGGTTTGGCACCCTCTATTAAGACATTTAGAGTTAGAGCCTCGCTCTCCCTATCAGTCACGCCATACTAGCGCCACACTCTGGCTTGCATCGGGTGAATCCCCAGAATGGATTGCAAAGCAAATGGGGCATTCAACCACCATGATGCTATTTAGGGTCTATTCGCGTTACGTGCCAAACCTTACACGCAAAGACGGTAGCGCATTTGAAAACCTTCTTAAGAAAAACTTCCCAGGAGCTAATCATGACTAACTTACCACAAACAAACTTAATCCCTGAAACTGTTGAGCAATCTATTCAGCCGTTATTAGCTGAAGTTGCTACCTTTAAACGGTTTAAAGGTACCTATAGCCTTGTAGGTAGTGCTGAGCGTATTGATAAATCCGGTAAAGCTTATTGGATTATTAAACTCTCAGATATCAGTACCAGTATCAATGTTTATTGCTTTAATATGAATGAGTTCATAGGGCATTTAGCAGTTAACTCAATTGTTCATATTGAGGCAACCTTAAAACATGTTGATGGTCACCAATATGTTCGCTGCGCTTTTTTGCAAAGTTTGCCTAATAAAGTAAGCAGAAAAGTGATGACTATTAATTCACTGCCAAGTTGTTACAGCCCTGCCCCTGAAACACTATTACAACTTAAAACCTTGGTTGATAGTCTCTCTTCACGTCACTTAACACGTTTCTTATCTGATGTGTTTGTAGGTAATGGTATTGGGATTAACTTCCTTCAATGTCCTGCCAGTCTTAGACACCATCACAGTTTTGCTGGTGGCTTGCTCGCTCACAGCGTTGATGTTGCCAATAAGCTATTAAGTGAGAATCAATTTAAGGGGGCTGAGCGTGATATTGCCATTGTATCCGCACTGATTCATGACATTGGTAAAACAAGAACCTTATCCCCTACAGGTCACCGAACACATTTAGGTACTGTGGTTGACCATGATGAGTTAACACTAGAGATATGCGCCATAGCATTTGTAAGGCTTGATAAATTTGAGCCTCAAAGTGCATTAATGCTGCGCCATATTCTTACCTGTGCAAGTCCGGGCAGTCGCTATGGATATGAAGCAATAACACCTATTGCCTCAAAGCTTCAACTGGCAGATAAAGCCAGTGCTTCAACGCATATTGCATCCGCCACACTGGCACAAATAGCTTAACTCTAGGAGATTACTTATGACAAACTTACCTTTATCAGATGAAAAGTGTACTACTTCATTAAGTAGTGTTATCAAAGTAAACAGTGATAATGTACTAAGCAAAAAGCAATGGGTGATTCAGCATGGAGATAAACTGCCAGAGCTCTGGGCAATACAGTACACGACAGAGCGAGATAAGCAGTACTCAAACTACCTTGATGAGATAGAGAGTGCTATCCAAGCACATCAGCAAGACATTGAGCTTACGGATATCAAGTGCAAGCGAAATGCTGTTTTCTCTCAAATCCTCGTTACTGTGCAAACCACACCATTTACCTGTGATATTCAGTTGGTGCTAAAGACCAGTGACGGTGATGAGGTTTCCCTGTGCTCATTAAAAGATGTTCAAGAGATGTTTGATACCGAGTTAACCTTTGAAAACCAAAAGATTAACTTTGCACAAGCATTAAATCAGCGAATACCCGGCTTTTGTTTGCCATCATGTCAACAGCTACTGCTCAGAATCACAGGCGGTATTTTGCTTACCGATAACATTTTACTGCTAGCTTCCTACACATAACAACTTACCTCAAAAGACACAGAGGCAGTAGTGCCACTGTGTCTTCCTTATTATTTTTCTCCCCCCTCTTTTAGCACAAAGGTATTTCGCATGAGCCAATTAACTAAATACAGTTTTGATTATTGCCACTTTAAGGTATTCACTAAACTAGATAACCTAAAGCGTTATGACATGATGACCTCAATTTCAACCTTTTCACTCGCAACGGCTTGTTGCTACATTGATGATGAAAGCCACTTACAGGACATCATTTATTTTATGACGCTTGAGCAACAGCAAGCGTTTAAATCACTAATTGACACCATTCAGCAGCTACCATCCTCCCCTGAGCTTGTAATCGATGTACAACAAATGATAATGAACGTATTTGAACAATCTGGTACCGCCATGTCAATATTAGCTACCCTAGCCGATATTATTGATATTAGTTTTAGTAAAGGCTTAAACGAGTTAATAAATGATAAACCATCATTTACTTTGGACAGCCAAATAACGCATGAGTTTGAAGCCCTTTTTTCAATGGACAAGTTAAAAGCTGAAATGAGGCATAGAAAACCAAAAGATATGTCCATACTAAAAGCGCTCAAGGCGCTAGGTCCAGACAGAAAGCTTTATTATATCAATAAGGATATAGCTAAGGCTTTATCCGCATTAACAGACTCATTTCCAAACTTTCAACGTGTTATTGACCAAGTTAGTGCAGCCTGCCAAGTCAGTGCATTAACCAATACTCCCTTATCTTTACCGGCAATGAACCTGCAAGGTCATCCGGACATTGGTAAAACACAGTTTGTTAGTGCCTTAGCCAAAACACTACAGTTAGAGTTTTTTAGCATTAATGCTGCAGCCATGACAGGTCGTTTTGAGCTTTGTGGTGGTAACCCACAATACGGTGACACTGACTTAGGCGCAATAGGTCAAATCATGTGCTTTGAAGCGAAATCATTTCAACCAATTATCCTCATTGATGAGCTGTGTATGGCAAAAGATAATCCCCAAGACAGTATTATTCAGCCGCTTTACGCCTTTTTTGAAAGAGAGCAACGAAAATCATTTAAAGAGAGCTTTCTAAACCTCGAGCTAGATTTGTCAGGCACTATCATTTTACTACTACCAATGATTTTGAATCATTAAAACCTGCGCTAAAATCACGTTTGGTCAATGTGGAAATAGAGCCACCAACACCTAAAAAAATGCAAGCGATTGTTCAAAAAATTTATGAAAACTGTTTGCTTGATATGAAATTACAGCACTACTTTAATGCTGCGCTTACATTAAAGTTATTATCAAAACTATGCCTGTTTTCACCTCGTAGGATCACAGAGGAGATTCGATTAGCTATAGGTAAGGCATGTATTAGAGCGAAGCAATGTCAAAAGGTTGAGCTTACGATAAGAGATTTTGAGTTATCTAGTATAAGTCAAAATATTGAAAATAGTTACCCTAGTGATATCAAAGACAATATGCACTAGTTGTTCATCGAAGTTCACAGGAACTAAATGTAGTAGCTGTAAAGGCTACTACATTGCAAGTAAACTTAAGTGCATGCAATATTTTATTCATGCACTTCTATTGCAAAATCCACATCAATTTCAGCAGCTCTTCGCATGATAGCCAGAATAGCATTAAATTTTAAATGACACTTTTCCGTATCAGCATTGATATGATACGCGATAGAGTGTAAATTAGCTTGGCCTAACCATTCTATTCCCTCGTCAACTTTAGTTACAACGGTGCTTCCAGCTGCATCTGCATCTTCTTCTCGAAAGAAAATGGTAGTTTTGAAAAAGATATCAAAACCTTCATCCTCAGAAAAATTATCCGGATCATAGTTCATAATTTTCCATTCTCTGACATAAAATTGATAGCTACCATCATCAACATAGATCAGACTTGAAACTGTACCTAACCATGCGTTAATATCATCAAAAAAACACAAGGTTGCTGACCATCATTATTGTCATTAACTCGATTGTTACTCATTTTAACTCTCCTTAATTTGTAAAACATTCCGTCAACTCCGACGAATACATTAAATATGCAACAAGCAGTCACACACTCATAAATATGTCTCTATGAGATCATTCATTTCGACATCACAAAGTACATATCAAAGTAATGATCAGCAGGAAGTAAAAGTCAACAACAAACGAAAAGCTTAAGCAACTGTATTTCCTTAATATTTTTTAATATAAATTACTAAAGTTGAAGTTTTCGTTTTACAGAAAATAAATGTTGACTTTTACGAAAAACGATAAACGCATTAAAATCAACAAATAACACTCGCATTTTTTTACAAAGAAGCATTCAGCGGTGATATAGGATTAAATATTTAAACTTTGAAATATAGAGTTTATGTCAACTCCATAAAATTTATATTCTAGTTTTAGTACTCACGCTTCAAAAACTAAGGCATATTGCCCCAAAATAGGTTAAGTATTGACAATTTACGAGAAGTCATTGTTCAATAATTTCTATGCCCTATTTGTAAATTTAACTTTTTCATCTTAGCTATTAATCCCATATGTCTAATAGGATTCAATCATGCCTGCTTGGAGCAAAGGTAAACGTGTTGATCAGGAAAAAGCATTTAAACTTGAAGAAACTTGGCGCATTCGAATACGGTTAAAAATTGAAGATGCCCTATCAATTTCTGAAGATACCGAAACATAAAGTAATTGAAGCGCCATTTGAGTTTTGCTAAAACCATTTATTTAGATTAAATACTCTATGGCGGTTTCGCCCCCAGTATAGAGATAGGTGAAGAGTATGGTCAACGATAGCTTTGAGGTCACAATAGGTATAACTTAAAGATAGCTTGCGTCCACAATTAATATATAACAAAAAGTTGAATACACGGATATTAAAAAACGAATATTGCTATTCTGGCTTTTCTGTATGTACTTAGAACTACAGTTATAGATATAAAACCTATTACATCATGCCGCTAGTATCGACTTCAACTACCCCCTCTTAAGTATTAAACATCAAATATATTTAGAATTAAATTCCCCCTACCCTAAACTTTTTCTCCATTACAGTCATATGAGTAAAATATTGCCCATTAAATTGGTAACTTGGTATTTTTATTTTCATTAAGTGCTTTATGAATAATTAACCTAACTCACTTCTTTAGTGGTGTTTAAGGATTGTTTAATTGCTTTTGTGGGCCTCTTGGTCGACTACTATTCATAATATATTGATATGCCTCATAGCGCCTAGATAGATATAGAATAGTTAACCAAGCATCATTACCTTACTTGCCCATGCTTTAGATTAATAAACCTACCAATTTGTAGGCACACTGCCCCCTCAAGAATGCTCACTAAAACGGCATATTCAACATAAATACAACAACTTACACGTTAAATTGCTTTGTATTCGTTCAGAAATAGTTGCAGCACCAATCATTTAAGAACAATAGCTTACATCTGAATTAGCAACCAACATATTAAGTTGCTCTCTGGCTAACAAAGACGATTTTTCTAACTATCAAAAGTCCCCTTTATTATCTGCCATTTACTTAACCTATAAATTATAAAGCCCTAAACCAGTCATAGTCAGCTTTGCTTTTTAATTTCTGCGATAAATATAGACCAAGCTCTTGCAGCTGCCCTTTATCTGGATAATTCATAATTAATGCTTTAAGTTTACTCTGTGCTTGTGTGCTTTGTCCTGTGCCATCCATAGCTAATATATAGGTATAAGCGTATTGAGAGTTTTCGGGAGCTAACAACATGGCATCTTGAAAAAACTTTACCGCTTTCGTTAGGGCTTTTTGACGCACCAGATGTAAACCATAGGAATATTTTATCATCCCTGATTTAGGCAAATTTTTCATGCCTTTCAGTAGCACTGAACTGACTTGTGCTGGTCGCTGCAACGAGCGATACAAATCCGCTAAGTTGATATAGCCTGTATCAAAATAAGGTTCTATAACGAGTGTAGCTTTAAAAGCTTTTTCTGCCGCTATGGCATCGCCACTTTGCAGAGCATTAATACCCAAATTCATGCGCCCTTCACCGCGCCAGCTGCTAATATCATTTGACTGCTGTAATTCTTTAAAAGCTTTAACAAATACGGCCTGGTCAACCGCTGAAACTTGGCTATCTACCAAACTGCGCGCTGCCGCTACTCGAATGGCTCTGTATTTATCACTTAATAGCGGCACTAATAACGCCACTCTATCTGCGGGTGGTAATAGTGTTGCTGCACTGGCAGCGCTTAAGCGAATAAGATCTTCTTTATGGTTTAAATAAGGTTTTAATATTTCGCTGGTGATGGTTTGTGTGGTGTAAGCAAGCTGCGCAATGGCCGTTGCTCTATTGATCACCGCCAGATTTTCATCTGCGATAAGGCTTAAGTGATCTTCAACATTGATGGCTTGTCTACTATTTAACTGCATTAAAAATTGTTTGCTGGATAATAGCGCTTTAGGTTTACCATGCCATTTTTTCAAGTTATCACTGGCCCATTGATTATTTCTATCATCATGGCAACCAGTACAGGCATTAGGGCTATTAAATTCACTTGAGACATCTGGTCTTGGAATTTTAAAGCTATGATCTCGTCTATCATCTACCCCCATATAACGGTTGGTTGGCATGTGACAATTAACACATTGCGAGCCACTCGAATTTTCTTGATGTTGATGATGCGATTTTACGTTATACACTTCCGCGCCATGACACTGCAAGCATAGACCATTCTCAACAGTTTTTACCTTCATGGTATGTTTATCGTGACAGTCTATACAGTTAACGCCAGCAGCAAACATTTTGCTCTGTAAAAAAGAGCCATAAACATACACTTCTTCTTTAATTTGACCATCAACATGATATAAAGGCGCCGCTAATAGTTGTGGCGAAAACTGATCAAGGAAAGGTGTATTAGCTTTAATGCCGTCGGTTAATGGCGAGCGTAATGAGTGACAGGCAAAACAAGTATCCATAAACTTATTATCACGTTTTTTACCTTGCCAGCTGGCAGTTTTCTCCCCTAAAGTCCGAAGCCACTGCCCTGTAGGATGTCTACTCGAGCTGATATCTTTACTGACATTGCGCTTTTTGGTTTGTGCTGACTTTACTGGTTTAGCTGATTCTTGCGCATGGCTGGTCATATTGCCATGGCAAGACAAACAACCAACATTGATGTTATCCCATTTAGAAGCAAAGCTATTTTTATCAAGATTGTAGTTACGTTTAAAACCATCAGAATGACAATCAGCACACATGCCATTCCAGTTTTGCAATGGTTGACGCCAGTGCAGCCTATCTTGTGGACGAATTTTCTCTTGGCTGTAGTTATGATACCAACGCTGCCCGCCTTCAGCTTTGCTGCGAGAGTCCCATGCAAAAGGTAAAACTTGCAACTGACCCGTTGCTGTTTCAACTAAATATTGCTGCAGAGGAAAATGACCAAAAGTGTATTTTACCAGATAGGTATTAACCGGATATGTATCGTTATTATCATAAGAAATAGTCACTTGGTATTGATTGTTTTTTATAAAGAAAAAAGCTTTTTGTCCGTAGTGTTCAACATTAATTTGATTAAAATTGGCTAATACTGTTTTTTCATTGGCAACCGCCATGGCTTTAGCATGATCAGACTTCTGCCAGTTATGCTGTTGCTCTTTATGACAGCTAGTGCATTGCTGGTTAGATATTGCTTTAGTTTTTTGAAAATCGTGCTTAGCTATTTCTACTGCTTGCACGCTAGGGAATAACTGCTGATAAAATGAAAGCAGTAAAGTAATAAAAAAAACAACATGGAACAATCTAAAAAACAAAATACACCTCTAAATGATGGACTAATCAAGGTTGATATTCAACTTAGGCTAATAGGATTAATGGATGATTATAGCGCTTAACATCAGGGAAAACTTACATTAATTCTTACTCAGTGAAATACCTATGTTGAGTGAGTATTCTCACTATCTAGCCAATATTCTGAAATGAAAAAACTCTTAAACTAAATAATTTAAGAGTTTTTAAACAGACGGACAGCAATTAAGTTTATTGTTTAACAATCTGCTGCTGTTCACCAAGTCCTTCAATGCCAAGGCGCATAACATCTCCTTTTTTCAAATACACTGGTGGATTAAAGCCTAAACCAACGCCTGGCGGAGTACCTGTACTAATCACATCACCTGGCTGTAAACTCATAAACTGACTAATATAGCTTACTAAAAATGGGACCTTGTACACCATGGTATTAGTATTACCGTCTTGTACACGTTTACCGTTAACTTCTAACCAAATTTTACGATTGTTACCATCGCCAGATTCATCGGTAGTCACTAAATAAGGACCTAATGGACCAAATGTATCACAGCCTTTACCTTTCATCCATTGGCCTTCTTTTTCCAGTTGGTATGCGCGCTCAGATAAATCATTCATCACACATAAACCGGCAACATGATCCATAGCGTCTTCTTCAGCTACATAACGAGCTTCTTTACCAATAACCACAGCCAACTCTACTTCCCAGTCAGACTTTTCTGAAGCTGGCGGTAAAATCACATCATCATTAGCACCCTGTAATGATGAAGTCGCTTTAGCAAATAGTACTGGTTCAATAGGTACTTCCATACCAGACTCTGCAGCATGATCAGCATAATTTAAACCAACACAAATACATTTACCCACAGTGGCAATTGGCTTAGCAAAACGTTGCTCACCTTCCACAAGTGGTAAAGATTGCTCATCAAGTGTTTTTATTTGCTCAAGGCCACCACCGCCTAATAATTTACTGTCAATATCGCTAACGATTGCTGATAAATCACGTAAATTACCTTGTTGATCGATTAAACCTGGTTTCTCTTGGCCTAGGGCACCAAAGCGAACTAATTTCATATTTTTTCCTTGAGATAAATAAAGTAAACACCAAGTACATTCGAGTTTAAAGTAGCACTTTTATCACCAAATAATAGAGCGCCACATCAAATGTATTTTTATATATAAGAAAATCGATAATATAGTCAATTTAAAAATATGTCAATAAAACTTACTTCATCATAATAAAATCATATCTTTTTCATTATCTAGCATTACTAGCTGTGGCCGTTATTTCAGAAGTTACTTTAGCATTACTTAGACATTAAATTTGAAATAGGAATTCATCGTATTTTCATGGGGAGGTATAAAGGAAACAAAGGAGAAATGGTAAAATAATAGTGATAAAGACCTAATTTAAGCATCTTTAAGATTAAGATCTAAACTAATAACTTGTATTCACCTTACCAAGAGTGTACTTTAAATATAAAAATACACGTGTGTTTTATGATAAATACTTAACATTAATGTTGGAAAATAATAAAATGAAAGGTAACAACTTTAAAAGAACAACTGAGCTAAAACGACTGCTAATCGGTATAACTGTTAGCTTAATAATACAAGGGTGTACATTTGACAACGGTAGAATAACTAAACAATCCTCTGATAGAGCAATTACACCTCAGCCTAATATTGTTGTTATTCTTGCTGACGATCTAGGTTATGGTGATCTAGGTATTTATAATACCGACAGTAAAATCCCTACGCCAAACATGGACGAAATTGCTAAGCAAGGCATCCGTTTTACTGATGCCCACACCCCTTCAGCAGTGTGTACACCTACTCGTTATGGACTACTCACTGGTCGTTATGCTTGGCGTAGCCGTTTAAAGCGCGGGGTATTATTTGGTAAATCTCCGGCATTAATTGAAAAAGATCGCATGACCATTCAATCAATGTTAAAAAGTAAAGGTTATACCACTGCGGGCATTGGCAAATGGCACTTAGGGTTAGGTAACAGTGAGGTAACCGATTATAGCAAGCCACTTACTCCAGGTCCGATTAGTTCAGGTTTTGATTATTATTTTGGTATACCCGCTTCATTAGATATGCCACCGTATTTGTATCTTGAAAATGAAAAAGTTATTCAAGCTGCATCTGAGCAAGTAACTCGTGGGCATTATGCCCGTGACGGCGGTAAAGGTTTTTGGCGAGAAGGAGAAATAGCCCAAGACTTCAAGCATATCGAAGTATTACCAACACTTGCTGCCAAAGTAGAGACCTATATTGCTGAACGAGCAAAACAACCAGAGCAGCCATTCTTCCTTTATATGCCGCTCCCCTCGCCCCATACCCCCTGGGTACCACAAACTCAGTTTAGAGGTAAAAGTTCTGCGGGTGTTTATGGCGATTTTGTCCACCAAACTGATGATGTTATCGGTAGAGTGACTAGAGCGTTACAAACGTATGGTCTGGCTAAAAATACTTTAGTGATAGTTACTAGCGATAACGGCTCGCATTGGAAGCCAGAAGATATAGAAAAATATCAACATTTGGCTAATGGCCACTGGCGTGGTATGAAAGCTGATATTTATGAAGGTGGCCATCGCGTTCCCTTTATAGCCAAATGGCCTAATAACATACCTGCCGGCACTATCAGCGATGAAAATTTATCCTTGGTTGATTTGCTAGCCACTTTCAGTGCTATTGTTGGCAGTGAGTTGCCAGATAACGCAGCTGAAGACAGTTACGATCTCTTACCCGCTTTAAAAGGAGATAAAAGTGAAAAGGCTATCCGTGAAGCAACGGTATATCACGCTGTAGGCGGTATGTTCGCTATTCAAAAAGGTCCTTGGAAGTATATTGAGGGACAAACTTCAGGTGGTTTTGGCTCAAGAGCTCAGTTGAAAAAACTATTAAAAGCAAACCCTAAGCTAGCTAAAGGGCAACTTTACAATTTAGAACTAGATCCAAGTGAAACAACAAACCGTTACGATCTACAGCCAGAAAAAGTGAAACAGTTGCAAGCCTTACTGAAGCGTTATCGTGAACAAGGCTATAGCCGACCAATAAAAACAGCCAGTAATAAAGGGGCATAAAATGAAGAACACCTTAGTTTTAATGCTTTTTTTAATTATGGTTTTTCAGAGCCAAGCAAATGAATTATCAAAAAAACAACCTAATATTATTATCATCATGGCAGACGATATGGGTTATGGTGACTTAGGCAGTTACGGCGGTATTCAAAATACCCCTCACCTAGATCAGTTAGCGCAAGAAGGTCTACGTTTTACTGACTTTCATTCCAGCGGCACTGTTTGTAGCCCGACCCGAGCAGGGTTAATCACTGGCCGTTATCAACATAAATCGGGTGTCGATGGTGTTATTAATGCCAACCCTAAACATCCCTCACACCGTTTGGGTCTTGATCCTACAACTCAGATAACCTTTCCTCAGTTAGTGAAAGAACAAGGTTATAAAACTGCATTATTTGGTAAATGGCATGTGGGTTATCAAGAACGATTTCGACCTATGCACTTTGGTTTTGACCACTTTGTTGGCTTTTTATCTGGAAATATCGATTACCTCTCTCATTACGATCGAATGGAGAAATATGACTGGTGGCATAACAACAAAAAAGTAATTGAACAAGGTTATTCTACTGAGTTGATCACAAAACATAGTGTTAACTTTATTAATAAAAATAAAGACAAGCCGTTTGTCTTGTATGTTGCTCATGAAGCAGTTCATGATCCAATGCAAGGGCCAAACGCAGCGATTCAACGAGGGCCTAACAAAGAGCAGAGTCCCAAAGATATAGATAAAAGTGCTGTTTTCAAAGAAGTTATTCAAGCACTTGATACCAGTGTTGGTCAAATAGTTAACGCGGTAAAATTAGCTGGCTTAGCAGATAATACTTTAATTATTTTCACCTCAGACAACGGGCCAATGAAACTATCATCTCCTGGCCCACTTAGAGGAAGAAAAGCCAGCCTTTATGAAGGTGGTCATCGAGTGCCTACTATAGCTTGGTGGCCAAAGGTAATAAAAGCAAACACGGTCAGTGAACAACTCACTATCTCATTAGACATCATGCCGACTATTGTCAAACTCACTGGAGCTAAGTTACCAAAAGATCACCAACTAGACGGTATTGATTTAATGCCTATTTTATTAGGTAAACCTCAAGGCCCGAGAGAACTCTTCTGGCGTAATGGTGGTTTTAAATATAATTCAACAAGCTTTGAAACCAAGGATATGAGTAAAGCAATGCGTGCAGGTAAATGGAAATTAATCGTCGGTCCATATTATCAAAGTTCAAATTTGTATGACTTGTCCAAGGATATTGGCGAGCAAAAAGATATTGCGAGTCGACACCCTGAAATTGTAAAAGCCATGACAGCTAAAATACACCTTTGGGAACAAGAGATTATTCCCTATCTACCCTATAAAATATTGCCTAATAAAAAAATGGCCAACTGATGAGTTAGATAACCATAAAAACACAGCTATCAAATAGATAGCTGTGAACAATAGTACTATTCTTTATTTTCTTGCTGATAATAACGATATCCGGGTAATATCTGCGAGTTAGCATTTAAACCATATATATTCTGCGCAGATTGAACATTTTCAACGGAATTAATGGTTAAGTAATGTTGTTTAACATCAGTGTTAACAAGCTGAACTTTTTCACCTTTCTTTAAGGCTATTTTGACAAAACCATTTATTAACTCAACCACCTCAATCGGCTTGCCATTCAATAAATATTGCGCTTTTACTATATCTGACTTAATGATTAATTCAGCGCCAGCTAAACTTTCAACTTCAATAAATTGAGTGATACCTGCTTGTTTCTTAGCACTGACTAAAAAGGCGCCTTGAGTTCTTAAATGGTAGAACTCAATATCAGGCCATTGCTTAGGGATAGCCGGAAATACTTGTATTTTACCGCCCCAGCTTTGCAATACCATGTCATGAACGCTAGTAGCAAAAGATAACGGTGACTCAATGACAGGGCTGCCTTCTGAATACATAGTGGTTGAGCTAATCCGCTCGTGATTCAATAAGCTATACAGATACTGATAAGCCTTATCGGCATCATGTAATGAGGCATACATAGAAGCGGCTCCCGTAGCTGTATAACCTGTTACCGGCATAGCCAGATCAACTACCTTGCCCGGATCATGAGCAACCGCCAACCAATGATCGAGTGATTTAGTTAATAAAGCTTTTTCTGCTTTATCAAAGGGGTCAAACAAGTACAGTGGATAAAAGCCCAACAAATGAGAGTAATGACGATGTGATTTAGCAAAAGCAATATCACGTCCTATGCGTAAGCCATTTTCATCAACTGGATAATCAGCAAGGTTATCAATAATATTTTGCCAGTCTCCTTGTTTTTCATCATTAAAATTGTTTTTCTTATCTATAGTCAATAAGGTTTCAGTGGCCCAGCGCAACAAACTTAAAGAAAAGTTAGTATCAACCCCGCGACCGCCGGGATATTCCGGTGACCAACTGTATTTAATGTGTATTTTCCCATCACCTAAATCGAGTTTGTTCTCCGCTAAATAATGCAAGTAAGTATTGACTGTGCTTTTTAATATCGGAAAAAATTGCTCAGCCAAGCGTTGATCATCACCGGCATATTGGCAATAAAGCCAATAGTTATGCAATACCCACAATAAGATATCTGGCACTTTTTTTCCGGCAGGAGACAACATATTCGCTGGGAAAATAGTACCAATATTAGTGCTATCTTCTTGCCAAGCTGAGTTAACATTTTTAAATAAGTTCTTTTGATATTTATCAATATTATTTGGCAATGACTCTGCTACCGATAAGCGGTTAGCGGTTAAGGTAGTCCAATAGGTAAGTTGCACATTGAGATCTGCCCATATCAATGGCCAGATAGTTTTTTGATACCAAGGGCCCATTAAATCAAGCATCGAGCTGTCACTTCTTGTTGCTGAGGCAAACTTGTACATTTGGATCCAATAAAAACCTTCAACACGTTTATCATTTAAGCTAATAAAACTTTTTCGATAATACTCATGCCACCATGCTTGATGGTCAGACTTTAACTTGCCCTGAGCCAGCTTATCTTGTGCATGTTTAATGTTGCCCAATGCAAGTTCAAGACTATTTGCTTCTGGATAGGCATGGTGAATGCTGGCTAACAAACGCGTTTTTCGGGCTTTATTGTCGATCGTCCAAGCAACAGTGGTTTCACCTTGTTTATTTAACAAACCTTGATAGGAATAATGAATACCTTTCTTCTTACCCAAGACAACCTCAGGCGCATCGGGGTAATCAATATCAGTTAAGTGTTTAAATAATGGCGAGTATTTTTTATCCTTAGTAACAGACTTATCAATAATGCTTTGAGCAATAATTCGCGCCGAAGAAGTAGCTTTGGCAGGATGCCAATTAATAGTTATTTTTTCGCCTTTAGATGAGTTGATATCAAGCAATATATTATCACTATTGCTATCAACCAAGCCGCTGATGGTGTATTGCCCTTTATCGGTTTCGATGGTGCCGGAAAGCTCCGCCTGCCAAAGGTTCAGTCTTAAATTCACCTTAGTAATTTTACCGCGTGAACTCAGGGTAAAATGTCCGACCGGTAATCTCGCCACTTGTGTCCAAGTATCTCTGGAGTCTTTAGTTACTGAGCGGTGATCATAATAATCACCACGGCCAATATCGAGTCTAAGCTGATTAGTTGCTTGCTTATGATCTTGCCTAATTCCTTGGTAAAGCATAAAACCAATAACACCATTACCCAAAAAAGGCGCGTTCTCCCAGCGCTGAGGAAGCTGATCCCAGATCATATCGTGAGATGATAAAAACTTAGCAAAATCAACACTAAAGTCTATTCCGTTTGGCTGTGATTGCTGACTCTCTGCTTTCGCATTATTAAATTGCAACAAAGTTGACATCAAGAGCAAGGTCACAAGCTTTGCCACAACATTTTTAGTTAACATCATATTTTCCTATAATAAAAAATCCGATGTTTTGTGAACATCGGATTTTGATCTGATTTATCGAATTAACAAGTAACTTTACTTAACTAATCTGCACGACCTTTATAACGCTTTTTAAGTATTTTACTGAGCTGATTCCTTTCTTTATTATCGATTAGTCCCTGAGATTTTAATTCATTCAAAAACTGGATCATTTCACTAACATACTCGCCATTATTGCTTGATTCTGAGAGTAAAATTTCACGCTTATCATCAATCAATATTGATAATGGTAGCCCATCACTTGTCACTCTATCGGTTACTTCTGAATCTTGACCTTCAAAGATAATATTGCCTTGCACTATGCTAAGATGTATATCCTCTTCATCAGGTACACCATCATTATCATCGTCGCTATCAATCACATCACATAAAGAATCTTCATCAAAATCTAAACAAGTCCCATAATCTTCTAGCACCTGTAATGTCTTAGCATTAGGATTAGGGTAATAACTTGCATCTGTCGCAGCAGTAGATAGATTGGTATAACGAATTAATTCAGCCTCGTGGTTTTCAGGCATAGCAAATCCAAGAAAGCCAATGTAATCTGTGCTGCCATCATAAGGACGTAATTGCTGACGATTTTGCAATTGAGTATAGAATTGATCTTCTATTGCTAGGTTTTTCAAATACGATTGAGTACCGGTTTCATCACCTCTGACGATAATAACGGCTTTGTCACTAGTCGCATCATTTGGCAGTCTCACTTTTATAATTCCTGAGCCAGTTTCGGGATTTACCGCAGGTATGCCATTAATGCTAAGTTCTGCATAGTAGGCCTTTTTTAATCCGTTATAGCTTAACAACCACTCATAACTTTGCCATTGATCTTCTGGGATATTAGAGGCAACTTCAGTTAAGCTATTACCACTTTCATTAACAATAAACAGTTTGTTATTTCTAAATTTAATATCAAACTTAACCTTAGCGTTATTTAAACGGATCAATAAAGCATCAGAGTTTACTTGACCAAATTTAGTAATATTCGCGGTAAACTTAACACGATAAATATCAGGAATATTTACTTTATTATTTATAATCGCGTTTACCGTTTTACTGCTATCACTAAGGTGTAAACCGCTTTCATCAGATACCGCTATTACCCCCCCTGATGATTTAACAACCCAGTTCGACAAGTCATTCCAATGCTCATCTAAATGTGCAACATATGGGCTATCATAATCGGTCATTAAGGTGTTTTCATACGGGTTGTCAGAAATAAATTGAGCGCCACTTTGTGTATTTCTCATTAAAAACAAAGGCACTGATTTATTTATTGGGTCTGTATAAAAACTAATATCTGGCGTTTGTATTGCACGTTCAGTCGGTGTTAAAACGTCTTGAGACAGATCATTTTCAGACACTGTTTGATTAACATATCCAAGCTTACTCGCCTCTTCTTCACTAATATCTAATTTTCCATAGTGAACAGTAGCTATCAACTCATTTGCTTTTACTTGAACATCTTTCAAGGTTCCAACCAACATATAATATCGATAATAGAAGCTTTCTCCGGGGGCAATATTCACTGGCACAATGTTAACGCCCACATTGTAATCTCTAGTTTTGTCTTTAACTTCGCCCCACTTAAAATGCGAACGTTTATAGTGGTAATCGCTACCATCAGTGAAATTCTGATCCCGACCAAATACTACAGCTAACGCATTAGAGGTATCATCAGTACCGTTTGTCCACGCAAACCAACCGCCAGTATCAATATGATCCACAATGCCCATATCAGTTGTTTGCGCTGGCACCTTTCTCTGTCCAAAATATCTATTATGAAGTGATACACTTCCGTCAGGGTTACTCATCATTTGATTCGGCAAACTTGAAGCTCTTACACCGCCCCAAGGAACATTCAACCAATTAATGGTGTCTTCCCCTCGGTTTGATACAATTTGAGTAAATTCGATTACACCATCACCTAAATCTTTTGTTTTGGTGTAAATCAGTTGACCACTTTTATAAACACTTGGTACGTGAGAATATTGACCCCAAGTTAATGACGAATAAGATTGATCACTTTGATCATGGAATTGTGCAAGCATAGGTGAATACCAAGAATGATTAAGGTGTTCTTCATCTAACAACACTTCTTCACCTCTATATTTTTTGCTCCAGTAAGTCCCTGCTTGATGTACAAAACTTCTTGATGGATAAGCCACTGCATCTCTATTATTAGTTTTAGTATTTACAGTAACCACCTGAAATACTTCGTCTATCCATTCTGCTCCTGCGTGTTCTTGCGGTGGGATCAGTTCTCCGGCGGCTGTGGTAAACGAGTATATTTGACCCGCTTTACCAACCCTTATCTGCCAATCTTTATCATCATTTTCGTTATTATGACTCAATGTGGTTCGCCACACTCTTGCTGGATCTAAATTAGCCGCAGTCCATTGAGTTGGTTCTTCAGTGTGTTGTAATTCATATCCAAATTGACCATTTAAGTATTTGGGTGTTGATAATGGTAGCTTGTCGAAAACAGAGAAAAACTGCTTGCTGTACATAGGATCGCCACCACCAACATCTGTTACGCTTGTAGGTGTATCATCCATTATTTGGCTGATAGAAAGCTCATCAATATGCGACTGTGCTGGAGGTTCCGCGTTCCCTCTAATAAAAAGGTATACGATACTATTACTAGTATCTGTGGGTAGTGTAAATGTTTTAATCGATATGCCATCTTGAAATAACTCAGCTTGGTCAATGGCAACATCCACTTTATATTGATGATAATCATTGTCTACATCGGCAACTTTTCTTAGCCGAGTAACACCGTCATCTTCATGCATTAAGACGTATAAGCCATTATTTCTGAATCTAAATTCAAGCCTATAGGCGCCATTTCTAATTCGTACACCTAATGAATCAAAATTTAAAGCCGTAAATTGATCGATTTTACTGGTGATTTGAAGTGAGAAAGTATCTGGAATGGTAATATCTGTTCGACGAATACTGTCTACGGTACTAGAGCTATCTAATAACTTAAGCTCACTTTGAGGTTCTATTGATACAACACCATTTTGTGCTGAAACAGTCCATTTAGACAAATTGTCAAACGGTTCAGAAAGTATGAATTCATTTGCTGCACTTATGCTGCTGATTAGCCAACTTAAACATGCGAGTATTTTTATATATTGCTTAAACATAATAATTGTTTCCCTTTGTATCTTTAGCACTTCTGAAAACTTACCTTTGTAGACTGAAGACAATTCTCTTATATTTTTATAACAACCCATCGAAAGGCTAAAATCATTCAGTAAAGAACGGTAAATATTAAGAATGACTTCGTGATGTTAGCCAACACGAAGTCATTAAGTAGTTGTTTAGAAGCTATATGAAGCGCTTATAGAGTATGATTTACCGGTCTCAAAAAAGTCGAGAAACTTAGCTTCATCCCCAACATGGTCACGACGGTTATCACCGAGTAAGTTTCTAGCGTTGAAGGCTAATGTCACACCTTTCATTGGTCTTAGCTTGATATTTAAATCTAGCTGTTCACTATCACCAGTAAACCTTGCATCAGTAGTTTGAGAGCCTTGTCCCGCTAAACTTCTGAAGAAATCATCTCGATATACATAAGCTAATCGGGCAGAAAACAGTTTATTTTCATAGAAGCCAATAAAGTTAAAGTTATTCTCAGAAGAGCCAGGGAATCCAAAACCTGAGTCACCAACATCTTCATCAAAAGAACTATCCACAAAGGTATAATTAGTAGAAAAACCAAAACCTGCTAATGCTGGGAACAACTTATCAAGAGGTTGGTAAAAGCCAATTTCATAACCTTTGGCTTCTCCATCAGAAAAGTTGCTTGGTGTTTTCACATCATAAAGCACATCCGCAGGTTGCCCTGGCAAGGTTTGACTAAAAGCGATATCTTCGATAATAAAATCACTAACATCCTTATAAAATAGACTCACCACTGCCGAACCATCAAAGTCGTTATACCACTCAAGAGTTAAGTCGTAATTTAATGAGGTCATCGGCTCTAAATCAGGATTACCCGCTTTTGCTGTACCTTTACAGTCTTCAGGTAATTCACCTGGGTCACAAACGGGTACGTTGGCACTAATAATAGGTGCCATATCACTATATTCAGGGCGAGTTAGTGTTTTAGAAAAACCAAAACGAAGAGCAAGGCTTTCATCTAGAGCTAAGTTTAAGTTAACACTAGGTAAATATTGCCAATAATCACCACCGGTAGTATTTAATACCGAATCATCACTGATACCGACTGTCGCAGCAGTTGCTTCATTTTCTGTATAAACAGCTCTTAAACCAATATTGCCTGTAAAGGGTAATTCTGCAATATCAGTATCAATATTCACTTGCCCATAAAGTGCTAAAATTTGTTCTGTACTCTGGTGAGATGCCGCAGGATCGATACCTAGATTGTCCATACCTGTTGTATAAACATTAGGGTCAATAGCTCCTACTGCATCAAAATCACTAATTAACCAAGTATGTGGACTAAAAGCTTCATCAGCTAAAAATTCACCTGCAAGCACCTCTCCAGATAAAGCCGCATCGACAATTGCTGCAGCATTTTCAGGATCTTTGAATACTGAGGCAGCTGAACGTTTTGAATCTAGGTCCGTTTTTTCATAGTGCAGACCAAAATCTACGCTTGATAACCAGTTCATATCAAGTTCATAGTTAAAGTTTAACGTGGCACCATAATTTTCACCTTCAAGGGCTATTTCTCGAACAATGCTCTGTATATATCCATAACCATTATGATCAAGACGGTCTTCACCTGTTGTCAATGTAGGAATTTTTCCTCTGCCATCATAAATCGCTTGGGTTTTATCAATTCTTTTATTAAAGATTGGAAAACGTAAATCTTGGCTATAATCTACAGAAGAGTAATAAACATCAAAATTGGTGGTTAAGTTATCTAACAGCCAATTTACATTAACACCAGTAATGAAATTTTCTGTTTCATTACCAAATTGCATATCCTGCACACGACTTAAGATAGGTCCACCTTTATTAGTCTTACTGAAATCGGCATAACGCAATACATTGTTTTCATCTATTTCAATACCATTAGCATCAAAGACCGTTGCACCCCATACTGGGTTCATAATAGTCTGACCGTTATGGCGCTGTGATTGGTTATCAAATTTTGCTGAAGTGATATCCCAGACAATGTCTAAATCTTCATTAGGTTTCCATTGAAGACCTGCACTAATTGCATCTCGTTGAATATTTTGTTTCATTGGTCGTGCTGTTTGAGCATTAGGCACATTTACACCTTTTATTAGCTCATCTTGCTTGCCATCACCATCATTATCTACTCGTATATTTTTAGTAACTCGCGTTTGGCTAAATTGTTCAAAGGTAACGTCTGATTCACCTGAGACCACACCTAGGTAAAAACCAAAGTTATCTTGATCATTTTTCCAGCCAAAAGAGCCCTCTAACAAACCGCCGTTATCATCGGCTAAGTCATGATATTCAGCTTTATAAGAAACACGGCCAAAATAGTTCTTTTTGTCTAATTGTTTTAACTCTAAAGGTCGAATAGTTTGTAAATCTATTTGCCCTGCCAAGCCACTTTCTGGACGAACAGCTGTTTGTCCTTTAGCAACCCTAACACCGCTAAGGATACTAGATGGAAAAACATTAAAATTCATTTTCCTTAAACCTCTGGCTTCATTACCAGAAGAAAGCAAGGTACGTCCGTTAATGGTCGAGTTAACAAATTCAGGTCCTAAGCCACGAATTGAAACTCGGTCACCATCCGTTCCCGCTTGATCACGTTCTATTTGTACGCCAGGAATACGTTGAATGGCACCAGCAATACTATCATCAGAGAACTGACCAATATCTTCACTAGTGATTGCATCGACCACGGTATCAGCTAAACGTTTAACCCCAATAGCCCCTTCATAGCTGGCCCGAATGTTACCCATAACCTCAATAACTTCGATGTCTTCTGTTTTTTTCAAGTCTTTTGATTTTTGAACTTCACTTTGTTGCTCAGCCGCAAATGCCGTTAAGCTTGCGCCAAGTAATAAAGGCATAACAGCAATAGATATTGCAGCTGATAGTTTACTTTTCTTATAATTAGTAATTTTCATTGTAGCTCTCCCCATGTAAAACAATTGATATTTCAATAACACTTATATAAGCATTTATAACAAAACATAACAAGTCTTTTTATATGCAAAAATACAATTACTGCATTTAATTGAAAATAAGATCTTAAAACAAAAACACTTAAAACAATTAAATACAAGCACTTATGAATACACACCCTTGTTTTTCCAAACAACATCAAGGATACTTTTATATACACTAAGACATGAGGTAAGGTTGAAATTAGTGGATTTAGTTAAATATAGACAAAATTAAAATACTGTTAATATTCATCTTAAATTTATAATTACACTTTGAATCTGAAAATTATCGGTAAAATAAGGTGACCAGTTATTCAAAACTGGCCACTTATTTAGAAAGTTAAGATTATATTTTGTTACGTATTGACGAGAATGCACGCGCATCAGGTGAACGTGGCATTGTTTTCTTCCAGGCAAATACTTTAACAGACAGGTTTTTAACGATAGTTGGGAATTTATCAGCAACATTTCGTTGCTCACCTTGATCTTGCACTACGTTGTACAATTCAGTGGTATTGTGGGTTCTATCAAGAAACAGTTTCCAATCACCCTCCCGTACCACCAACATTGACTTGTCATAATCTTTCGCTGATTTGATCGGTCTAAAATACCATTCCCAAAAAATTGGTTTTTTACGTTCAACAAAGTCACCTTTAAATACCGGTAGTATATTCTCGCCGTCAGACTGATAACCCTTAGGTAAGTCTGCGCCTGCAGCTGCGGCAAAGGTCGGTAATAAATCAACCGCAGAAACCAAAGCACTGGTATTAACTATGCCGGCTGGTACTGTGCCAGGCCAACGAACGATTAGCGGTACACGAATACCCCCTTCGAAAGTATCACGCTTTTGACCACGTAAACCGGCAGTTTCACCAACACTAAAGTACCTCCCTAATGGCTCAATACCTGCAATTTTGGCATCAGGATCGCCGCGTAAATAGCGGTTTTTTTCTGTTCCGGTTACTTCTGGGCCGTTATCACTTGAGAAAACAACCAAAGTATTATCTTCAAGTCCGTAATCTTTTAGTGCTTGTAAAACACGACCAATACGCTGATCAGCACCGCCAACAACGGCGGCATAGACTTGGTCTTGTTCATTTAAATGAGCGTATTTTTTCATCATTGCTGCATCTGGATAATGCGGCGTATGTGGCTCATGAATCCATAGGTTAATGAAGAATGGTTTATCTTTATGACGACGAATAAAATCAATAGTATCGTCATAGACTTTTAAACCATCAGTTTGTATGCCCGGACCATTAAATACTGCACTTTCATCATAACCGTATTGATCTAATAACGGCGCATCAGGAATATGACTGTTGGTTAAATGCCATTTACCAAAATGCGCAGTGGTGTAACCGGCCTTTTTTAATACTTTTGGCATAGTGACAACACTAGGCTCTAACCAATCTGGCATATCAAATTTTTGATGATGTTTAGTGCTGGCAAAATGATGATGCACGCTATGACGCGCCGGATTATTACCAGTAATTACCGCAGCACGACTTGGTGAACAGACTGGGTTGGCAACAGTAAATTGATAAAACTCACTGCCTTGGGCAGCCAATTTATCTAAATTTGGCGTATCTATAGTACGGCTACCGTGAACGCTTAAATCGCCCCAACCTAGATCATCAGCAAAGATAAATAAAATATTGGGCTTATCTGTCGCTTGATCAGCTGCCTGAGCAGCCGTTTGCACGGTAGAGAGAGACATAATTGAAACTAATGTTGTGGTAGCAAGGCTTTTAAGCCAGCTAGATTTTCTCTTTGTTTTTAACATGTTTATTTACCATCATTTTTGTTGCTATGAACAACAGTTATCATAGCTTTATTATTTGGGTGGCCGGTTAAATAAGTCACCTTAAAGAAGTCACCTTAAATCAAGCTGAATTTCTAACAGTTTTTAATTCACTTGATATAATTGACTCTTAATCAAAAAGTTATTTTCATCAATTAAAACAAAAATATACTCATTGATATCTGTTGGGATTTTCGCTGATACCTCAATGCCATTTTCACTAACACTGGCAGCTATCTTGGTATAGGTTACTCTTGGGCGATTAGTTGCACGCCAATTCTCGCTCACTTTGCCAAGTACATAGGCTTTAGCCACTTTTGTTCTGTTAGTTGCTAGTGTTGCAACCGCGGTTTGATTTTTAGTAGAGAAATTGGCAGAACTAACTATTGGCACCTTATTTTTACCGGGCAACTGACCTTTATAATCAGGATTTGAATGGGGGTATTGGGCATTATTTTCTTTAAGTAAAGCAGCTAAGTTTTCTTGAAGCTCTTTTACTACTGGTGAAAACTCTGCTTTTTTGACAAGGTTAAAGCGTTCTTCAAGATCGACTCTCTTATCGCCTTGGTATAATCGATACAGTTCATAGCTGTCATCAACATGATTAAGGTAGAGTTTAAAGTCACCTTGACGAATTGCTGATTGTTTACGTTCATCTGTGCCGTGCGGGAAATGCCAGAACAGATTTTTTCTTACCTGCCCTTTACCATCAACAATGACATCACTTTTACCATTAAGCACTTGGCTGATATCTAAACCACTGAGTTTTTTCTGATCAGTTGCTGAAATCGAAGTATTAGTTAAATTAAGAATAGTTGGGAAATAATCCAATTGATTAACCAAGCCCTGGTAACTTGATTCTTGCATTACGTTTGGACCACTAACCACCATAGGTACACGAATACCTCCCTCTTGCGCATACTGTTTGCCTTGGTCTAACGGGAAGTTATCGGTGATGATTTCGGTACGATGTCTTTCTGCGCCGCCATTATCAGAAGATAAGAATATATAGGTAGTTTCAATCAGTTTTTTACCGGTATGACGTGGATCATCTGTGGTTTTAAGGTACGTCATCAAACGCCCTAAACTCCAATCAACTGTGCTCACCATAGCGCCATAATAAGGGTTAGTTTGTCCCGGCGTGGTAATGGCTGATTTATCTTTTGGAAAGTCGATGCCTAATTTATCAGTGTAATGTTCAAGCAAGGCACGGTTTTGCGTCACTATTGGGTAATGCACCATCCAATGAGCAAGATACAAGAAAAAAGGTTTATCTTTACTGTCATCAACAAATGCTAGCGCTTTTTCAGTCACTTGATCCAGCGGGTAAGAAATACCCTGAGGATTTTTATCACTAAACGGCGCATATTTTTCTTTGCTTAAACGATATTTTTCTTTAGATTTATTGCCAGCGAATACTTTTGATCTGTCTTTAGATTGACGATGAACACCTCGGCCTTCAAAGGCATAATCAAAACCATTGGCTAAAGGACCTTGCTGCTTATATTTACCTAAATGCCACTTGCCTATTTGCCCAGTTTTATAACCATTTTGCTGCAAGGCTTCAGCTATGGTCAGTGCTTGTGCGGTTAAGTGATTATTAAAATAAGGCGATATGGTTTTATCATGTTTACGGCCTTTAGGGATTTTAGCACCGTCAACATGAGTTAATTGTATTTTGGCCGGATGTTGACCAGAAAGAATACCGGCTCTTGATGGCGCACACGTTGGCGCGGCGGAATATGCTTGACTGAAATTCATGCCTTGAGAGGCAAGCTCCAGCATATTAGGCGTTTCCCACGGGGTCGCTTTATCAATATCATTAAGTTGAGTATCTTGCCAACCTAAGTCATCAACATAAAAGATGATCACATTTGGCTGGGTTATCTCGTCTTTTTGTTCTGCTTTGCTGGTATGCACTGTACCTGCTTGTCCTACGCAGGAAAAACCCAATAAAAACAAAGGCATAACAAGATATTTAAAGCGTAACTGCTGACATTTGTTTGTTAATAACATAATTATTTACCGCTGAGTTTTCTCTACTCTATTTGAGTTTAAGCTTAGCGGTGATAGCTTTCATCACTATCACCGCTAATGTTTCACAACTTATTTATTGTGTTATTTATTCAGAGATAGGCGTTAAATGAATGGCTTTAAGTTTAATACCGTCACCAACCACTTTACCTTTAGGCTGCACGGTAATAGTTTGTTTACCCGCTTTAAGCTCAACAATACCCAATGCGTCTGCACGATATCTCAGTAATGAACGGCCTTTAAATTGACGTGCAGAGTTTCTACGCTCGCCGGTATCCAATGCTTGCATCACTAATTCTTCATCAGCAAAATTGAAGTTCCACTCACTAAAATCAACAACATCATCAGCAGAGTATTCAACTTCAATATGGTATTGACCAGACTTAGCAACATCAATTTGCCAGGTGCCCTGACCTTTATCTTGCCACTTCATTAAGTTGTCAGCGTATTTCCATTCACCAAATTTTTGCATCCAACGCATTTCTTTTTTCACACAGCCCTGACATGAAGCAAAAGCAGAGTTCAGCGTTGACGTTTCACTTGGATCAATACCCGGAGTATTATCAACTTGTGCTTTGCCATTAAGCTCAACGGCAATAACGGCAACTAGTGCTTCTGGTTTTTCTGTTGGTAGCGTAAAGCGAGTCCAGCCATTGGCTTGTTTATCAAAAGTTACTAAGCCTTGATCACCACTGACTAATTCTTCAAAAAAGCCCGGCTGCTCACTGTTCAATACTCGTGCAGAAACAATATCATTGCTCAAACCTGACAAGTTCAGTTGCCCATCTGCCGGCCAATCAAACACGTGTAAATAAAGCATATTGTCTTTAACGGTAACATCACCCCAAGCTTGTGCTCTGCCCCAAGGTGAAGCGCTAGCGCCATAAATAGTTTGACCGTAATCTTTCAACCACTCACCAGTTTTACGCAAATTAGTCGCAGCAATTTGTGGAATAACACCATTACCATCAGGACCAACATTTAGCATATAGTTGCCACCACGAGCAACGGTAGTAATTAAACGGTGAGCAATTTCAGTGCCTGACTTCCAGTTTTTGTCATACCAAGCATAAGCCCATGAATCATTGGTAGTATCAATAGTTTCCCATAAGCCTGGGTGGTTTATCTGAGAGATACTGTGATCGCCCAAGGTAGAGAAATCACCAACACCATTACCAATACGGCTATTAATCATTGCTTTAGGTTGTAGTTCACGTACTAAGTCAACCAACTTCATTGAATGTTCTTTTGACATATTGCCAGGAGTATCAAACCACACGGTAGCGATATCGCCGTACTCAGTTAATAACTCTTTTACTTGTGGAATAACTTTAGCGGCAAAATAAGCAGAGAAGTCATTTTCTTGTTTGCTGCTTGACCAAGGAATGTCAGCACTGCCTTGCTCATACCAATCTTGATATTGTGAGTAATAAAAACCTAAACCAATACCGGCTTCTTTACAGGCATCAGCCAACTCTTTTAATGGGTCTCTTTTAAAAGGCGTGGCATCCATTACGTCATATTGACTTTGTTTTGAGTCATACATGGCAAAACCTTCATGATGTTTTGCGGTAATAACAATATTTTTCATACCTGCATCAACAGCCAATTGCACCCAAGCTTTAGCATCAAAGGCTTGCGGGTTAAATTGACTAGCAAGTTGTTTATAATCTTGCTTTTCAATGCCAGCCATACGACCAGACATTAACCACTCTGAGATACCGTAATGGGTTTTTCCTTGCCATTCGCCGCCAGGAATAGAATAAAGTCCCCAGTGAATAAACAAAGAATACTTATCTTGAGAGAACCATTCACCACGCTCACCGGTTAGCGATTTTTGTGTTAGCAGGCCAGACTCGCCCCACAACTCATCCATCGACTTTGGTTTTTCTGTCTCAGCTGCCAATGCAGTTGCCGATGCGCTTGCCAGTAACAAACTAGCGATAGTTAATGCTATTTTTTTCATACCTGTTCCTCTGAAGAAAAGCTGTTGTGCATATTTTGCAATAATGCTTTCTTATCTTTTAATTTTTATTTTAGTCGCCCAACAATAGTGTTGCATGACTTCTTTATATTATGATTATGCTAACGTTATATTTAATGAGCATGAATCCGAATCACTTCTTACTGCATCTAGCAAAGTAAAGTCCCTAATCATGTGTTTATTTATATACAAAAACACCGCAGTTGTAAATAGATATTGCTCAAACAATCAATGAATCAGGTTTTTTATTGTAAAAAACACTGCATATCACTATTAGCTTTGTTACCTATATTGTTTTATTACAAAGATGAAATAGCAGGAACTGTATCTGATAGTTGTTACTGGGGCATGGTTATAATGATGATGTTGCAGTACGCAGGCGTAACCATAATAATGATTACGCCTTGTGGTACAAGTGAAAAGCATTAGGGCCTGTAGACCCTAATCTACTTTGATACAATTCTATTCATCTGATTTTATTGTCAAAATCATTGCTCAGCTGCTGAAGCAACCTCATAATTCCACAACGCTCGCTGATGAATAATCAGATCATCCATCTCGCCAATGTAACCATTGCCAATTTCAACATCACGACCATTAGCTATAGTAGCAGTGCTACTTAGAGTAAAAGTATTGAAATTAAGCTGTGCACCTGCCTGAGAGCTAGTTTCCAAAATACCATCGACGTACATCTTGATATTATCTAACTGATTATCCGGTGCTACTATGGCTACGTGGTGCCATTGACCATCGTTTAGCAGCGTTGTACCTGTGACGTTACCGCCTTGTACAGCCAATTGCAGGTTGCCTGCTTGAATTCGGACCAACCAGCGCTCACCATTAACCGGGTTAATATTGCCCCACTGGGTGATAACACCACTATTATCATTTGTTTTAATCCAAGCCATGACAGTGCGTGGATCTGTCCCTGGAACACCGTTATAACCCTTTGCGGCTGCTGATTTTGCTATGCTGGCATTCATAACAATTTTTCCCTTACCACTAAAGCTAACCACTGCACCACGCTTAGCATCAATAGAGCCCGCAGTTGGCCCGACTATCGAGCCAATACGACCATAGATAGATTGGTCATGAATTTTTTTCGCGCCATAAGCCTCATCCATAGATAAGTTTAACGCCAATTCCAGATCTTTATCATCATCAATAACATAAGCAATTTCTTTAGCCGATAAGGAGCGCTCATGAACAGTCAATTGGTCGAGTAAACCACTAAAGTCACGACCAATCTTTACGTCTTCATCAGGGGTAGTATTAAAGTTCATTGCACCACTGAATTTAACCTGCTGATCTTCGACTCCATCAACATAAACCTGCGCACTTGCCATATCATCAGCGACCACAATGGCAAGGTGATGCCACTGGTTATCATTAACAGCGATCGAACTAAAAACATTAGTACCATGTACACTTAATACCGGCTTGCCTGAAGAAATTCCCACTTGCCAATGCTGACCTTGTTTATTCGCTCCCCACTCAATTAACTTGCCAGACTTATCCGTTGTTTTAATCCATGCCATCACGGTACGAGCAGCAGTTCCTTCTACACCCTTATAGTCATCGACCGTAACTGTGTCTTCAGAGGAAAGTTTAATTACCTTGCCACGAACGGGATCATTTACAAACGTTGCGCCGCTAACACTGGCAGAATATCTATTAATGGCATTATCATAAGTGGTTTGGTCATTTTGCCCTTCAAATCTAAGATCTAACTGTTTATCAATATTTAACTGAGCGCGCGCCATCAAACTTACCTGTGGTTGATGGACTAGATTAGGCTGCCCATTATTTAACGCTACAGCCCAAGTCAATGCGCCGCCAACATTATTCAACCGTTGCAGCCATTCACTAGCTTTAGCCTCTGAAAACACTACATCACGTGTCGTCCATTGCTCTTGCATAGGAGGGAATATATGCCCTAATGATGGTTCACCATTGGGGCCATATAAAATTGCTCCTGAATTCTCAAGAGTTTCAATCATTGGTAAGTTAACATCCGAAGATGCTACGGCTTTAACCATTGGAGTTGGGTGGCCAAAGGTAAAATCTTCATAACCAGGGCTGTTGTTAGTTAATGGAATTTTTTCACCTTCATTAAAGGTCATAATTGCTTGAGAGTTGCCAGATAAAACGGCTGATTTTAACAAGGTTTTGTCGCCGCCATTTTCTGAATGATCAAACCACCAACCGTCAATTTTGTTGCCATATTGACGGGCAAATTCACCAACGACTTGTTCTGCCATCGCTATTTCAAATTTACGATATAAGGTCTCATCCCCAGGATAAAGGTCTAATACTTTATCACGCCAGCGATTCATATTTGCCGAGCAATAAACACGAGTATCAGGATCACTCACTGTCGGCTTTCTTTTTTTACAATTTGGAATACTAGGGTCATAATCTAAAGCTTTTAAGGCTCCATGTTTCATCATGGCTGGCCCTTGAGTTGCCACATAAGCAACCACTTTAATATTTTTAGCTTGAAGCGCAGTTGCCAATTCGCCAAATAAATCACGGGAAGGAGTAGAAAGCGGGTTAATTTGTTCAATAATATCTAAAGGAGCAATAAATCGATCGCCAAAAGCACCATTGGTGATATTAATTTGTACCCAATCAAGACCAGGAATTGCTGCAAGTTGTTCAACCGCCGCCTCCACGTCATAGTCAGCAACTCGACTTTTATATTTGGTCACTGAATGTTTGCCATTCAATGTTTCATCGCCACCACTGATGCGATAACTGATACCCCATTTACTTTGCATCCAATCTGCCTTAATGGCCGCATGTGTTTCACTAGTTAATGTGGCAGTCAACCCCATGGCTAATAGCAAGGTACTAGGTATTATTTTTCTTAGTTTTATCATGTTTGAATTCTCTCTTTATAATAATTTTATTTAAATTCTAAACATCCTGTATAAATATCTATTCCTGAGATTCTGTATATCGTGCAACTTTAGACATGCAAATCAAATTAGTGATGATAGCTAAAATGAAAAACCATCAGGAGTTGTTTTATATACAAACATACAGTGTCACATTTCCAGATACAATGTAAAGATCATTTAGACTATATATTGAAAATATTAGGGGTGATTATGAAAATATATATATCAAAACTATCAGTAGATTAATACGTTGAGCAGGTAACGTTGTCCGGCAGCAAGTAAGTCTTTACAAGTTATGTGGGAATAGTAACTGGGTACGATGGCTTTTCACAATATCAAACTCTAGATCAGATGACTTGTTATACAGCACACTTAATCATCTCAATAGAAAACATATAAACAGGGATGTATCCATGAGAAACCCTGTACTTTAGTACATAAAAGAGCAACAATAAAACTAATTAAAGTACAGCTAACAATAAATTCACTTCCAGATCAAAGTAGCTTCTTGTGCTTCAACATCTAGATAAACAGAGCAGTATTTAAACTGTCGAGTAAATACATAAGCATCCCTCTTAGCTGGTCCTAGAGGAGCACCTAACCTTTTCTTAAATTGTGGAAAAGTATGCAGCCACGCCCTGTTCTTTTGCTTACCACTTCTATCTAGCTGTACCCCAAAGCCATCATGAGGATAAAAATAGCTATGCTTTTCTGCCATAACGAGGAACAGTGCTGTTAGATAATCCAGTCGCTTTTTAACTTGTTCAAAGTTATCTATTCTCTTTCTTGCTTCATCCAAACCTATGCCCGAGCTATCCTTTTTAATCGCTTCCCCAAGACCTGCAGTAAAGGCCAAAATTTTTCCATTTCGCGCCGCCGTTTGTCCCGCTTCGATACCCTTAACTAAATAATCCGCCTTGGATATGCCACCAACATTGTGTTCAAAGGCTTCAAAATATGAACCATCAAAGTATTCTATGTATTCAAGTCCTGCTTTTTCAAAACGAGCCCTAAGGATATTGGCGAGAATAATATTATCATCACGAAATTCAGTATTAATGTCGGTTAATAACGCATGGTAACCCTGAATAAGTTCTTCAGCTTTGTCTTTGCCAAGCTTCTTAGACTTAGCAAAGTAGTTTTTGATCAATACTTTGATGTTGGCGTCTATGAATAAACCATCAATAGACGGGTCAGATAACATTTTTTTAGCATCGTTGAGCCACCATTTTTGAACTTCATCTTTTGAGATATCAAAAAACTTAGCCTTGCTGCGATTATTAACCACAGGATAACTGCCATTTTCTGTTTGTAAATAACCACCCGATATTTTTGGCAGCTCTTTACTGGCAGCATTTTCCCAATCTATAACTATATTTTTGTAATATAAGATTTTGGCCTTAGGGTTGATTGCTTTTATTGCTCGAGCAGCCTTTAATGTGCCTTGTTGAATAGTTCCTTCCTTTCGCCCCTGAACTTTTTCCAGTGTAATTAGCGGGTAGCTAGCAAGATATTCCAGCTCAGCCTGAGTGTACGATGTCTGCTTCCACACATGCATATAGAGCGGCATGGTATCCCAGGTAAACTCCGGGTATTTATCGGCATTATTAGCAAAGACCGAGCTAGTAAATAGTGAACAAGCCAATATCATTATAAATTTGTTATTAATTAGTTTCATTTCATTTTCCTACCGATATTTAATATTAATAGCCACATACTGTTACTACGCTAATTCTCTGTGACTTTTTAAAGCAAGTTTGCTCAACTAGTGACGAACATTGAAAAAGTCACTGCTATAAGTCAAGCCATCAAGCTCGACATTAAAAAACCAACTAGTGGTATTTTTTGGCAAGGTCGCCATGAACTTGAGTTTTAATTGATTTTTATTCTCACTCACCGTTACCGGCAATTGTTGCCATTTCCTTTGTCCAGTATGACCGCTATCTTTAGTTAGCCAAAGTGTCGCCGAAGTTATCTTGCCTGCTTGCTTTGCCTTGTTCAATGAAACTGTTATTGACTGCTTGTCGATAACTTGTCCAGCAAAGCTCATGGGGAGTTCTTTTTTATCAACCACAGCACGAGCGAAGGCATAAGGCTCTTTTGGCGCCCAGCCAGCACCATGGCTGTGTTTTAACTTTTCAAGAATAGTAACTTGATGTGTTCCAGAAGCAGTATTATAAGTTTGTGCTTGAGCATCCAAAGAAAAGTGCTTTTCCTTTAAACCCGTTAACCATAATATCGGCCCTTGATAATTAGCAATGCGTAAATTAGGCTCCCAGAATGTCTTATAAAGTTCATTGTTCTGTAATGCTTTACCATATTGATTATCCATGGTGCTTAAAGTACCAGAGCCATAAATGGGCACAGCAAAAGCAAAACGTTGATCGAAACCTAATACTGTTGAGCTAATTACTCCACCCCACGAAATACCAGATAAACCAATTTTAGTGGCATCAATTTCTTTAAATGAACGTAATAAGTTATGGGCACGAATTACCGCACTGCTGGCATGAAACATCCATTGGTCACGCAGCGGCTGTTTTGAATCACCATAAATAGCAGTTCGCGCGGGTCCTGCCCATTGATGACGTTGCCATTTATTAGCTCTAGTGCTGCTATTTTTATTAACCATATCCGTTTGCCCTTCTACCGCAATAGAGAGTGCGGCAAAACCAGCATCATTCCACTTTTTAACCCATTGGCTAAAAGCAGTTCCACCACCGCCATGCACTAGTACCACCGCAGGAAAAGGCGCTTTAACATTTTTTGGGGTATTGAAAATGGCAAAAATTCGCGTTGGCTTACCTTGATAAGACTCTCCAGAAAAGTAAAACTTTTCTCCTTCATGAATAGTTCTATGTTGCTTATTTTGTTGCTTAGTCTGTTTGAGAAGCTTGCCATAAACTTGCGGAGGAATTTTCTGGGCGACAAGTTGATTTAAGTGTTCTTCGACAAAAGTAAATTGGTTGGAAATAGCAGGCTTAATGAATATACACATCAGCATGATGTTAGTAATTAAAAGCAAAAAGCAACGTTGCCAAAAAATGAACATAAAACCTCCTATTAAGCTGGTGTGGTGTAGAGAATACACGCTATTTCCCATCCATGGCACCGCGACATACCGTTCATCCTGAACATACACGCTCTTTCCCATCCATGGCACCGCGACATACCGTTCATCCTGAACATAAAAAACCATCACGCGCAGGTGATGGTTATTTTTATATAAGACTCAAATAAAGTGAGCCAAGTTACTTTCTAGTAAGGTAAGCATAAAAAGCAGGCACGACATTCTTCTCACCGGCTTCATCATCAGCAAACCAACCTTTAAGTTTGATATGCCCTTTTGTTAAGGCACGCTCAAAATTAACACCATTGGCAAGTTTAGTTACTGGCAATACTTGACGTTTACCATCAATTTCTAAGATGGCAAATTTACGATCAATAGGATGGCTGGCAGGCTTATCTTTAAGGTATAAAGCAATTTGATATTGAGCAGTTTGCTCAACGGCTAAATACCAAGGTAAACGAGGGAATTTAGTTTCACGGCCCATCCAGCTAGCGCCTTCATAAGCATCTTGCGGACGAGAAAAACCTGGAAACCAAGGCACTTCACGCTCAGAGCTTGCTTCCATCCAATCCATACCGGTTAAGCGTGCTGGATTTTCATGGTCGCTGCCAACAATGATGCGTTGGCGTTTAGTGCCATTTTCGGTAACACTGTCCCACCACTGTTCAAACTCGCCTTGTAGCTGTTTAGCGACCTTAGGGAATTGGTCTTTAACATTAACTTTTTGGCTAGGATCTTTTTGAATATCGAAAAGTTCTACCAAGTTATGCTCGCCATGTAAAACATAACGCCAGCGATCAGTCATAACTACCGTTGGACGGTCTTTACTGGGAATATCAACACGTTGATTAGTAACAAACATTGTTCTTGGTTTAAGTATTTTACCTTGCTGTAATAGCGGTAATAAACTTGCACCATCAATAACAGCACCGGTTTTTTCTGCCTTAGCGGCATCAAGTAAGGTTGGCATCAAATCAATATGGGCAGTTAAGTTATCAAGAGTTCGAGACTTACCTAAACCACCATCAGGCCAATGGATATAAAGCGGTACGCGATGTCCACCTTCATAAACTGAGGCTTTATAACCTTTCATACCAGCATTATATACCCAGTCTTTATATTGTTGCTTTTTCGTTATATCAGCAAAAAAACTTTTGAAACCTGCTTTGCCAAAGGCTTCTTTACGTTTACTGTTCATGGTTGAGCCATTATCAGTAGTAAAAATTAACAAGGTATTGTCGCTTATTCCATCCTGTTCAAGCTTAGCGCGCAGTCGGCCAACTTGTTCATCAAGGTGGGTGATCATCGCATAATACAAAGCCAGTTTTTTCGGTAAACCTTTATCAAGATACTCTTTTACATAAGAATCAGGTGCACGCCATGGGCTATGTGGGGCATTGAGAGAAACATAAGCAAAGAAAGGTTTGTCACTGTTTTTATTTTCATCGATAAAGTTAATCGTTTCATCAAACCAAACATCAGTGGCGTAAGCATCAAAACGCTCGGCTTTACCATTGCGGAAATAAGTATCGCCAAACTGGGTATTGCCCCAGTAATCTGGTGTTTGACCAACACCGCCACCGCCGTGAATTAAGGTTTGTTCAAAACCCTGATCTTCCGGTCTAAAGGGATAATTATCACCAAGATGCCATTTACCAAACATGGCAGTTTTATAACCAGCAGTTTGTAAAGATTCAGCTAAGGTGACATGTTCAGTGGGTAATAATGAGCGACCCATAATGGTATGCCAAACCCCTGCTCGCATTGAATACTGTCCAGTAAGCAATGAAGAGCGACTCGGAGAACAGGTTGGATCCATATGAAAGTTACTAAAACTAACACTTTCACCGGCCAGTTGATTAATATTTGGCGTATTAACAACAGGATTTTGATTGATGCCAACATCACCATAACCTTGGTCATCGGTCATGATAATAATAATATTAGGTTTATCTGATTCAGCAAAAGCGCAAAAAGGTAGTACAGAAGCAACAGTCAATATACACAGTGTCATTAACTTTTTTATAGATAGGGAGTCCAAACAATTTCTCCTAATGAAGATTACTTAATAGATCAAAAATCAACTCGAATTTTGAC
>Ga0114909_1000327_pt1 | contig 36258 bp, 32 predicted proteins | sample MalvireepMed_906_FD_87290 | JGI IMG/M metagenome (GOLD analysis project Ga0114909, IMG submission 87290) | Marine viral communities from the Global Malaspina Expedition - Malaspina viral metaG DeepMed_906 | ecosystem: Environmental > Aquatic > Marine > Oceanic | place: Mediterranean Sea...
AGGCACGTCCATAATTTCATCACGAAGTGCTTTCGACCAACGCATGTCAGTATCTTCTTTATCACTTTGCACACCAGCATCAAGCAATTCACGAATAGGCTCAAGCATCGAATAAGGTAAAGCAATATGGAAGTCGCCCCCACCACCATCAAGCTCAATATGAAATGAGCTAATAACAACAACTTCTGTCGGGCTAACAATGTTTGCCATAGACGGATTAACTTCAGAATCTAAATATTCAAAAGAAACATCCATAACTGGCGACCAAGCTTCTTTATAATCTTCAAAAATTAATTTTAACAACATTTGAATAATACGACGCTCTGTTGGCGTAAACTCTCGCCCCTCAATTTTGGCGTGATAACGCCCATCACCACCAAAAAAGTTATCAACTAAAATGAAAACCAGACGCGCTTCCATGGTGATAAGTGCGGTGCCCTTTAGCGGACGAAAACGCACCATATTTAAACTTGTTGGAACAAATAAGGTATGAATGTACTCACCAAATTTGATCATTTGAATACCGTTTATTGAAACTTCAGCAGTACGACGCATCATATTAAACAAACTAATACGCATATGGCGAGCAAATCGTTCGTTAACCATTTCCAAGGTTGGCATCCGGCCACGTACAATACGATCTTGCGAAGAAAAGTCGTAATCAGAAGTACCATCAGCCGAAGCGACGATATCCTCTACTACCTCTTCTTCTTCAACATCATCAACGCCGTGTAATAACGCATCAATTTCATCTTGCGATAATAAATCACTCACTCGATATTCTCTTTATTAGCTTGAATTTCGTACTATAGCCTGCACATTGCAGCTTAATACCTAACACTAAAAACAATGTTCATTTACTGCATCACAAAACCGGTAAACAACACCTTTTCTACAGTTTTGTCACCTTCGACATCTTTCATTGTTTTTTGAACAGCCGCTAAGGACTGCTGTTTCAATGATACCTTACCTGCACTTGTCGCAAGATCATCTGCATTAGCTTGAGAAAAAACACCTAACAGCGTGCTTTCAATTAAAGGTATATGCATCTTGGCATTTTCCTCATTATCACCACCTCGCACCAATAACTGCACTCTTATTTCAACAAACCTATCTCGGGCAGCACCTGGAACATTAAAACGAAATGGCCTTGGCATAGGCACATAAAGTGCAGAGCCTAACTCTGCCCCTGATTTAGCTTCAGCCTGACCTTCATCACCACCACTATCAAGCGCGGCCTCTAATTGCTCTTCACTGGCAACGTCATCAGAGCCCATAAAGAAGAAATAGCCGGCTCCACCGCCACCTAACAACAAAACCACAGCAGCAATAATAATAATAAGTTTTTTCTTTTTGCCTGAGCCTTCTACTTCTAATTCGACTTCTTTACCATTTTCTTTGTCATCTGCCATGAGGTACCCTTAACCTTGTGAGACTGGTAATAATAGCTAAACTATATCCTTGAATAACTATTCAGCCAATTTATTTTCACTAATAATAGCGCTAACTTAACGCTATTTTAATCAAGTTAATATTATTTTCATTAATTAAGCGTAGTAATCGACACCAGTTGCAGAAGAATTAAACAAGTTGGCTGATAATATCTGTAATTGACCATCTTTCTCTGCATTATCATGCAGCGAAGATATTGTTGAGCCATGCTGATCCGACTGTGCTTCACCTTGTGAATTTTGTTGATTTTGTTGCTCAACATTGGCTCCACCTACATCAACACCTTGCTCAGCTAACATATCTTTCAACTTATGCATGTTTTGATCTAGTGCATCTTTCGCCTGTTGGTTTTGAACAACAAAATTAACAGCTGCTTGTTCCCCCTGTAAATTCACTCTGACCTGCATATTACCAAATTCAGGGGGATCTAAACTGATATCAAATTGCTGCAACTTTTGATTGACCATTAACAATACTTTATCTTTTACAGCATCCGAGAAATCTTTCCTAAAAATTGAAATCGTCTCTTGATGAAGTTGCACATTATTTTTTTGGATTTGTGCAGTATCAGTCGCAACATTATGATTAAGCACTTCATTATCTTGATAATTATTATATGCATCACTTGCTTGTTTTACCTGCGTTGCCTGACTATTAATGTCAGTAAAAGCACGAGAAAGCAGATCACTTTGGTTTTGATTGCTTTTGGGTTTTGTTAAAACAGCATCTTCTTTATTAACTAAACTTAACTCTGTTTCTGCCAAGGAAAGCTCAGCTTCTGCATCAATAAATTCATTGCTTTTTTTACTATTCCCTTCACTTTCTGGCGAGTTGGCTCTATTAACAATATCTTGTTGAGGAGTTTTTGTTGTAACTTGTGAAGCCGTAGACTGTATTGCTGGCTTTGGTTGTTCAAGCGCTTCTCTTTGCGCAGTTTTTTGCTCATTTTCAACATTAATATCTGAAGCTAACTGAGTCAACTTACTACCTTTGGCAATCTCAACAGCTTTACTCTCTAAACTTGTGTTGTTTTTTTTACCTTGTGTTGACTGTTGAGCAGTAGCTTGGTTATGGGTTTGTTTTAATTCAGATTGATTAACCTGAGCCATTTCTGCATCAATGTTAGATTGCGATGATTGCTCACTAGTCATAGCTTCAGCTGCTTTTTCCCTTAGAGCATTCTTAGCGGAAGCAATAGAATCATTCTCAAGCTGTGCTTTTAACTTAGCAAGTGCAGCAGACTTGCCTTTGTCATTACTGTCAACGATAACTTTTTTCAGGTCGTGCTCTTCACCAAGCTCTTCATTTGATGCAACATCTGAAAAAGCAGCTTCGGCTTCAACTTGCTCTGTTACTAAATCCTGATTATTTTGCGGTGCTTTAGGGCTAACCTCATTGCTGGTATTTTTATTAAGCACATGTTTATCATTTAACTGAAGTTGTTGTTGATAGCGATTAAGGACTTCTTTATTGGTTAATAGTTCGGCATCACTTACTTTATCCATCGAAATAGCTGAACTAATATTAGTTTTTCCTAGCTCTTCAACGAACACTTTAAGTTTATGTTCTGCAGAATTTGTATTATTTACTTTAACCGACTCAGAAGTTTTATCACTCGGGCTGGCTTCATTTTTTATCGCAGTTTGCTGTTCTTTTTTTACTTCAGTGCCATCATCATTCGATAAATCTATGTTATCTGTGTTATCTGTGTTATCTGAGTTTGTCTTATTATTAGCTAACGCTTGATCACTATTATAAAGTAATGAAATAAACTGTTGTGACGCTAACATCGCTTCACTGTCATTTGTTATATCAGTTTGAATTTCACTGTCAGGTTTTTGCGCTTCTTGGGTGCTTGTTTGTGTACTAGCAAAATCATCCTCTTGCTTTTCAGCTTGTGTATTTTCTTGCTTACCTTCTCGTCGCTCAGCATCATCGCTAGCGCCAACTTCACGTTTATCACTGTTATTTTTTTGTTCTGAAGAAACAGTTTCGCTTTGCTGTTTGTCATTAGCTAAAGATTTGCCATCATCGGCAACCTTGCCATCAGCAACACTGTCAGGATTTGCCGCTTCTTTTTTAGCCGCTTTATCATTAGTATTATTTGTATCCCTGCTATTTTTACTATTTTTGTCAACTGATGTTTTTTGCTGAATATGTTGCTCAACTAAGTTTGAAAATTCCTTATCGTTATCTTTTGCCCCTTGAGAAGATGATGAATCATTTCTTTTTATATCAGCATCTTGGGATACGAAAGTAGGTAAAGCATTCACTTTTTGCATAATCATTCCAGTGGCTAATAATGCCTAAAAAAGGTGAGTAGTAGTCCAAATAAACTATCTACATGTTTTGCTAGTCTTATTTTATAACTCAGCAGTAATCAATTTAATCTCTATAACGGCTAAAATTTCTGTTAATAATATAACGAGTAAAGCAGCCAACTGTTATAACAAAGCAAAAAACGCACCAAAAAGTAATTTTGGTGGTTAACTACCCTAACTTACGGCGAATAAACTGCTGGGTAGCAATTTCATCAAACATTCTTTGCTCAGCGCGCTGTGCCGTTACGCTCATTTTCTGTAAACGTTTATTACGCAATAACTCAACTGCTTGTACTTTTTGTCTCTGCTTTAACCACAAATCTTTACTCTGCTCAGCAAGTGCTTTAGCTTGGCGCATAGCGATTTCTACTTGTTCTGAAGCTTGATCTAACTTTGCTATAAACGCGTGATAATGGCTATAAGTTGCACTATCAAGTCCTTGCTCTGCACGCTGACTTAAACGTTTCATATATTCCAAACGGTAATCGCTAACACCTTGCAAACGAGTAATATTTTGCTGGTATTCATTTTCAGCTATTTTTAATTGTTCGGCGCATCTATCACTTTTGTCTTGTTCATACTTTAATAAGGTATTCAGTTGCTTCATCGCCATATTAAACGTCCTCCACTAATCGCGACTAGGCTTGTTGCTGACTATTGGCAGCATGTGCAGCAGCAATAATTTCTTGTAATTGCGTTAAGCTTTGTTCGTAAGGGATCACTTCGGTAATTTGTTGTTGTAAAAAGAAGTTAATAACTGGCAAAACATTAATGGCTTGGTCAATACGAGGATCATTACCCTTGGTATAAGCACCAATTGCAATGAGATCTTTATTTTGTTGGTAAAGCGCATACATTTGTTTAAGCGCACGGGCTAACTCTTGATGCTCAGGACTAGTCACCATAGGCATAACTCGAGAAATAGAACCTTCAATATCGACCGCAGGGTAATGCCCTGAATCAGCAAGTTCACGTGAAAGAACGATATGACCATCTAATATGGCACGAGCGGCATCGGCAATGGGATCTTGTAAATCATCCCCTTCCGTTAACACGGTATAAAAAGCAGTAATAGAGCCTTGGCCATCACCACCATTACCTGCACGTTCAACCAACTGGGGTAATTTAGAGAAAACCGAAGGTGGATAACCTTTAGTCGCTGGAGGTTCTCCAACGGCAAGTGCAATTTCTCGTTGCGCTTGTGCATAACGCGTTAGAGAGTCGAGCAACAAGAGAACGTTAAGACCTTGATCCCGAAAATATTCACTAATTTGTACAGCCGTTTCACAACCTTTTAAGCGCATTAATGGTGAGTTATCTGCTGGTGCTGCTACAACAACCGCGCGTTTACGCCCTTCTACTCCTAAAATCTCTTCAATGAATTCTTTAACTTCTCGGCCACGTTCACCAACCAAACCAACAACAACGACATCCGCGGTTGTACCCCGAGTCATCATACCCATAAGCACACTTTTACCAACACCAGAACCTGCAAAAAGTCCCATTCTTTGGCCTTTACCAACACTAATAAAACTATTAATTGAGCGAACTCCAACATCAAGCACTTCAGAAATAGCACGGCGAGAAAGTGGGTTTATTGGCGAAAGATCTTGGTGATAATCGTTATTTGCTTTAATAGGGCCTTTGCCATCAAGTGGCTTGCCTACCCCATTAATGACTCGGCCGAGTAAGTCCATTGATAGTGGCAATTTATGCTTAGATGAGATTGGGAGCACTCGAGCACCAGGTAAAACCCCCTGTAAACTTTCTTCAGGCATTAGGTAGGTGACATCTTGAGAGAAACCGACAATTTCAGCAAGCAACTCACCTTGACCTGTTTCTACTAAACATTGGCTGCCCACTGGCGCTTTTACACCGACAGCTTCAAGAGTTAAGCCAACAACACGTACTAAACGCCCTGCAACAGGATGTTTAAAGTCATGAATATAGTCTTGCGATTTTTTAAAACGTTCACTTAAGCGTAAGCTATCAACCATAGAAAGAGTTACCTAATGACAGTCAACTGCGATAATCTTGTCATAACCTTATTATAACAAAAGCTTAATGCATTTTTTGACAGTTAATCTTGATGCAAGGAATCTTGCAAGAAAGGTTCCAGTACTTGCTTTAATCGAGATTTCATTTGCAAATCAATATTTGAAGTAGCATTTTCGATTTGGCAACTGCCTTGAGATAGCTGTGGCGCTGGCAATAACCGCCAGCCATGTTGCTCGATATGTTCGGTACCAAATTGTTGCTCAACTTGTTTAATATCATCGGGATGCAAATATATTTGTGTTTGTACTTCACTGCTTGGCAAGCTTTTTATACCTGAGCTGATCGCCGCCATTAATATATCTGGGTTAGTTTTAGCCTCTTGCAAAACTACAGCTTCGGTTAATTGCACTACTAAATTAAGTAGTTGTTCTTCGACATTTTTTTCTACGCTAGCTAAAGGTAAATGCAATTGTTCAATGAGCTGTTGCCAACGCTCACTTAGCTTATCAACTGTTTCTTTACCTTGAGCCAAACCTTCTTCTTTACCCGCTTCAATGCCTTTAATTTTTCCTTCTTCTAATCCTTTCGCTTTACCTTCATCGAAACCTTTAGCAAAACCTTCTTCTTTACCTTGATTAAACCCTTCTTCACTGGCAGCTTGACGTATTTCATCAATTTCTTCAGCAGTCAGCGGTATCGGCTCTACAATTTCTTCTTCTGGAGGTTCATAAACCCAACCAGATTTTTTTCCTAATGCATTCGTTTTACCGCTATCTTGTGGTTTTTCTTTCTTTTGCACATTAGGTAAAGACCATACATCAGACGTCTCTTGCTGTTCTGCTTTGATGATACGTATTGGCGATTTACCATGTTCAGTCATACTTCAACCTTGTTATACTCAATTCAAAGCTAATGTCATAAAATGACTTGGCAGCAAAATTTAGTACTTTTATCTTTAGTTTAGAGAGATTTGTTTTATTGGTGTTTGCTCTTGATAAATTAAATTTATAAGAACTCATCACCACCACCGCCACCGCCAAGCATAATTTCACCTGAGTCAGATAATCGACGTGCCACTGACAAGATTTCTTTCTGCGCCGCCTCAACCTCACTAATGCGAACAGGGCCCATTGCTTCAAGATCATCTGCTAACATTTCTGCAGCACGTTTGGACATATTGCTCAGTATTTTGTCTTTTAAGGCTTCATCTGTGCCTTTTATCGCTTTCATTAATGCTTCTTGCTGCACTTCTCGTAATATTGCTTGCATGCCACGGTCATCTACATCAGCTAAGTTTTCAAACACAAACATTAAATCTTGAATTTGCTGACTCATTTCCTCGTCATTTTCACGAATTGAATCCATTAACATACCTTCAAGATTAGTATCTAGGTAGTTCATAATATCTGCTGCTGCTTTTAAGCCACCCATTTTAGCTGCTTGAGCACCGGCTTGACCTGCAAATTGTTTTTCCATGATCTCATTTAATTCTTGTAAGGCTGCTGGCTGTACTTCTTCCAAGTTAGCTATGCGCATCATTAAGTCTAAACGTACTTTTTCAGTAAATTGACTCATGATTTCAGCCGACTGCTCCGGTTCTAAATATGATAAAACAATGGTTTGAATTTGTGGATGCTCATTACGAATAATGTTGGCCACTTGTTTTGAGTCCATCCATTTCAAAGAATCTAGTCCTTTAGCACCACCGCCCATGACTATTTGGTCAATTAGGTTACCGGCTTTATCTTCACCTAGCGCTGCGGTTAATGCTCGGCGAACGAACTCTTCACTTTGGAAACCAATAGTAGAAAAATTCTGAATTTCGTGAATAAATAATTTATGTACAGCAGTAATTTTTTCTTGGGTAAAATCTTCCATTGCCGCCATTACTGTGCCTACTTGCTGCACTTGTTTTGGCTCAAGGTGTTTCAGTATTTGTGCGGCATCTTCTTCCGATAGACTTAATAGCAATATAGCCGCTTTCTCAGCGCCTTCTAATTTATTGACATCAAAGCCGACAGGGGCTGCTGCTAATTCTTGTGTTTCATCACTCATCTTCGTTCAACCAACTTTTCACTACTTGCGATGATAATTCAGGTTCATTAGCAACTAAGGCTCGAACCGCTTTTAATATGTCTTCATCTCGATGCAGATCGGGTAATTGTAAGCTTCCGTCAGCTGCAAAACCAACCGCTCCTGCATCAAAATCAGAGGTTAACATATCCATGGTTTCATCACCTAAATCAATATGGCTATCCAGTGATTTATCACCATAATCCTGTGGTGTTTGATCAGGGTATATTAAGCGTTTAAGCATAGGGCGAACTACCGCTAATATTAAAACTAAGATAACTAAAGCGCCTAAGGCTAACTTTATCACTTTAATAAAGACCGGTTGCTGCCAAATAGGTACTTCTTCAACAATGCCAAAATCTGGACGGTTAAAAGGAATGGTCACTACTTCAATCGCATCTCCGCGCTGTAAATCAAAACCAATGCTGCCTTGCAATAAACGGCGAATACTAGCAATTTCACTAACACTACGCGGTGATAAGCTTGTTGTCGTGTTCGCAGTTTCTGTACCAGACTCTGTGGTTGCAGGTGCGGCTGCACTGGCTACATAATCAAGGGCAACTGAAACACTCACGCGTCGAATAATGCCCGTTTGCTGCTTAGTGTGGCTGATAGCTTCGTCTAATTCATAGTTTTTCGTTGATTCACTGTGTTTGCGGCTCGGCATTGATTTTTTCTGTGCGCCAGCGGCATTTTCTGGAATCGTTGATTCAACTGGAGGTTGATTGGTTAACGCGCCAGGGATACCACCTAACATGCCACCAACATTAGTGCTTTCCACTTTCATTTCACTGCGCAAAGCAGGTAAATCGGAATTATAACGACGTGAAGTTTCTTCCGTATTGGTGAAGTCCATTGTTACATCGACTTGCGCAGTATAATTACCTAAACCAACAACAGGTATTAAAATACTATCAATTTTATCTCGGTATTCTTGTTCTCTTTTCTGCTCCACTTCAAACTCTTTACGTGAACGTGAAGAAACAGAGTCTTGTGAACCAGAATTAAGTAAACGACCATTTTGGTCTGTCACGGTTACTCGGTTAGGACTTAAGCCTTGTACCGCTGAGGCAATAATATCAACAACCGAGTCGACCTCCTCTTCTGATAAAATACGACCTCGTTGCATAATTAATACGACAGTAGCTGAGGGATTCTTCTCACGGCGGGCAAAAACATTTTCCCTTGGAATTGCCAATAAAACATTCGCTTTGCTGATGCTTTGCAATTGTTCAATTGTTTTTGCTAATTGCTGCTCACGGCCATACTTTAATCTTTCTCTTTCAAGACGCTGGCTAACACCAAAGCCCATATCCTTCATTAAAATATCTTCGCCTTGCGATGGTTCGTCTGTTAAGCCCTCTCGTGCAAGCAATAACTTTACGTTCGCATACTCGTCGCTTGGTACTGAAATGGTATTGTTCTCTTGACGATATTCAACTTGGTTAGCATCAAGAAAATCCATGGTTTTGATTAACTGTTGCGTAGGAAGTTTGCTTAAAAAACGATACTCAGGCTCATTAGCTAAAATAATCACAAAAACAGCAATGGCTAAACAAATAGCCAAAGCGACGACTATGGTAATTTGTCTTAAAAAGTCCACATTGCCTAAGGCTGCTGAAAAACCTGACTTTTGCTCTTCCATACCAGCATGTTCAGGCTCGCTGGCAATCATATCGCCATCACCGTCTGTTGCTACCAATGCGTTTGTATCGGACACTTCACTTCTCCGCTGTACTGTCTTTTATAACAAGATGTTTGATTGATGAACCGCTCGTTGGTTTTAATTAAAAATCACGAGGCTATTGTTGTATTAAATCCAACTAAATTAAACTGGCATGCTCATTATCTCTTTATAGGCTTCTACAAACTTATTTCGAATCTGCACGGTTGCATCTAAGGCGATACCTGATTTGGATGATGCCACCATAACTTCAGCTAAGGTGACATTTTTATCACCCATTTCAAAAGCAGTCTTTTTAGCACCCGCTTCTGATTGTAAGTCGTTAACGTTTTTTAGAGCGCTGGTGAGCATATCGCCAAAGTTAGTGCCTGATTTATTTACTTGACCTACACTGCCTTGGTCAACGCCTATAGAGTCAGCGTTTACGCTTGGTAACTTATTACCCATAGCTTGCAGTGACATGTTCTGCATTTGAGCGTATAAAGAATTGCCTTTGATATCCATAGAGCTCTCTCTTGTGTCAATTTTTTGCGTTATTCATTGATTAATTAATGATTCTGCAAGCATAGTGCCAAAAGGTAAGATTTAAGAATGCAAAGCTTAAAAGCTGTTATGTTTAACACATAACAGCTTTTATTAAAGGGGAGTTTTTTCAGTTAGTAGAGCTAAGCAGGTATCTCGATACCTGATTCTCGCATTTTGGCTATCTTGTAACGCAGTGTTCTTGGGCTTATACCTAGACGTTCAGCCACGGCTTTTCGACTACCATGACAAGATTGCAGGGTATCGAGAATAATTTGGTGTTCTTGTAATCGTAATTCACTACCAAGTTTATCCTCGTTAGTAACTATTTTTTCTACTTCAATAACATTCGCGGTTTCAAAGTTTTCTATTAAGAGGTCACTGGCATCAATAACATTACCGTTTCGCAATATTAGTGCTCGCTGAATAACATTATCAAGCTCACGAACGTTACCAGGCCAGGCATAAGCGTTTAATTTACTGCGAGCTGACGGTGTGAACTCGGCAACAGCTTCGCCAGTTTTTTGACAGTAACGACTCACTAAGTGTTCAGCGAGTACAATAATATCATCCACCCTTTCTGATAATGGTAACCATGTTAATGGGAATACATTTAAACGATAATAAAGATCTTCTCGAAAAACGCCCTCACTAACCGCCGATTTTAAATCTCTATTACTGGTAGCAATAACTCGAACATCGAGTTTAATGGTTTTCCTGCCACCTAAACGCTCAACTTCACGCTCTTGCAAAACACGTAAAATTTTCGCCTGTAAGCCTAAATCCATCTCGGTTATTTCATCGAGTAAAATAGTACCGCCTTGTGCTTGTTCAAATTTTCCAGGACAGGCTTGAATTGCCCCTGTAAAAGCACCTTTTTCATAACCGAAAAGTGTTGCCTCTAACATGTTTTCTGGAATAGCAGCACAGTTAATGGCGACAAAAGCTTGCTCACAGCGTTTAGAGTTATGATGTACATACTGAGCGAGTACTTCCTTACCTGAACCACTAGGCCCTAAGATCATCACTGAAGCTTCGGTTGTTGCAACCTTTTTAGCTAAAGTCAGTAATTCAATTGAACGTTTATCGGCAACGACTGGTTGATTGTTATTTACCACCTGTAAGGGTAAATACTGACTAACCATATTAAGTAATACTTCTGGGGCAAAAGGTTTAGCAATATAATTACAGGCACCGTCCTGCATCGCTTGTACTGCATCATCAATAGTGCCGTAAGCGGTCATTAGCAATACTGGCAGTCTTTCATGGTGTGCCTTGATGCTTTTCAATAACGATAACCCTGACATTCCGCCCATTTGCACATCACTAACAACGATATCAATTTGATGATTTTTTAATTGTAACAAAGCACTTTCACCAGAATCAGCTTCAATGCAGCTGTACCCTGCAAGGACTAGGGTATCAACTAAAGCTTCACGTAAACCTGCGTCATCTTCTACTACCAGTATTTTGTGATCAATCATTAGCATTCTCCTTGTTGAGTACTTTCTTCAAAGCTGGGTAGCTTAATAACAAAATGCGCCCCCTCTCCTGCAGAACTAATTAATTTAACGCTGCCTTGATGGGCATTAACCACTGATTTGACTACTGCTAAACCAAGTCCTGTGCCTTTAGAGCTTGAAGTGTAAAAAGGTTGAAATATTTTATCGCTATTTTTAACGTCGATACCAAGGCCATTATCTTTAACACTTAAGTAGATATCACTACCTTGGGTATAGGTTTGAATGGTAATAACGATATTTTCAGTTGAATTCGGGGCTTGCAATGCATTATGAAGCAAGTTCTGTATTGCCCCTGTTAATGCATTTTTATTAGCAAGAATAAAATGGTTTTCAGCAGATAGCTGTACATTCACTTCAGCATTAGCTTTAGTAAATAAAGCATCCATACTTTGCACAGACTCATTGATTAAGTCGTTAACTGCTAAAGGAGTAACGACTTGCTCTTTTCCGCTTTTAGAAAACAGTAACATGTCATTCACTTGCTGCTCTAGGTCATGAAGACGGGCATTGAGTTTTTCTTGGAAATTTATACGTGAACTAGGCTTAAGTTTAACATTGGTTAAATTTGCGCCATAAAGAATTGCTGCTGACAGTGGTGTTCTTATTTGGTGAGCGAGTGTTGATACCATACGCCCCAGTGATGATAAACGCTGCATTTGTCCAATTTTATCTTGCAGCAAGCGTGTTTCAGTTAAGTCCGTGATCATAATTAATTGACCCGGCTGTGCGCCTAAGCTGCTGATCTCTAATTTAACTCGACGGCCATCTTTTAAAGATATCTCATGCCAATCATCTGCTTTAGGATTAAAAGAACGAGCAATAACTTCAAACCAAGGCTGACCCAGTATTGGTTCATCAAGTAAATCACTGGCCACTTTATTAATTTTAACAACAATTCCATCACCATCGAGCATCACTAAACCAGTTGGCATGATATCAATGATGGTATCTGCTAATTGCTGTTGTTGCTGGGATGTCGATGGAGCTATAAAGGATGGTGATAATTGCGGTGATGATTGAGACGCAATTTGGGCACGTAATGAGGCAAGTTCACCAGGAAAAGCCTCTTGTTCAAGCATATCATTATGAAAGTTGCCTTCGTGAGATACAACACTTGCAGCATCAGAAAAAACAGATGAATAAGATTGCGTGACTTGCGCCAAAACTTGTGCCATAACTAATGCCTTAACTTATACGTTGACTATATCTTGATGAAAGCCAGCAATTAAAAATATTAATTACTGTTCATCGACTATATGTCTACATACAAAGCATTTAGCATGCCATTATTTTATTCTTTCTATTCAGCCACTTAAGGTCAACAATAACGATCCACCTTGTCAATCTATTGACCTTAGTTCATTCCACTTAGCCTATTACTACGTGTTACGTCGTTGGTTTTTGCAAATCATATTTACGCATTTTTTCAACTAATGTAGTTCTGCGCATGCCTAAAGTTTCTGCTGCTCTCGCCACCACATAATCATGCTTAGTTAATGACTGAGTAATTAATGAAACTTCTAATTCAGCTAAATGCTCCTTCAAATTCAAGCCGTCTTCGGGTAATAAATCACTATTTGGCGGCGTTGAACATTGAACTTGATTAGCGGAGTCTTCATTCGCTAAGTTCTCCTCAGCAGAATCTTCAAGCTCTTCATCGTAGTCAAAACCAGCGAACAGTTCATTGATAGCGTCCTGTTCTTGAAGTTCTTCTGGATACTCAGGGTTATAAACTTGTGCATCAATATGTTGGTATTTATAAGGTAACTCAGCAACATCGACAATTTGCTCACCATACATGATCAGCATGCGTTCAATTAGGTTAGATAACTCCCTGACATTACCTGACCAAGGGTGCTCCATCAATGACTCTATTGCTCGTTCAGTAAAGCGCACGGTTTGATTTTGCTCATGTTCGAAACGGGTAAGCAATTCCTTTAACAAGAGTGGAATATCTTCTTTGCGCTCTCGTAGACTCGGAGTTTCAATAGGAAAAACATTTAAGCGGTAAAATAAATCTTCGCGAAAGCTCCCCTCTTTAATCATCTCTTCAAGGTTTTGGTGAGTTGCGGCAATAATACGGACATCAGCTTTAATGCTTTTGCTGCCGCCAACACGTTCAAAAGTACGTTCTTGCAGAACACGCAATAATTTGACTTGCATAGGTTGTGGCATATCACCTATTTCATCTAAAAATAGCGTACCTCCTTCAGCTAATTCAAAGCGGCCCTTGCGCGTTGAAATAGCTCCAGTAAAAGCCCCCTTTTCATGACCGAATAACTCACTTTCTAATAACTCAGCAGGAATGGCGCCACAATTAACTGGCACAAAAGTCCCCTTAGCCCGTTCCGATAAGTTATGAATATTACGTGCTACGACTTCTTTACCGGTACCTGACTCCCCTAAGACTAAAACGCTGGCAGGTGTTTTTGCCACTTGTTCAATTAAGAAACGGACTTCATTCATTGGTTTACTGATGCCGACCAAAGAACGAAACAATGGGCTTGAAGTGTGCCTACTACCTGAGCGTGGTAATTTATTATGATATTGATGACAGTGATGAATTAACTCTGTTAACTGCGCATAGTTTAATGGTGTAGATAAACAACCAATGACATTTACATAATCGTTTAACGCATTTACATCAATGACATCATGTAATAAAAAAGGAATCTTGGGGTTAGCTTTAACTAAAGCTATAGTCGAGTCGCAAAGGTTGCCACTAAGGATAACAGTAAGTATGTGATCCTTATTATCAAAGGCACTATTTACTTGCTCTTGTGAACAATGATTAAAATGCTCACCAACAAAGGAAAGCACAATATTCATTTGCTCCGCTCTGGCCGCATCATTATCGACAACTAAAATTTGTTTATGCCCTGTCGCTATCTCAGTACTACTCATAAGTTACTCAACTACTCACTACTTGGGGTCAAATATATAAAGCTACTTACTATTTTATAAGGTGCTATTTTTAATATTCTTTTTATTATTATTCTTACATCCACATTGGCAATTCTAGTCACAAATAGTATTTAATCAACAAAAAGTTGACGCTTTTTAACTGAAATATTCAATAAAGGCACTTTATTGACACTTTTGCTTTAACCCATGGAAAGGGTAAATAAATCACCGTAATAATCACGGTGTTTTTTTAACCAGCTAAGCTATAATTAAACTGTTAAGGTCGGATCTGATAAATAGGTTTTAGTGGTGACGAGGTTAGTTATGCCAACGGTAAATTCAGCAAGTGCCAACAATGTTATTATTCAGCAAAGCCTGAGTACTAAAACATCTGCGCTAAATAAAGGTTCCACGGAAACTGAACCTGAAAAACCAGGCTTAAGTGATTTAGTCGAAATATCAACAATCGCCACAGAAAGACAACAACAAGCCACTCAAATAGCTGCCAGTAAACAAATTAAAGAAATAGCCATTGATGTCGTTAGAGTTAGTTCAACCATAGGTAAAGCTCGCTCAAGCAATAGCCTAACGAATAGCCAAGCAACCGAACTTTATCAAAAGATTGCTAAGCTGCTATAACCCCTGCTCTTAAAATATGAAAAACCAACTATCTAGTTGATAATTTCATCAACATGCGATGAAGATTCAACATCAAGTCAAACAAGCTATCTAAACAGCAAGTTTTTAGCCCTATTTTTCAATAATTTGTTGTCTATTGCTGTCGCTAGGCACATAATTTGTTAATGTACATTTAATAACTATGGTTCGTGTAACTAGTTAGTAGAAATAGTTCAGCTTAACGCATACTCGCTCCGCTTAACTGGACTCTTTTCTGGCAACATCTTACTCGCATAACCAACAAACAACGTGAGGCATCGATGAGCACTGCGAATATCACTTCAATGTTCGACAATAAAAGTATTTTGATCACTGGCGGCACAGGCTCCTTTGGTAAAAAATATGTACAGACCTTACTTAGTAATCATAACCCTAAAAAAATTATTATTTACTCGCGTGATGAACTTAAGCAGTTTGAAATGCAACAAGATTTCGATCAACCGTGCATGCGTTATTTCATTGGTGATGTCCGTGATAAAGAGCGTTTAATCCAAGCGATGAATGGCGTTGATTACGTTATTCATGCTGCAGCATTAAAGCAGGTACCCGCTGCAGAATATAACCCTATGGAATGCATAAAGACCAATATCAATGGCGCTGAGAATGTTATTGCCGCAGCATTGGCCAATAATGTGGAAAAAGTCATCGCATTATCAACCGATAAAGCTGCTAATCCAATTAATTTATATGGTGCGACTAAATTAGTGTCCGATAAGCTTTTTGTCGCAGCGAATAATATTTCAGGCGGGCACTTAACGACCTTTTCTGTAGTTCGCTACGGTAACGTAGTAGGTTCTAGAGGCTCAGTAGTTCCTTTTTTTGAAAAACTGATTGCTGAAGGTACCAGTGAATTACCTGTAACCCATAGTGATATGACCCGTTTTTGGATTACCCTGCAAGATGGTGTCGATTTTGTACTAAAAAACTTTACTCGCATGTTAGGTGGTGAAATTTTTGTTCCTAAAATACCGTCAATGCGTATTTTAGACCTTGCTAAAGCCATGGCTCCAGAGCTGCCAATAAAAATAATCGGTATTAGGCCAGGTGAAAAGCTTCATGAAATTATGTGCCCTGCTGATGACTCATTTCATACCTATGAATACGATGACCATTTTGTTATAGCCCCTAGCATACAGTTCTCCAGTCGCAGTAATGATTTTACCGTCAATGCAATCGATGAGCATGGTAAAGCAGTTGAGCATAATTACGAATATAACTCTCGTGATAATGAATACTTCTTGTCTATTCGCGAAATTCAAGAGTTAAATAAACAAGCATGTCTATAAACTCATCTTTTTTGCCTCCTAAAACCATGATTCCGTATGGCAAGCAAGACATCAATGACGAAGATATTGCTGCCGTTGTTTCAGTATTAAAATCTGATTATATTACTCAGGGGCCAAAAGTTCCTGAATTTGAACAAGCAATTGCCGAGCAATGTAGAACTAAAGCAGGAAAAATACCATTTGCTATCGCAACAAATAGCGCTACCTCAGCATTACACATTGCTTGTTTGGCATTAGAAGTTGGTAAAGAAGACTCTGTGTGGACCTCACCAGTATCTTTTGTCGCATCAGCAAATTGTGCTCTGTATTGCGGCGCTGAAATTGACTTTGTTGATATTGATATAACCACAGGTAACCTATCTAACCAAGCACTGGCAGAAAAGCTTGCTTTAGCCGAGCAAAACAATGCATTACCTAAAGTTATTATTGTTGTTCATTTAGCAGGTCAATCTTGTGATATGAAGCCAATAAGAGCGCTAAGCCAAAAATACCACTTCGCAATCATTGAAGATGCATCTCATGCAGTTGGCGCGAGTTACCAACAAAATAAAGTTGGCAGTTGCCAATATAGCGACATCACAATTTTTAGCTTTCATCCGGTAAAGATTATCACTAGCGCTGAAGGCGGCATGGCATTAACCAACAATGCAGGGTTAGCCAAGAAGATGCGTGCATTAAGAAGCCATGGTATTACCAATGATGCACGGCTGATGACTGAGGAAAGCCATGGTCCATGGTATTATCAGCAGTTAGTCTTGGGTTTTAATTATCGCATGACTGAGTTACAAGCGGCTTTAGGGGTCAGCCAAGTAAAAAGGCTAGACGAATTTGTTGAGCGACGAAATCAACTGGCAAAATATTATGATAATGGCTTTGCCAACTCAGGGTTAACGCCTTTAACACCTGAGTTAGACTCTTACTCTGCTTATCATTTATACATCGTATTATTGCCAGAATTCTCACAAGGCACACAACAAGCTAAACACAAGGCGATAATCTCCTCACTTAGAAAGAAAAACATTTGCGCTCACGTGCATTATATCCCTATTCACTTGCAGCCGTATTATCAACAAGAAGAGCATGGCTTAGCGTTTAAGCATGGTGACTTCCCTATTGCAGAGCAATATTATCAGCGGGCAATTTCATTACCTTTGTATCCTCAGCTCAATGAGGGCGAGCAAAACTACATCATTAATACCATATTAAGTGAATTAGCCGACTTGGAAAATGAGCCAAATGAGCAGAGTCATAGTGGTAAGGCATAATGAAACTAGCCTTAGGTACAGTACAATTTGGTTTAGATTACGGCATTAGCAATACTCAAGGGCAAGTTGATAAAAATCAGGTTGCCGATATATTAAAACTCGCCATGAGTTTGGGCATAGATACTTTAGATTGTGCAGGTGCTTATGGTAATAGTGAGCAAATATTAGGTAGCTTAAGTAAAGAGCGACCATTAAAGCAACCATTCAATATCGTCAGTAAAATACCCGCTTTAACTGACAAACAATGCTCGATTAGTGAATTGTTCGAGCTATCTTTAAAGTCTTTACAGCGTGATAAAATTGAAGCACTGCTATTTCATCACGCGGATAATTTGCTTTACCACCCTAAAAAAGAAAAACTATTCCAACAAGTACAAGCCTTAAAAACACACAAAATGGTTAACCGCATTGGCGTATCTGTATACAGCCCTGAGCAGCTTAAGTCTATTGCCTTAATGTACCCAATAGACCTAGTGCAAGTGCCCGTCAATATTTTTGACCAACGCTTTATTTCAACAGAAGTACTTGAGCTATGCCAGCATAAAAGCATTAAGCTGCATGTTAGATCATTGTTTTTGCAAGGCTTACTCCTAACCGAGGCAGACGAGCTACCTAATTATTTTCTGCCATACCGAGACAAGTTAAATGCTTTTTCTGAACTGGCGCAATACTTAAACTGTTCAAAACTGACCTTAGCCTTAGCGATTGTGGCACAAGAGTTGCCTGACTATACGATGAAAAGTGACATAATTGAAAAAGTTATTGTTGGCGTTTGTACAGCAAAACAACTTAACGAAGTTGCCACCGCTTACCAGCAAGCGAAAGAGCTGCCATTATCAGTACAAGAGTTAGCAAACTTAGCAGATAACAGGCTTGGTCTAATTAACCCAAGTTTGTGGAATACTGAGACGAATCAAGGTTAATACTGAGCAATAAATGCCTGAAACATTACTTATATTACAAGCACGTATGTCTTCCTCTAGGCTACCTAACAAAGTATTAATGCCAATACTTGGCAAGCCAATGCTTGCCCAACAAATCGATAGGTTAAGCACATTAAAAACTCCTCATAAACTTATTATAGCAACCAGTTCACAAACTAGCGATAACCCAATTGAACAACTCTGCCAACAGTTAGGAGTTAATTGTTTTCGAGGATCATTAGATGATGTGTTAGATCGCTATTATCAAGCCGCACTAGAATTCGCTCAAAGCAAAAAGACTGCGAATATAGTTCGCATTACCGGTGACTGCCCATTAATTGACAGTGAGGTTATTGATAAAGTTATCAATTTATTCTTAACAAGTGATAGTGATTATTGCTCTAACTGTGCGCCAGCAACGTTACCAGACGGTTTAGATGTTGAAGTATTCAGTTTTAACGCTTTAGAGCAAGCTTTTCAGTATGCCAACAAAACTTCTGAGCGCGAACACGTCACACCTTTTATTCGCAATAATCCGCAGTTATTTAAAGTTGACAACTTTAATCACCAACCTGACTTATCTCATTATCGCTGGACAGTTGATGAAGCTGAAGACTTTGATTTAGTGACAAAAATATACCAAGCTCTTTACCCAAAGAATACTCATTTCGCTCTAGCAGATATACTTGAGTTGATAGAAACAAAACCAGAGTTAGCACAGATAAATAAACATATCATCCGCAACGAAGGTTTACTTAAGTCTGAATTAGCAGACCTAAACGTGGATAAGCAAACAATCGACTTAAAGACAGTTGCAGGAAATAAACATGACTAGATCTTACCAACAATCATCGCAATGGCTTGAGCGCGCAGAAAAAACCATTCCTTTAGGCTCGCAAACATTCAGTAAAAGCCGTATTGCCTATCCTAAAAATGTTTCACCGTTATTTATCAAACGAGGTCAAGATTGCCAGGTTTGGGATGCTGATGATAACCAATATACAGATTTTGTCAGCGGTTTACTTTCAGTGTCACTGGGTTACTGCAATGAATTTGTTGATAATGCTGTTATTAAACAAATAAAGTCAGGTGTGACTTTTTCATTACCGCATCAACTTGAGATGCAGGTTGCCGAAAAGCTTGTAGAATTTATTCCCTGTGCAGAAATGGTTCGATTTGGTAAAAATGGCAGTGATGCTACCTCAGCAGCGATCCGTCTTGCCCGAGCGTTTACTCAAAGAGAGCACGTCGCCGTTTGTGGTTATCATGGTTGGCAAGATTGGTATATTGGCTCAACAACACGAGATTTAGGCGTGCCTGAGGCGACAAAGTTGTTAACTCATGCTTTTAGATATAATGATATAAGCTCATTAGAGCAGCTATTTAATCAACAAGAAAATAAGATTGCCGCCGTTATTCTAGAACCAATGAATACGCACTTTCCACAGGATAACTTTTTACACAAAGTAAAAGAGTTATGTACGCAACATGGTGCGGTATTAATTTTTGATGAAACCATTACCGGTTTCCGCTTTTCAATGGGTGGCGCGCAACAACTATTTGGTGTAACACCAGATTTGGCTACGTTTGGTAAAGGCATGGCTAATGGCTACCCTATCTCTGCGGTAGTTGGCCGCAAAGATATTATGCTGTTAATGCAAGATATTTTTTTCTCCGGTACTTTTGCCGGAGAAACCTTATCACTGGCTGCTACGAGCGCAACTTTAGACTATATGGCTGAACATAGTGTAGTAGCACATATAAAAACGATGGGCGAAAAACTGCAAAATGGCCTAGCGATGATCATAAATGAGATGCAAGCACAGCAATGGTTAACTGTTTGCGGCCATCCTGCTTGGTCATTTTTGACAATACAAGATCGGGGCGGATATAGTGCCATTGAGTTAAAGTCTCTGTTTTTACAAGAAATGGCGCAAAGAGGCTTTTTACTTGGCGGTGGCCATAACCTAAATTATGCTCATAAAGCGAGAGATATTGATGCTTTACTGGTTGCCTATAAAGCAGTCCTCGCTCTTTTAGCCGAAACAATTGAACAGCAAGATTTCGCTGTGAAGTTCAAAGGTGAACTACTAGAACCTGTATTTAAAGTGCGTTAGAGGCTTATCATGCATATTGCTTTTCGCGCCGATAGCTCAGACATTATAGGCCATGGTCATATTATGCGCTGCTTGACCTTGGCACATGCATTGGTGGCGCATGCTAAGCGTGAGCAAAGAAGTCCAAATACTGAAATTCAGATTAGTTTTCTCTGTAAAGATCACCGAAATAATATCAACCACCTAATTGAGCAAACTGCATTTGCATTATTGAGGATACCAAGAGGCAAGCAAGCCATAGTACAGCAAGATAGCCAAACGTGGTTATCTTGTACACAAGAGCAAGATGCGCAGCAATGTATTAAAGCAATTCAAGCAAAAAAAACTAAAATAATTGATATCTTGGTAGTTGATCATTATGCACTTGATGAACAATGGCATGAATTAGTTAAACCTTATTGCCAACAGCTTATGGTTATCGATGACTTGGCAAGTCGCTCCTTGAGCTGTGACTTATTACTCGATCAAACGCTAAACCGAGACCCTAAGCAATATAAATCACTCGTACCTAGGCACTGTCAGTTGTTATTAGGGCAAAACTACATGCTATTAAGAAATGAGTTTAGTGAACTTAAAGAACAGGCAAAAAAACAACGTCAACTACGTAGTAAAAAGCTTTTGGAAGCAAACTTTTTAATTAGTATGGGCGGTGGTGATCCCGATAATTTATCTCAGCTGGCACTATTAGCAATAGCTAAATTACACAGTTATCATCCGAACCTGAGCGCAACTATAATAATATCAAGTCAATCAAAACATCGAGAAGCGTTAAATCAGCTAAGTAGCCGCTATACGTGGTGCACTTTAATTACTGATTGTAGCAACATGGCTGAGATGATGTTAAACGCTGATATCGCTATAGGAGCAAGCGGCGCAACAGCATGGGAGCGGTGTTGTTTAGGTTTGCCTACCTTAACGACTGTTAATGCAAAAAATCAGCAGTTGATTGCTAAAAACTTAACAGAATCTGGTACTAGTATTAATTTAGGTTGGCACCAAGAGCTCAACATTGAGAAAATTACCAAGGAATTAAAAACATTGCTTAGTGACCCAGAAACTTACTTGGCTATGGTTGAAAATAGTTTTAAATGTTGCGATGGTTTAGGAGCAAGCAGAGTTGCACAAGCCATCATTGAATGCATCAACAGACAAGATACAACACTAACAACTTCGAAAGTTAAAGGAGTGCAATAAATGAGTAATGATAATAATAAACGTCACTTCCATAACATAACCATTTTAGTTGATAACGATTCATGGATTTTACCTTATGCAAACGAGCTAGCAGATGACCTTGCAATAGATCATCACTGTCAATTGGTACGTAATGCTGATGATATCGAAACGGGAGATGTTTGCTTTCTACTCGGCTGTACAAAAATTGTAGCCAAAGAGCTTTTAGCACGTAATCAATACAATTTAGTGGTACATGAAAGTGAGCTACCACAAGGCAAAGGTTTTGCACCTATGTCTTGGCAAATTCTTGCAGGAAAAAAATCTATTCCTGTTTGTTTAATTTCAGCAAGTGAGCAAGTAGATAGTGGTAAAATTTGGTTAAGAGATATAATTGTGCTTGATGGCAATGAACTGCATGATCAATGGCGAGCAAAGCAAGGAGACACCACAATCAAGCTTGCCAAGAAGTTTGTTGAAAATTATCAAGAACTGACTGCGAACGAACAAGTTGGCCAGACTAGTACTTACCCAAGAAGAAGTGCGAAAGATAGCGAGCTTGATATAAACAAAACCTTAGCCGAACAATTTAATTTACTCCGAGTTGTCAGTAATAAAAATTACCCTGCTTTTTTCGTAAAAGATGGAATTAAGTATAAAGTAGAGGTCTCCCGTGATGAATGAAACGCCATTAACACCAGAGATGGACAACTATGTTGTCGCGACTATAAAGGACTGGCACTTTAATGAGTTTAAGCGTGTTTGCCCAAACTTTGCTGGCAATTGGACACTCTTTTGCGATAACCAGCAACTCAATTTAAAACAGTTAAGACAGCTTAACCCTAAATATATCTTTTTTCCGCATTGGAGCTGGCTGGTTCCAGAAGAAATACTTGATGAGTTTACTTGTGTTTGCTTTCATATGACCGATGTCCCCTATGGCCGTGGTGGCAGTCCATTACAAAACCTGATCAGTCGAGGTCACGAAACGACTAAATTGACCGCGCTCAAAATGACAACACAGTTAGATGCAGGTGCCGTTTATTTAAAAGCGCCATTATCACTGCATGGCAGCGCGCAAGAAATATTTGAACGTAGCGCCACGCTTACTTTTGAAATGATAAATAGCATCATCACCATACAGCCTATTCCAATCGAACAAACTGGGCAGGTAACAACGTTTAGTCGCAGAACACCCGAACAGAGTAAAATACAAGGCAATGAAACGTTAACTGAGCTTTATGATTTAATTCGCATGATGGATGCAGATAGTTACCCTAAAGCTTTTTTACAACATGGTGACTTTACCTTAACTTTTGAAAAAGCTAAATTAGCTAAATCTGAGATTAGCGAAAAACATATTATTAACGCAAACGTCATCATAAATTCGAGCAAAAAAATACAATGACTAATAAGTTTATTACTATTAATGACACTAAAATAGGCCCTGACTTCCCCCCTTATATTATTGCGGAGCTGTCAGCAAACCATAATGGCAGCATTGAACAAGCATTAAAAAGCATCGAAGTAGCGGCCCAATGTGGCGTTGATGCAGTAAAGATTCAAAGCTATACCGCTAATACAATGACTATAGATTGCGATAAGGAAGACTTTCAAATAAAAGGCGGCTTATGGCATGGTTATAAACTATATGACTTATACCAATGGGCACAAACTCCCTTTGAATGGCATCAACAACTTTTTGATAAAGCGAAAGAAGTAGGTATCACCCTTTTCTCTACACCTTTCGATGAAACCGCAGTAGAGTTACTTGAAAGCCTCAATGCGCCAGCATATAAACTAGCCTCTTTTGAAATAACGGATTTACCGTTAATAAAACGTATAGCGCAAACAGGAAAACCACTCATTATTTCTACCGGTATGGCAAATATCGAAGAAATTGAAGATGCTATTTGTACAGCAAGAGAAAATGGCTGTAGTGAATTAGTGGTATTACATTGTATAAGCGCCTACCCTGCCCCCGCTGAACAAGCAAACTTAGCGACTATAGCGGATATTAATCAACGATTTGATGTCATTTCCGGTCTTTCCGATCATAGTTTAGGCACAGTGGTTTCGGTTGCTAGTATTGCCTTAGGTGCAAACTTAATTGAAAAACATTTTATCTTAGACAGAAATGACAAAGGCCCTGATGCAGAGTTTTCATTAGAGCCAGAAGAGTTTAAACGCTTAGTTAAAGAAACTAAAACAGCCTACCAAGCGATAGGCTCTGCAGGTTACGAACGTAAGCCGGTCGAGCACGCAAGTATGAAGTTTCGCCGTTCCCTCTATTTTGTTAATGACATAAAAAAAGGGCAAATGATTACCGCCGAGCACATTAAAAGAATACGTCCTGGCTATGGTTTAGCGCCGAAACATTATCAAAGCTTGTTAGGCAAAACAGTTAATCAAAATATCAGCCGCGGTACAGCCGTATCATGGAACCTAATTGTTAATGGGGAGTAAGAAAGTGGCTATAGAACAGCGAAAAAATAAAGTACTCATTATCGCTGCCCATGCCGATGACGAGGCATTAGGCTGTGCTGGCACTATTGCCAAGCACATCACTGAAGGTGACGATGTTAGCATCATTTTTATGACTGATGGCGTCTCATCGAGAAATAACAGCAATCAGTTACATGAAAACGAGCGAAGTTCTGCGATGGATAAAGCAATGCAGGTACTTGGCGTTAAGCAGTACCAATGCTTCAACTTTCCAGATAATCAAATGGACTCAGTGCCTTTATTAACGATTATAAAAGCCATTGAAGACGTTATATATGAACGAAAACCAAATATAATATATAGCCACTTTGCCTACGACCTTAATATAGACCATCAAATAACACATCAGGCAGTAATGACTGCTTGTAGGCCAATACAAGGTAGCAGCGTCAAAAAAATATTCTCTTTTGAAGTATTATCTAGTACTGAGTGGCAATCAAATTCACGGCCTAGCTTTCAAGGTCAATACATTGTCGATATTAGTGCTTATTGGCAACAAAAAGAACAAGTACTATTGTGCTATCAAGAAGAGTTACGAGAATTTCCTCATAGTCGCAGTTTACCCTGTATTGAAGCTTTAGCGACTTTACGCGGCGCAAGTCATGGTTTTGCCAAAGCCGAAGCCTTTCAGGTAGAAAGAATACTTGAAGGTTAAGCTAATTAGCTTAAACATGATGAAGTAACATAAATTTATGGCGTGCTTTTTGCTGATAATGACTGACTGCGATCAGATAATATAATCAAATAAGAACAAGCTGAGCCTTTATTGAAAGTTAAGTTAATACTAATCACTACAATTAAATGACATAGCTAGCAGACAAAATACAACAAATAATAACCTGGAAATGATATGCAAAAATGTACTGCCTGTAACCTCCCCGAGACTTATGAAACAATCGAGTTTAACGAAGATGGTGTTTGTAATATTTGTCGACAGAAAGTATTTAAGGACGAAAAAATAGACTGGAAAAGACGCGCTGAAATGTTGGCTCGTGTTGTAGAAAAACATCGAGGTAAATACGAATACGACTGTATATTACCTTTTTCTGGTGGTAAAGACTCAACTTACACTTTATGGTATTTGGTTAAGCACTTTAAAATTCGTCCCCTCGTAGTGCAATTTAACCATGGTTTTATGCGTGACACATTACTAGAAAATAACCGCCGTACGTTCAAAAAACTAGGCGTTGATGTTATTTCATTCACTCCAAACTGGAAGTTGGTTAAACGTTTGATGTTAGAAACCTTAGTCCGAAAAGGGGATTTTTGTTGGCACTGTCATACCGGTATTTTTGCTTATCCGATGCATATAGCTCTTAAATATCAAGTGCCACTAATTTTTTGGGGTGAGCCGTCTTCTGAGTATACCGCCTATTATAATTATGAAGACGATGAAATAGAGCAAGTAGACGAAACTCGCTTTAATCGTTTTATTAATTTAGGCATTACAGCTGAAGATATGTACTCAATGATCAAAGACGATTATCAGTGCGATCCGCGAGAATTAACACCTTACACTTACCCTAATTTAAGGGATTTGAAAAAACTAAAATATCAATCGGTGTGTTTAGGCTCGTATATTCCATGGGACGTAAAAGCCAATACAAAAATTATTCAAGATGAGTTAGGTTGGCGCGGCGATCAAGTAGAAGGTATGCCTTGGGAAGAGTACTCTTACGAAAAAATAGAGTGCACAATGCAAGGTATGCGTGACTACATCAAATATTTGAAACGAGGTTATAGCCGAGTAAGCCAAATGACCGCACTCGATTTGCGAAACGGCCGTATTGCAAAAGAATATGCAGACAAATTAATTGCCGATTACGAAGGTAGAAAACCACCTTCACTCAAATTGTTTTTAGAGTATTTAGGTATTAGCGAAGACCAATTTAATCATATTGTTGCCAAAACTGTTGTACCTCCTTTTGAACCAGATTTTGATGGTATGGAATATGCACCCAAAACTAGTGACTTTGAGCGTTGGTATCGTGAAGATCCCGAAGACCGAGGCATCATAGCTAAAAACTCATTATGATAGGAATTTTAAATATTGGCTTGGGCAATGTGCAGTCTGTTTACAATGCTATTTATGAGAATGGCTATGATCCTATTTTTGTTGATAAGCCCGAAATATTAACTGAACTCAGCCACTTTATTTTACCGGGTGTTGGCAATTTCAATGCGGTAATGCAACGTTTGCAGACGCAAGGCTTTGTTGAAGCTATTGACGATTTAGTTGCCAATGGCACCCCTACATTAGGCATTTGTTTAGGTATGCAGCTACTTGCCACAAGTGGCTCTGAAGGGGATGAGTGCAAAGGCTTAAATGCTATTAATGCTAATGTACCGCCCATTCCCCCTAAACAAGGTCTACGTATTCCCCATGTGGGCTGGAATGAAGTTAAAATTTGCCAAGCACACCCTATTCTCGATGAGATAAAAGATCTTCGAGACTTTTATTTTGTTCACAGCTACCACATGCAATGTCACGACAGTAATAATATTGTCGCCACAACAGAGTACAGTGATAATTTTACCTGTATTGCGGCAAATAAAAATGCGGTGGGAGTACAATTTCATCCTGAAAAAAGTCAAAAGAATGGCATGAAGTTATTAGAAAACTTTTGTGAATGGGATGGCAGTTTCTAATGGGTAAATTGAATGCTTAAAAAACGTATTATCCCAATGATGTTGTTATTGGATGGAAAATTGGTGAAAACCTGTCAGTTTGATACTTGGCGTAATGTTGGGGATCCGATAAAAAGTGCCAGTGTATATAACTCGCAATATACTGATGAGTTGGTCTTACTTAATATTAATCGAGAGAAAAGAAGCATTACACAATTAGCAGCTCTCATTCCACAAATAGCCAAAGTCAGTTTTATGCCGCTTGCTGTCGGCGGGGGAATTAACTGCTTTGAGGATGCTGCTTACTTGATAAACCAAGGCGCTGACAAGATAATAATTAATTCAAGCGCATACGAAAACACGAGTTTAATCAGTCAAATTGCTAATGAATTTGGACAACAGGCCATTGTTGTCAGTATAGACATAAAATGTGCAAAGAGTCCTGAGCAGAATGATTATTATCAGCTTTATTCTCACTGCGGTAAACAACTTGAACCCATAAGCCTTAAAAACCATATTGAGCAATGCCAACAGGCTGGAGCAGGTGAATTTATGCTGCAATCCATTGAACATGACGGCATGATGGCTGGATTTAACATAGAACTATTCAAAGAAGTAATGACGCTAGCACAAGTCCCAGTTATAGGTTGTAGCGGATCGGGTAATTACCAACATTTACGAGAAGCTTTTGTTGAAACCGATGTTAGCGCCATTGGTTGTGGTAGTTTATTCAATTTTTCTGATAGCAACCCTATTCGTGCTAAAAACTATTTAACCAATTACGGCATTGCTTTTAAAAAGGTCTAGTCATGTTGCCAACTCAAGAAAACACAATAAACTTCTCAAAATTAGATAACATCGTCTTAATTGGCGGTGGTGATTTAATGGCGGCTAGTGCTAACATATTCAAAAGATTAAACTTTAATGTCAGCATTATTGCTGCAACTCGCCATATAAATGAGCAGTTAATATTATCTGATAAAACCTTAATGCATGCATGCCAGGAGTTATCAATAACATCAACTGCACTGAATGATATTAATCAGTTAAGTACCCAAGAACTTACGGCAATAATTCCTGAAAATGCTATAGCAATTTGCTTCGGTCCAGCTTGGATTTTCAGTGACAAGGTCATACAAAAATTTCATCATGGTATGTTTAATATTAACGCAATCCCAGTACCTCATTACCTGGGCGGGGCTCATTATAGCTGGCAATTATTAAACGATAACCGTGATGGCGGTTGCTTTTTTCAACAAATCACAAATAGAGTAGATCAAGGCGCCATCTTCGCTAAACATCAATTTTTGATAAGTAGTCAGGCAGATACCCCTCATGACTATTTTGTAGAAAATGTGCGACAAGGAGTTAAGTTTATTGAACAGTTATCGCAAATGTTTATTAAAGAAATGCCTTTTTCCCCGACTCCTTATGAAGCGATAAATGAAAATAGAATTTATCTTCCTCGCTTAAGAACCGATAAGCAAGCTTATATAAACTGGCAATGGCTCGCGAAAGATCTAGTAAGTTTTTGTCAGGGCTTTGATGACCCTTATTTAGGCGCGGCAACATTTATAAATGATAAAATTGTGCGTTTAAAAAAAGTAAAACTTATTAAAATATACCGTGAAACGACTAATCTTAGAGAGGAAATACCGCCAATGCACCCTTTCTGTTATGGAATCATCATCAGAAAAACAGCAAACAATGTTGTTGTTGCTGCAAGTAATGGCTTTATTGAATTAGTTGAAGTACTCGACGCTCAAGGACAATGTATAAAGTCCAAATTAAAAGAAGGCATGCGTTTATATACCCCCTTAGCTAATCTAGAACAGGCGATGACTTACCAAGTACAAATGGATGGTCAAGGTTTCAAGGATTAAATATGACGGTATTATCTTTAGTAAAAAAAATATTTCCTTTTAGTTACTCAATAACGGGGACAGGAAACGATAAAGCTGTCGACCAGTATCTCAGTGAACTTAACTTTATTGTGCATGAATATGCATCAGGGCAATCATTAAACGGTTGGTACATTCCTCATGCTTGGCACGTATCTAAAGCCTCTATTCATCATAAAGAGACCTTAATTTATGATGCAACAAAGTCACCACTTGGAGTAGCAGCATTATCTCCAAGTTTTACTGGAGAGTTAACACTTTCAGAACTCAATAAACATTTAGATAGCAGCGAAAATTTACCTCAAGCAGTATTGTACCAATGGAAAAATCTATACCGTCCTAAAGAAGTGGATTGGGCTCTTTCTATGCCCCATAACCAAAGGGTTAATTTAGTAGACGTAAAGTATCGTATCGATATTCAAAGCCAATTAACCCCGAGCACTATGAAAGTCTTAGATTTTCTTCTACAAGGACAAAGTGATGAAACTATTGTCATTAACGGCCATAATTGTCATCCTTTTCAAGCCAATGATGACATTTCTGGCTGCGCTGTCGCTATCAGAGTAATGCAAGCCCTGCAAAAACAAAAGCAACTTAAGTACAGCTATCGATTAATTATTGCCCCTGAGCTGCACGGACCTATGTTTTGGCTTAACTCACTAAGCAAGCAACAGCAGTCTGTACTTAAAGCTTGCATATTATTAAAATCAGTTGGCAATGATGCGGCTATGCGCTTACAACATAGCTATTTAGGTACTCACGCTATAGACACAGTGGCGCAGAAAACATTTGAAAAACAGTACGGCACATTCGAACATGGAGATTTTAGGAGTATTTACGGCAATGATGAAACAGTCTTTGAATCACCTCCTTATAATATTCCAACCATTTCATTAACCCGCTGGCCTTTTGACGAGTATCACAGTGATTCAGATACACCGGACAAGCTGTCTGAACAACATTTACAAGATAGCGTTGATCTAGTTCTTAATATAATTAACCGTTATGAGCATGAAAATAGTTCAGACACTCAACAGGTAATAGATTCGAACATAGAAATTAACAACCAAAATTCATTTTTGGCTAGCTGCCCTGCTGTGCCAAAGGCTGAGCAGAGCTATCAGTTAAATTTTAGCGGACTAGTTTGTTTATCAGCATATGGCTTGTATAAGTCTATTCCTGAAGTGAGTAAGGCTGGCGTTGACTATAACTCGACTCAAGGGCGCTGGAATAAATTAATGAATTGTCTGCCAAGGGAAATAGACAATAATATGAATGTTGGACAGCTAGCTGAAAAGTATCAACTGCCCGTCAATGAGATATTTGACTACTTAGCATTATGGGTTGACCACGAGTTATTAATTCCGAGCAACACAGCAATAGATTCATAAAAATAGAAGTGACAACAAATGTCTGATATCAAATTAAAAAGAATTTCTAGCCAATCAATTCCTTCAATCTATCTACAGGCAATAGATCAGACAGATGCGAATGAAACCTACGTTCAATGGTTAAATGATCCTTTAATAAATCAATATTTAGAAACACGCTTTCATCTGCAAAATTTAGAAAATGTTTTAACGTTTATTAACGATATGATTGCTGCCCCCAATGAACACTTATTTACAATAAGACTTACAGGAACAGATCAACATATTGGAAACATTAAAGTAGGTGGTATAAAACCCGAGCACGGTATCGGTGATGTCAGCTTGTTTATCGGTGAAAAGAATGCTTGGGGAAAAGGCATTGCCTGCCAAGCAATCAAACTAATATCTCGTTATAGTTTTGAACAGCTTAATCTTCGAAAACTCTGTGCTGGCGCCTATAAACCTAATGTTGCTAGTACTAAAGCTTTCTTAAATGCAGGTTATCAAGAGGATGGCGTTTTAACAAAACATTACACGCTTAATAATCAGCCCTGCGACTTAGTACAAGTTTGCTTATTTGAGCACGAACTAAACGTGTTACCAAAGATATCAATCGATTAAAGCATGCACATTCAAAAATGGAATGCATTCAAACTAATAAAGCTGGTTTAATTTTTGCAGTTAATCTAGCTGAGCAATTAAATAAATAAGGATAGAGCAATGTCTGACGATAATAAAAATTTCGGTGGAAGTGAATACTCAACAAAAGAACAAGAATCGTTAAATGATAGAAAAACGACATATTTTGAAAACTCATTAGGTTCAGCTATTGATAAACAACAAAGTTTAATGAGGTATATGTCCCGTCAAGATCTTGCCAAATTACTTTGTTATGCAGATATATTTAATATGACCAGTGGCTTAGCTGGCAACATTATTGAGTGCGGTGTCTATTATGGCAATGGTTTAATGACGTTTGCCAAACTTTGCTCATCATTTGAACCTTATAATTATAATTGTAAAGTTATTGGTTTCGATACTTTTGAAGGTAATCAAGGCATGTCGGATAAAGACTAAGTCTCGAGTGATTTGTCTGGTTTACATCGCTTTGACGGTGGTTATCAAGCGAATACTTTCGACGATTTAACTGAATGCATCAAAATCTTCGATCAAGATCGCCCTTTAAATCAGTTCTCTAAAGTTGAGCTTGTCAAAGGTAATATATGTGAAACGGCACCAAACTACATAGAAGAGAATCAACAAACACTGGTACGTATACTAAGTTTAACCATGAACCTTTATGAGCCGACCAAAGCCGCATTAAAAGCATTCCTTCCAAGAATGGCAAAAGGTAGCATCATAATGCCATTTACTCTAAATTCAGACCTTTACCCAGGAATGACATTATCAATTTTAGACGAATTAAACATTAAAGATTATCAAGTGAAAACAATGCCAAGTTACCCTAATGTAAATTACATTGTTTTATAAATACCAACTAAATAACAAAAACGGCTATGTTCAACATAGCCGTTTTTTATTCATTATAATATTAAGTACTAACAGTGGTTAAGCTAGCAACTTTGCTATTGCGGTTTGTTTCTCAACTTCAATATAAACTCACAATCTCTAAAATAATGTGCCTGCTCTGCATTTTCTCGGTAATACTTAGGCGCTCTTTGTAGAAATTGACAATAAAATACCATGCCTTCATTGAAAAGTTCTATTGATGACTTATCATCTGGCAGGCTGTACAGCAATTGTGTTAAAACAACTTGCATATGCATCACAGTGCCTTGTAATAAAAAGCTTGCATGCTCAGTTAAGGAAGCTAATACAATACTGTTTTGTAATAAAAGGTCTGAGGCTTCTTTAAAGGTTTCTACTGATGGTGTATTTAAACCAAGTAGACGTTGGCAGACATCATCAAAATATTGATAGTCTAAATCAATGACTAGTCGGTTAAACATACTAGCATCGTCAGTATAAATACTGTCCTGCGTTATTTTATGCACTAAAGAACTTTTATCAATCGATGCTGCTGGCTTAAATACTTCAGCTAAAGATTCCTTAGGTAAAGGTTTAGCGCCTTTAATTACAGCACCGTCACTGACATTAAAGCAATGTAAATCGTCTGATCCCAAAATTTGTTTACTTAAATTGGAATTCGATTGGTGGAAGAAAGAATCACAAATAAATTTACCGCCAAAATTTCCTTCCATTTCGATAATGTCAGTGCCGTGATCAGGGTAAAGATCAAGATCTTTTTCATCTTCGGTATAATACATGCTTTTTTTGCTATGGTGATTTGTACCCTGCTTGTAGCCTAAATCAATACCAAATAAGTAAAATGACTTAAAGCCTAAATTATAACCCATAACCAAAGCAGTGTTAGCGACGGTAGGGTTGATAAAGTGATAGGCAGTAAAGAGTTTACCGCCTTGTTCATCCCTTAAAAGTAAAGATGATGACGGCTCGCTCGCCTTGGCAGCCATAATAGCGTGATTGAACATGGAATACACTGCAGGGTGTACTGTACTTGGACCTAATAAGACAATATCATCTAAGAATTCACTAGGACAATAATGCTCTATCTGCTCAGCTACGGGGAAAGTACGCTCTTGTTCACAATGAAAATCCGGTTTAATGCCATACTGATACAACGCACTTAAAGCACTACCACAACTGATAATAATAGCTTTATCTTTAAGGTTTTTAATTGTATCAATCGACGCATCCAATGAAGGTCCATTACCAACAATGAAAACAGGTAACTGTGATGATGCAAGGTTGTTAATCGCATCTTTTGTTAATAAAGGGACTTTATTATTTATATTTTCGAGCGTATGTCCAATTGCCATTACTGCATCATCGAAAAACCCCCAACCTAAACCCATTTCTTGATAACGTTTATTAAACTCAGTTAACAAACCTGATATGCTTGGTGATTGATAATGTATGTAACCAGCAACATTTGCCATTTGATAGCGACCAATTTTTGCTGATTGCCTGATGGTATCATCAAAAAACGTATCTTGCTGCTCCCCTAACGAAATGTGAAGTTGACTGCCTTTTTTATCAAAACTTGATAGAACAAAGCGCCAATTAATACTAAATAATGATAAATAAAATAAATCTAAATCGGGTTCAACAATATATATAGAAGAGACTTCATATTGCTGAGCAAACATTTCTAGTTGGTAACCAGCACCAACACCAAAGACAATTAAAGAGCTGAAGTTATTTGGTCGGTTTTTTTGTTTACTATTACTCGGAGCTTTCTTTTCAGGCAATAAATCAATCATTGCATCTAAGCAGTCTACATGAATAAATTTCGCCTCGTTAACTTCGGCAGTACTAAAATTAAATTGTTTAATATTAGGAGCTTGCTTAAACTTATCAAACTGTAACTTAGTAGACAAATATGAGGGGTATTCATAAAAGGGTAAACCTGTATCGACATTAATAGCGTTTACAAAGCCGTCACTTGCGTCAACAACACTTTTTTTAGGGATATAATCTTTAAAGAAGCTGTGAATATCTGGATAATACTCTTCAAAGGTCGAAAGGTTATCTTTAAATCTTGTTAAGAGGTCATCATCAGTTGTACCTAGCAACGACATAGTATCTGCTAAAGCTTGTAACTCATCTTCTTGTTTTTGAAGTAAAGGAAACTCTCTTTTGAGATTTTCTAATTCTTTTTCTATATCATCAATTCGGTCAATTGCAGACAAGGTATCTTTTTTCAAAACAATATTCTCAAGTAAGGTTTTTATAGTGATGAATCGCTTTTTTCGCTTTAACTTGCTTAATAGAATCTTTTTTACTTATATCTCTTAGTTGCGCGATTTTTTGGATATTAGGTGCATCCTGTTGCTGAACCCAATGTAACAGCTCAGTAAACTCAAGGGATAAATCATCGTGATTAAATTGGGAAGACTCTAGGTAAGTTTTTTTAAGCTCTTCTAATAAAGCTTGTCGTTCTACAAGCACACTAAGGCAGTGCTCGATTTGTTCACTAACAACAAGTTCAGCAGCTTTAAGGGTTAATAAACGGATCTTTTCACTAAGTTGGCTAAACACAAAAGGTCCTAACTTAGCTCGCTAGATCTTTTGATTTTAGCAATGCATGGGCTGTTTGTTTATCGCTTTCAGATATATTTTTCCATGCGTCAGCTAAAGGTTTCAATAAATTGACAACTTCATCGATAATTGCACAATCTAAAGATACACTGACTTCTGTTAAACGATCAATACAATAAGCGTATAAATCATTAAAGCTTTTTGAAATCTCAGGCTCTGATTCCATGTCTAAAGAGTCTTGTAATGAACGCAATATACTCATCGCTTTGTTTAATTGCTTTGATTTCACATCAAGTTCTTTACGCTCAATTGCCCCTTTAGCAATTGAAACACTTTGAAAAACACCATCAAACAACATTGAAATAATAGTATGAGGATCAGCAGCATTAATACCGCTTTCCACGTTTATATTCTGGTATGTTTTTATATTGTTACGCATATTTTCACCTTAACCTTATCTTTTACATCTTTACATCAAACAGTGGCTACTCTGCCGCTTTTGGTAATGCAAGTGCTGAAGTGAGCCATTCGGCTGTTGAGTTATATTGCGAAACGGTTGCATCTAAAAAACTAAACTGTTTTCTAAGTGTTTCTTCAAATGAACGTAACCGGGTTTCTAAATCTTCCCATTCATCAGCAATACCACTGACTCGTTCATTTAAGGTGGTTACCCTTTCTGTCAAAACACCATCGCTAGCAATATAACCATCAATCATTTCCGCCATTTTTGTGGCGATACCATTAGATGATGCAAATAGCTCGCCAACATCTGACAAATTATTTTCTAAGGCATTATCTAGCCTTTCTTGACCTGTTGGAATATTGGTCGAGGTAAAGGTAGATTTCTCGAGATGGCCATCTCTATTAATCTCAAGTCCAATATCAGTTAAACTACTTAATGGACCTGTAAGCCCAGAAACGGCTTCTATAGCAATATCAGCAAGCTGACTTTTTACTTGTCTTACATTGGGGTCAAAAGCTAGCCTGCCAAGTTTAGGTGCGCCTAAACCTGTCAGTTCATCTACAAGTGCATTGTATCCGCTAATAAACTCATCAATTAACTCGCTACCACTTTCTTTATCTTGAGCGACAGAAAGTACCGCTGGACTGCCTACTTCCGTCTCAGCTTTAGCGGTAATCGTAATATCTTCAATGGTGTTTTTAAATTCATTTGAACTACTACTGACTAATGTACCATCAATGGTAATTTTAGCATCTTGCGCTGTGGTAACTGTCGTATTATTCGTTGAAATACCATCAAGGGAAGCATCAGAAGTACTAATGGTTAATGCATTTGCTAAGCCTGTGACTTGTGAGTCAAAAACTAAAAAAGAACCTGAACCGCCATTAATAATGTTAGCTGTGACACCAAAATTTTCACTCTGAGCATTTATTTTATCGCGAATTGCCGAAAGATCATCAGTTGCACCAATAACAACATCAAAGGTATCAGTACCATTAGCAAGTGTTAAAGTGCCAGAGCCGACAACGTCAGCAGAGCTTGAGAAAGTTTGTGAGTTAAGACGAGTGCCTGTAGCAAGTTGGTTTACTTCAATATTGAAATTACCGTTACTAGCAAAACCATTACTTTTTACTTCTATGGCGGTACTGCTTGAGGTAACTATTTGTTTATTGAATGCATCAGCTTTCGTTAATTTTTCTAAAATATCATTAAAGCTTGATAGTGATGATTTGAAACTACCAACACCTGAAAGTTCAAGGCCTAAGCGCTCTTCTTTTTCTTGTAACCGTAATTCCTGAGGAATAGCTTCTGCATTAATATAGGCTTCTACTATGCTCTCTAACTGTAAGCCAGAGCCAATACCTAAACTGGTAATATTAGCCATAATAT
>Ga0114909_1000339_pt1 | contig 35543 bp, 26 predicted proteins | sample MalvireepMed_906_FD_87290 | JGI IMG/M metagenome (GOLD analysis project Ga0114909, IMG submission 87290) | Marine viral communities from the Global Malaspina Expedition - Malaspina viral metaG DeepMed_906 | ecosystem: Environmental > Aquatic > Marine > Oceanic | place: Mediterranean Sea...
ATCCATATGAGAATTAAGCTTAGTTTTATTGTGTTCATTTTAACATTTTTAATATTTGTTGTTGGTTGTAATGATGATAGTGATAAGTCATTAGCGGTTATACCTTTACCAAATGAGTATAACCTTGAACCAGGTAAAGAATTTGTTTTTACTGACGCTATAAAAATAGCTGTATCAGATAGTAATGATGAAAAGTTACAAGAATTGCAAAAACTATTTGTTGATATAGTTAATCGTGATTTATCCATATCATTAAACCAAGTTAATGTTGAACAATTAAGTATCGATAAATATGTTTTGTTTGACTTAACATGGGAAAGTGACTCAGAAGAAGCTTATCAATTACTGGTAACCGAGCAGTATATAAAGTTATCAGCGCGTGACTATCAAGGTCTATTTTATGGTATTCAAACCCTAAGACAACTTATGTTTCACGGTGCCCCACAGTCGGTACCTTTAGTAACTATTATCGATCAACCACAGTTTACACACCGTGGTTTGATGTTAGATGTTAGTCGACATTTTTTTACTGTTGCAGAGATTAAAAAAACTTTAGACATTATGTCACTCTATAAGTTAAACACCTTTCATTGGCACCTAACTGATGATCAAGGCTGGCGAATTGAAATTGAAAAATATCCACTATTAACAGAAATCGGCGCCTATCGTCCAGAAACTATTCTAGCTAAAAATTTTGACCCTTACATCGGTGATGGTATACCTCATTCAGGCTTCTACAGCAAAGCTGATATTATTGAACTCGTAGCGTATGCAAAAGCACGTTATATTACTATTATTCCAGAAATTGATATGCCCGGGCATATGAGCGCGGCAATCGCGGCCTATCCTGAACTTGGCTGTAGATCTAAGCAAATCGATGTACCCACTCGTTGGGGAGTTTTTACTAATGTACTTTGTCCAAAAGAGTTCACCTTTAGCTTTTTAGAGGATGTTCTTCAAGAAGTGATGGTTTTATTTCCAAGTGGTAAAATTCATTTGGGCGGAGATGAAGTGCCACCTTGGGCATGGCAACAAAGTGAACAAGCACAAAGTTTTATTGCAAGTACTGGGCTTAAAGATGAGTCAGCTTTACACCATTATTTTTTTCAACGTATGGCTGAATATTTAAAGCAATATGGTCGTCAAGCTATTGGGTGGGATGACATTTTAGCAGAAGGGGAACTGGATAATACTAGTGTTATGGCTTGGCAAGATTTAAATCAAGCTACTTTGGCCGCGAAAGCAGGTCTTGAAGTCATCCTATCGCCAAATGAGTTTACTTATTTAAACTATTATCAGGGGCAGCAAAGTGAAGAGCCTCTGGCGCAATGCTGTTCTTTGCCTATTGAAAAAGTCTACCAATTTAATCCTATTCTAAGTGACTTGTCAGTTGAGCAACAAGCTAATGTTGTTGGCCTACAAGCAAACCTTTGGACGGAATATATTACAACGCAGGCTCACCTAGAATATATGTTAATGCCAAGATTGATGGCAATAGCTGAAGTAGCATGGACAGAGCAAGGTAATATGTCTTGGCAGGATTTTGAGAAAAACTATAAAGCAAATTTTGCTTTTTTAGATTCTTTAGGTGTAGGATATCGAGAAAAAAAATAAGGTTATGTTTATTGTGAAGTACTGTAGTGTTAGGTTTTCATTTTTATTGTCGTTTTCAATCTTACTGTCGGCGTGCAATAGTTCCGATGATTCTTATTGCCAAAACGCAACCCCTGTTGAGTATACTGGATTATCAATTTTTACTAATATTAATCAACCCGTCACCGTATTAGCTGACTCTGATAATATGTTGGCTTTAGCCTGTCATAACTGTTATCAAAACAACAATGAATTTTTAGCTGATAGTTTATATAAAATTGAATCTGCAATCGTTGAGGGTGCTGATCTAATTGAGTTAGATATCACTTTATCAAAGGATAAGGCCATTTCTTTTAAAGTGAGCCATGAAAATGAGTCTGTAGGGGTGGCATTCGATCAGTTAATTGCACAACCCTCTTTAGTTAGTTCCGAACAATTACTATTTCTTGAAATAAAAGATGAAATAGAAACGCTTAAACAAGTGAGAGATTTTTTAGGCATTTTAAAATCTCATAAACATCCTTCAGGGCGGTACGCTTATTTAAATGACAATAGGTTTGTCATTATAAGAAATATCGATAATAACAATACGCTTGCAAGATTTAGAACTGTTTTAGCTGAGCCTGACTTTGCCGACATAAAGCCTTACGTCAAACTTAGTCGACTATATTACAAAAAGACAGAGTCTCAAATGTACCAAGAGATAACTACAGCTCATCAGTGTGGCTTTCATATGGTGGAATTAGATCTTCGATTAGGACTTGATGTCATTCTGTCATTAAACGCCCACGCTGAAGATTTAGGTCTAGCTGTTAATGTCTTCACGCTGAATCAAGAAAACTATGAAGAATTAATGCTGGCGCTTAAGCATGATGTTGATATATTCACTATTGAGGAAGGTGACACATTTGAATCAACAGGCTATTCTCTTATTTCTTATATTAAACAACTAATAAATGGGTGATTTTATCGTATTTTATGGTTTCCGATATGTTTGGTGTGATTGTTGAAATATATAGCTAAGTTTCTTTTGGTAAGTAATAGCTACTATTAAGCATTGTGTTGAATGTATAATACTTAGATAAATATTCAACTATATATTACCCCAAAATAAAGTCTCAAGGACTCAAATGACTTCGAAATTAAATATGAATAAAATAACCAAAGCAGTTATTCCTGTAGCAGGTTTAGGCACGCGTATGTTACCTGCGACAAAGGCTATCCCTAAAGAAATGCTGCCTATAGTAGATAAGCCTTTGATTCAATATATCGTCGATGAATGTATATCGGCAGGCATTACTGAGATTGTATTAGTTACTCACTCATCAAAAAATGCTATTGAAAACCACTTTGATAAATCTTTTGAATTAGAGACAACGTTAGAGAAACGTGTAAAACGTCAACTGCTTGATGAAATTCAAGCCATTTGTCCAAAAGGCATAACCATTATGCATGTTCGTCAAGGTGAAGCAAAAGGACTAGGTCATGCGGTATTAAAAGCACGACCTATTATTGGTAACGAACCTTTTGTTGTGGTCTTGCCTGATGTGATTTTAGATGATGCGAGTGCTAATTTAAAAACAGAAAACTTAGCTGCTATGCTAAATCGTTATTATGATATTGGCCACAGCCAAATCATGGTTGAGCCGGTGCCAATGGAGCTGGTGAGCAGTTACGGTGTTGCTGATTGTGCTGGTTATGAGTTACAAGCAGGTGAATCAAAAGCGATGACCGCCGTAGTTGAAAAACCACCCGTTGATGAAGCACCTTCAAATTTAGCGGTTGTAGGTCGTTATGTTTTATCAAGCAATATTTGGGACTTATTAGAGTATACCCCGCCAGGTGCTGGTGATGAAATTCAATTAACGGATGCTATTGCGAGTTTGATGAAACTTGAAACGGTAGAGGCATTTCATATGACTGGCAAGTCACATGATTGCGGCTCAAAACTAGGTTATATGAAAGCAAATGTTGAATATGCATTACGTCATGATGAATTAGCGGATGAGTTTAAGAGTTTTTTAGTCGATATGCTAAAGTGATTTAGCTGACTAAATTTTTACTAGCCTTTAATTGTGATGTTAAAGCAAAGTGGGGGAAAATAGAGCTAATCATCCGTGACCAGTGGTTTCTCTTATTTATCCCTCAAGTGCAATCAAGTTATGCAAACTACCCTGTGCTCTTCCATGAACCAGCGTCCATGCTAGTCTTAAACTTGGTAAAAGTAAGCATAGTAGTAGATCTTAATTTAGCAAATATCTTCTTATATATTTTCGTTTTATTGTGCTTTTAATGTTTTACCATTTACTTCTGCGCTATCATCGCTCATCAAGTAAACATACAAAGGCATAATTTCGTCTGGTGTAGCTAAAGCAGCTTTATCTTCAGCAGGAAATGCGCAGGCGCGCATATTTGTTTGAGTTGCCCCTGGGTTTATCGCATTGGTACGCAGTGCTGTATTTTCATATTCATCCGCGATAACTTGCATCATACCTTCTGTTGCAAATTTAGAGATGCTATATGGACCCCAGTAAGCTCTACCTTGCGAGCCAACACCTGAAGAAGTGAACACTAAAGAGGCTTTATCAGCTAATAATAACGTTGGTACAAGCGCTTGGGCAAGTAAGCATTGCGCAGTTACATTCACTTTCATCACATCATTAAATATCTGCTCATGTATTTGAGTAAAGGGTGTTAACTCACCTAAGACTGACGCATTTAACAATGCGCCATCTAATTTGCCAAATTGACTGGCAATAGTTGCAGACATATCAATATAGTTTTGTTTTGTCGCGCCTTTTAAGTCGAGTGGAATAATTGCCGGCTCTGCTAGCTCTAAAGCAACAATTTCATCGTAAACTGCTTCTAATTTACTGACAGTCTTACCTAGTAAAATAACGGTGGCGCCAAGTTTCGCGTAGGTAATTGCTGCACTGCGGCCGATGCCAGCCCCAGCACCAGTTACTAAAATGGTTTTATTGGTTAGATTCGCTTCTTTTATTGAGTAGTCAAACATCTTCAGGTCTTATGGTTAGTTAGGTCTTTGGCATTACCGCGCTATTCTACGCTTTGCTATTTTCAATGACGAGAAATATTTAGCCGATAACAAGATAAACTTTATGTTATTTGATCTATATGGGCGTAAATATTGATCAAAATACAAGGAAAAATGAAAAAACAGCTAGCACATTAGTAAATCTTGCGGTAAGTTTAACTGGTCTAACTAGTTAAACTTACCGTGAATAGTCTTTGAAATAATGAATATCAGGCTAAAGAACAGAGTAAATTGTTAAGTAACACTACAAAATTTAATAAATAATAAAAAACTGGCATTGGGGAATATGAGATGAGAAAGCTAGCTATCAGTCTTGCTGTGATCAGTGCGCTCGGTTTGAGCGCCTGTAATGATGAAACGATTGAAGATGTGCAAAAAGATTTTGAAGAAAACGGTACGCCTATTGTGGCAACCTCAAAAGTAGTTTTTGACCCAGCAAATGGCGTTTTGTCGATACCAAACGATTTGTTGTTTAGTGACTCAAAAGATGGCACTTTAAACCTTCCCGTTGCAGATCCTAATAATATTGCCGATCCAACAGTTGCCTTGAGTCGCCTAGATGGTTGGTCAACTAACACCGCATTTACTTTAGAACTTGAATTTCCTTCTGGCGCCACGTTAGATGCTGCTAGTGCATCAAGCCCAGGTTCAGTGAGAGTATTTAAAACAATTATGGGTGGCGATGCTACTGATAGTGACTGTACTGCTGTAACTCGTGGCCTTGCCTGTAAAGTTGATAAAGAATTGATGTTTGGTGTTGATTTTGTCACTCAAGCATCAGGTAATAATGTTGCTGTTATTCCATTAGTACCATTAGAAGCTGCGACAACTTATGTGGTTACCTTTACTAATAATTTACAAGATAGCAATGGCAATGCTATTGCAGGATCGTCGACTTATGAGGCGGTACGTGAAGATATAGCGACCAAACCTTTAGGGTCAGCAAGCCAATTACAGTTACAAGGCATGGTAAACAGTTATGAAAGTGCTGTATCTGCAGCAGGCGTAGATAAAGACTCTATTATTTATACTATGGCAATGACCACGCAATCAGTTGGCTTAGTGAGTAGTGTAACCAAGCAATTATTATTAACTGGGTTAACGGCTACGCCAATTGTTCCTGTTCCGGCTATCTCTGTGCAAGATACGACATTATCTGTTGCTGATGTATTGACTCAAGCAGGAGCACTTGACCCTGCAGATGCACAAAGCCAATTGCTTTATAGTGCAGCCAACTACTACCGAGGCAGTATTAGCTTACCGTATTATTTACATGAGCCAAGTGCTGAAAACCCTCTTGCACCTTTAAATACTTGGATGACTGCTTTATGTGACTCTGGTGCTACATTAGCTGCTTTAGCCGCAAGTAACCCAGAAATGATCCCTGCTGAGCCAATTAGCCAAAATGATGCTATTTGTATGTCGTTTGGCTTGCGCGATTTTAGTACTTCAGATAATCAAATATTAGCGAACTTAGACACTGAGCGTAATTTAACTAAATTTAATCCGATTCCTAAAATTAATACCTTTCAAGATATTGATGTTCAAATGACGGTGCCGGATCTGGCTGTTGCCAATGCGATACGCCCAGGTTTTGGTTTAGGACCTCTAGCGAAGCCTGATGCTGGCTGGCCAGTTGTTATACTACAGCATGGTATTCCTTCTAAAAAGGAAGATATGTTAACGACAACAGCAATGTTATCTATTTTTGGGATTGCTTCTGTGGCAATCGACTATCCACTATTTAATTCACGTGGTTTTGATTTAACTAATGACGGCACAAACAATATAGATGCTTCCGTGAATCCACTAGATTACATTAACTTGCAAAGTTACAGCACAACAAGCTCTAATGCTAAACAAGCAATCACGGATTTATTAGGTTTACGTTTTGGTCTTAATTTCTTAAACGGCGCTGATATTGATAAATCTAAAGTTTATTTCACTGGTATTTCTCTTGGTTCTATTGGCGGAGCATCGTTTTTAGCTATGACCAACTCACCAGTAGCAGGACAACCAGAACCAGTAAACGATATGTTTAAGGTTCGAGCTGCAAATTTATCTGTTCCTATGCAAGGTATGGGCTTTGGCGCAATTATTGGTTCTAATACCTACGGGCCATTATTACAATCGGTACTTGCTTACGGTGGTGATGCAGGTTTCCAAGCTTATTTTGCAGAGCAAAACCAAGGTGGTTTAACACCAGGAGATGGTGCAGCTTTCTTAGGTTTCCTGATTCAAACTTATGCCGTTTATCAAACAACCTTGTCGCCAGAAGATGCAGCAGCATTGTCTAGTCTAATGGTACAAGCCGCTACTGCATTCCAAATGGCGCTTGATGATGGTGACCCAATGAACTTTGCTTCACTATTAAAAGCGACTCAAACACCAATTTTATTGCAAGAAGTAGTTGGAGATGGCGGTGAGAACTTACCAGATCAGGTTTTACCTAATTTTGTAACATCATCACCAGTGGCAGGTACTGAACCATTAATTTCATTATTAGGCTTAAGCGATAAAAGTGTAAGTGCTACAGCTTTCAATCCTGAAGATCAAATATCTGGTGTGGTTCGTTTTACTGCCGGACATCACTCTTCTTTGATTAACCCTGGACAAGGTGATTCACCAACAGCAGAAATAGCTTTACGTGCTTTTAAAGAGATGCAATCACAGATGGTTAACTATATTGCTAATGATGGTCAATTAATCTTAATCACCGACGATGAGATAATTAAATAATCGGTTTTTTAGTTTGTAAGATGAAACCCGGCTTCTGCCGGGTTTTTTTATGCTTACAATTTAATGGTGACTAATACCAACCTCACTAACTATGTGATCATTTCTACTTGCTAAAATTACCAACTCCTGCGTTATTTATTTAATAATTAGAACAACTAGTTATTAAAATAAACGCCTTGTATTGGGCAATTTTTCCTGCATATAAAGTAGATCACCTAATTAATGAAAATGGTATAAACATTTTTTCTGTGCAGATAACATGTTAAATTATTGCCAATTTAAAAGAATAGGATGTTTGTTTTGGAATTTTTATATGATTATGGTTTGTTTTTAGCAAAAACAGTGACCTTTGTTTTAGCGGTTATTGCTATTATTGTCGCCATTGCTGGCGCCGCAATTAAACAACAGCATAAAAAGGGTGAGCTTGATATTACAGACTTATCTGAACAGTTTGAAGAAACTGAAGAAGATATAATTCATGCTTTATTAACTAAAGATGAGTTAAAAGAAAAAGAGAAAAAAGATAAAAAACTCGCAAAGGAAAAAGCTAAAGCCGAAAAACAAGCGATAAAAAACGGCGCTGAAGAAGAATCAAATAAATCACACGTTTTTGTGATCGACTTTAATGGCAGTCTTGATGCTAAAGAAGTTACTTCATTACGTGAAGAAGTCTCAGCCATTTTATCAGTAGCTAACAAGGAAGATGAAGTTTTTGTTCGACTTGAAAGTGGCGGCGGTATGGTACATGGTTATGGTTTGGCTTCATCACAACTTGATAGATTGCGTCAACAAGATATTCAGTTAACGATTTCAGTAGATAAAGTAGCTGCCTCTGGTGGTTATATGATGGCGTGTGTTGCTAATACTATTATTGCAGCACCTTTTGCTATTTTAGGCTCTATTGGTGTCATTGCTCAAGTGCCAAACTTTAATAAGTTATTAAAGAAGAATGATATCGATTTCGAGCAATTTACTGCAGGTGAATTTAAACGTACTGTTACTATGTTTGGTGAAAATACTGAAAAAGGTAAAGCAAAGTTCGTTGAAGAATTAGAAGAAACTCATGTATTGTTTAAAAACTTTGTTAATGAGCACAGACCTAGTCTTGATTTGGAAAAAGTTGCTACAGGTGAACATTGGTTTGGTACTACGGCATTAGAATTGGGTTTAGTGGATACTATTCAAACCAGTGATGGTTATTTACAAGCAAAAGCTAAAAGCCACAAGGTTGTTGCCATTAAGTATGAAGTGAAAAAAGGCTTAGCTGAGAAGTTCTCTAAAGCCGCTTCCTTATCTGCGGAAAGTTTTATCGGTAAAATGCTTCAACGTAATCGCATTTTCCCCGGCTAGAAATAATAAAAGGTCTTAGCTGTCTACGCTAAGACCTTACTTCCTACAGCTTTCTTAATTTCTAATCATCTTTCAAATGATGAAAATCAATCTCTTCAATGGCATGGCCTGCTGTTTCATCTAAATACATATCATTGTCAAATTGCTCTTCGCTATTAGCAACAATAATGCTGACCATGCTATCGCCCGTTACATTGACTGCGGTACGGGTCATATCAAGTAATCTATCGACACCTATGATCAATGCTATACCTTCAACAGGCAAGCCTACCTGATCTAATACCATCGCAAGCATAATCAAGCCAACTCCTGGCACACCTGCTGTGCCAATAGAAGCAAGCGTCGCGGTAAGTATTACGGTTAAGTAATCAGCCAAAGTTAAATCTTGGCTAAATACTTGTGCAATAAAAACGGTAGCAACACCTTGCATAATAGCAGTGCCATCCATGTTAATGGTAGCGCCAAGCGGCACGGTAAAAGAGGCAATAGAGTTTTTCACGCCCATCTTTTTAGTTGCTGTTTCTAATGTTACCGGAATAGTGGCATTAGAGCTTGCTGTTGAAAAAGCAAAAATAGCAGCGTCACGCATTTTCTTTAAAAAGATAACGGGGTTTAAACCAGTAAATATTTTTAAAAGCACAGGGTAGGTGATGATTGCGTGTAATAGTAAAACAAAAAACACCACTAGAAAATAAACAATTAAATTGCCAAAAGTTTCAATAGAGACAGTTGTAAATAGCGTAGCTAATAGGGCAAAGACCCCATAAGGCGCTAGGTTCATTAAGATCGTTACTAAGCGCATTATAACTATGCTCAGATCTTCAAAAAGCAAGGCGATACGATCACCAGCTTTGCCTGATAAAGCGATAGCAATACCAAAAAGTAATGCGAAGATAATAACTTGCAGCATATTTCCTTGAGCAAAAGAAGCAAATGGGTTTGTTGGGAACATTTGGATCAATACTTGGGCAAGAGAAGGTGCTTCTCTACCTGTAAAACTGCTGCTAGTGGTCATATTTACCCCTTCACCCGGGGCGACAATAAGGGCAATGAAGATAGCTAAACTGATTGCTATAGCTGTTGTTGCTAAATACAGAGCGATAGCTTTTCCGCCAATGCGTCCTAATTTACTGGTGTCTTTTAATGAACAGACCCCACAGACTAAAGAAACAAAAACTAGGGGCACGACTAACATACGTAGACTGGCCATAAAAACTTGACCTATGACTTCTAATACGCCATCGACGACTATATGTTGTAAGGACAGCTCAAATAAGTAGAGATTAATAACTTTATCTGAGCCATTAGGCATTAACCACTGTAAAAAAGTACCAAGTAAAATACCAGCCACCATACCTATAACGATGCGGCTAGTTAAGGATGTTTTGCTTTTAGAAAATGTTTCTGTAGTCATATTAATTTTTATTGAAGTAACTTAAGCTTTAAGATTAGCAATAAATTATGTCATTAAACACTTATTTGTCTATAAGCTTCTTTTTAGAGAGTGATTGTCTTTGCATCCAAAGAAAGACAAATAGCAAATACTTCAATTATTTTAGCTTTTTTGTTATTAAGCTGTACCTTTTTGTTATTTATCAGTTAATATGATTAATTATGTATTTGTTATGTTTATTATAAAATTGGGGATTGCTTTATGCAGCTACTTCGACGTTTAAGGTTTACCATGTTGCTTATGTCACTAATGACATTGGTTGCTTGTGGTGGTGGAGATGGAGATCTAACAGGCGGTGACGATGGCGGTGGTACAAATCCCGACGCGATAACTTTATCATTAGCTAAATCAGATGGTGATTTGTCAGGTGATAACGATATCACTATTAGTGCTACAGTAATGCAAGGTTCGAGTGCCATTACTAATAAGTTAGTAACTTTTGAGTTAACGGGTGATACTGAAAGCAATGCTACCTTATCCTCAACGTCTAAGGCTACGGATAGTAACGGTATCGCAGAAATAATGGTTAGTGCTACTGGCGGTAAAGGTGGTGTTGAAATAACCGCAAGTATTACTGTTGTTGATTCTGATCCTATTTCGGCAACGGGCAGCTTTAACAGTGTTGGCGGTGGTGTTGTTATTGTACCACCAGAAGGTCCTGTAGCTGATAGTATTAGTTTATTTGCTAGCTCCCAGCAAATAGCTTCAAGTGGCGCTCAATCCGTCATTCTGACTGCGATTGCAAAAGACGGCAGTAACAATTTACTTGAAGGCGTAACCATTAATTTTGCTGCAGATTCTGGAGCTTTAGAAAAAGTAATTGATGACAGTGGTGAAAGCTCGGATGTTACAGGCCCTGATGGCAAAGTAACTCGAAAACTTTCTACTCTCGCTGAACCAACTAACCGAATTATTACCACGACAGTAACTAGCGGTGCTGTTTCTGATACTTTAGAAGTGCAAGTGGTTGGCACTAGCGTAACACTAACAGGCTCATCTTCTTTAGCACTAAATGATGCCAACAGTTATATTATCAAGGTACTCGATTCTGACGGTACCGGCTTAGCAAATACGCTGGTGACCTTATCACTTTCAAATACGTCAACAGAGGTTCCTGCAGGAAATGTTGCTAGTATCACCATACCAGAAACGGTAATGACAGACTTTAATGGTCAAGCAAATATTTCTGTTATTGGTACCACAGGAGGCACCAATAGCATTATCGCTACGGCACACGGTGCTAGTGCTCAACAAGGGGTTTCAGTACAAGCTGACTCTTTCTTGTTTACAAACTTTGGAGATGGCACTAATAACGTCAACCCAACAAGTAGCGTAGTACCTGATATCGCATTATCTAAAACGGCTACCGTTACCTTAACTTGGTTACGTTCGGGTGTTGCGGTACCTGATGACACAGTAGTTGGTTTTACCACTACTCGAGGAACTCTGGCGTCAAATTCAGGGACAACTGTTGCGGGTAAGGTAACTACTACGATTACCTCAACTAATGCAGGCAAAGCCTTATTGACCTTCACTGGTACCGATACAGTTGATGGCAAAGCTATTGAGTTAAATAACCAACTTGAATTTGAATTTGTTGCTGATACAGCCGATAGATTGATTGCGCAAGCATTCCCTAAGTCTATAGGTCCGAATGATCAAACTTCAACAGTTTCAGTGGTAGTAAGAGATGCTGCAGGCAACTTGGTGAAAAATAAAACCGTTGATTTTGTTTTAACGGATACCAATGGTGGTGCAATTTTCCCTGCTTCTGCAGTTACGGACAGTAACGGAAGTGCTTCAACTGTTTATACTTCTGCTAGTACTTCGGCAAATAATGGTGTATCGATTAAAGCAACAGTAAGAGATATGCCAAGTGCTACTGATACAGTTTTGCTTACTGTTGCTGATCGTGAGGTATTTATTACTTTAGGCACGGGTAATTCAATAGAGAATGTTGATGAAACGACCTATAATAAAAAATACTCGGTATTTGTTACTGATATTGACTCAAATCCTGTACCTAATGTAACACTAACGGTTTCAGCAATACCCTCCGTGTATGTAAAAGGCATTTGGATTGTAGTGCTAAAAGATGGCGAATTTGATCATTATGCGACACAACCTAGTGCTTTTTGTTTAAATGAAGATATAGATAATGATGGTATTCTATCAGGGGGGGAGGATACTAACGGAAATGGTCAGTTAACACCTGGCAACATAGTTAATGCTCTTGGAGAGATCACTACGGATGAGAGTGGCCGAGCAGTTATTGACATAACTTATGCTGAGGTTTATGGACATTGGGCTTATATTGATCTAATTGCTTCAACGAAAGTAAATGGCACTGAAAGCTTTGCTAAAGCAATGTTTGTTTTACCTGTAGCGGGTGAGGATGTGACTGATGAAGGAAACCCTCCGGCAAGCTTCTTAGGTGGTGTTAGCCCATTTGGTAGAGCTAGTGTTTGTACTGATCCTAATTAATACTGTTTTAAATTAGGTGTTGATAATGAAAAGGCTCTCAAAGGAGCCTTTTTTGATTTCAGATAAAACTTAGAGTTTACTTCGACATTTCTTTAAGCAAAAATGCCGAAATCTCAGCACCTACGCTTAAGGTTTTTTCTTGTCCTGCTTGTCCTTGCCCACAGCTGTCAGTAAAAGGCGCTATTTCCATCATGTCAGCGCCAGTAATTGGGTATTTTGCAGCGAGGGCACGTAATATTTGCATCGCATCTTCTGGCATTAAGCCACCGGGTTCTGGTGTGCCCGTCGCACTTGCAAAGCTTTCATCAATGGCGTCAATATCAAAACTAACGTAAAGTTCATCAATTTTTTCATCATCGAGCTGCGCAAAAATGTTCTCAATTGTTTGTTCGATACCTTGCTCTATTATTTCATTAGCCCAATGTTGACGCACTCCAAAAGTACTTTCCCAGTGACTTTTAGGTTTACCGCTTGAGCGGATTCCCACTTGAATTAAGTGATGCTTCTCATGTAAATCATCTAAGATATGCGTGCACCATGAACCGAAACATAAATCTATGCCCAAACGTTCAACTAATAGATCAGTATGGGCGTCAAAGTGAATAATAGCTGCGCGTTTACCTTGTTTTTTCTTAGCTTGTAAATAAGCTTTAGTCAGTGGGTAACTGACACTGTGATCACCACCAATACCAAAGATTCCTTTTTCGGGAAATTGTGCATAGAAATCATGTAAAATATCTTCGGTAATACTTAATGGGCTAATGCAATAATCAGTATTTTCGTCTTGATAGAGCGCTTTACGGCAATTAGCTAAGGTAGCGTCATTCAAATATTTGTCAGACAATAAATGTGGGATAACACGCACGTCACCTAAATCAAAAGCGCTTAGCTCACTGTAATTTTCGAGTAAAGTTGAACGCAGAAATAATGGCCCCCAATTAGCACCACGCAAAATTCCACCACCACAATCAGAAGCAATACCTAAAATAACCGCGTTAGAAGCGCTAGATAGCTCATTTAAAGAACTTTTCCATAAATTATCAATCTCGGTAGCTTGACCGTAAATTGTTTGATGTAGCTGCTCTTTACGCTCTTTAGCTGTATTTACTGTAAAAACACCATTGCCCGGTGGGCATAGACAGTTTTCTAATTTACTTTTAAATGCAAGGTTAAGTGTGCTCATTTTTATCCTCAATAAAGTGAAAAGAGTAAGTTAAAATATAATTATTAGTATTTTTTTAACATTCAGCTCTTATTTTTTAGGGCAAAGTCTATTATGATTGCCGCTAAAAATAGGCTAGATATCGCTTTATAACTCGATATCTATAGGAACTCCTATTATAGCGAAAAGTGGCAAGTGGGTGAATAGCATAACCCGTCGATAAAAATAATTACTTGTCAGCGTGCATATTTATAGATATACCTATAAATAGTTATGCATATATTAGCTAGTATAAATAACAAGGTTCAACAGGTTAGCTCGCGCATTGTTGTTGTTTGAATACCTTGTATAGCGTTTGAATAAATAGGCAAAAATAATTTGTCTATTGTGAATCATATTCATGTATTTATTGTCGATTAGTTGTCCGAAGCAGTGTCGGATTGATAGGATTAGAAATTTTTATGGCAAAATCATTAGTTATTGTCGAGTCGCCAGCCAAGGCGAAAACAATAAACAAATATTTAGGAAAAGACTTTATAGTTAAGTCAAGTGTTGGTCATGTTCGTGATTTACCACATAGCAGTACAGGCAAAAAAGTTGCCACTAAATCTCCTGCTGAAGTACGTAAAATGGCGCCAGAAGCAAAAGCTAAATATAAAGCTAAACGTGATAAGCAAGCACTTGTGAATCGCATGGGCATTGACCCAGATAAAAATTGGGCAGCTAACTATCAAATTTTGCCCGGTAAAGAAAAAGTTGTTACAGAATTAAAAAAACTTGCTGATAAAGCCGATACTATCTATCTCGCAACCGATTTGGATAGAGAGGGAGAGGCAATTGCGTGGCACTTAAAAGAGATTATTGGCGGTGAAGATGAAAAGTTTCGCCGCGTAGTTTTCAACGAAATTACTGAGAGTTCAATTCAGCAAGCTTTTGCTACTCCAGGTGAATTGAGTATGCCAGGGGTGAATGCCCAACAGGCACGACGCTTTCTCGATCGAGTAGTGGGCTTTATGGTTAGCCCTTTGTTATGGAAGAAGGTTGCCCGTGGTTTATCGGCAGGACGAGTACAGTCTGTTGCGGTAAAGTTAGTCGTTGAGAAAGAGCGCGAAATCAAAGCCTTTGATCCAAAAGAGTTTTGGGAAATTGCGGCTGATACTCATGCAACTACAGGGGAAGTATTGGCTCTGGATGTTACCCATGAGAATGGTAAAACTTTTAAACCAACCAATGAAAAAGATGCAAATGCAGCATTAGCTATATTAAAGTCAGCTGATTACGCGGTAAGTAAACGTGAAGATAGGCCTTCAAAAAGTACGCCATCCGCACCTTTCATAACTTCTACTTTACAGCAAGCTGCCAGTACAAAATTAGGCTACGGTGTAAAACGTACAATGGGACTTGCTCAACGTTTGTATGAAGCGGGTCATATTACCTATATGCGTACCGACTCAACTAACTTAAGCAAAGATGCAGTAGAAATGTGTCGCGGTTATATTGCTAAAAGTTTTGGTGAAAACTACCTTCCCGAAAAACCAAAAACTTACGGTTCTAAAGCAGGTGCACAAGAGGCACATGAAGCGATACGCCCTTCAAATGTCAAACTTGAAGCTGCTTTACTTGAAGGAATTGAACCGGATGCGAAGAAGCTTTATGAGTTAATCTGGCGTCAGTTTGTTGCTTGTCAAATGACAGCAGCACGTTACACCGTAAGCACATTAACTATTAGTGCCGCTAACTTTGATTTAAAAGCTAAAGGTCGTGTAATGCAGTTTGATGGTTGGACCCGCGTTCATCCACAATTAAGCAAAGGTGATGATAAGCATTTACCTGACTTGCAAGTTGGTGCTGAATTAAATTTAGATAAACTAGAGCCTAGTCAGCATTTTACTAAACCACCAGCTCGATTTGGTGAAGCTTCTTTGGTAAAGGAATTAGAAAAGCGCTCTATTGGTAGACCGTCAACCTACGCATCAATTATTTCCACCATACAAGACAGAGGTTATGTCCGTTTAGATAAGAAACGCTTTTATGCTGAAAAAATGGGTGAAATCGTAACGGATAGTTTATCCATTAGTTTCGAAAAATTGATGAGTTATGACTTTACCGCCAATATGGAACAAGAGCTTGATGGTATAGCTGAAAATGAGCTTAACTGGAAAGATGTGCTTGATGATTTCTATAAGAACTTCACTGACAAGTTAGCACTTGCTAACCAAGAGTCAGGTGAAGGTGGTATGCCAAACAATAGCCCTGTATTAACCGATATTGATTGTCCAACGTGTAATCGTAAAATGGGTATTAGAACAGCTTCTACAGGAGTATTCTTAGGTTGCTCTGGTTATGCTTTACCACCAAAAGAACGTTGTACTACCACAATGAACTTAACTGCAGGTGAAGAAGCAGTGAGTGTCTTGGCTGAAGATCAGGAAACTGAAGCGTTACGTGCTATGCATCGCTGCAAAAAATGTAATACTGCAATGGATAGTTACCTTATTGATGAAACGCGAAAGTTGCATGTATGTGGTAATAACCCTGTATGTGATGGCATTGAAGTAGAGCAGGGCACTTTTAAAATTAAAGGTTACGATGGTCCTATTTTAGTTTGTGATCGATGTGAATCTGATATGGAGCTTAAATCAGGTCGTTTTGGTAAATACTTTGATTGCACCAATGAAGAGTGTAAAAATACTCGTAAGTTACTTGCTAGTGGTGAAGCTGCGCCGCCAAAAGAAGATCCAGTGCAATTACCTGAGCTCGAATGTGAAAAGTCAGAAGCACACTTTGTTCTGCGTGATGGCGCTGCGGGTATATTTTTAGCTGCCCATACTTTTCCTCGTTCACGCGAGACGCGTGCACCAAAAGTTGCTGAGTTAAAGCGCTTTAGAGAAAGAATTTCAAGTAAGTTTTATTATTTAGCTGATGCGCCAGAGCAAGATCATGAAGGAAATTTATCGGTAGTACGCTATAGTCGTAAAACGAAAGAACAGTATGTAATGACAGAAACAGTTACTGACGGTAAACCTAAAGCAACTGGCTGGACTGCTAAGTACATTGAAGGTAAGTGGGTAGAAGACATCCCTAAGCCTAAAAAGAAAGCGGTAAAGAAAAAAACACCAGCGAAAAAAAGTAGCGACAAAAAAAGTGACCGATAAAGAATAATTTTATCTAAGAGGTAATGTAATTTACATTACCTCTTTTCACTTCAATCTAACCCTTCTAACTCATCAATCACTTTTCTGGCTTGGGCAATTGTGCAATCAGTTTGCGACATTAAACTGGCAACCGTAATATTTTTTTGGCGATTAGCTAAGCTTATAAGAGCTTCGTGACTCAAATGCTGATATTCTTTTCTTAAGAGTTTAGCGAGCCATAACCAACTCGGTTCGCCATCTTGTTCAATAAAAGTAACAATCGATTGGATTTGACTCATATTTGCTTTTATTTGCCAATTTCTAGAGCGGCCTATTCGAGTTAACAGACAACCTACTTCACGAACTTTAGCCTTCAGTGCGTAAGCTTTCATTGTTCTACGTAAAAAAGAAGGTAAATTAATTGTATTAATTATTTCCACAATAAACTCTTGATGAAGGTTATTTTAGCAATAAAAAAAGCCAGCAACAGGCTGGCTTTAGTATGTGAGTATGTGCTGTTACCACTTCTTCTTTGGTTGAAAAAGCAAATCCAGTTCGTCTTCTTCATTTTTAGCTTTTTTGGCTGCATCTTTAGCATTAGTGCTTTTCAAAGCACTTGTGATTTCTTCAAGCTGCTCTGAAATTTCTTCTTGCTTTGCCACCACATATTCGGTCTTTACAGGACTATTGGCTAGGCTTTGCAGGGCTTTTTCAAAGTATTGGCGTGCAGAGCCTAACATCTCTTTACTGTGTGCTTGATTGCCACGTTTGACTAAGCTTTCAATATTAATCTTAAGCTGCATACTCGCTAAGCGTTGATCTTCGTGAGTATATGTCTGAGCATCAAGTGCACCTTTACTTTGCTCTGACTTTAACGTTACTCGTAACTTCTTAATACATTGTAAAATGCCAACTAATTGTTGCTCATTGTCAGGCAGAGTAAAGTTTTCTTCAGTGCCAGAATGATTATCTGCTAAATCTTCTGATGCTTTTAAACGAGATTTAAGCTCTTGTACCCTTTTTTTAATGCCTTTTACTTCAGGCATTAACTCTTGCATTACTTTTGCTGCATTCAAACTGCGACGGTTTAAAATTTTAACAACATTTGGATTGCTGGGTAAGTTTGCTAAATTTAAAATTAATTCTTCACTTTCATCAATAATGGCTTTTTGCTTAGATACCTTAATACGTTTTTCCGTTTCCAACTTTTCTTTGTGCTGTTGTATTGAACTAACGACAACAACAAAAATAATCAAGGCAATGATTAAGCCGACAATAATAGCGATCATGAAAAATACTCTTGTTTCTAACTTAGCAATTTACTTAACCACTTAATTAAACGAAATTATTAAGTTAAATAAACCGTAATTGATAAAATGAACGATTCAACCAGTCTACAAAAAATGTTTTGCTTCGCATAGCGCTAGTTTCGTATTTACGTAAAAATCATCTCTAAAAGTTGAACAATTGTTAATTTATCGTTAAGAATAACTAAGACAAAAATAATCTCGTAATTTTTTCGCCTATTTGTTGAGTTTTATTTACAAAAGCTAGTGTTTAATATGGAATAAATGTTAGATTAAGTATACTATTTTGCTATAAGAAAACTTTTTTAATTTAAGTTAAGTCCTGTTATGAAATTGCAACAACTGCGTTATATTGTCGAAGTTTTAAATAATAACCTCAATGTCTCAGCTACGGCGGAAACATTATTTACCTCACAGCCTGGTATTTCTAAGCAAGTTAGAATGCTTGAGGATGAACTAGGTATTCAAATTTTTGGTCGAAGTGGTAAACATCTCACTCATGTTACGCCAGCAGGCCAAGAAGTAATTAATATTGCAACTCAAATATTATCGAAGGTAGAAGGCATCAAGTCTGTTGCCCGTGAGCACACTCAACCTGATGAAGGTAAGTTGCGCATTGCCACAACGCACACCCAAGCACGTTATGCTTTACCTGATGTTATTCAGGGCTTTGTTAAAAAATATTCAAAAGTATCTTTACAGATGTCGCAAGGTACTCCTGCGCAAATTAGTGATTCTGCAGCGAAAGGTGATGCTGATTTTGCAATCGCGACAGAGTCATTACATCTATATAATGATTTAGTTATGTTGCCTTGTTATCATTGGAATCGAAGCATTATAGTACGTGCCGATCACCCTTTGGCTAAAAAGCAAAATATAACCATTACAGATATTGCTCAATATTCATTAGTTACTTATGTTTTTGGCTTTACTGGTCGTTCAGAGCTAGATTCAGCTTTTGAAGCAGCAGGTTCTACGCCGAAAATTGCTTTTACTGCAACTGATGCCGATGTCATTAAAACTTATGTTCGTTTAGGTGTTGGTGTAGGTGTTATTGCTTCAATGGCTATTGACCCTAAAATTGATAGTGATCTTGTTGCTATTGATGCTAGTCATTTATTTAAGGCAAGTACAACCAAAATAGGCTTTAGACGTGGCAGTTTCCTTCGTGGTTATATGTACGACTTTATTGAGCGTTTCGCACCGCATTTAACCAAAGATGTGGTTACGCGTGCAATGTTATTAAAGAACAACCATGAGGTTGATGAACTCCTAGCCGACATTAAGTTGCCTACACGATAACCTTATTGACCTAGAACCTAGAACCTAGAACCTTGAACCTTGAACCTAGAACTTCGGCTCTAGGTTCTATTCACCATGAATTTTGAAAAATTTAGCTAACAACTCTTCTTCAGACTCTACATGTTCAGGGTCTGGCTTTACACAGTCGATAGGACAAACACTTACGCACGTTGGTTTGTCATAATGACCTATACACTCAGTGCATTTATTGACATCAATCTCATAAACATTCTCACCTAAAGCAATTGCATCATTAGGACATTCAGGATCACACATGTCACAGTTGATGCAGCTATCTAATATTTTTAATGCCATGCTAACCTTATAAAGCGAGTCTATTTATTTACTCTTATTTATCTGCTTTATTTTGTGCAAACGGATGTCGTGTTGCACCACCGTCAGATAAATAACGCATGATGATCGCAAAAGATAAATCTAGCTCGGTGTCTAACTGAATAGCAACTTGGTGCCCTGAACCTTTGGCGTCAAAGATTTCTTCGCCTGTTTTAGAATGAATCATTTTTACTAAAGTGAAAGTGAGATTACCTGTTGGTGTCATTAACTCTAACTTATCGCCAACAAGAAATTTATTTTTGACATCAATCTCTATTAAACCTGACTCTGCATTTTTACCTAAAACTTCGCCAACAAATTGTTGAGTATCACTTTTTGAATAGCCATAATCATAGTTTTGAGTATCACTAGGGCGATGACGTTTTAAAAAGCCTTCAGTATAACCTCTATGTGCCAAGTGCTCTAAATCAGTGTTTAGCGATTGATTGAATGCTCTATCTGCCATGGCATCATTAATTGCTTGTCCATAAACTTGTGCTGTACGGGCACAATAATAAAAAGACTTAGTTCGACCTTCTATTTTTAATGAATGAACCCCCATTTTAACTAGACGGTCTACATGTTCGACGGCTCGTAAATCCTTAGAGTTCATGATGTATGTACCGTGCTCGTCTTCAAAAGCTGGCATATACTCGCCTGGGCGACCTTGTTCTTGTAATAAGACGACATCATCTACAGGTTGATGTTTTTTGTGCTGTTCCGGTAGATAAATTTCAATAGTTTCATTTTTGGTATTTATAGGGTCTACAGCAATAATATCACCGGTCTCAGTTTCTCTTGCTTGATGACTATCATATTTCCAACGACATGAATTAGTACAGGTACCCTGATTAGGATCGCGCTTATTAATATAACCTGAGAGTAAACAACGTCCAGAGTAAGCCATGCATAATGCACCATGAACAAATACTTCTAGCTCCATCTCAGGACAATGAAAGCGTATATCTTCAATTTCATCAAGGGAAAGCTCTCGAGATAAAATTACCCGTTCGACACCTTGTTGCTGCCAAAATTTTACCGTTGCCCAGTTAACTGCATTTGCTTGCACAGATAAGTGTATGGCCATCTCGGGAAAGTTTTCGCGCACCATCATAATAAGCCCAGGATCAGACATGATCAAAGCATCTGGTTTCATTGCAATCACAGGTGCAATGTCTTTTAGGAATGTTTTTAGCTTACCGTTATGCGGGGCAATGTTATTGACTAGGTAGAATTTTTTTCCTAACAAGTGCGCTTCATTAATACCAATTTGAATGTTGTCTAAACTAAATTCATTATTGCGTACTCGTAATGAGTAACGAGGTTGGCCAGCGTAAACTGCATCTGCACCATAGGCAAAAGCATAACGCATATTTTTAAGGCTTCCCGCAGGAGAAAGGAGCTCAGGTTTTATCATGTGATTACCGCTTTAGTGAAACATCAAGTGCTATAAAAATTCAGCGGCGAATTATATTGAGTTGTAAAGTTTATCTCAATTCAAAAGGAGACAAAGCATGATGTAGATCAAATTTTTAAGGAGATTATTATATTGTAAATATTATAAGCATTAAGAAATCTAGCTATTTTGTTGAAAAATAGTAAAAAAGCTTTGAGTTGTCTAAATTTGTGCTACTTTTAAAGTTAATAATAATAAAGATTATACGCGAGATAAGCTCAATTCATTGCAATTAAACACAATAAGAAAAAGAGGTGAACTCAATGGCAACTGAAAATGCCCTTTATACGATTCTAGTGGAAAAAATTAAGCAAGATACTTTAGTATTGCCAACATTGCCGGAAGTTGCGTTAAAAGTAAGAACTGCAGCAGACGATCCTGATATTAATTTAAGCCATATGAGCGATATTATTGCTCAAGATCCCGCGTTATCATTAGGTATGCTAAAAGTTGCAAACAATGCAATATTAGGCCGTAGTATTAAAGTGGAAACCGTGCCGCAAGCGGTGACACGCATTGGCTTAAGACAAATCAAAAGCATTGCTACTGCGATGGCAATAGAGCAAGTATTCGTATCTGATAATGATATAGTCACCATGTATATGAATAAGGCATGGCATAAGACCGTCGATATTGCATCGGTTGCAGTCAGTTTAATGACTTTGTATCTTAAAGAGCATAAGCATACGCCACTGACTTTAGATACCATCACACTAGCTGCTTTGGTACATAATATCGGTGTTTTACCCATTTTAACCGAAGCTGAAAATCATCCTGATGTTTTTGCTAATCCTACTTTCTTGCAGCAAGCTATTATTAAATTGTCTGGTAAAGTAGGTGGCTCTATTACTCGTGCATGGGGGTTCTCTGAAGAATTTACTTTATTGGCTGAAAGCTGGAGTGATTTGACCATTTTACCAAGTGAAGTGCATTACTTAGACTTTATTCGTGCTGGAGCCATTTATCACAATGTCTTTAAAAATGAATCCACTAAAGAAGCCTTATTAACAAGCTACACCAAAAAAGGTATCTTACCTGATGTTGATTACATGGACTCTGAAGATTTTACCAATATGTGCGAAGAAGTGAAGTCTATGTTTATCTAAATAATTGTTTTAAATAATAAAAGGCGATTAACTGAGTAAGTAATCGCCTTTTTACGCAAGGTATTTGGTAATTATGAACAACACCATATCTTACGCTAGATTAATAGTATCTAATTAACCTTAATCTTTTTCAATGTGATCAGAGTTTTTCATTGAGAACTCGGCTAATAAATCATTAATTAGTCTATTTAACTCACCGGCCATTAATGCAAAATCCGCATCAAGTTTGGCAACAACATCATCACTATCAATATCGTCATTTTGCTCTTGCAAAACATCAAAAAATTTCAAACGTTTGATTGCTAAGTCTTCACATAAAATAAATGATAAAGACTCATCCCATTCTAGTGCGACTTTAACGGCATACTTATCAGCATCTAAATGGGCTTTAATCTCATCACTAGTTAAATCTTGGTTCTTGACTCTAACAACAGCGCCATCGTCACCTAGGGCATTAAACTCTGCTTCCATGCCTAGCGAGAACTTTCCGCTTAGTTTTTGTTCTGTTAACCATTCAGTCATGGTTTCATCGGCACAAACATCGGGGTCAAAACTCGTTACTGGCAAAGTACCTAACACCTTTCTCAATAAAGCTAACATGTCTTCTGCTTTACCACGAGCACTAGCATTGATAACAATAAAGTTATTGGCTGGGCTAATATAGGCGTGTGTATCGGTAACGCGATTAAAAGCGCGAGGCAATAATTCAAAGGTTATATCTTCTTTAAATTGCTCTTTTTCTTTTTTGGTTGCGCCACGGCCTTGTTCTTGCTCTAGTAAATTAACTTTCTCTTCTACCATATCTTTAATTACAGAAGCAGGAAGCATCTTCTCTTCTTTGCGAGCACAAATTAAAAAATTACCGTCAGCACAGTGAACACTGGTATCGCCATGTTTGCCTAAAGCGTTTATCCAGCCAAAATGTGATATCTCAGTAGAGCCTAGTGGTGTAAAAAGGTGTTCTGATAAATGTTTTTCTAAGTCTTGTTCTGACCACTTAAATGGACGAGTGAAAGCAAAGAAATATAGGTTTTTAAACCACATAAGTTAATCCTAGGGAAGTAAGAGAATTTTGCCAAACATCATACCTTAAAAGTATCTAATCAAGCTACATCAAGTTGTTTATTGCTAATCAATTTTAAGGTATCTGGAAGTTATGCATATCTCATATCGGGAAAGTTGATGTTATAGAGCAAGCCATTATTAGGACTACTATTAACTTTTATATTCCCATTTAGGGTATCGACGACTAAGTTTTTGATAATATAAGTGCCTAAACCTGTGCCGCCACTTTCACCTTTTGTGGTGTAGAAAGGGTCAAATAATTTTGCTAGTTGTTCTTCATCCATACCTGCGCCATTATCCTGATAATCTAAGTGCAAGCGTTGATCATCTAAACTAACATCAATAACAATTTCGCCACGATTAATACCTTCGAAACCGTGTAGTATTGAATTGACAATTAAGTTTATCGTAATCTGTGCAATTGCACCTGGATGGCTATAAATCTCGATATTCTTATCACAATGTATCTTAATGCTGTGGTTAGTTTTTTTCAGCTTAGGATGCAAAGATTGAATTATTTCATCAAGGTATTTACCGACATTTATTAGCCTTACTTTGTCATTAGTTTGGTCTACAGCAACTTGTTTAAAGCTTGCAATCAATTCTGAAGCTCTATGAAGATTGCTTAATAATAAAGAGACACTTTGCTGAGCATTGCCAATAAAGCCTTCAATGGCACGTTTAGATAACCTTTGTTCATTTATATCGAACTGTAGTTTAGCTAAAATATCAGACAGGTAACTTATAGAGGTAATGCTGACACCAATAGGGGTATTAATTTCGTGCGAAACCTCAGCACTCAATGCTCCTAATGCAGCCATTTTCTCTGCTTCTAAGAGCCTATCTTGAGCTCTACTTAATTCAATAATTGAATTTTTAAGATCTTTGTTGGTATTTATCAGAGTCGTTTCCGTTTTACGACGACGATTATTTTCAGCTTGCAATTGATGTTGCTGTTGAAGTAATTCTTTTTGCTGAACTTCCATTTTTAACATTGTACTGCTTAATGACGATGTCTTTCTTGCCACCTCTTGCTCAAGCATAAGGTTTTGCTCATCGAGCTTTTCATTTGCTGAACTAATCTCTCGCTTAGAAAGAGCTAACTTGTCTTTAAAATCGACCAGTTCATCTATCAAATGGTTATAGGCATCTTCAAGAATGTTTAGCTCATTTTTTTCATAATTAAGGGTGTGAAGTTTTGAAGCTTCTGGGTCATGAAGATCGAGCTGTTTAATTTGTTCAGTAAGCTCTGACAGCGGCTCTGTTAACAGCTTAGTAAATGCCAGTGAAAACAAAAAGACTAAGAAAGCTGTTTTTACCATAGCATTACCAATAAGAAAGTATATGCCAACTTCTATTCGACTAAAAATAACATCATTGCTTGATAATAGAGTTACCGTACCAACCGTTGTTGTACGACCAGAGAATTCAAAAATTAAGGGAAAAGAATGACCAAAAAGCCCTTCACTTAGGGAGTTGATGCTTTGGTGTTCACTCTGTAGTGAAGCGTTATTTGCAGCCGTATTACTGCTTGATACCTGAGGTTCTGCTGAAATGACCTCGCCAAGTTGGGTAATAATATTGTTGGCTTCATCGGTTACCGTTATCCCTTTTATCATAGGGATGGCAATTAAACCTTCCGATATATCAATAGCTTGTTGCGTGTTTAGTTCCCATACTGCACGGGTTAAACTGCCACTTATTGTTTTTTGCAGTGTCAATAACTCGCTATTAATGTGGCTTTTAGTATTAAAGTACTCTGCAACTATTTGAATGCCAGTAACGCTAACCGTTAAAATAAAATAGACAGAGAGCACTCTGGTTAGCAGTTTTCTAGATATGCTGGTTACTTTCATTTATCTCATCTTTGTAGGTTTTTCTTTTCTTCTTGATTTTAGCTAGTTTTTAGCAAAAATGCGCGAAAAAAACGATTATGGTCTAAAATCAGCAAAGAAATAGAGTTAACTTTATTGAAGCACGAATAAAAAAAAATTGATACTGGTGTTGCTTTAGGACGGAAGGTTTAATTACATAATTTAACGCTTGTCATATTAGTGTAATAAAAGAGTCATAAAATACTCATCATTAGGTCATTTTATTTTAACGTTAATCATTTAAGGCACAATTCATGAGTTTAGTTAGAAACTGTATAGCATTAAGCTTTTGCTCTTTATTAACTCTTCCAGCCATAGCTGCAGAAGAAACATTGGTAGAGAAAACACAAAAGTTGATTCCTGAAGAGGCAATCAATTTTTACGGTAAATTAAATATTTCATTGCAAGCATCAGAAGAAGGAGATGATTCTTTTAATGAACTTAAGAGTAATGCTTCTCGCGTTGGTGTCAAAGGCAAGTATAAATTAGATACAGACTTTGCTCTTACGGCTATTTATCAACTTGAATGGCAGGTGAATGTTGATGATGATAGCAAGGATACATTAACAGCTCGTAATCAGTGGGTAGGGTTAAGAGGCATTTTTGGTGATGTTATGTTAGGTCGAGCAGATACTACACTAAAAGTTTCTCAAGGTAAGTTTGATTTATTTAACGATTACGAAGGTGATTTAAAAAATTTATTCATCGGCGAAAACCGAGTAACAGATTCATTAACGTATAAATCACCTAGTTTTAATAATGTAAAATTTTTAGCCAGTTATATATTATCTGAAGACAGTGATTTAGATGACCCCTATTCAATTGGTGTTCAATTTGGCGATACAAGCTTAAAGAAAACTGACTTCTTTTTATCGCTTGCACATGATGAAAACATGCAAGGTAAAAGTGCCATCTACCAAACGACTCGTTTGGTGGGGATGTATAAGTTCGGTGATTTACGCCTCGGCGGTATCTTAACTGAAAGTGAAATCACTGAGGGCGAGTATTCAGGGTTTAGTGAAAATGGTTATGCTGTTAATGCTTCATACAAAGTTGGTAAAGTATTAGCTAAAGTGCAGTATCAAGAGTTTGCAAGTGCAGCGGCTATCAGCATTGGCGCAGATTATAAGCTAGGAAAGAATACTAAAGCTTTTGTTTGGTATACCGACCGTGAAGGCTTAACTTTTAATGATGTGACTATTAAAAAAGCCACCGAAGGTAATTACTTTGCTATAGGCATGGAACAAAAGTTTTAACTCGTTAACTGAGTCTTTGTAGTTATCAAGCCTGTTAACGGTTATGCTGTTAGCGGGATTTTATTTATCTATAGAACAGGTAATTTAACTTTTGTCATAAAAATGTCATTTAAGTTTTGCACAATGACATTATCAAGTGAGAAGTCATACATTTTTACTCTGTTTGAGTGTACATAGCATAACTATATTTATCAGGATGTTTATATGAGTCGTCAAATTTTAGTGGTTGAAGATGAAACCCCGATCAGAGAAATGATCACCTTTATATTAGATCAAAATGGTTTTAATGCCGTAGAAGCTTGTGATATTGAACAAGCTTTAACTAAAATTAACGAACCTTATCCAGACCTAATCTTGCTTGATTGGATGTTGCCAGGAGGCACAGGGGTTAAGCTTGCTAAGAAGCTAAAACAAAATGAATATACCCGTAACATTCCTATTATTATGCTAACAGCTCGCAGCGATGAAGATGATAAAGTTGCAGGTTTTGAAGCAGGTATTGATGACTATATTACTAAACCCTTTTCACCAAAAGAATTGATTGCTCGCATTAAGGCTGTTATTCGCCGTGTATCGCCAACCTCATTGGAAGAAGAAGTTGAATTTCATGGTTTAAAATTAGACCCTGTTGCTCATCGAGTTGCCATTAATGATGAAAACTTAGATTTGGGACCGACAGAGTTTCGTTTGTTGCATTTTTTTATGACGCACACTGAAAGAGTTTACTCTCGTGAGCAACTACTTGATAATGTCTGGGGTACCAATGTGTATGTTGAGGATAGAACGGTAGATGTCCATATCAGGCGTTTGCGTAAAGCTATTTCCGGTAATGGCCATGAAGACTTTATCCAAACGGTACGTGGTGCCGGCTACCGCTTTTCTGGCAAGCTTAAAAAATCAGCCTAAGCAGTGTTTTAAGTTTGCTAAGTTACTTGTTATAAGTCATTAGGTTAGTATGAATTTTCGTTTATCTTTTCGCACTTTTTTTGTTCGTCTAATTTTTATCTTGTTGGCAAGTGCCGCAATAGGTTATCTTTTTGGCTATAGCCTATTGTTAACCTTAATAACTAGTTTAGTTTTGCTTTTTTGGCACTATCGCCATTTATTAAAGTTAATCAATTGGCTGCAATCAAAAGCTATCTCCCCTCCATATAGTAGTGGTATTTGGGGAAGAATCTATGATGGCTTATATCACCAAATCCAACAGCATCGAAAAAAACAAAAACAACTTAATGAAAAAATTCGCCGCTTTCGTGATGGTGCCGAAGCTTTGCCCGATGCAGCATTAATGCTTTCTCATGAGCTGGCGATTGAATGGGGCAATAAAAAGGCTAACCGTTTATTGGGGGTTCGCTGGCCTGATGATTTTGGTCAACGTATAGATAACTTATTAAGAGCTCCTGAATTTGCAGAATATTTGGCGCAAGAAGTTTTTGATGCACCATGTCTTATTGCTTCTCCCGTTGATGCCCAAGTACAACTTGAAATTCGCTTGATGGCATACGGTAGTGAGAATGTTTTACTGTTAGCCCGAGATATTTCTAATATTCATCGATTAGAAGAAATGCGTCGAGATTTTGTTGCTAATGTTTCTCATGAGTTAAAAACCCCGCTTACGGTCGTTCGTGGTTATGTGGAGATGATCCAAGCAAGTGGTCAAGAGTTTGACCCTCATTGGCAAAAAGCTTTTTCTACTATTGAAGGTCAAGTTTCACGCATGGATAGATTAGTTGAGCAATTATTGAACTTATCTAAGGTAGAGAATAATAATGATGAAGACAAACAAAGCGTTAATATGCCGCAGCTTATTAGCGCTTTAGTAGAAGATGTTAATTGGCTTAATCAAGATAAAAACCATGAAATCAAATTAGAGCTTAATTCAGATATTGGTGTTTTTGGTGTTGAAACTGAGTTAAAAAGCGCTTGTGCTAACCTATTATCCAATGCCATAGCATATACGCCCGCGGGTGGTGTTATTGAAGTAACTTGGCAAAAAGAGGGTAATAAAGCAAAATTTTCAGTTAAAGATAATGGTGACGGTATCAAACCTGAGCATGTAAACCGTTTAACTGAACGCTTTTATCGCATTGACAGATCACGCTCTCGTGATACGGGAGGATCAGGATTAGGTTTAGCGATTGTTAAGCACGTTTTGCATCATCATCAAGCCGAATTAGTCATCTCTAGCCATTTGGGGCAGGGGAGTGAGTTTTCTATTTATTTTGATCATAGCTCCTTATCAAAGCCTAGCAGTTAATTCCTTATATAAAACATTCCTGTCATATTTGTGTCACACAAGTTAAATATAATTGTCACATATACTTTATATAGTAGTCATAACGAAATAGTTAAAACTCTTATCGGAGACACCCATGAGTTTAAAAAAAGTACTAAGTGTTATTAGTTTAGCAAGCCTTGTTAATTTTTCAGCATTGGCTTTAGATAATGATTTACCAAGCTATAAAAAAGTGAGTGGTATTTCGGGTAATGTTTCTTCTGTTGGTTCAGATACTTTAGCCAATATGATGACTTTTTGGGCTGAAGATTTTAAACGTACCTACCCAAATGTTAATGTACAGATTCAAGCTGCAGGTTCTTCTACTGCGCCACCTGCTTTAACCGAAGCTACTTCAAACTTAGGGCCTATGAGCCGCAAGATGAAGTCTCGAGAAATTGAAGCTTTTCAAAAACGCTACGGTTATAAGCCAACGAGAGTACGTGTTGCTATCGATGCATTAGCGGTATTTGTACATAAAGATAATCCGTTGGCAGGTTTAACAATTGCGCAAGTGGATGCCGTTTTTTCAAACAACCGTAAATGTGGTGCGAGCAAAGAAGTCGACCGTTGGGGTGATTTAGGTTTAACAGGAGCTTGGACTGGCAAAGATATTCAATTATATGGCCGTAACTCTGTATCTGGCACTTATGGTTACTTTAAAAAGAAAGCTTTATGTAAAGGTGATTTTAAGAACAATGTAAATGAGCAACCGGGATCAGCTTCAGTTGTCCAGTCAGTTTCAGCATCACTTAATGGCATTGGCTATTCAGGCATTGGTTATAGAACCTCAGGTGTACGTGCATTACCGCTAGCGAAAAAAGGCAATAGCTTTATTGAAGCGAACATGGAAAATGCGGTTTCAGGGAAATACCCTTTATCTCGTTACTTATACATCTATGTTAATAAACATCCAAACAAAGCACTTGCCCCTATGGAAGCGGAATTTTTGAAAATGATTTTATCTAAATCAGGTCAAAAAATTGTTGAAAAAGATGGTTATATTCCATTGCCAAACAAGGTTGTTCAAAAAGAGTTCAAAAAACTAGGTCTTTCTCTATAAAGGAAAGCCAAAATCTGGCTTAATAGATTACTAGCTAGAATGATGACTATAATCTTTCATTGAAAAAGAGATTATAGATAATAAAAACGCCAAGCATTATGCTTGGCGTTTTTTGTTACAGCTTAATATGACAATTTATCGACTGATATCAACCATCAAATCATCAGCGATTTGCTCTAAGGCTTCAACTAAAGTATCAACATCTTGTTCATTCAAAGCTATTTGTACTTTAGCTTTAAAAACAACTTGGCCAGTATGAGCGGCACTACCTTGAGAACTAACCAACTTAATTAAATTTCCGCCTTGATGATGAATAACAGATGATATTTCTTGAACAATGCCGGCACGATCATTTGCCGTTAGTTCTAAGACAAGGTTACTCGTTTGTACCGGTAAATTAGGCTCAGCTAGCTCAATTTGGCAGTTTAGACCGTTGATAGCGTTTAACTCACTCGTTAATGGCGCCGTATTTTCTTTAGTTACGGCAACCTCGATAACACCAGCAAAAAAGCCAGATAGGTGATGTAAGCTACTAACTTGCCAATTACCCTGATGTTTTTTAATTATTTTAGATAAGGTGTCCACGATACCCGTTTGATCTGGGCCAATACAAGAGATAATCAGATGATTCATTATGTGTCCTTAGATGAAATGAATGAGGAAATGTATAAAAGCAGTTAACTAATGCGTGATAACTGACTTAATTCTTTATTAAGCTGTTCACTGTCACCTAAATTGAGTTCAACTAAGCGGCGTAAATGAGTAACACTGTCGATATCAATAGCATTACACTGCAGGCCTGTTTCATCTTCAGTTTCGTGAACAACAGCAATGTGCATGGTTACTTCTGATTCTTGATCAGATAGAAAAAAGCTTAATGTGCCTAGCTTCCCCTTTAAAGGTTCTTCGCCTTTAACTGCTGTAATTAACGCGCCATTAAGAGAAATATCATGAATAGATACCGCATAAAATGTTTCATCAACCATTAGCTCAGCTTTGATTGAAAACAAAATTCGAGTAAATTGTCGTCTATTTTCCATAGAAACTAGTACATGCTTAAAAATTATGTACCTTTAGCATAGTCTTCTTTTTCACAAAAGTAAAAAGTTACTTACAAGTAAAAAGGCCGCTAAAATCATTATTTTAGCGGCCTTTTATTATGTCAGAAATGTAAGCTAGCTCACTGAGCTAATAGGTACTCAGCGGTGCATTAACTTACTCAGCTTGTTAGCCTATCTTTTTATATTTTATTCGATGAGGTTCAATGGCCGCTGGGCCTAACGTTTTCTTCAACCAAGCTTCATAATCAGTAAAGTTACCTTCATAGAAGTTAATTTGACCTTCATCACGGTAATCTAGAATATGCGTTGCAATGCGATCTAAGAACCAACGGTCATGAGAAATAACCATGGCACAACCTGGGAACTCTAATATTGCTTCTTCAAGTGCACGCAAGGTTTCAACATCTAAATCGTTGGTTGGTTCATCGAGTAGTAATACGTTACCACCTGTTTGTACTAGCTTAGCTAAATGCACACGGTTACGCTCACCACCAGATAGTTCACCAATGATCTTTTGTTGATCGTTACCTTTAAAGTTAAAGCGTGAACAATAAGCACGACTTGGAATTTCAAACGTACCAATTTGCAAAATGTCATGGCCTTGAGAAATTTCTTGGTAAACCGTCTTGCTGTCATCCATGTCATCACGGAACTGATCGACACTGGCTAGTTTAACCGTTTCACCCAGCTCAACGTTACCTGAATCTGGCTGTTCAGCGCCCGACATCATTTTAAATAGCGTTGATTTACCCGCACCGTTTGGCCCGATAATACCGACGATAGCACCTTTAGGCACACTAAAACTTAAGTCATCAATTAGCATTCTATCGCCAAACGACTTAGTTAAGTTATTTACATCTAATACTTTGTCACCTAAACGTGGTCCAGGTGGAATATAAAGTTCGTTGGTCTCATTACGTTTTTGATGATCTTGGCTATTAAGCTCTTCAAAACGAGCCATACGGGCTTTGCTTTTTGATTGACGCGCTTTAGGGTTTGAACGTACCCATTCAAGCTCTTGCTTGATGGTTTTTTGTAAGGCGTTTTCTGTTTTACCTTCACGCTCAAGACGGGCATCTTTTTGCTCTAACCAAGAAGAGTAGTTACCTTCATAAGGAATACCGTGTCCTCTATCTAGCTCTAGTATCCAGCCAGCAACATTATCTAAGAAATATCTATCATGGGTAATCGCCACAACAGTTCCTGAATAATCATGTAAGAAACGCTCTAACCAGGCAACAGATTCAGCATCTAAATGGTTGGTTGGTTCATCAAGAAGTAACATATCTGGCTTTTCAAGCAATAAGCGACATAGTGCAACACGACGGCGTTCACCACCACTTAGTACGGCAATTTTTTGATCCCATTCAGGTAAACGTAATGCATCAGCAGCACGTTCCAATACGTTATCAATATTATGACCATCGTTGGCGTTGATGATATCTTCTAACTCACCTTGCTCTTTAGCTAATTTATCAAAATCAGCGCCTTCTTCAGCATACTCGTTATAGACCTGATCTAAACGTGCCATAGCATTTTTAACGGTAGAAACAGCTTCTTCAACAGCTTCACGTACTGTTTGACTTTCATCTAGCTGAGGTTCTTGTGGTAAATAACCAATTTTAGTGCCAGCTAAAGCAACGGCATCACCTTCAAATTCTTTATCAACACCCGCCATAATGCGAAGCAGGGTAGATTTACCCGAGCCATTTAAGCCTAAAACACCAATTTTTGCGCCGGGGAAAAATGAAAGAGAAATATCTTTTAAAATAGTACGCTTTGGTGGAACTACTTTAGAAACTCGATTCATCGACATGATGAACTTATCTGGTAGTGGCTGAGCCATATTGGAACCTTAAATGAATGAAATAATATGCCGCTATTGTAGGAGGATTCTTTTGCAAAAGCTATAAACACGTTTGTTTAGACATGAGGATATTTAGATATGAATTTAATTGGTAGTGTGTTTTTCCGAATATAGATGAAAAAAGCGATAAACATAATAAATATTATTTCTATCGCTTTAATTTTTACTTGTATTTGAAGGGTAGAGCAGAGATTGTGATATGAAAATATTAAAAGCTGTATACTAAGACCGCTGCGGTTTGTGTATCAGTATTGGTCTTGTTGCTATCTACTTTTGAATTATAATCAATCAGGAAGCTAAGTTTTAATTGCAAAGATTCAATCAGTTTACTGGTGATGGAGCTTTCAGCTTTGTATGAGCTGTTTTGGCCTGACTCTATAGCGTATTTAGCTATCAACAATTGCTTAAATTCAATATGCTCATTCATTTTTCTAATATACAAAGCTTGTGCTTGTAATATTAGGCTATCTTGAGTCTCGCTATAAATACCAGAATCTCGCTCGGCTTGATTTACACGAGTAACATCACGTTTAAAACCAGGCCCAATATCGGCATCCAGACTCGCTGCACTTGTTTCAAACCAACGCCTTCCCCAACCTGTAGACAATGACGCTTGTGAGTCAAAGCTGGAAAATTTATTCTCTTCATATGATAAGTTACCGTATAAATAGTTTTTATTGGCGGTATTAATAGTGTAGTTAGTTTGGGTTACTGCGCTCCATTTATTCTCGGTAGTTTCAAAGTGCTCACCTTCAGCATCAGAGTTTACTTCTGTCTTTTTCACTAATGAATCAAAAATAAATAAACTTCGCCAAAGGTCTTTTTCAAAACGAAAATCTAATCCTGCTTTAATATCGGCACTACGAGTATTACCTGTTAAGTAAAGTAAACCTAACTGCGCAGAAGCATTAAAATTAGGTTTTGATTTAACGGGCTTTTCCTGCACTTTCTCTAAGCTTGCTAAAACATCAGCGCTACTCGCTAGTGATGGTTTATGCATTTGTTTTTTATTGATTGTCGATGGTATTTCTTCAGATGATACGGCTAAAGAAAGCATACAGGTAAGTGCAAAGCAAAGAGGTTTTGTAGAGTAAAGTTGCATTTTAGTCAAAATTTATAATTGTAGTAATATGATTATTTATTCACTTTTTCAGTGAATTTTTCATAAGTATACCTAAGTAAGTTTACTTATAGCAATAAGCCTTAATGAATAAGACGTTATCAAATTGTATTAAGATTGAAATGTCGAGTATTTTTGTTCAGTTGCCGTAGAAAAAAATTGAACTGGAAGGGAATTACGAAAAGAAGGAAGTAAAAGGGCAAAAGCCCTTTTACTTTGCTTGAGAACTGCTTAATAAGTCAGTTGCAAGTTACTTAATTAGTGCTTTCAACTCACCACTTTGATAGCGTGTAAACATGCTATCAAGGCTGATTGGCTTAATTTTACTGGCATTGCCAACGGTATTAAATGCCTCATAACGCGCTTTACATATATCATACATAGCATTTGTTGATACTTGTAAAAATTTACGAGGATCAAATTCACTCGGATTTTGTGCTAAAAAGCGTCGTACAGCACCAGTAGCTGCAAGGCGTAAATCGGTATCAATATTTATCTTACGAACACCATTTTTAATGCCTTGCTGGATTTGCTCAACAGGAACACCGTAAGTTTCTGGAATTTCACCACCAAACTCATTGATAATAGCTAACCATTCTTGCGGTACAGAAGAGGAACCATGCATCACTAAATGTGTATGTGGAATGCGTTGATGAATTGCTCTGATACGGTCAATAGCTAGAATGTCACCAGTAGGTGGACGAGTAAACTTATAAGCGCCATGAGAAGTACCACAAGCAATAGCTAGAGCATCTACTTGCGTCTTTTTGACGAAATCAGCTGCTTCTTCTGGATCGGTTAGCATTTGCTCTTTTGTTAATATACCTTCAGCGCCAACACCGTCTTCTTCTCCAGCCATACCTGTTTCTAAAGAACCTAAACAGCCTAATTCACCTTCAACAGAAACACCACAGGCATGTGCCATTTCAACAGTGCGACGTGTAACGTCAACGTTATATTCATAACTGCTTGGTGTTTTGCCATCATCCATTAATGAGCCATCCATCATTACAGAAGAAAAGCCTAGTTGAATAGATTGTTGGCACACTGTTGGCGAAGTGCCGTGATCTTGGTGCATAACAACAGGAATATGTGGAAACTCTTCAATAGCAGCTAAAATTAAATGACGTAAAAACGGTGAGCCAGCATACTTTCTAGCTCCTGCTGATGCTTGCATAATTACAGGGCTGTCAGTATCACTTGCGGCCAGCATTATTGCACGCACTTGCTCTAAATTATTCACATTAAATGCTGGAATGCCGTATTCGAATTCTGCGGCATGATCAAGCATTTGACGCATTGAAATTAAAGCCATTTAGTAACTCCTAAATTATAAAGTGTAATATGTAGTGTTGTTGGTGGTGAAAGCTTTTAAATTTTCGACAAAATTATAACAAATGACTCCGTTATCTTACAGAGTAATTTCAATAAAGTTGTTTAAATAATGGTTATTTTAGTTTAAGTTGAATTTTGTACGAATATTACGAT
>Ga0114909_1000342_pt1 | contig 35426 bp, 29 predicted proteins | sample MalvireepMed_906_FD_87290 | JGI IMG/M metagenome (GOLD analysis project Ga0114909, IMG submission 87290) | Marine viral communities from the Global Malaspina Expedition - Malaspina viral metaG DeepMed_906 | ecosystem: Environmental > Aquatic > Marine > Oceanic | place: Mediterranean Sea...
TATGTATAGATCTAAAGGGTATTATAGGTTAGGTGTCGTTTAGTTTAATTTTAATGTTTATATTTTGTTAATTAAAAGTTGCGCTACAGTTGTAAGCCGCTTATTCATTAATACTTAAAAATTAAATCACCCTGACGTTTTGAAAAAGATGTAACAGGCAAAGGGGATCTTCTATGTTATTAACTTCAGTAAAAAAAATAATTAAACCACTGTCGCTGTTAAGTTTTGTTGGTATATCAGTTTGGCTAGCCAACTTAACATTAATGACTAATATTGAGCAAAAAACACAGTCATATATTATTAGCGCCAAGAATTATCAACTATTACAAACAAGCATCAATCGTTTGAACGTTGTACCTACTCACAAATTACCGATTATTAATGCTTTCGCGGTTGATCTTAGTGCTGAGCAACTAGCGCAATTACAAGAAAAGCTCTCAATTAATATTACCAAAAATCATAAAGTTGAACTGAGTGGTTACGGCTGGGGTAAACGTAAGTGGCAACCAAAAGCAGTAGTTCCGGAATATATTGATGCGCTTACTGCACAAAGTGAACGTAACTTTGGTGATGGTGTCACGATTGGTTTTTTAGATACTGGACTTGACCAACTGAACGGTTTGTCTAAAGACTTATACGGTAATGATAAAGCATGGGGCACATATGATGCTATCAATAATACGGTAAGCAATTATGATGATGAGGCTAGTGGCCATGGCACTCATGTTGCTAGTATTGCCGCCAATAGTGACTATGATGCGTATGGGCATATATACGGTGTTGCACCTAATGCTGCTCTTGTCGGTATTAAAGCATTTGATGCTGAAGGCAAGGCAACTTACGCAGATGTTATACGTGGTATTGACTGGGCTTTACAGGTTAAAGATCAAATTAACCTTAAAGTTTTAAATATGTCATTTAGTGGTGTTGTTCGCTCGTATTATTGGGAGGATCCGCTAAACCTAGCTGTAATGAAAGCATGGCAAGCAGGCATTGTTGTCGTTGCCTCAGCAGGCAATAAAGGGCCGGATCCTATGAGCATAGGTGTTCCCGGTAATGTGCCTTATATTATCACGGTGGGCGCTATGACCGATAACTTCACCTCAAGTAACTTTTACGACGATAAAATGGCTTCTTTTAGCGCTGCAGGTCCGACGTTTGAAGGTTTTGTTAAACCTGAAGTGGTTGCACCTGGTGGACACTTATCAGGTTTAATGTCCTATGATTCTAAAATTGTTATTGATCACCCTGAATTTCATGATGGCGGCCGATATTTTGAAATGTCTGGTACATCGCAAGCGGCGGCTGTTGTGTCAGGTGTCGTGGCTTTAATGCTTACGGACGATCCTTCTTTAACACCGGATGAAGTAAAATGTCGGTTAATGGACAGTGCTCATACGGCATTCAATCAAAATGAGCAACGTGCATATAGTGTTTTCCAGCAAGGCGCTGGTATTGTTAATGCGGCTGATGCATTGACTAGCACCGCAACTGGTTGTGCCAATAAAGCATTAGATATTACTCAAGATCTAGCAGGTAGTTCACATTATTATGGTCCAGCAAACATCAATAGTGACGGCAATTTTTATATTGAAGGTCTAGGAGATGAATATGTTTGGGCTTTGGATGAAAGTCAATTAGACGGTGATGCTTTAATATGGAAAATGAACTTTTCTCCAGAAAATGCGCTTTGGCAAAATATAGCTAATACTGATGCCTTGATTTGGAAAATGAGTTTTGAAACAGATGCACTAATATGGAAAATGAGTTTAGGTTCAGATGCCTTGATTTGGAAAATGAGCTTAGCTGAAAATGAAGTTGCTGCTATTGCCATTAACAATTGGGTAGAACAACAATAATAGCGGACAAGTAAAGCCATTGCACAGCGCAGTGGCTTTATAGTAACTTAACGGTACTCAAGATAGTGTCACTCTCCTAAAATATATTAGTAGGCTATAACCCTGATGAAATATTGCTTATTAGTCTGTTTATTGCTCAGCACAACTTTTCCCTCATTAGCAAAAGAAGTCAAATTATTTAAAGATTTTGGTGTTAATAACCCAATGTCTTACCTATTCGTTCGCAGTTTTGCCCAAGATAAACATGATTTCATGTGGTTCGGTACACAAGAAGGTTTGCACCGTTTTGACGGTTATAAATTGCAAAGTTTTCATCATGATGCCGCGCTTGCTGATTCGTTAAGTTCAAACGTAGTTAGCCGCATACTTATTGATAATAATCAGCGGCTTTGGGTTGGAACACGCGGTGGTGGTTTAAATCTTTATCGAGAAACAGAACAGAATTTTTTCCATATAAATACTAAAAGTAAAGCACTAGCACTGACCAATGATACGGTAAATGCTTTAGTGGAAGATAGTACAGGTAAGATTTGGGTAGGCACGGAAAAGGGTCTTAATATTTTGTCATATCATAATGGCAAGTGGCTGATAAAGCATATTTATCAAGAGTTAGGTAATAATAAAAGCTTATCTCATAATACCATTCATAGCATTATTGAAAGTGATCATCAGCAAATATGGGTTGGCACAAATGGTGGTGGAATTTCTGTTTTTGATTTGCAGGGAAACTTTATTAAGACCGTTAAGTACGGTGATAATAATACTAGCCTTTATGCTAATAAGTTTACTAATGCCTTATATCAAGATAAACAAGGCAATCTTTGGATAGGTACGGTTGATAGTGGACTGATTAAATATAATATTAACAGTGGTGACTTTAATCAATACCGTTTTGATGAGTTAGATAATAACTCTATTGCCAGTGATACCATTGAAGCTATTTACCAAGACTCCCAGCAACGCATATGGATTGCCACAGATAAAGGTTTGCTAATATACAACGAACGTGAAGATAACTTTAACCGCTATAACCATTCACCGAATAATCCTTTTAGCTTAAGTAATGATTTCATTCTGACATTTTTTGAAGATAATAATCAGATGATGTGGATTGGTACATTCACAGGGGTAAATCGTTGGGACCCCAAAACAACAACCTTTAGTCAATTTAATAGACAAGCCAATCCTGAGTTAACTAACCATAATATTACCAGTTTTACCGAATCGGTAGATAATAGACTCTTTTTTAGCAGTTATAGTGGTGGTATTTATCAACTATTTCAGCATGATCAATCCATAAGCCGAGTTGATTTTAAGGACTATTTTTCCGAACTCAGGATCATGTCTTTATTTGCCGATAATAATACTCTTTGGGTGGGCACACGCACCATGGGCTTATTTGAAGTTGATTTACTAAGCAAAGAAATAAAAAAATATCAGCATGATGATAGTGACGATGGCTCTATTTCAGCCAACAGCATTACTGATATTGTCAAGGATCATCAAGGTAACATTTGGGTCTCTACTTTTCATCAGGGTATAAACCGACTTGAACAGGACGGAAATTTTAGCCATTTTACCAAGCAAGAAACCAAAAGTGAGCAAGGCCCTAGCAGTAACCATGTATTACAACTCTTAGTTGATCAGCAGGGCGTGTTATGGCTTGCGACTTATGGTGGTGGTTTAAATCGTTTTGATACTCAATCAGAAACATTTGTTCACCTTAGGCATAACGAGCAGGATGCCAGCAGCATTTCAAGTGATGTAGCTTGGGTTATGCTACAAGATAGTGAGCAGAACCTTTGGGTTGGCACACAAGCAGCGGGCTTGAATGTGCTAAGTCATAAAAATATGCAGGCGGGAAACTATGCTTTTACTTATTTGGACAGTAAAGATGGCATGAAAAGCAGAACCGTTTACGGTATTGAGCAGGACTTGTACGGTGATATTTGGTTTAGTTCCAATAAAGGCATTTCACGCTATTCTCTTGCCCAGAAAAAATTTAAACATTTCGATCTTAGCCACGGTCTTATAGACCTTGAATATAACCATGGTGCGGTGTTTAAAAGTATTGATAACCGCTTATATTTTGGAGCCGGCAAAGGCATTACCAGTATTGATCCCGAAGAGGTCAATATTAACAAAGTGGCGCCTAAGGTTCGTTTGACCAATGTTTTAAATCTGAATGAACCCATGGTTTTTGATGTGGCTTTGGCTGATTTAACTCATCTAAGCTTAGATTATAAAGATCAACTGATCTCTTTTGAATATGTTGGTTTAAATTATGCTTCACCAGAGTCAACACGTTATAAATATCGTCTGCTTGGTTTTGACCAAGAATGGATTGATGCAGGTAAGTCCAGAAGAGCAACCTATACTAACTTACCCTCAGGCAGTTATACCTTACAAATAATTGCCGGTAATAGTGACAATTTGTGGAGTGAGCCCGGTTTGTCACTCGATATTACGGTAAAATCTGCGCCTTGGAATACTTGGTGGGCTTATTTACTTTATGTTATCGCGCTGGCTCTCTCACTGTTAATGTATGCGCGTTTTTTAAATAAAAAACTATTAGCAGAACAAAAACTGAAGCAGCAACTGAAGAAGCAGGTACAAGAAAAAACTCAAGAATTTCAGTTGAAAAATGTTGAGCTTGAACAAGCAAACAAGTTACTCGAAAAAGCAGCGATTATTGATAAGTTAACGGGTGTGAAGAGTCGTCGCTACTTAGATATATACATAGAGCAAACGAGCCAGTTAATGAATCAAATTCATAATAACAGCTTGCTTGTGCAACGAAATACACTGCCTAGGCTTTATGTGTTGATGGTGCAAATGAGTCAGTTGGATGATATCAGTAATAGCCAATTAGTTAATCTCGCTGACTTATTATTATACAGTCGCAATAGTGACGATCTTGTTATTCGTTGGTCGGAAGATACCTTTGCTGTTATCGGTTATGAAAAGGACAATAATGCCGGGGAGTTGGCTGCTAGACTGACTAAACGTTTTGCAAAGATATTTGATGCTAAGGTGGCAATGAATACAGCTTATTGTTTCTATCCCTTTAATCGAGATAAACCGTTGGAAGTCTCTTGGGATCAGGTCAGTGTTATGGTCGAATTGGCACTAAAACAAGTGAGTGAAGATGAGAGTATTTCTTGGTTAGGTCTATGTGAAGCTAAGACACAGCCGTTTAGTTATTTACAACTCATTCAAGAAGCGAATCTAACTAGCCTTAAGCAGCATGTTATTGTAAAACAAGGTTAATAAATATACTTTGCAATGTTAGCTCTTTAAATACTTTTGTTGATACTGCTTAGGTGTGCAGTTGAAAGATTCTTTAAAGCAGCGGCCGAAATAAGTCTGTGATGAAAAACCAACGTCTAAGGCGATTAAGCCGATTTTAGCACCATTTTGTAATAATATTTTTGCTTTTTCTAAGCGAAACTCTTTAATGAAATTATTTGGTGTAGTACCAAGCAGTACTTTGATTTTTCGCTGTAATTGTCGTTCGCTCATTGCCATATTACTGGCGAGTTGTTGGATATCTAAATCAGTTGCCAGATACATTTTAGCAATAACCGTTTCTAATTTTTCAATAAATTTGTCATCACTGTTTTGTTCTTTTTGGTCTGAACCGGTTAGTTGCGATGCCTTTTGAACGCTATTTTCTTTACGCTCTTCTTGCTGAAATTCTTTAAACTTGTGCATATAACTCTGTTGCAGCTGTTTTCTATTTTCAATAAGGTTTTCTATACGGATTAATAACTCTTGTTGGTTAAAAGGTTTGCTTAAATACTCATCGGCTTGCAAGTTTAAACCATGTAAGCGGCTTTCTAAGTCAGAGCGAGCGGTTAACAAGATTACTGGAATGTGATCTGTTAGCTCATTGTTTTTTAATTGCTTCAATACTTCAAAGCCATCAATACCTGTTAGCATAATATCGCACACAATTAAATCAGGCAGATACTCCTCTGCTAAGAGTAAGCCTTGCTCACCACTGCTGGCCAATAAACAGTGGTGCTGTTGTTCGACCACTCGCTTAATATGACTTTGCATATCTAAATTATCTTCTATTACCAATACCACATTTTGAATCGTTTGTTTGCTGGAGCTTGGGCCACTTGTTTGTTCTATTAATAACGAAGCAACTTCATCCTCTGACAAGCTTATCGGAAGTTCAATTTCGGTTGATATTGCTTCGGACATAGGGATGGTTAAGGAGAATTTGCTTCCTTGATTATATTCACTGACTAAGTTTATGTGCCAAAGGTGTGCGTTAACCAATTCATTAACTAAAGACAAACCTATGCCAACACCAAAAATAGCATGATTTTTTTCGTCATCGGCACGTTGAAATCGTTCGAATATTTTTACTTGTGAGGCCTGATTAATGCCAATACCAGTATCACTTACTTCCAGTACTATATTGTCCTGCTGCGCGTGAGCTACCACTGAAATATTGCCACCCGCAGGGGTATATTTAATAGCATTGGCTAATAAGTTAAAGATAATTTTTTCAAACGCCTGCGCATCACACTCTAACCATAGATTGTCTGGAATATTGGCGGAAAAAGTTAAATCATTTTGCTGTGCTAACCGTGAAAATGAGTCTATTGGCATTGCCATAAGCATGCTGAGTCGGTAAGTAGATAAAGAAAGTTGTGGGTTGTCGGCAAGACGAGAAAGCTCTAATAACTGTTCAACCATACGAACTAGCCGTAAGCCATTACGTTTAGCCGTGGTTAATTCTTGTTGCTCTTTTTGGCTTTGCGAGTTTGTTAAATAACAATCTAAAATGCCATTAATAATGGTTAAAGGTGTTCTAAATTCATGAGAAATATTAGCAATAAACTTATCCTTTAAATCTAAGGTCTGCTTTTCGGCTAACTTTCTTGCGGTTAAATTAATAAAGGTAATAACAATAAGAGGTTGGTCTTCTCGATCAGCCCACTGTAATTCAGCTTGAACAGGAAATTCAGTATCGTCGGCTCTTCGTGAAGTACATTCAATAGAAATGCCGAGCTCTTTTCGCTGCAATGAATAGACATTGCTTTTAAAGTCGAAGAAATAATGCATTGCATCGTCACTTGAAAATAATATATTAACATTGGCGCCATGTAACTCATGCTCTAGACGTTGAAACATTTGTACTGCAGCTGGATTTGAAGAAAGTATCTCACCGGTAATGCTGACGGTTAAAATAGCATTGCCAGAAGCACGAACAATGGCTTTATCCTCGCTATTCACTATTGAGTTGTGCAGGTGATTATTTTGCTTAAGTAATTGAGCTTGTTGATGCTGCAAAAGTCTCAGCGATTCTTTAACGTTACTTGCTGATTTTCTCTTTGCTTGGCTGATGATAACTAACATAATGAAAGCGATGCAGCTCCATATTGCCATGGTAACAGACTGTAAAAATGGTGAACTAATATAAAATAACTGTTGCTCTAAGCCAATAATGTGTATGGCAATTAATACGGCAGCTAAGCTGAGAATATACAGCTCAGGGTAGCTGCTTTTTTCGCTATTACTATTTGGCAAGGGCTGCTTTGATGAGATATTAGCAGCCAATATTAATGCACAATAAGGCAATAGTTTTATTAACGTTGTTATATAAGTTACGGTGTAAAGAGCAGTGCCACTTAGTAACATGTAGTTATTTATTTTATCCACTAACATTGCGAGTGCGGCTAATGACAGTAGTGCATAACGATAGCACCAAAATTTGTCATGGCAAAAAATGGTGTTTGTGCTGAGTCGCAAGAAAATAAGCGCACAAATAATAATATGGAATAGACTTGAGGGTAATTGTGCTTGCTCGTTATTTGCTGAAAATTCAAAAGGCAATAAAACAAAGTAACTAAAGCAGGTAACGGTGAAAAATATAGCCGGAATTCTGCCGTTGGTGTATTTGTTTAATGGGGTTTCACTAAGCTGAGGGTTTGTTTCAATCGCCAATATAATAAAAAAATAGCTAAATAAAGCAAAAAAGTTTCTTAATAATGGCTCTATTGCAAATTGGCTGTTGGCTATGAGTATTATGGCAAAAAAGGCAACAATAATGGCATAAGCAAAAAACTGCCAAAATAGCTTTAAAGAACGGGACTTTGTTTGCTGATAGCTCTTTATGATAAAAGCGATGCTTATAACCTGTAAAACAACAAAAGCACTTTGAGTTAAAAAGGTTAAAGATAGACTAGATATTTTGGCAAGATAACTATAGGGAAATAGCGCTAACACAGCAGGGAGTAGCAGTAACTTTTTATTATTAATTAACAAGGTGACTTCCAGTATTGAAATATAATTATTATTCGCCAGCTTATTTATTTTCTTAAATATATGTATGACGCTACTTAGTAATATCTCCTTTTACAGATTAGTATACATGAGTTAATGACATCATCACTATTGTCGACATGACTCAGAAACCAGTAATTAGCAATTATGTACATGTAAAAATACAGTTAATGGCCTTTCCATTCTCTATGAGTATTTTAGTGTGCCGCATCGCGAAAATGCTTTGAGGCACACCATTGTCTTTAGTTAAGTAAATCTATGAAGAATGCGTACTGTAATGCTGTTTTATTGATTCGCTTAAAGCGCCCTGATGCACCGCCATGTCCAGACTCCGTATCTGTTTTGAATAACAAAATATTATCATCAGTTTTATAGTCACGTAATTTGGCTACCCACTTCATTGGTTCAAAATATTGTACCTGTGAATCGTGCAATCCAGTGGTGACTAGAATGTTTGGATAGGCTTGTGCACTGACTTGATCATAAGGCGAATATGACAGCATGTAATCGTAATATGCTTTGTCTTTAGGATTGCCCCACTCATCGAATTCATTGGTGGTGAGCGGAATACTCTCATCAAGCATAGTGGTTACTACATCAACAAAGGGTACTGCAGCGGCAACACCATTATACAGCTCTGGTGCCATGTTAATCACTGCGCCAATTAATAAGCCACCAGCACTGCCACCTGCGGCAAAAACATTGCTTTTATCCCCATAGCCTTGGGCAACTAGATCTTTAGTTACATCAATAAAGTCAGTAAAGGTGTTTATTTTGCTTAGTTTTTTCCCATTTTCATACCATGGGCGACCTAACATTTGTGAACCCCGCACATGAGCAACGGCGAAGACAAAGCCTCGGTCAAGCAAACTTAAGCGGCTACTAGAAAAGCTTGGGTCGACAGTATTACCATAGGAGCCATAACCATATTGATAAAGCGGATTGGTACCATCTTTTTTGAACTTGTCTTTTCGGTAAACAAGGCTTACCGGAATTTTATTACCGTCTCTAGCGGTAACAAAAATACGTTCAGAATTATAATTATCACTGTTAAAGTTACCCAATATTTGGGTTTGCTTTAACTTTGTTTTTTCAAAGTTAGTCAGGTTAATATCGTAATCTGTGCCTGGTGTGGTAAAACTGGAATAATAAAGTCGTAAAGCTGGGTTATCTAATTCGTAGTTGCCATAAAGGTGCAGGCTAAAAGCCGTATCATTAAAAAGTAACTCTTGCTCTTTTCCTGTCGATAACTGTTGTACGGTCACACGTGTTAGGCCATTTTCACGTTGCTGATAAACAAGGTGATCATTGAATAATTCAAAGTCATCTAATTTAGCATTATCATTAGCAGCGATTACATCTTGCCAATGCTTTTTATCGCCAAGCTGGCTTTGGTGCACTTTCATTAAACGAAAGTTTGTTGCTTGCCAATTCGTCTTTATATAAAACCAATCAGCTAATTTCGCGATAGTGTATTCAATATCATCCTCTCTAGGAATAAACCTGATAGCTTTCGCTGTAACATCATTGGCATCAATTAGTGAAACACCTTTTCCATCGGTACTTGAATGCCAAATATAGATATTACTGCCATCTTTTTCTTTTGACATAAAGGTATAATAAGTTTTGTCAGCTTCCTCATAAATAAGCTCATCATCGCTTTGTTCTGTACCTAATATATGGCGATAAACTTGATAACCTAATAAGGTTTGTGGATCTTTTTTGATGTAATAAACTGTTTTATTGTCATTGCCCCATTCAATGCTGCCACTGGCACCTGAAAGTATATCGCTTAGCAGTTCACCTGTTTTGATATCTTTAAAACGAATATCATAAATTCGGCGACTAATGGTGTCTTCGCCATAAGCGAGTAGCTTTTCATTAGGACTAACTTTTAAACTACTAACTTGATAATAATCGTGTTGTTTAGCTAACTCGTTTACATCCAATAATACTTGGCTATTACTCCCTTTAAAGTCGTTGGCACGAATGTAAATAGGGTATTCACTATCACCCTGCATTTGATAAGAATAAAAGAAGTTACCTTCTTTAATCGGCACAGAGTTATCATCCTTCTCAATACGGCCTTTAATTTCTTCAAAAAGCTTCGCTTGCAAGTCTGTCGTATGGGCTAATTTAGCTTGGGTATAATCATTTTCTGCTTCAAGGTGAGCTAAAATTTCTGGATCGCTACGGCTATCGTCACGCATCCAGTAATAATTATCTATACGAGTATCTTGATGAATCATCATTTCATAAGGGATTTTTTTGGCGATAGGAGTGCTATTTCTTTCCATATTTTTTATTGTCTCAACGTTTGTACTACAAGCTGTAATTAGTAGCGTTGTAAATAAAGATAAAGCGAGCTTGTTTGTTGATAAAGTCATATAAAGTGATAATTATGTTAATAGAATGTAGATTAATTAAAATAGCAGATTGTTAGTTGAATTCAAGAGGCTTTGCGATATAGTGCCATTTATAGCGGAGATGTAATGGCTAAATTAAAAGATCGCTAATTAATATTAGTCTGAACTTTCACCTAATAGCTAAATCAAGGCAGAATACGATCATGTCACTAGAGAATTTATCAGCACAGCTTACTAACGATAAAAACAGCGACAAGCAGCCCGCGTTGCCTCCAGTCGAGCAGTGGAACCCGCCATATTGCGGCGAAATAGATCTGCAAATTAAAGCCAATGGCGACTGGTATTATGGAGGCACTATATTTAAGCGTTTATCCTTAGTTAAACTATTTGCTTCAGTGCTAATTCGGAAAGTAAGCGAAAGTCGTGATGATTACTTTCTAGTGACGCCAGTGGAAAAAGTAAAAATTAGTGTTGAAGATGCACCGTTTTTATTAACACAGTGGCAGTGGTTAGACGAAGATAAAAGCGTGATGCAGGTAAAAACTAATCTTGGTGATGAGTTTCTTTTAGATAGCGAGCACCCGTTAACTATAAAAGATGACAGCTTGTATGTCACAGTACGTCGCAACCTTGTCGCTAAAGTACATCGTAATGTTTATTATCAATGGGTTGATTTAGCAACAGAAATTAAGACCGAACATGGCACTGAGGTAATCATTAACAGTGCACAATGTCAGTTTAGTTTAGGTTGTTTGTAAGTTCAGCTTTAATGCTACTGTTTAGTTAGCCGCAAACCTTACAGTTTTTCTGCTTTTTCATGTTAAATTGCTGCCACTGGTTTGATAAACCATCAAGTAAATTTAATTGGTTAATTTGCACTTGGTTACCGGTAAGCAATTTAATTGCTTGTAAGCACTGCATACCGGCGATCATCGCCAATACCGGACTTATAATGCCGATTGTTTGACAATTATTGGCTGGTGCTTTTTCTGTTTCAGGAAACAAACAGTGATAACAAGCACTGCTTTTATCTCTTGAGTCAACGGTGAGTTGTTGGCCATCAAAACCAGTCGCCGCACCGACAATCAGTGGTACCTTATAATCAACACAGGCTTGGTTGATTAAATAACGCGTTGCTATGTTGTCTGAACAATCTAGCACCAAATCAACTTGTGGCAAATAATAATCACATAGCTCTTTATCTAACATTTCATCAATTGCTTCAATGTTAGTATCGGGAAACTGCTGCTGTAGTTTTTCGGCAGCAATATCCGCTTTATTAGCACTGATATCACTTTCATTAAAGAGTATTTGTCTAGGTAAATTACTAAGTTCTATGGTGTCACCGTCAGCAATATAAAGTGTACCTATGCCTGAAGCGGCTAGGTAAAGTGCAGCAGGGTTGCCTAAACCACCAACACCTAAAATGAGGACTTTGGCGTTGCGCAAAGCAACTTGGCCTTGTACGCCTATTTTATCTAACATGATTTGGCGAGAATATTTGAGCTGCTCTTGCTTGGTTAACACGACATTCCTATTTTAGTTATTAATGGATAAAGGTGCGTACAGCACTTGCTTTACATTGTAGGTAAACTTGTTGTTTTATTTTCAAGTCGAGTTTTTGCTGTGAGTAAAGACTGATGGTAACAAAAAATGGTTGCTCGCCACAATCTATGGTTAATAGCACTTGATTATGCTGTACTTCAATTCTACTGATTATACCAGTAAAGTGATTAACTATAGAGCTATTGATAGGCTCAGTTAAAGAAATACTTAGATCACTGGCAAGAATAAAGCAGCGCATGGCAGCACTTGCTAAATCTGTACTTTGATTTTCTGGGAGATGTTCTGCAGGCATTAGTAATTCTTGTTCTTTGCCCAGCGCTAATATGGCTAAACCATGACCATTATCATAACTTTTAACCGGCAAGGCTAAACTTGTTTGCTGGTGAATTAATGCATGATTATCACTGTTTAATTGATGTATCACTTGGTGAATATTACCGTATTGCAAGGCTCGCCCTTGTTCAAGTACTAACATTTTATCGCAGACTTGTTGCAATTCATCTAAAGAGTGGCTGACATAAAATATTGGAATGTTTAGCTGTTTCTGTATTGTTAGAATTAGGTTTAACAGTTTACTTTTACTGGCCTTATCTAAGGCACTTAGTGGTTCATCAAGCAATAATAATTTTGGTTCGGCGAGAATTGCTCGTGCTAAAGCAACTCTTTGCTGTTGACCACCAGAAAGCTCAGTTATAAGTTGATTTGCCAATGGCTGTAACTGAGTGAGTTGCAAAATGTCTTTAACGTTTAGCGTATTTTTTTTACAACGCTTAGCGGAAAACTGTAAGTTTTCAAGCACAGTCAAATGAGGAAATAAGCGTGCGTTTTGAAAAACTAAACCAACTTGACGCTTTTCTGCGTTGATAAATTTATTGCTGTTAGTATCGACCAATACCGTATTATTGAAACTGATTTCGCCAGATAGCTGTTTTTCAAGGCCGGCGATTGCCCGTAATAAGGTTGATTTACCAGAGCCCGAATGACCGTAAATACCGATGATTCCTTGCAAGTCGAGATTTTCATTGATGGCAAAGTCAAAGTTAGCATAACTCACTTGAAAGGATAATTTGAGCTTGTCCATCTTAAATTTGACCACGTCGTTGTTTGTTTGCCAGCACTTTATTCTTAGGTAAGTTGAGTAAGTAAATACTGGCTAATAAAATCATTGAAGCAATTAATAAGCTAATGGCAATGATATGAGCACGGGCATAATCAAAGGCCTCTACGTGGTCAAATAAAGCGATAGATAATACGCGTGTTTCTCCGGGGATATTACCACCTATCATCAAAATAATACCAAACTCGCCAACTGTATGAGCAAAGCCAAGGCTTGCTGCCGTAATAAAACTAGCCTTGGTCAACGGCAGAACAATAGAAAAAAATCTATCGAAAGGGCCTGCACCAAGTAGTGCACCTGCTTCTAATAAAGAGTCACCAAGTTGCTCAAATGCCTTTTGCAGAGGCTGTACGACAAAGGGCAATGAATATAAAACTGAACCAATAACAATTGCGGAAAAACTAAAGGCTAGTTGCTGCCCTGTTGTTTGCTGCCAAAGTTGTCCGGGTAAGTTCTCAGGTGAAAAAGCAATGAGTAAATAAAAACCTAATACCGTTGGCGGTAAAACTAAGGGGAGGGCAACGACCGCTTCAATAATAACTTTAAACCGGTTGGTCATTTTTGCTAGAAACCACGCTAGTGGTGTGCCAATGATTAGTAGAATAACTGTAGTTAATGCTGCCATTTCTAAGGTGGTAAATAAGGCTTGTAAATCAGAGTTCATCATATCAATGCTTGTGCTTTGCTGAAGCAATATAACCGTAACTAGCAATGCGCTTCTGTGTGCTCGCTAACTGAAGAAAGTCACTGAGCTGCTTTGCTTGTTTTTGATTTTTACTGCGCTTAAGAATGACTAATTGTTGTTCGATAGATTGATGAAAATCATCAGGAATAACAGCGCCAGATAAATTGTTTAGTACTAATTGGCTATTCGCGACAATGCCCATACTTACCGATTTACTGCGTATTTGGTTGAAAGTTTGGCTAATGTTAATACCCGTAATTAATTTGTCTTGGTAGACTTGCCATAAGCCTAAGTGCTGCAAGGCCTCTTTAGCGGCTTTGCCATAAGGGGCAATATCAGGGTTGGCAATTGCAAATCGTTTGAGGTTACTGTCTAGCTGTTTTAATTCAGCTAAGTTGGCAATTTTTCCGTGAGAAAACAGTGCTAGTTGCCCTAATGCATAAGTCTTGCGGCTATTGGGGGAAATTAAACCGTCACGCTCAAGTTGCTCGGGTCTTCGGCTATCAGCACTGAGGAAAAGATCAAAAGGCGCGCCGTGTTTTATTTGCAGAAACATGGCACCACTAGCGCCACTAATTAACTGTGTTTTGATACCTGTTTGTTGATAAAAGCTGGGTAACAATTCCTTTAACACGGGGGTGAAGTTAGCTGCAACGGCAATGCGTAATTGCTTTTGCTCAGTTGCTAGGCTAGCACTGCTTAGTGCAGATAATAGTACGAGTAGACAAGCATGTCTTAGCATACACAGCACTGTGTTAGCCCCACTTGTTGGCTTTATTATTATCACTGTCTTTAGCATCTATCCATTGTTCACTGCTAGCATTGTTCTCCGTTATTTTTTCCTTTTTCCAAAATGGCGCTTTCACTTTTAAGTAATCCATAATGAATTCATTGGCAGCAAAAGCGTCATGTCTGTGTTTACTGGTGACACCGACAAAAACAATTTGATCGCCAACATGCAGTTCGCCAATACGGTGAATGACTTTAACTCGACCAATATTCCAACGTTCTCTAGCCTCGATGATAATTTTAGCCAATGCCTTTTCTGTCATGCCCGGATAATGTTCAAGGGTTAAGCTGCTGACAAAATTTCCATTGTTGTTATCACGAACACGACCAGTAAAGGTAACCACAGCCCCATCAGTGGCATTTTCATGCTCAAGTAAAGCAACTTCATCTCCAAGATTAAAGTCTGCGCTTTGGATAGATATTTCTACTGTAGCATCCGTATTATTAGCATTGCTGGTTTTAGTGCCCATATTTAACCACCAGTTACCGGAGGAAAGAATGCGACTTCATCACCTGACTTTACTGGGTGAGTACTATCAACCATATCGTGGTTAACCGCAGATAATAGTGAACCATTGTTCAATGTTTGCTGCCAATGATCACTTCTATTGCTCAATAACTGCTTCACGTCAGCAACAGTGCTGATGCTATCATCATCTAATGTTAATTCACTGCAATCTAATTGCTCACGCAATTTAGCAAAAAATACCACCTTAATCATAATTAACTCTCTTATCTTCTTGATAGCTATAGCACGAATAGTATATGGCTACGAAGCTTGCCATTGTCCTGACTTACCGCCTTCTTTCGTTAACACTTTAATGCCATGAATTTCCATAGCAGGGTCAGCTGCTTTGCACATATCAAACAGAGTTAAGCAAGCAACAGAAACTGCTGTCAATGCTTCCATTTCAACCCCTGTTTGTCCTGTTAGTCGGCATAAGCTCGTGACTTGTACGCAACAATTGGCTTCATCAAGGGTAAAATCAACCTGTACTTTAGATAACATTAACGGGTGACACAAAGGGATTAAATCACTGCATTTTTTAGCGGCTTGAATGCCGGCAATACGTGCCACTGCGAACACATCGCCTTTTTTGTGCTTACCTGTAGTGATCAGCTCAAAGGTGGCAGCATTCATTTTTATGTAACCTTCGGCGGTCGCAGTTCGGGAAGTCATCGCCTTTTCGGTAACGTCAACCATATTGGCTTCGCCATGCTGGTTTAAGTGGCTAAGTTCAACTTGGTCGGTATCTTCTGTTGAGTTAGTCATTAGTTACGCGTCTCACATTGCTCGGCCGTAATATTTAAATGTGGTACAAAATTGCAAGGTCTATGGCTGGCGTCAAGTTGCTCTTTAATTACTTTGTCCCAAGCGGTCTTGCAAGCATTGGTTGAACCTGGCACACAAAGCACTACCGTTTTATTAGCAATACCACCAAATGCACGAGACTGTATGGTTGAGGTACCTATTTCATGTAATGACACATGACGAAATACCTCACCGAAACCTTCAACTGCTTTATCAAACAGTGGCGTTAATGCTTCAGGGGTATTATCACGGGTAGTAAAACCTGTGCCGCCAGTTGAAATAACGGCGTGGATAGTGTCATCTGCAATCCATTTGGAAACTTGCGCGCGTAATTGATAAACATCATCAATCACTATAGCTTTGTCGGCTAGGTTATGACCTGCAGCCGTTAATCGCTCAACTAAGGCTTGACCGGAAGTATCATTGCTTTCATTTCGGGTATCTGAAACGGTTAATACTGCTATGTTAAGAGGGATAAAAGTTGTGCCGCCGTGTGCTGACATAAGTTGTTCCTTTACATTGAAAATTGTTGTTGAGCATGTTGCCATTCTGCAGGGGTATTGCTGTTAAACAATATATTCCCTTTAGCAATAATGCTTTGATGAGGTACTTGCTTTAATAGGGCGCGAATCGAAGGGCCACTTTTGTCTCCAGCTTGTGCTGAATAGTCCTTAAACGACTTTGCCAAGAATAGCTCTAAATAGGCATTATTTGGCAAGTACAACGGAATATTATGTGTTTTTCCTGACGCCTCTTTAAAAAAAGTGGCTTTTTGACTGAGCTCACCTTTAAGGAGTAATTCGTTAACTGCAGACACTGTCATTAAAGGTAAGTCGACGGGCAAAATTAATAGTGCCTTTGCCGGTATATTTTTCTTTAAGCAATGTTGTAATACTGAGTGTATGCCGCCGACGGGACCCGCTGACTTTACGCAGTCTGGTACTTGCTGTTTATCACCACTAATCACGACATTATTAATGCCTGAGTCAATGAGCAGCTGTTTGGTAAAATCGGTCATAGAGATATTACTATGACCATTATTACGCTGTAATAACGCTTTGTCTTGTCCCATGCGTGAAGATAAACCGCCGGCGAGCACCACACCTAATATTTGGTCAGTTGAAATAGAATGACGCATTTTATTAACCACCTAACATGGCTAAATGTTTAGTGGCGCCAGTCAGTTTTTCATGAAGAAAGTGCGTCGCTTTTTTATCACCTAATAATGAAACAACTTTTGCTTGTAACGGCGTAAGATCATCGCTTTGCAATTGCTCGCGCAGTGACAAACCTTCTTCACCAAATAGGCATAAGTGCAATTTACCGCTTGAGCTAACACGTAAACGGTTGCAGCTATCACAAAAATCTTTTGAGTAAGGCATGATAAGGCCAATACGGCCTTGATAATCTGGGTGATAAAACTCTTGTGCAGGGCCTGCTGATTTATCCTGAATAACGGGTAACCAACCATCAAGAATTAAGTTTTGCTTAATTCGAGAACCTTGAACATGTTGTGCATTAAAAAACTCTTGGTTATCGCCCGTTTGCATAAGTTCAATAAAGCGTAATGTTACTGGGGTATCTTTAAGCCAATCAAGGTAACTTTGAATGCTCTTACCACTATATTCACGCATTAAAACCGTATTGATTTTTATCTGCGGCCGGCCATCGGCTAAGGCCATATCAATACCCTTTAAAATAGTATCAAGCTTGTCATGGCCAGTAATGGCATGAAACTGTCTAGGGTCTAGGCTATCTATGCTGATATTAATGGCATCAATGCCAGCATCTAACCAACTTGGTAAGTGATCGGGTAATTTAAAACCATTGCTAGTTATAGCAACTTTTTTAATACCAGAGGTTTGCTTAGCGATATTAATGATGTCAGGTAAGTCTTTACGCAATGCTGGCTCACCACCAGTAATACGAATCTTCTCAGTGCCTAATTGAGCAAAAGCAGCCGTTAGGCGTTTTATTTCTGCTAATGACATAAAGTCACGCGGTTGATCACATTGATAACCGTCAGGTAGGCAGTAGTTACAACTAAAGTTGCAAACGTCAGTAATCGAGAGGCGCAGGTAATAAAACCTGCGGCCAAAGTTGTCTGTTAACATATCACCTTTCCAAATGTCGGGAGGCTAACGTGTTTCCTTGTTAACCCTGGCAAACTAACTTTTGTTATATACAAGAGGTATGGCACAAAAGTAATTTACGGCATAAAACAGCATAAGAGTCATTTGACTAAAGTAGCTGTAGAAGCTCGGCGTTTTAATTTAATCTTTAGTATATACCTAAATAACCTCGCAATGCGAGCTTAAAGAGATCGGTTATTCTGTAACCACTCAGTAATTTGGTTATTATCGAATATTCATTTAAGTAGACCATAATAATGACTTTAGTTATTAAGCTTGTTGATCATCATCAACAAATTAGTCTTTAAAACACTATTATTATTGTGGCTATTTAAGCGATACTAAGACTATTGAATATTTGTCATTTTTTATTAAGCACTAAGCGAGTTTTGTATGTCTGATTGTTGTTCTGCTCCCGGATTATTACCTTTTGAACAAGCATTAACTAATATGCTCGAGCAAATTAACCCTGTTACTGAAACAGTTGTTTTGCCAATAAGTAAGGCGTTAAATTATGTATTGGCACAAGATATTGCTAGTCCATTAAATGTACCGCCCCATGATAACTCCGCTATGGATGGTTACGCATTTTCTCTTGAAAGCTTGAAAGCCAATAAAAGATTAACCTTAGTCGGACGATCAATGGCAGGGGCACCCTTTCTTGGGGAATGTAAAATCGGTCAATGTATTCGCATTATGACTGGCGCAAAAATGCCAGATTGCTGTGATAGTGTTGAAATGCAGGAAAATGTCTCTGTTGATAACGAGAATATCACTTTTTTGCAGGAAAAGAGTTTGGGCTCGCATGTTCGAAGCGCCGGAGAAGATATTCAACAAGGGCAGCAAGTCTTGAGTCGAGGCCATAAATTAACACCTGTTGATATTGGTGTATTAGCCTCTTTAGGGGTTGCAACTGTTGAAGTTTATCGAAGACTAAAAGTGGCCTTAATAGCGACGGGAGATGAATTAAAGTCACCCGGGCAAAGTTTATTATCGGGTGATATTTATGAAAGTAATAGTTTCGTGTTATCAGCAATGTTAGATAAGTTGCATGTTGAAGTGCTTGATTTTGGTATTATTGAAGATGATTTTTCAGCAATTAAATCCGCATTTGTTGATGCCGATAAACAGGCCGATGCAGTAATTTCCTCTGGTGGGGTTTCTGTTGGGGATGCGGATTATACTAAAGACGTCTTGGATGAATTAGGTGAAATTGGCTTTTGGAAAATAGCAATGAAACCGGGTAAACCTTTTGCCTTTGGTAAACTGCCTAACAGTGTGTTTTTTGGTTTACCGGGTAACCCTGTTTCAGCACTCGTTACCTTTCATCAATTAGCAATAGTCGCATTGACAAAAATGCAAAATGCTCAGGCATTGAAACGCACTACATTGCAAGTACGGTGTGTTGGTGGCTTAAGAAAGTCGCCAGGGCGTATGGATTTTCAACGTGGCATACTTTCGGTTAATGAAGTGGGTGAAACTGTAGTGAGTTCTACGGGTTCACAAGGTTCGGGCATTCTTTCCAGTTTAGCCCAAGCCAATTGTTTCATTGTTCTGCCTAGTGAACAAGGCAGAGTGCAAGCTGGCGAGGTTGTTACTGTACAACTATTTGATCAATATCTATAAAATAATAGAAACATTAATGAAAATCAAACGCATGTTTGTTTTGTTGATAAGATAGGCGTACAATTATTGTTCAAAAGTACAAAATAAACAATAAATAGGATGCCTTATGAAACACCAACTCAGTTTTGCGAAAATTAATGTTTTAACTGATAGTGTAGCTGAAGTTATTGTTGATCAGGGAATTGAAATATCGTTGGAAATGTCTGAAGAGTACGATAATTTTTTAAGCCAACAATTCTCTAATAACTTTGCCCTTTTGGTGAACAAAATCAATCAGTATGATTTTTCCTTTGAGGCAAAATTGAGCATGGCTTCACATGAGAACCTAGCAGCAATTGCAGTGGTTACTTATGAGAATGACGGCAAAAAATCAGTAGAAGACCTTGCGGCCATGCGTAAGCTTGATGGCTGGAATTTAAAAGTTTTTGATGGTTTAAATCTAGGCTGGCAAGATGGTTATGATTGGTTACAAAGTCAATTAAATGAAATTGAGCAAGTAGGCTAATAACCAAATTAAGCTATATAAACAAAACGCTGTTAGCAATAAACTAACAGCGTTTTTTATTTGTTCTTCAACGCAAGGTTAATGAGTACCGTTAAAGTTGAGCAAAACACTTATCAGCAGCAACCAAGGTTTTTTCAATAATTTCATTACTGTGAGCCGTTGATAAGAAGCCCGTCTCAAAGGCCGATGGCGCTAAATATACACCTTCATCAAGCATTAAGTGGAAGAAGCGTTTGAATAGCTCACCATCACAAGCCGTAGCCTGCTCATAACTGGTGATTGCTTGCTTGTCTTCGGTGAAGAAGAAACCAAACATAGCACCAACATAGTTAATGCTTAAACTAATACCGTTGCGCTCTGCTGCTGCTTTTAAGCCCATGGCTAGTTTCTCAGTAGCAGTGCTTAAATCTTTATGCTTATCACCTTGAGATAACTCATTTAATGACGCTAAACCTGCTGCCATAGCAATAGGGTTTCCTGAAAGCGTACCTGCTTGGTAGACAGGACCGACAGGAGCGATATAATCCATAATCTCTTGCTTACCACCAAAGGCGCCAACTGGCATGCCGCCACCAATAACTTTACCCAAAGTGGTTAAGTCAGGCTTAATGTTGTAATGAGCTTGCGCACCACCTAAAGCAACACGGAAACCTGTCATGACTTCATCGAAGATTAGTACACTAGAGTATTGATCACACACTTCACGTAAACCTTCAAGGAACCCTTTAACGGGTGGAATACAGTTCATGTTACCGGCTACTGGCTCAACGATAATACACGCAATTTCATCTGCATACTTAGCAAAAATTTCTTTTACTTGCTCAATATTGTTATAACTTACGGTAAGGGTATGTTTAGCAAAATCTTCAGGAATACCAGGTGAATTTGGTACGCCCATAGTTAAAGCACCAGAGCCTGCCTTGACTAATAAAGAGTCAGCATGGCCGTGATAACAACCTTCAAATTTTAAAATTTTGTCACGACCAGTATAACCACGTGCTAAGCGGATCGCACTCATGGTTGCTTCTGTACCCGAGCTAACCATGCGTAATGAAGCCATTGATGGTACTAATTCTCGCACCTTTTTTGCCATGGTTATTTCAAGTTCAGTTGGCGCACCAAAACTTAGGCCATTTTTAGCAGTATTAATTACGGCGTCAAGTATAGCTGGGTGATTATGACCTAAGATCATTGGTCCCCATGAACCAACATAATCAATATAAGCATTGTCATCAGCATCATATATGTAAGCGCCTTCGGCACGTTTAATAAAATATGGGCTGCCGCCAACACCGTTGAAAGCACGAACGGGTGAATTTACCCCACCAGGGATAATTGTTTTTGCTTGTTCGAATAATTGTTGTGAAATAGTCATAATTGGCTGCTTAAATTTCCTAAAGGTTCTTGTTTGTAAACCAGTTTACTGGTTTTTCATGAGCGGTTAGTTGATCTTCAACACCTAAAGTTAAGGCAAATAGTGCCATGCGTACTAAAACGCCGTTTTGTGCTTGTCTGAAAATCGCTAAGTTATCTAAATCATTGAGATCAGTGTCTAGTTCATTAGCTTCAGGGCGAGAGTCTCGCGGTAATGGATGCATGATTACCGTATTTTCTTGGCAATATTTTTGGTAAACACTTTTATTTAAACTGAAATGGCCACGATATAAGTCGGCTTCACCTTTACTGGCAAAGCGCTCTTGCTGAATACGCGTTTGGTAAATTACATCACAAGATAAATTACCAGCCATTTTATCGGTAACAATTACTTCATGACCCGCATTGGTCAGTGTTGAAATAACACTGTCAGGCATTTGCAAGGCTTTAGGCGCAACCATAGTGATTTTTATATTGTTATATAAACTTAATAGTTTAGATAAAGAGTGTACGGTACGACCATGCTTTAAATCACCCATTAAAACAATGTTAAGGTTATCAAGGCCTTTATTAAAGTGCATCATTTCAGATTGAATGGTGAATAAATCTAACAAAGCTTGTGTTGGATGTTCGTTAGCACCATCACCACCATTAATCACGGGTACAGTGCTGCCTTTAGCAAACTTCTCTACCGAGTGCATTTGTGGGTGGCGCATTGCAATAACATCAGAATAACCACTTATCACTTGGGCAGTATCAAATAAAGATTCCCCTTTACTTAATGATGAGTTCTCTTGACCTACGGTTTCTCGCACAAAGCCGCCAAGTAAATTAAAGGCGGTACCAAAACTAACACGGGTACGCGTGCTAGGTTCAAAAAACAAATTACTTAGAATAGCTCCGTCAAGTACATGGCAGCGCTTTTTTCTTGAGGCGTAAGGCGCCATTTGCGCAGAAATTTGTAGAATTTTTGCGATAGCATCGCGATCGAATTGTGATACCGACAGAATATGACTGCCTTGAAATTTCATCATCTTGGCTAATGGTACTTAAGGAGAAAAATTTGCCAAGAATATAGCATAAATCGTGAATTTTGCGAATGGCTATTTGTTGTCAATGTTCTAGCTTTTACTAATGTGAGCGCTTTTATTTAAGGGGAAATACGCCAAAATAAAAAATATGCTGAAAACAAGTGCTGTTGCATAAAAATCCTCTCCTTTGACAAACCAATCAAAATAAAACCAGCTATTTTCAAAGAGTGCGACACTGATACCTAAAATAACTAATAAAGGTTTACTCGTAATACCCTTAGCGCCAAGTGACTTTGCTAATAGATAACCTAGTAATGGAATAAATGACCAAATAATAAAGACAATAATGGAAAAAAAGGCAGCACTGGGGGCAATGGTATTTTTCAAAAAAACATCAATAATGCCGTAAGTTTGTACGACGAGATAGCCGAAATAGAGTGCTAACATAACCAGATTTACCTATAAAAATTAAAAGGGTTTCACGTAAGCTAAAATAATTACAATAAATAAAATAATGACGGGGATTTCATTAAAGACCCGATAAAACTTACCGGAGCGAGTGTTTTTATCTTGTTGAAATACTTTAACTAATCTAAAGCAATACCCGTGGTAAGCAAAAAGTACCATGACTAAAGCAAGTTTGGCATGCAACCAATGCGCTGCGGCAAACCAGTCACTGCCATAAGCATAAATAATGGCTAAGCCCAATATAAGGGTAAAGAAAGCAAAAGGAGTAACAAAGTAAAGTAAACGTCGCTCCATCCCTTTAAGTTGTTCGGCTATTTCTTTGGATTGAGTTTCAGCATGATTGACAAATAAACGAGGTAAATAAAAAATGCCAGCAAACCAAGCCACCATAAAGATAACGTGAAAGGCCTTTAACCATAAAACGTTATTTAGTAAAAACACACTCATTCGCTTAACTTTCCTTCTACTAGGTAAACTCTTAATTGTTCAAAAGTAACAATGCCAATAATGTTTTCTTCTACATGGCGATAAATATATACACCACCACAACGCTGATCTACTAGCGCTAAATAAGCTTCAGCTAAGGTAGCTTGTTGTGATAAAGGCATGAGCTTATGTTGGACTATTTTTTCACTGATTAATTCTTTTTCTATTTCTTCAGTGTTACTTACCTCAGTAGCCGTGTGTTGTTTATCATACTCATTTAAAAGAGAAGCACTATGCGCTAGGTCAATGTTCGTTTCTGTTGGTACTGAACTGCTTTCTAACGGGGGCATAACTATCGATTTACCCGCTGAATCTTGTGTAAACTGTGCCCAGTAATAGCTTGTTTTCTGACTCTCTTTATCTATAGTTTGGTTGATCACTACCTGTTGCTCAGGTGAACGGATGAGCTGTCCGGCTAAAGAACGGTCACTGGCCTGCGGTAAGAGTATGAAGTTGTCCTTCATTATCGCTAATACGCCTATTTTTTCTAAGGCGGCTTCTATAGGGGGTTTACGATAAATTAGGTTTTGCACTTCAAGTTGCATGGTAAAAACAGAACCATTATTAAATACTTGTCTGGAAACAATACTGGCGATAGTAATAACCATCATAGCGGGTACAACTAACTCAAGCTGGCTTGATAATTCTACTACTGCAAGTAATGCGGCTAGAGGTGCATTCAAACTTGCCGCCATAAAGCCTGCCATGCCCATTAAAACAAAATCACCTCCTAAGTTTTCACCGGGGATAATTAACATTGAAATTGCGCCTGCACAAGCGCCTGCAATAGCTCCAATTCCTATAACAGGCCCTATAATTCCACCGGGAATCCCCAAACCCAAGGCCGAAATCGTCATTAAAAACTTAGCTAATAATAAACTTAGCAATAAACCTATTTGCCAATGGTTCGATAAAGAAATATCTATCGCACTAGTACCTGTACCCATAGCGCCAGGTACTAAATAACCTAAGCTTCCTGTGATAAAAGCCGCCATCATTAACCTTGGAATGATATGCATGTCTTTACTGTGCTTGATAATTAATACTAAATATTTATTGAAAGCTGCTGCTAACATGCCAAGAAATATACCGAGTAAGGTCAAAGAAAAGTAATGTCCTTGGCCTAATGAGATGGTATTAAAATAATCAAAACTATGGCTGGAACCTAGTAAGTTTTGGGTAATGATGGAGCCAACTAATGAAGCGAGCATGACAGGAATAAAAATGTGTATTTTATATTCTCGTAAAATCACTTCCATGACAAAAATCACTGCAGCAATTGGGGTATTAAACGTAGCCGAAATACCGGCAGCAATGCCACAAGCGCAAAGTGTGCGAATACTATTATAGGGTAACTTTAATACATGCCCGATGTAACTGCTGCAGGCAGCGCCTAAGTGTACGGCGGGGCCTTCGCGGCCGACAGAAAATCCTGAGGCTAGGGCAATGGCACTACCCCAAAATTGATTTAATGTATTCTTAAAGGGAATGACACCATGAGCAACTTTTAAGCGATGTAATACAAAAGGAATACCGGTACGTAAATATTTATAACCCGTAAGCCAAGCGATAAATAAAATAAGCAAGGAACCAATAATAGGTAAATCAAAACGACTTACCGAGTCTAAGCTGTTATAGTTGTCGCGCTTTATTAAGTACAGTTGCTGAATTTCTTCGATAGTTAAAGTGAACAGTACTACTAGTAATGCAGAAGCGCAGCCGCCAATAATTGCTAGTAAGCATATTTGCCATGATGTTTTAGGCAAGGCTAAATGTTTTTGTATGGCTGCAATTGAAATCATTACGTTGCACGTTTTTTAAATATTTTATTAAGGTTATTGTACGTCACAAATGAATTGGTTAGCAAAAATAAATCTACGTATTGTTGTACAAAGATTGGGCGCTTTTAAATCTGCATTATTTTTATTGATACTGATAAGTCTTTGTTTATTCACTGGCTATCGCCTAGGTAATTATTACCATCATTTTCAAACAACAAATCTTGAACAGCAGCAAGACAGGCTTGAGCAACTATATCAACAGCAAGAGTATTATGTTGAGCGAGTGCATTCCTTAGAAGTAGAACTGGCCGTAGAGCAGTTGGCGAATCAGCAAGCGCAAACTATGCTGAAAAAAGAAGCTGAGCAGTATGTAGAAATAAAAAAGCAACTCGCTTTTTATGAAAAAATAATGGCACCTGAAAAACAGGCAGGCAGTATCGCTGTTGATGAAGTGAATATTGTCGCGACTAATACGCCTAACCTTTATCGTTTTCAGGTGACATTAGTACAACAAAGGTTAAAGCGGCGTTACACCAAGGGTTATATTAATTTAAGCTTTGTGGGTAGTTTGGATAAAAAACCGAAACGAATCCAATTAAAAGAAGCATCTACTTTGGTTAAAAAAGATTTGTCTTTTAGTTTTCAGTACTTTCAAATTATTAGTGGCGAATTTACCTTGCCAGAAGGGTTTGAAGCTGACGAACTAGCGTTGACTGTGTATATTTCTCAATCTCGAAGTCAGAAAAAAATGCAATTTGAACAGCTTCTACCTTGGCGAGTTAATTAATGGTTTCACTTATTGTGATTGTAAGTCATGCTTTTTTATTATTTACATAATACTTGATTAAATTACTCAGGTTTAAGATAATTAGTATTAGCGTAAATTGTCCCATATTAGTCGATTAATATTCTTTGTTAATTTCCTGAGTAAAAGTTAAGTAGAGCACCATGTCAAATCCAGAATCAAATGTAGAGCTAAGCCCTGAGTCAACACCAGAGTTACCCATTAAATTTACTGATGGGGCAGCAAAAAAAGTATTATCTTTGATCACTGAAGAAGAAAATCCTGAACTTAAATTACGTGTTTATGTTACCGGTGGTGGTTGCTCAGGTTTTCAGTATGGTTTTACTTTTGATGAAAAAGTGAATGAAGGTGATATGACCATTGAAAAGCAAGGCGTGGTAATGGTTGTTGACCCTATGAGTTTACAATACCTTGTCGATGGCGAAGTTGATTATCTAGAAAGCTTAGAAGGCAGCCGTTTTGTCGTAAACAATCCAAATGCGAGTACAACTTGTGGTTGTGGCTCATCTTTCTCAATTTAATTACTCACTATTTCCTAGTAAACGTATATCACAATGAGTGTGCTGAAACACTCATTGTTAGCCATTAACTCCGTATTATCCTTTACTCACTGCCCGTCAACAGAACGTTGATGGTTGGCTGAGTGCGTTACTCCCCTACTATCTAATCTCGCTGTTTATTCCTTGTGCTATAGTTAATTTTACCTCAAGAATACTAATAACTCATGGAGAATGCATGGTTGATGAGAACCAGTCTTCCACCATCGCTTTTATGCGGGAAATTTTTGCTTATCTTGGCACCAGCAAAAGCACTTATAATTTAATAAGTTCGATACATGAAAGTTTGCAAACCGTATTGTATGCTGAAAATTTCTTTGTGGTCTTGGTGAGCAGTTCAGAACGTTATGTCACTTTTCCTTATTACCAAGATGTTATTGATGATATTTCCCTAGATGATTTGAACCTAGTACCATTAAAAAAACTATTTAAAACCCTAACACTCTATGCCATCAAAAAGAAAAAAGTTGTTTGCCTTAATCGTAGTCAAATAGAAGCACTTGAGCTTAAAGGTGAGGTAGAAGTATTAGGAACCATGCCCGAGCAATGGTTATGTTTCCCCTTAATTCATCAAAAAATATTTTTAGGGGATTTTGTTGTTCAGTCATACCGTAGCAATGACGAATATAGCCAGCACGACATAGATGTTCTTACATTGATTAGTAATGTTATTGCAGCGGCACTTTTTTTATTTCGACAAAATGCGCAACTAACAGAGACACTCGACGAATTACAAAAACATAAAGATCAATTAGAAATTAAAGTGCATGAGCGGACACATGAATTAGAAATGACCTTAATTAACTTGCAAACTGAAATAGAGAAAAGTAAAGAGTTAGAACAGCAGCTGACCTTTTTAGCATTTCATGACAACTTAACTCAGCTTTATAATCGCAAATACTTCATCGATCAAATGGAGCTTGTTGCCTCTAAAAGTAATCGGGAGCAAGTGGAGGTGATTGTCGCTTTCCTTGATCTCGATGGTTTTAAAACAATCAATGATAATCACGGCCATGCTTGTGGTGATCATGTCTTAAAAATTACATCACAACGTTTGCAAGATTGCTTTCGGCGGCACGATATTGTTGCCCGATATGGTGGCGATGAATTTGTCGTGTTAATTAACAATGTTATTTCTGGTGATGACTTAACCTTGATGCTGAACCGTATCATTAATCTGCTTAGCAGTGAGATTGTCTATCAGCACGATAATACTTCAGTCAATGTTAACGTTGGTGTCAGCATAGGCATTACTCAATGTAAGCAGAAAAACATTAACGCTAGTGAATTGTTAGAACAGGCAGACACCGCGCTTTATCAGGCAAAATCAAAGGGAAAAGGCTGTTTTGTTTTTTATCAATAAAGCAAAAAACACCGAAAGAATATAAGTTCAATCTACACTATAGTTTCTTACAGTTTTTATACAATTTGTTGCAAGTTAGTTTTTCGCTATGCAATAAAAAACGTTATGATAGCCGCCATAAATATCTAAATTTACGGTCAATGCTTGTGCATTAACTTGCAGAAGTAACAATGGAGCTATTATGACTAAGTCCTCTTTCAATTTATCTTGGCTAACGCAGCGCCCTTATATTATTGCCATGATTATTTCTCTGGTACTAGTGTTATGGATGGCTTCAGGGCCAAGTGCCGCAGAACAAAAAGCGGCAATACAAGCTGAGAAAACTCCGCAAAGCTCAACAAATGCCAAAGTAAAGGCTCAGGTGAAAGTGGAAACCCGTTATGGCAGTAATGTTCATAAAACCATTGAACTTTATGGTCGGACAGAGCCAGATCGTATTGCCACATTAAAAGCAGAAGTACGTGGAAAAATTATCAAAGTTTTGGCTAAACGAGGCGCTAAAGTTAAAAAAGGTCAAGCCATCGCTCAAATTGCATTAAATGATTTGCCTGCTCAATTAACACGCAGTCAGGCGTTATTAACGCAAAGAGAAGTTGAATATCAAGGTGCATTAAAGCTAAGCAAAAAAGGTTATCAAGGTAAAGTGCAACTTGCGCAGGCATTTGCTGCTTTAGAATCAGTAAAATCAGATATCCAAGGCTTAGAGTTAGATATTGCTAATACTTTAATTAAAGCACCTTTTGATGGCATATTAAATACCCGTTATGTTGAGGTAGGGGACTATGTTGCGTCAGGTGATGATATTGCTATGGTTGCGGACTTAGACCCGTTAATTATTCGTGCTCATGTAACTGAACAACAAATAGCTAAGCTATCGGTTGGCCAAGCTGCACAAGTAACTTTGCTTAAAGGTCAAACCCGACAAGGTAAGGTACGTTATATTGCTAGTGTCGGTGATGATGCTACCAACACCTTCAAAATTGAAGTGACAATTCCTAATGACTCTATGGATAATAAAGCACAACTGCTTGCTGGCTTGAGTAGTGAATTAAGCATTGCTTTAGAAGAAGTCTCAGCGATTAAAATATCACCGGCATTACTTGCTTTAGACGAGCAAGGTAATATTGGTGTCAAATCTGTTCAAAACGCTATTGTGCAGTTTACCCCGATTAATATTATTAAGAGTGAGAGTGATGGTATCTGGCTTACCGGCCTTGGAGACAAGGCTGAAATTATTACTTTAGGGCAAGGTTTTGTTCGAGCTGGAGATCGTGTTGAAGCTATCTATTCAGACAATAAACTTAGTGACAACATTGGCAATGAAGCTGATGCAAGCAATACTGCGACAGACGAATAGGGACTATTATGCTTACTCTTATTGAAGCGGCGTTAAAGCGTACTCGTTCGGTATTAATGCTATTTGTGTTATTGCTAATTTCTGGTGCAGTAACTTATGCCAATATCGCCAAAGAATCTAATCCTGATATTACTATTCCGATTATCTATGTCTCAATGATTCATGATGGTATTTCACCTGAAGATGCTGAGCGTATGTTAGTTAGGCCAATGGAAAATGAATTAAAATCCATCGCTGGCATAAAAGAAATGAAGTCAAATGCTGGTGAAGGCCATGCGTCAGTCACTTTAGAGTTTATTGCTGGTCTTGATCCTAAGGAAGCCCTTGCGGATGTTCGTGACAAAGTTACTTTAGCTAAAGCTAAGTTGCCTAATGACACTGAAGAGCCAGAAGTGCACGAAGTTACTATGGCTAATCAAGAAGCAGCTCTAACCGTCATTTTATCTGGGGCGGTCAGTGAACGAGGTTTAATTACGATAGCGCGTACCGTGAAAGATAAAATTGAAGGTATGCAAGAAGTGTTGGAAGTTGATATCGGTGGCGATCGCGAAGACATGGTGGAAATCCTAGTAGATCCATTATTAATGGAAAGCTATGGTTTAGATCAAGCTGATATTTATAACCTTGTTGAGCGTAATAACCGATTAGTACCTGCAGGTACCATGGATACAGGTAAAGGTCGCTTTGCTATAAAAGTGCCCTCGGTATTTGAAAATATACAAGATTTATTAGAGCTACCCATCAAAGTTGAAGGTGATCGCGTTATTACTTTCCAAGATGTCTCGACAGTACGCCGAGCCTACAAAGATCCTACCAGTTTTGCACGTTTAAATGGTCATCGTTCAGTTTCTCTTGAAGTTAAAAAACGCTCGGGCGAAAACCTTATTGATACCGTTAATCAAGTGAAAGCTATAGTTGAGCAAAGTCGCCTAAGATGGCCGAGTCAAGTTCAGGTTGACTATGTTGGTGATAAATCAATTGAAATTAAAAATACCTTAACAGACTTACAGAATAATGTTTTCTCAGCGGTATTATTAGTGGTTATTGTGATCATTGCAGCCTTAGGAACACGTACGGCCTTATTAGTTGGTCTAGCAATTCCCGGTGCGTTTTTAACCGGGATTTTAGTTATTGCTTTAGCAGGTATGACGGTAAACATTGTTGTGTTATTTGGTCTGATTATGGCGGTAGGCATGTTAGTTGATGGCGCTATTGTCGTTACTGAGTTTGCCGACAGAGAAATGAATGAAGGTAAAACTAAACAAGTTGCTTACGCACATGCTGCAAGGCGTATGGCTTGGCCTATTATTGCTTCAACAGCAACTACATTAGCAGCCTTTGCTCCACTGATGTTTTGGCCAGGTATTATGGGTGAGTTTATGAAATACCTACCTTTTACCTTAATCGCGGTATTAACAGCATCCTTGGCGATGGCACTTATTTTTGTACCTACGTTAGGCACAGTTATGGGTAAAGCGCGGCTTATTGGTAAAAAAGAAAAGCAGCAAATAGAACAAGCGGAAGCGGGGGATTTAACTAAACTCACTGGCTTTACTGGGGGTTATATCCGTGTATTAACTGCTGCTATCAAGCATCCGTGGAAAATTGTACTCGCGACTATTTCTACTTCGGTTTTGGTCATGTGGCTTTATGGTGCATCAGGCCTTGGCGTTAGTTTTTTCCCTGAAGTTGAACCATCAAGCGCCACCATGGTAGTACGTTCTCACGGTGATTTATCGGTCAAAGAAAAAGATGAAATTATGCATACTATTGAGACACGTATCCTACCATTGACCGAAATTGAAACATTGTATACTCGTACAGGTGGCAATGATCAAATCGGTACCTTTCAGCTTAATTTTGTCGACTGGCAAATAAGACGTAGTGCTGATGAAATTGTTAATGAAATTCATCAAGTAACAGCAGATCTTGCAGGCATTGAAATTGAAGTTAGAAAAAATGAAAATGGTCCACAAAATGGTAAAGATTTAAAGTTAGAGCTTAGTTCTCGTTTTCCTGAGCAGCTTAATAACTCGGTAGACATTATTCGTGCAGCGATAAAAGGAACGGGAAAATTCACTGATATTGAAGATACGGGTGCAAAGCCCGGTATTGAATGGCAGTTAATTATTGATCGAAATTTAGCAGCTACTTACGGCGCCGATGCCGCGCTAGTGGGCTCAAGTGTGCAAATGGTGACTAATGGCTTAAAACTAGGAGAATATCGCCCTGATGACGTTGATGATGAGTTGGATATTCGTGTGCGCTTTCCTGAAGAGAAACGTAATCTAGGTCGTTTAGATACTCTGCGCTTAAAAACGTCATCGGGTTTAGTTCCTGTTGGCAGCTTTGTTGAACGTAAAGCTGCGCCGAAGGTAGATACTATACGCCGTGTAGATGCAAAACGTGTTGTTACTATTCAAGCGAACTTAATTGCAGGTGCTCAGCTCATGACTGAATTACCTAAGTTACAGGCATTATTACCGTCTTTAGACTTACACCCAAGTGTAGATATCGAAGTCAAAGGCCAGAATGAAGATCAGCAAGAATCTGAGGCCTTTTTGGTTAATGCATTCGCGATAGCGCTTTTTGTGATGGCAATGATTTTAGTGACGCAATTTAATAGCTTTTATCAAGCATTATTGATTTTAAGTGCGGTTATTTTTTCTACTGTTGGTGTGTTTCTAGCTTTATTACTTGTGCAGAAGCCATTTGGTATTGTTATGGGGGGCATTGGTGTTATTTCTCTAGCCGGTATTGTTGTTAACAATAACATTGTCTTGATTGATACCTACAATGTGCTGCGTAAAGATGGTTATGGTGTTATTGATGCAATTTTACGCACTGGCGCGCAGCGTTTACGCCCTGTTATGTTAACCACTATCACTACCATATTGGGTCTATTGCCTATGGTTTTACAAGTTAACTTAGACTTTTTCGAACGTACTATTGTCTTTGGTGCGCCTTCAACACAGTGGTGGACACAGCTCGCAACAGCGGTTGCTGGCGGCCTTGCTTTTGCTACCGTATTAACTTTAGTGCTTACTCCTTGTTTATTAGTCTTAAGAGATAAACGTAAGGAAGACAAACAAGCGACATTAAACTTTAATAGCAAAGCTGTAGCAGGTAAAATTAATAAGGTAAGTGAAGTAAGCAGTGTTGCTTAGCTGCCTTATTTTTCAATAAAGTGATTATAAAAATAAAATAGAGAGAAAGATGTTTAATAGATTTTTAAAAACAGTGGTAACAACAAGCATGATGTTCACAGCGCTGTTAGCAATGAATACCAGTGCTGCAACTTTATCTAATGCTGAACAAGCGGATATGAAAGCATTAAAACAAACAGCACTCAACTCTGATTTATCGTATGAGTTAGTTGAATCATTAACGACTGAAGTTGGACCAAGAATGATGGGCACACCAGGTGATGCTAAAGCTATCACTTGGGCTGTTGCTAAAATGAAAACATTAGGTTTTGATAAAGTCTGGACAGAAGAAATCAGTAATACTCAGTGGTTACGTGGTGAAGTTAGTGCCGAAATTACAGCACCTTATCCACAAAAAGTTGTAGCAATTGCCTTAGGTGGCAGCATTGGTACTGGCGAACAGGGTATTACAGCACCTGTTGTTCATTTTAATACCTTAGATGAGTTAAAAGCAGCAAAAGTGGGTAGCCTTGATGGTAAAATCGCTTTTGTTTCTTACAAAATGGAGCGTCATATTGCTGGTAAAGGTTATGGCCCTGCTGTTGGGACGAGAGTTCGTGGAGCTGTTATTGCTGCAGAAAAGGGAGCGTTGGCATTGATCATGCGCTCAGTGGGTACTGATAATAACCGTATCGCTCATACAGGTATTATGCGTTACAAGGAAGGGGTGAAAAAAATCCCTGCAGCGGCGCTGTCAAATCCTGATGCTGACATGTTAGTCAATCAGTTAAAGCGGGGCAAAGAAGTAAGCTTTTATTTAAAACTTACCGCAAGTATCCAAGATAAACAAATTGTTAAATCAGCCAATGTTATTGGTGAAATTACCGGTTCAGAATCTCCAGAACAAATTGTAGCTATCGGCGCACATCTTGATAGTTGGGATGTAGGCACAGGTGCATTAGATGATGGCATTGGTGTTGCTATGGTGATGGCTGCTGCACATCATATCAGTAAGTTGGAAAATCGCCCTAAACGTACTATTCGTGTGATTTTATTTGCAGCTGAAGAAATTGGTCTGCTAGGCGCGAAAAAGTATATGCAGTTACATAAAAATGATATGGATAATCATGTACTGGGAGCCGAGTGGGACTTTGGTGTTGGCAAAATATACGAAATGACTCCGCGAGTTGGTGATAATAGTTTAACGGCAGTACGTGATTTGGCGAAATATTTAGCACCTTTAGGTGTTGCTTTATCGCCAAAAAATAATGCACGCGCTTCATCAGATATGGGGTTATTAACCGATGCAGGCATGCCTAGTATGAGGCTTTCTCCTGATGGTAACCATTATTTTGATTATCATCACACTGAAAATGATACTTTGGATAAGGTAATACCTGAAGATTTACAGCAAAACACTGCAGTTTATACTTTATTTGCTTATTTTTCCGCGCAATCGGGCGTTGACTTTAGAAAATAGAACAAAAGCTACAGGCTGCTATTATTGCTGCCTGTAGCGATATTTTTTTATTTTAAGAACTAACCTTCCGTTAATAACATTTCAACAATTTGATTCATATCTAAATCAAATTCTTCTGCCCTGACACCTTTGACAATAAAATCGTCACAAGCTGACAAATCTATGTCTTGTTTATTAAGAAAATGATGGAGTTTAACACTATAAAAAGAATGTACGTTAGGGTTGGTAGGATCGTTTTCGTTACGCTCTTTGACTAAAGCCAGTTTTTTGGATTCTAATTGTACTAATGAACCTACGGGAAATACCCCAACACATTTAATGAAGTGATCGACTAAACCTGAATCTAAGTGCTCTTGTTGTGCTAATTCACGCAAGATGGCGAAAGCTTTACCATGGGCAAAACCTTTTTTATAAACACGGGTGGCGGTCAATGCATCGAAAATATCACAAATGGCGATCATGCGACCATATTTATGAATTTTATCTGCCTTCACCTGAAAAGGATAACCTTGACCATTAAGTTTCTCATGGTGCAGCGCAGCAACGTCCAAACTGAGCTTGCTGATACCAGGAGTTTTCTTAATAATATCAATAGAGTGGTTGGCGTGAGTTTTCATTATAGTAAACTCATCATCGGTTAATTTACCGGGTTTGTTCAGTATCTCATCAGGTATCATGATTTTACCAACATCATGCAAGAAGGCACCGATAGAAAGTTGCTCTATTATTTTTCTGTCTATTTTTAAATAACGGGCAAACAAGGTGATATAAATAGAGACAGATACCGAATGCTCTAATAAGTATTCGTCTTTATGGCGAATATTCAGCATGCAAGCAAGTGAGTCAGGGCAATTAAAAATAGCATCAATTGATTTATTGGTAATATCAACAACGGGAGAGAGATCAAGTGTTGAGCCACTAAGTGCGGCATTGAAAAGCTCTTTTTGTATTGATTTAGATTGCTCAAAAATTTCTTTGGCGTGTGTTATTTCTTCACGGCTAATGCGAGTATTTATTTTAGGAGAAGCGGGGCTTTGCTTAAGAGTTTTACTTTCATCTATAAACACCGAGTGGACTTCTTTACTCTTTAAGTGACTGATGACGGCGTTACTTTTGATATGACCCGGAGCCGATAAAGAGAAGCTTCCTTGCTGTTTTGCTATTTTCACCACATAGTGGCCAACAGTTAATTCGTTTAATTGTTTTTCTATCAGCATGCATTTACGCCATTAATTTAAGTTTTAGAAGAGCTGTTTTTTGAGTAGATATTTTTATATTCTTCGCTTAAAACATAATTATTTGTTGATTAGTGCTAAAA
>Ga0114909_1000352_pt1 | contig 34606 bp, 33 predicted proteins | sample MalvireepMed_906_FD_87290 | JGI IMG/M metagenome (GOLD analysis project Ga0114909, IMG submission 87290) | Marine viral communities from the Global Malaspina Expedition - Malaspina viral metaG DeepMed_906 | ecosystem: Environmental > Aquatic > Marine > Oceanic | place: Mediterranean Sea...
AAGTAAGGTAGATTTGCCACAACCTGAAGGCCCCATTATGGCAACAAACTCTCCTCGGGCGATTTCAATATTTACATTGTTCAGGGCTGATGTTTCTACGTCTTCAGTTTGATAAACGCGGGTTAAATTATCTAGTTTTAGCATGGTGAATTCCTTTACTCAAAATGAGTCTTTAATGTTCTGTTAATGATTAATATTTTTTGTTCTTTGCTCTTCGCTCTATGTATAAGGCTGTCAATCGGTCTTAGTTAAAGCTGAGTCGTTGCATATCTTGGTAGCTACTATAAGGGCTAGTGACAACTTGCTCGCCTATTTCAAGTCCTTCAATAACTTCAATAAATTGGTTATTACGTCGACCTAAGCGAACATTACGCTTAATCGCCTGACTACCGTCAGCACTAACGACAAACATCCATTTACCGCCTGTGTCTTGAAAAAATGCGCCATTGGGGATCAGCATAGCTTTGCTTGCATCACCTAAAGTCAGCTTTATTTGTATGGTTTGTCCGCGGCGGATACCTTGCGGTTGCTCAGCGATAAACTTGAAATCTACTTCAAATTGACCGTTTTGTACGTGTGGGTATACTTTGGCAATAACTAAAGAATAATTTTTATAGGTCGCTGTTTGACCAATATCAATGCGGCCTAGGTAAAACTCATCTATAAAAGCCGTTAATTTATAGTCATTTGGTGTATCGATTTGTCCAAGGCGTTCGCCACGCGCAATGCTTTGGCCAACTTCAACATTAAAACCAGATAAAGTACCCGCAACAGGCGCTTTAACATTCATGTTGCTTAAGTTTTGGCGAGAAATAGCTAAATTGCTTTCCAAACGAGTGCTGGTATCTTTTAAGAACGCCAGTTGCTCTCCTTGCATACGAGCATCAGATTGTTGACTTTCAATGGTTAGCGCCAAACGATCTTGATACCAAGCTAAGGTATCTTCACTGTCTTCGACTTGTGTTTTGGTAATAGCGCCACTCGCAATAAGTGATTGTGCGCGGTCAACTTGACGAGTCAATAACTTAATCTGGTGTTTGATGTCAACGATGTTTCTTTTATGCTGCAAGCGATTTTGCTCTAAACTTAACTCAATAGAGCGCATATTATTTAGCTGTTCTGCGACGCGTGTCTCATTGCCTAAAACACTTAATTGTAATGAAGCATTTGACAGCTCTACAATGAGGTTACCTGCAGTTAGACTGGCGCCATCCTCAACTAAAATTTTCTCTACACGTCCACCTTCAATGGCATCTAAATAAACTGTTTTTGCGGGTGTAACACGACCTCTAATAGGAATAAAATCTTCAAAAATGCCTGACGTTACTTTCGAAACCACTATACGACTGTTATCAACAGATAAAACTTTACCTGTGCTTTTGTTCAAGATCAGATAACCCGCAATAACTATGGCCAAGGTTATCAATGTAATAGTCAGCCATTTTTTCAAAGGGTTTACATTCGCTTTAACTTTACGATCCATACCTGATCCAGAAACAGCATTTGATACAGAGGTAAGTGGCGCAGTATTTTTTGTCATGTTAGCTTTTGTCATAATAACTTCTGTTGTAATAAGTTCTAGGTTGAGAAATTGCCTGAAGCCAAGAGTAAACTTAACTTCACCTTGGCGTTAATAATCCAATAATCATTCCAACTTTTAACACTATGTTTTTACTTGTGTTTTTATAAACTCATTGAAATTATTGATAATAAGACTGTACGTTTATGAACAGTAGGTGTACGTTATTGAACACTTTGTGTATTAACGAAAGATAAAGTAGTGCCTATTACCTGACCTAGACACTGCCAATACACCTACCCAGATAAAAAGGTTACTTAGCGTGAAAAAAGAAGGCAAAATTCTTATTGTTGATGACGATGAGGATATTCTAACCGCGGGAAAACTACTGCTTAAACGTCACTTTTCTCAAGTTAGTACCTGTAATGTACCAGAGCACATTCCCCGTTTTATCAACGATCAGCATTTTGACGCTATTATTTTAGACATGAACTTTGGCCCCGGTGAAAGCTCTGGTGCTCAGGGATTCTATTGGCTACAGAAAATATTAGAAATAAAGCCACAGAGCGTTATTATCATGATTACCGCTCACGGTGGAGTCAATGTCGCCGTTGAAGCGATGAAATTAGGTGCCACTGACTATATAGCTAAACCGTGGCAAAACGAAAAAGTAATAGCAACAGTATCAACCGCGGTTTTATTAGGCAGAAGCCGCAGTGAAGCGCAAACCTTGCGTGAAACAAATAAGGTACTGGTCCAAGCAAGTAACCCAGCAAGTCAGCAAAGCATGCTTGGTCAATCTCAAGCCATGCTGCATATTCAATCCTTAATCGCTCGTTGTGCGCCAACTGAAGCTAATGTGATGATTTTAGGCGAGAATGGTACAGGTAAAGAGCTTGTTGCTCGAGAAATTCATCAGCAGAGTTCACGTGCTCAGCAAGTCTTTATGTCTGTTGATTTAGGTGCTGTGAGTGAAAGCTTATTTGAAAGTGAACTTTTTGGTCATAAGAAAGGTGCCTTTACTGGTGCCCAGCACGACAGAGTGGGCCGTTTACAAGCAGCTGATGGTGGGACATTATTTTTAGACGAGGTAGGTAATTTACCTCTGCATTTACAAGCCAAGTTGCTTACTGTGCTAGAGCAGCGAAAAGTAACCCCACTTGGTGAAAATAAGGCGATAGCGTTTAATGTCAGGGTCGTTTCTGCCACTAACCTGAACAAAAATAACCTGCAAGATGAGCAATACTTCCGACAAGATTTATTATTTAGACTAAATACTGTTGAGATTAAGTTACCGCCTTTACGCGAACGAGCCGAAGACATAACGCTACTAGCCCGTCATTATGTTGATTTTTATTCGAAAAAGTATCAACAACAAGGTCAGGAAATTAAGCAGTTAAGTAACGAAGCATTATCAGCAATATCATCCTATGCATGGCCTGGTAATATTAGGGAGCTGCGTCACGCCATTGAACGTGCGATGATATTAAGCCAATCTGAAATACTGCAAGCCAGTGATTTTCAACTTGATATCGCTAACCATAGCCAGCAGCAAGATTCTTCGATTAATCCAGCAGCGACAGTCGATTCAACAGCCGTTAGCGGCAAAAGTCTGTCGATGCCAGAAGACCTTAACCTCGAACAAATTGAGAGAAATGCGATTGCTTTAGCGTTAAAAAAACATAGATTCAATATTAGTCATACAGCTAAAGAGCTTGGCTTAACACGTGCTGCCCTTTACCGACGGATGGAAAAACATGGACTTTAAAAGATTTTCACTCTTAATAGTCACTCGAACTATCTTGGCTATGCTAACACTGGTTCTTCTTACACAAGCGATAATGTATGAAGGTTATCACGCAACAGTATTGCTATTATCGATAGCACTTAGCTTACAGTTCTTTGAAATAGTACGTTTCATTTCAAAGACTAATGCCGAGCTAGTGCGTTTTTTTGATGCGGTACGTCATGCTGACTTTTCACAGCGCTTTGAGCTAAAAGAGCTTGGCAGTGGTTTTGATGAATTGGCTGCAACATTTTCAGATATTTTAAAACGCATTCAAACTGTACGCTCAAACCAAGAAGCCGAGTTAAGGCATGTTAAAGCGATTATTGAGCATGTGCCGGTCCCAATATTAAGTATTGATAATAATGGCAAGCTGACTCTGTGGAACAACAGTGTAAGACGCTTATTTGGTACTAATACTGTTAACCATATAGATGATATGGCGAAGTTTAATCAGGATTTTCCAAAAAAATTGCAAGGCATACTTGCTGGAGAGCGTACCTTAGTTAACATCACTATTGATGACATGGAGCATAAACTCATTGTCTCAGCCACAGAGATTATCACCGCTACGAATAAAGAAACCTTGCTTAGCATGCAAGATATTGAAAGCGAACTTGCGCTTGCTCAATTGCAGGCATGGCAAGACTTGGTTAGCGTATTAACACACGAAATTATGAACAGTATTACTCCTGTAGCATCGCTGGCTAAAACCTCAGTCGATTTAGTTGAGGACGTGCAAGGCAAGGTGCAGGATTTGCCAGAGATTAATAACGGAGCAAGAGAGGAATTAGCTGAAGAATTAACTGATCTTTTGGGAGCGGTAAAGACAGTCGCAAGACGCAGTGATGGTTTAATGCAGTTTGTCACGAGTTATCGCCGCTTAACACGCCTGCCTTCCCCTAATAAACAAGTTGTTTCGGTATCAAACTTGTTTGACCACGTTACCACATTAGCGAAGCATAATTTGCACAGTAAGATTAAATTAACTTACAGCATTACCCCAAAATCATTAGATATCACCGTCGATAGCGACATGATAGAACAAATATTACTGAACTTACTATTAAACGCCGAGCACGCTTTAAGTCAATTACCAAAGCAAAACACAACGGCTCAAATTACCTTGCATGCATTTATGAATGTTCGTGGTCATGTTGTCATTGATATTGCAGATAATGGTAATGGCATTGACGAGCAATACATGGCACAAATTTTCGTTCCTTTTTATACCACGAAAAAAGACGGCTCAGGGGTCGGCTTAGCGCTGACACGCCAAGTGATGCTTGCGCATAATGGCAAAGTTAGCGTTCGCAACAATAGCCAAGGAGGCGCAACGTTCAGTTTAACTTTTTAGCTGTATGTAAAATTTATTTAGAGTAAAAAGTAACACAGAATTAAATAGTTACCCTTGATTAATTTATTAAATAGTTAACAATAGTTTATACCTCATTTATTAAGGAATGATTATGACAGCATCGTTTAAGAGTTTAATAACTGCTCTATGTATAGCAATCACCAGTAATGCAATGGCAGGCTAAAACAGAAAAAACATTTTATAGTTACACCGATTTTACTCATTTCCATCCTCCTTTTACTGTACATGATGATTTTAAAAATGCGTCTAAAGCAGGCATTTATGCGGATACGCAGATGGAAGTCGATCACAATATTGGCTTGGTTTTAAAAGCAATTAAAGAAGCTGGCATCAGTGACAATACTTTAGTTATTTTAACTGGTGATAATGGTGCTGGTAATTTCCCTCAGAGGGGGCTAGCTTCAGGTGAAGATGGTGGCGGCGGTTCAAACGGCCCTTGGCGCGGTGGTCTAAGTACGGCATACGAAGGGGGTTTACGAACGCCTGCAATGATCCGCTACCCGAATAAAATAACAGCGGGTCGAGTATCAGATGAAATAGTCGGGGATATAGATATGTATTCAACTATTGCTAGTTTTGCTGGCGCTGATAAATTGATACCGACCGATCGTCCAATCGACGGTGTTAACCAAAAAGACTTCATTTTAGGTAAACAACAAAAATCAAACCGCGATCACTTCATTGTATTTGTTGGTGATGACTTATTTGCCATTAAATGGCGAAATATGAAAATGCATTTTATGGCCACAGAGTCGACCCACTCTACCGCCATCACTAAGTTTACCTTTCCACAATTATTTGATATTAAGAACGATCCCAAAGAGGCATACGAACTATGGGGTAACCAAGGTTATGTTCATGGTTGGGTAATGGAGCCGATCATGAAGGAAATCGTTAAATTAAAGAAAAGCATGATGTTATATCGAAATATTAAACCGGCTGAAGAGTTTCAAGGGTACAAATAACTACACTTCAATTTAAGATAAGATGCGCTGCTTGTAACTAACCTAGCAACTCATCTTATCTTAGTTCTTCTTTACATGATCCACTGCTGAGACTTAATTTCAGTAAACCAAGTCATGCTGAAAATTCTTTGCAAATAAAAAGAACCTCATCACTGCTTAACGTCTCTTTTGTTAAACCACACAAAATGCCACCACTGGTTTTTTGATTAAACTTACAATGCTGACAAACGCCAAAAGCAGTACGCCCTGTCGACTGTTGATAATTAGTTAACACGTTTTGCAGTAATGCTTTTGTCTCAGTTTGTTGCTCAGCAGATAAACCGTTTATTGCATCAGTAAATTTGCGTGGTGGGCAAGTTTTCGCTAGAAATTCACTGCCCGCTTTCGTCACTTTCAAGTGGGTTATGCGTTTATCTTTTTCGTCTTTCACTTTAACAATTAAGTTTTTACTTTCAAGGATCTTTAAAGACTGCGATACAGTGCCTTTAGTTAACCCTAAAAACTCAGTTACCGCCAAGGTTGTATCTGAATATCTATTACAAGTTGACAGATAATACAAAGCCTCCTGCTGAATAGGTTGTAAGCCTAACACCTGCCCTTCTAGACGTGTTTCTTGGCGTAATAAATTAGCTAAACGCTCGATTAAATTAAATAGATCATCTTTCATAAGACAATAGTATCGAGTCAAAACATGTTTGACAAGCAGAGTTTATTAATGTTTAAATAAATATAGTTTCGAATCGACACTATATTTATTTAAACATTACACCATTAAGAAGGATTAATCATGAATTTTTCACCATTACTTATCGCAACCACCTTAACTGCTGCCTTGCTAACCACAAATAGCTATGCGGATAATAAACACCACGGTCACATCAAATCAGCAACTTCCACTGCTATTGCCAGTGAGTTTGACATTGTCCATGCCAAAGTAATCACCCAAGGGAGTCATTTGATATTCCAACAAGCGGTAACAGGCAAGGTTGGCGACAAACAACCGCAAGCAAAAGGTCAGTTGGCTGGTGCAGAAGTATATAGCTATGTGTGGCCAACCTCACTTAATAGCTCTGCTGTCGGTTTTGAAGCAGACCAAGGTATTTTGTCGTTAGCATTAACCGTGCACCCCGACTTTGACGATACGCCGCTCTATGACGAGGATGGTGATGGTAACAAAAGCAATGATGGTGACAGATGGCATAGCCACTGGGTTGTACTGGTACCGGATGATGCTTGTGGTAAAGGTGCACTAAAAGTTAAAGACATTGCCCAAGGTAGTTCACCAAAATTACCGATAACTTGGCCAAAACTACCTATTTTCATAGACAGTCCAGGTTTTGATTTTACTTTAGCGAAATCTGAGGTTTTAGTTAAGGTACCACTATCTTCGTTAGGTTTTCCTGACTCATTTTCCTTTGATGGCGTTACGGCGGGTTTAAAAATAAACCAGCAAGTACACGCTCCGTTATTATGCGTATCCAACGTATTCGATATTGCCTCCGGTGATTTAACTTTACCCGGCAAAAGTCAATAAACAATCTTTTTAGGAGAAGATAATGAAAATTCACGTATACGATACCCATGTTTACACCACATCAGGACAATATATTCATTTTGATGTTTTAGTTAGTGATGACAGTGTTAAGCACGTAGATAAATATGCAAAGCAATACCTCGCTAGTTTAGGTGTGCAAATAGATAATATTAAACAAAGTCGCTGTAATTTTTGCCACAGTGAAGTTGCCAACCCAGAGGTGCAAGAAAATATCGCCAATCTAGGCCATAGTATTCTTCGCTTATAACTTAGCTAATATCACCGAGCTCTCAGTGACAATAAACATATGCTGTAGAGCTCATAATAATTATGCAACGATATAATGAGCCGCAACTCATTAATGGGAGTCACTCGCTTGCTCTACCATTTGCTGCATTAAACTATAAGAAAGCTGACTATATGGCGGCACAAATAAATCAGCACTAAAAAGGTTGGGATAATGATCTAATAAACCTCTACTTTCTAAGTCAATCGAGGCAGGTAACATAGAAAGTTCGTTCACTATTCTCTGTTGAACTTGTCTGTTAATAAAATAGTTTGCCACCACCTCAGCAGCTGCAAGTTTTTCACCTTTAAGATCGCGAACAAAATTAATAGTATCAAGCCAAGCCAAATGACCTTCTTTAAAATCGATTAATTGCCATTTGCCTCCTTTATCATTTTGCACTTTTATTTCCGGCCCCCAGCTAGAGACAATATCAAGGTGTTCGGTAAACTTTGTTGAGCTTTGCCAGAAACCACCGGTATTATTATAGAGTTGCTTAAACTTATTTAGCACTGCTCCTTGTTTTGCAAGTAGCTCTTTTAATGCCTTACGGTCATTTTTTAAGGCTAATTGCTCTAAATAAAAGGGGTGAAAGTCTAAAGCTTGCAGAGTTAAGCCTACGTTATACCAGAACTGGCCTTGGTTTAAGGAGAACTTATTTCGCCACTTGTCAGCCCATAAATCCTTAACAGAAGTAGGTATATCCTGTTTTTCAACCTTATGAGTATTAATAAAAAAACCATAAATACCTCCCCCCCAGGGAATATACAACGGCTTATCTTGTTGCATTCCCATCGCTATATGTGTCAATTTTGGATCTAAATTTTTGTAATTAGTTAACCTAGGAGAGTTAATGTTTATCGGCTGTAGTAACTTTGAAATTTGCTCGCCATGCATTTTAATAAAGAAAAGTGTTAAGAAGGTAATATCACACTGTTTTTTCCGAATCACAGAAAACATTTGGTCTGCATCTTCAGCTTTGGTTGCTATCACCTCCACTTGATAGTTATAACCTTTATTGACTAAGATCTTGTTTACTTGGGTAATATTTTCGGGCGTTACATAACCTGTCCATGTGAAAATCCTAAGCTTTTCCATTGCGCATGACTGAAAAGACAAAAGTATGAAAATACTAAATGATATGAGCTTTCTCACAACAGATGGGTTCCTTAATAAACTATTCTTCATTCAGTATAGAATGCTCTCTAATTAACGTTGAGATATTTTGTAGTTACGCATATTTCCAAATAAGTGATGGCACGATAAACTAACCGTCGACGTGGTATGAATTTAAGCACCACCAAAAAGCGGTATCTCATAGGTTTTGCTTATGGTGAGCCCGACCACAAGCGGTGATTTTTATTGTTAAATAGCTAATTAAAGGCACTTTATGTTATCTGAGCACTATCAACTTTTCGCTGAACAAGTTTCAGGGTTTCTTCCTGAAACACGTATTATTAGCGATTATACTCGGCGTTTGGCTTATGGTGTTGATGCAAGCTTTTACCGTTTAATTCCGCAGCTAGTGCTAATTTTAGATAATGAAACTGAAGTTGTTAGAGTGATCAAAGCCGCGGCACGTGCCAAGTTGCCTGTAACCTTTAGAGCGGCAGGCACTAGTCTTTCAGGCCAAGCACAGTCTGACTCAATATTAATTATGCTCACCAACAATTGGCGTGATCATCAAATATTCGATTTAGGACTAAAAATTAAATTAGGACCTGCCGTGATTGGTGCAGATGCTAATAAATATTTACTACCTTACGGACGAAAGATAGGCCCAGATCCCGCTTCAATCAATACCTGTAAAATCGCCGGCATTGCTGCTAATAACGCTAGCGGTATGTGCTGTGGTGTCGCGAAAAATAGCTACCATACTCTCGACAATATACGACTTGTTTTACATGACGGTAGCATTTTAGATACTGCAGACGAGTCTAGTGTTGCCGCATTTCGTAAAGATCACCTACAGCTTTTAGAGCAGCTAAAAACACTTGCTGATAATACTCGTAGCGATGAAAAATTAAGTGAGTTGATCAAACACAAATATCGATTAAAAAATACCACGGGTTATGCCATTAACTCTTTAATAGATTTTGAAGATCCTATCGATATCCTTGCACACTTAATGATTGGCTCTGAAGGCTCTTTAGGGTTTATTTCATCCATTACTTACAACACAGTTGTTGAACATAAATATCGTGCTTCCTCGATAGTATTTTTCCCGGATATGCAAACAACCTGTTGTGCGGTAAGTGCCTTAGCTGAAGCCAACGTATCTGCCGTAGAGTTGATGGACAGGCGAGCTTTAGCCTCAGTAAGTGATATGCAAGGTTTGCCTGAATTTATTAAAACGTTAAATGAGGAAGTTGGCGCGTTACTCATTGAAACCTGCGCAGCCAATCAAGACTTATTATCAAAGCAAATTGTAGAATTAAAAGCACTATTAGCTGGTTTTAAACAAACTAACGTTATCGAGTTTACTGATGTAGCCAGTGAATATTCCCAACTTTGGGCGATACGTAAAGGTACTTTCCCTGCCGTAGGCGCAGTACGTGAAACGGGTACTACCGTTATCATCGAAGATGTTGCTTTTCCTGTTGAGCAGCTTGCTGACGCAGTGGCTAAATTACAAGCTCTGTTTGTAAAATATCATTATGATGAAGCCATTATTTTTGGCCACGCACTTGATGGAAATTTACATTTTGTTTTTACTCAAAACTTTTCAACTGACAAAGAAATAACTCGCTATCAGAACTTTATGGATGATGTTTGTCAGCTAGTTGCCGTTGATTACCAAGGTTCACTGAAAGCAGAACATGGCACAGGTCGAAATATGGCGCCATTTATTGAGTTAGAGTGGGGTAAACAGGGTTATGCGTTAATGCAGCAAATAAAAGCATTATTTGACCCAAGTAACTTGCTTAACCCCGGTGTCATTATTAATGACAACCCTTTGGCGCATATTACTCATTTAAAAAATTTACCTGCGGCAGATACCCTAGTCGATAAGTGTATTGAATGTGGCTTCTGTGAACCCGTTTGTCCGTCAAAAGGTTTAAGCCTAACACCAAGGCAACGTATTAGTACTTACCGTGAAATTCGACGCTTAACCAATACAGCTGAAAACCCTAACTTGCTGAGTAAGCTTGAAAAAGACTTCAATTATTTAGGTATAGATACTTGTGCAGCAACAGGGTTATGCGCTGAACGCTGCCCCGTTGGTATTAATACAGGTGATCTGGTTCGAGAGCTGCGTCACCGCAACAATGTTAAATACCAGAGTTTAGCGAACAAACTAGCAAAGAATTTTGCTAGCATTGAAAAAATGACACGAGCTTCCTTAACCATTGCAGGTTTTAGTCAACGTCTAATCGGTGATAAAGCGATGGGTGGATTAACGAGTGTTATTCGCAAACTATCAAGTAATAAAATTCCTATGTGGAGTAAGTACCTGCCAAATAAGGCTCATTATCGTGCAAAGCTAACAACAAGTAATGATAAGACTAAGAAAAAAGTAGTTTATATCGCCAGCTGCGCCAGTCGAAATATGGGACAAGCTGTAGATGCAGCAGAGCAGCGCTCGCTAACTGAGGTGACTTATGCTGTTTTAGAAAAAGCAGGCTTTGACATCATCAGTCCTGACTTTACCGGTGAGTGTTGTGGCATGCCATTTAATAGTAAAGGCATGTTTGAACAAGCTGAGCAAAAACGTTCTTCACTGCTATTAAAACTGACAGAGCTCAGTGAAAATGGCCAGTACCCGATTCTTATTGATACCAGCCCCTGTAAAGCTATGTTGCTTGAAAATAACGACGCTACCAAGGATTTATCAATTTATGAAGCTGTAGGTTTTGTTACTGATGTCTTGGCTGAATATTTAAACTTTACCCAGTTAAGTGACACCGTCATGTTGCACATTACCTGCAGTAGTCGACGCATGAACTTAGCAGATAAAATGCAACAACTTGCTCAGTTGTGCAGTGATAATGTTGTAATTCCAGAGCATATTCAGTGCTGTGGTTTTGCCGGTGATAAAGGTTTTACCGTGCCTGAGCTTAATGAAAATGCCTTGGCATCATTAAAATCGCAAGTACCCAAAGGTTGCACTACTGGTTATAGTAATAGTAGAACCTGCGAAATTGGTTTATCTCATCATGCCGGCATAGATTACCAATCAATTCTCTACTTGGTTGATAAAGCCACTACCGCAAAAAATACTGTGAGTGTTCAGCCTTAGTGTTTAGCTTTAAGGCTTTACCTTAAAGTCAGGAAGTTGCCATTGCTCCAACAAACCATCACTATTACTGGTGGCAACTTTATCATTTCCGATATAAGCAACACTCAGTACGGAAGCGCGACCTAGTGTCACTGCTGACTGCCACTCAGCGAGTAAAGCGCCATCAGATACCCGCCAAAGTTTAATAACCTGTTTAGGGGAAGCCGTTAATAAAACGTTATTGTCGGCAGAAAAAAGCGAATCGTTAAATTCAAAAAAGCGCAAATGCGTATCTAGCTCAGCGATGGCTTCTCCCGTTGAAAGATCCCAGAAGGTACGGTCTTTTATTGCATCTAAGGTAAAGCCAATTTTTCCATCATGACTGATGCTGACATGGTTAACTCTTGAACCGTGAGAAAATTCGTGAATATTCACGCCATTTTTTGTTTGCCATACCGCTGCTTTTTTGTCGCTAGAACCAGTAAAAGCGATTTTACCGTCATTCGATAAACTGACTGAATTAATATCTAAACGATGCTTAGCAAAAGTTGAGACCTTATTGTTACGCACATCAATAATACTGGCTTTACCACTTCTAAAGCCTAATAATATTTTGCTACCGTTAGCCGATATATCAATATCATTGATGATATTATCCTCGACCTGCCACTGCCCTACTTGTTGCTTGTTTTGCAAAGAATATAGGCGCACTGAAACTTGATTCGAGACTAAATAAAACTGATTATTTTCACTAATATCAACTAATTCAATAAACTCGGCTTCACTGCCCATTAAACAGTGCAAAGGTGATTCTGTCTGGCTATTTTTCCATAAACAAACGGTTTTACCGTTAGCCACTAAATTAAATTGGCCATCAACTGAAAGTGCTGAAGCAGTAACAATATTATCACTATGACTTAACGCTAATGTGGATTTTCCCGTATGAACTTCTTGTTGGCTGCAACCAATAAGACTTAATACACTTACTAACGCTATAAGCCTGATAATTTTTACCATCTACTGTGTTCCTTAATTAATTTGATGCGACTTTAAAATTTGCAGTGACTATAAACAATTGCCATCGATGCAGAAAGAAGTATGACTGCTTTATTGCGGTAATTCACCTTGCCAATACCCTGTATCCAACCATTGGCCGAACTTAAAGCCAACCTCTTTAAAGTGTGCCACTTGCTGCATACCAAACTTTTCATGCAGGGCAATGCTAGCAGGGTTAGGCAATGTAATACCGCCTATTACAGAATGAATTGAGCGCCCTTTAAGCGCAGTAAATAAGGCCTGATATAGTTCTGTACCAATGCCTTGGCCAGAATGAGTCGCAGACAAATACACAGTAACCTCTACCGAAAATCGATATGCAAAGCGCTCTCGCCATTTTGTTGCGTAGGCATAACCAATCACATTACCCGTTTCATCCTCAGCAACTAACCAAGGTAAACCATCTGCTTTTATTTTAGCGATGCGAGCTAACATTATCTCAACGGTCACGGGTTCTTCTTCAAAAGTAATCACTGTTTCAGCAATATAATAATTATATATTTCTGTTATCAAGTTTACGTCTTTATCTGATACAGTTCGAATCATAAAATGTCCTGCGCTTATTGCTTATGAGCAATGGAAAAACTGAATAAAGTAAATCACAATACCCGCTTACTTTAAAATAATAACAACGGTTAGTCACTATATACGGAGACTGTTTTGTACCAATTATATTATTACCCTTTAAATGCCAGTATGGCGCCACATATGGTGCTAGAAGAACTATCGGTTGATTTTGAACTTATCAAAGTTGATAGAAAATCTAATGCACAACATTCCGCTGATTATTTAGCATTAAATCCCCTAGGTAGAATTCCCACTTTAATTAGTGGCGAGCTTGTGCAATTCGAGAGCCCGGCAATTTGCATTCAACTGGCTGAAAACCACAGTCAAGCCAATTTGATTCCTGCTATTGGTGATAAGGACCGGCCATTATTTTTTCAATGGATGATGTATTTAACCAATACTTTGCAGGCTGAGTTGATGATTTATTTCTATCCAGACAGATATAATACTGACAAAATGGCTTCGGCTGACATGCTTGTCAGACAAGAAAACAGAATTACCGATATGTTGGCTGTATTAGATAAAGAGTTAAGTACAATGCCCTTTCTTGCAGGGGAAAACATTAGCGTTTGTGATCACTATTTGTTTATGTTGTGCGTATGGGCAGACGAGTTTAAGCAACCGCCATTGGCGTTTAAATACCTCGGAGCTTATCTAAAAAAGTTAGCCAAAAGAGCAGCAATTATCAAAGTTTGTCAGAAAGAAAATTTAAGTCTTAGCTCTTACCAGTAGTTACTCAGAATTTAAAAAGGATATGAAAAATGTATTTGGGAAAATGTTTATGCGGCGCAGTCAGTGTGGAAATAAAAGGCAGTATTAGCGATATTATCCACTGCCATTGTTCATTATGCCGAAAAAACAGTGGGACTGCTTATGCCACCAATGGTTTCATCAATAGTAAAGATTTTGAAATTGTTGCGGGTAAAAATAATTTAACCAGCTTTAGTTTTAAAGAGGGTCGCAATCGACATTTTTGCTCTAGCTGTGGTTCACCTGTCTATAGTTCCAATGCTGACGATCCTAGCCGCTTGCGCATTCGTTTGGGCATTTTAGACTCAGATATAAGCGAAAGACCTATATCGCATAACTTTGTTAGCTCAAAAGGCAATTGGGAAGATCTTGATGCACAATTACCAAGGTATGATGCTTTTGAGCCTAGCCGTAGTTAATCATTTAAAGTAAACCTTGTTATTGGTTACTCATCACTGAGTTTGAGTAACCCATTTCAGGTCTGAAAATCTAAATCTTAGTAGCTCCCTTTGCAGACGTATTGCAATTACGATTACACAATAACCTTTTTATGCAACATAATATTGGTCAGTCCGAAAGTTGTGAGATTTTAACTATTAATGATTGATAACCGCTTGTTTTTTTATAGCCAAAATTAGTGCTTTGCTATGTAAAGTAGTCAAGTAAATCAGAGGGTATTGGCATAGGCTTAAGCGGACTGATTCTAGCGCGTCCTGTATTACCAATAGGTACAAGATTAATTAACGAAAAAATACTCATCACCATACGAGTCATCTGGCCTAATACCTCACGAAAGTCACGCAGTTGAATACCAACTTTAAACATCCAGAAGTGATTGACTACGTGTGGAATATAATTGCGTTGGCCTAAGATATGACCTCGTTCTAAATGGTAATAGCATTGTAAAAAGTCTTGTTTCTCAAACATGCTTTTAGCTAATGTCATTTCATGGTTATAAGCATCTCTTAACTTCTTTTTCATGTTAAATTTCCTGTCAATTAACCGAAGAGATATTTCCTCTTCGCTAGGCCAACAAATATTAACAAAGTTAATGAGACGAAAATTGAATAAACTAGCTAACTTTCCTTAAAGAGGGCAAGAGCCTGCCTAATAGTCATACCGAATGTACGCCGAAATGTTCGACTTAAATGAGCACTATCTGAAAAACCAGCCAAATGAGCCGCTTCTGTGGCGGAGCGACGATTAATGATAGCTTGAGTTGCACACATCATGCGTCGCCATAATAAATAAGGTCGCCAAGCTATACCTAATTCTTGACTAAATAGATGAAGAAAGCGGCTTTCAGATAAAGCCAGTTTTTGAGCCACTTCTGTAGCTCGCCATTTAGAAGGTTTTATACAGTCACCATGAAAACATTGCTCTAATTCAGATAAAAGTAGTTGAATACGTTTATCTGCTATCGTACTTCTATTGGTAAGTAAGGTGTGCTGTGTAAGTTTTAGCTTTTTAAATAAAGGTAATAAATACGTCGTCAAATCATCACCTTGAACGGGTGATTTAGTAGTGGCTAAGTCTGTTGTCAGTATTTTTATAGCTCGTTCTTCGAGTATATTTGATAACTCTTGCCCTAGAGCACTCTTGGGTTCAACAAGTAGTATCCAGCCTTCGGACATTTGTAATTGATGCTCAACTCCAGAAGCAATAATGGCTAATTCTGATATATTTTTTCTATTTAATCTGCATAAAGAGTCATCCTTAGGCCATACAATTTGAATAGCATGATGGCGATGTGGCTCAGCATCTACACTAGAACCATAGACAATGACTATACCAGCCTGAATGCAAACCGTAGGTTTAACCACACAGTATGTCTCTTCAATGAAATAAAGTTATATATTGTCACAACAAGTATATTTTGACAAAGGTGACTAAAGCGGTGACATGCCACAGCGTTTATTGACCCAAACAATGCATAATTAGTTAAAGAAATGTTTTTTATCATTCTTTTAGGTGCAACAAGCGAAAAACTTACCTTGACATTATTAGGTCGATTGTCCTAATATTTGCACAATTAGGACAATCGACCTAATAGTAAACGTGATATTTAAATAGTTAAGCTTCTATGAAAACTTTGTGCTAAACAATCTAACGATGTACTAATTGAATAAAGGTGTTTAAATGGCTAAAAAGGCAACACGCGATTTTATTGTCGACGCTGCAGACCAATTATTTTATCAACAAGGTTTTGAGCATACCTCACTCTCATATATAGCGGACGAGGTAAAAATATCTAAGGGCAACTTTTATCACCACTTTAAAAGTAAAGATAAAATTCTTGATGCGGTAATTCACCGACGATTGATTAATACCCAAGCAATGTTAGACAAGTGGCAAAACGAGGGGAAAAAACCGGATGAACGTATTAAAAGCTTTATCAATATTTTGTTGATAAACCAAAATAAAATTAAAAAGTTTGGTTGTCCCGTCGGCACCTTAACCTCTGAACTTGCAAAACTTAACCACAGTGCACAAAAGGAAGCGAACGAAATATTTAGCTTATTTAAAAATTGGTTAAGCGAGCAATTTAAACAGCTTGGTCATACAGAGCAAGCAGATGCTTTGGCGATGCATATACTCGGCCGTAGTCAGGGTGTCGCGACATTGGCCAATGCATTTCAAGACCAAGAGTTTATAAGTAACGAAGTAGAAAAAATACATGAATGGCTAATGCAGTATTCGTAATTGTATAATTTAAATGAGGTATAAAATGTTTGTTGTTCAATTGAAGTTTTCTCTTAACAAGACAGAAGCTAGCCAGCATATGGCAAATCATAACGCCTGGATTAAGAAAGGGATTAATGATGAAGTTTTTTTACTCGTAGGCAGTATCAAACCTAATCTCGGTGGTTTGATCATTGCTCACAACATTAGCTATCAAGAACTGCAAATACGATTACAAAGCGACCCTTTTATAGAACATGATATTGTCAGTGCAGAAATTATGAAAGTTGAACCTTCAATGACTGATGAGCGTTTAAAGTTTCTACTTAATTGATTAGCTAAGCTTAAGAAAAATAAAAATAAAAAGGATAAGGAGGACAAACGGTGGAAAATCTAATAAAAGCCCCTGGTGGGCAGTATCGCTGTCGTTGGTGCAGTGCCGCACCGGACTTTCTTCATTATCATGATACAGAATGGGGCTATCCTGTCAGTGATGATAGACAGTTATTTGAAAAACTTTGTCTGGAAAGTTTTCAATCGGGGCTAAGTTGGCGAACCATACTTACTAAACGTGAGGATTTTCGTAAAGCGTTTCATCAGTTCGATTATAATAAAGTTGCTGACTTTACTGAAGAAGATATTGAAAAATTACTTGAGAACAAAGGAATTGTTCGTCACCGAGGTAAAATTACAGCAGTAATCAATAATGCACAACGGGTGAAAGAACTCATTGCTAAAGAAGGCTCTCTAGCGGCTTTTGTTTGGCGTTATCAACCGAGTGATAATCAAGATAGAGTGCCTCAAAGTGCATCGACATCTTCAGAGTCAATATCCTTAGCTAAGGAATTCAAAAAACGCGGTTGGAAATTTGTTGGTCCGACAACTGTTTATGCATTTATGCAAGCTATGGGCTTATTCAACGATCATGTAGAAGGCTGTATAACAAGAGACAAAGTAGAGCTCGCCCGTAAGACGTTTAAAAAGCCTTGTTAGCAAGTCATATTTGATGAAAGCTCGAAACAAAGGCATAAAAAAACCACAACATGTTAACTATATCAGTGAACATGTTGTGGTTTTTTCTTAATGCTTATTAACGTAACATCGTAAGCCAACCCATCAGCATAGGTAATAAAGGGAAACCAACCATTGCCACAATAACCATCAATACGTTAATGGTTGAGGTAGTATCTTTAAAATCTTCTTCATGTGAATGCGACATAGTTAAGTTTCCTAAACAGCTAAATGAGTAAACTAAAAAATAGGCGCGCATTCTAACTTAAGGCATCACCTGAGTATAGTTTTTATTGATCTAGATCAATAAACCACTTAGTAATAAGATATTCGTTAACTTGAGGCCAACTTAATTATTCATCCTTAAATATGCCGACATAAGTTGTTGAGGTATTCGACTTACTTGCCCGGTACATGCCTTTGGTATTAAAAGGTAATGAAATATTGCCTTGACGATCAATAATAATAACACCGCCCGTACCACCAATAGGGGCAAGTACATCATGGATTACTTCTTTTCCTGCCTGCTCAATGGATTTATCTTGGTATTTAACTCGCGCACAAATATCTGCAGCAACATTATAGCGAATAAAATATTCGCCATGCCCTGTTGCGGATACTGCACAAGATTCATTTTCAGCAAACGTACCTGCGCCAATAACTGGTGAATCACCAATACGACCATAGCGCTTGTTTGTCATGCCACCCGTTGACGTTCCGGCAGCAATATTGCCAAATTGATCTAAAGCAACTGCGCCAACGGTGCCTACTTTATATTCTGTGTCTAGGGAAAAATGAGCCGCTTGGTATGCTTTATTACCTGATTTTCCTTTATTATTTTGTTCAGCTTTATGCATTTTTGCTTTAGCACGCTGTAAAGATTTATAGCGATGCTGAGTATCAAATAGCTTGTTATCAACTAACTCCATTCCTTGCTTTTGCGCAAAGCTTTCTGCTCCCTCACCACTTAGCATGACATGTACAGACTCATCCATGACCAAGCGTGCTAAATTGATTGGATTTTCGATATGTTTAACACCCGCAACGGCGCCTGCTTGACGCGTTTTTCCATCCATAATTGACGCATCCATTTCATGCGTTTCGTCATGTGTATAAACAGCACCTTTGCCAGCATTAAAATATGGTGAATTTTCTAATACATTAATTGCAGCGGTTACAGCATCTAAACTTGCACCACCTTTTGCTAATACTGCATAACCCGCATCAACGGCTTCTTCAAGTTTGGCACGATAGGCTGCTTCTTTTTCAGGGGTAAAGCGTGATTTTTCAATAGTGCCTGCGCCGCCATGAATAGCAATAGCGATATTAGTTTCGGCAGCTACAACATTAGCAAATGAGGCTAATAATAAGCCGCTGATAATTGATAATTTTTTATTCATTGTTATTCCTATAATACGTTCAAAATAAAATGTGCCGTATTGTTCAATAGTTAGCAATACGCTATCGATAAAGCCGCTGAAATTTCAGCTTGATAGCATAATGACTCTTCGTCTTCAAGCTATGCGCAAGTTGCATTACAGCAAAATAACACTGATGATAAAGTAGCCAACTAAGGTAAGAGCACCACCAAATAGCGCATAAGGCAACTGTGTCTTAACATGCTCAAGCAAGTCGCACCCTGAAGCTATTGCCGAGACGCAAGTTGTATCAGAAATAGGCGAACAATGATCACCAAAAATTCCACCTCCTAAAATCGCTGCAATCACTAAGGACGGTGGAAGTCCTAAGGTTTGAATCAAAGGTACACCGATTGGAATGAGAATAGCAAAAGTCCCCCATGAAGTGCCTGTGCTAAAAGATATCACTGCGCCTGCTAAGAACAACATAGGAACAACCAAGACTAAAGGTAAGTACTCACCTACTATGCCAGCAATAAATAATCCGGTACCCAACTCTTTCAGGCTGGCACCTAAAGTTAACGAGAGCAATACTATCGTTACTAAGGGCAATAACTCCCCGATACCCGAAAAGCCTAATTGCACTAATTTTTCATGGCTAAAACGTTTAGAAAAGAGTAATAAAAAATATGCAATAACTAACGCCAAACAAGTGGCATAAAGTACAGACTTACTACCACTGCCCTGGGTAATATCGCCATTACCTGTCTGATACATAAAAAAGAACATACCAAAAATCATACTCAATAATGGTACTAACATAAAACGCGCTTTAGTTGGTCTGATCAAGGTTTCTTCGGTAAGATCGCTCACGCTTTCTGTTTTATTGTCATGCTCAATATTGGCGCTACTTTGGGAGTGCAATACCGTTTCTGTAGCTTTTAATGGTCCATGCAATTTGTCGAATGTTACCGTATAAATCACCAATAATAGGGCAATAATGGCATAGAAATTAAAACCTATGGTGCCCCATAAGACCGACACTGAAGACTGACCTAAGTCATAATTATTAAGTAACGCTAAAATATAAGCGCCCCAACCATTAAGCAGTATTAAAATACACACAGGAGCACTAGTACTATCGATAATATAGGCTAACCGAGCTCTGCTCATCTTAAACTTATCAAACAAATCACGCGATAAAATACCGGCAGTTAATACACTTAAGTTAGATTCGATGAAAATAACCATTCCAGTAAACATGGTTAAGCTACCAACTTGACGTTTACTTTTAGCAATGCCTTTATTAACCAGTTTTTCAACCAAGGCGGTAACGCCACCTGAATGTCTAACGTAAGAAAGTAATGCACCAATAAGTAAACTAAAAATCAATATACGTGCATTACCTGCTGAGCTGACCACACTGATGATACGTTCGATAAAGCCAATAAAAGCATGATAAACAGCTGTATGTTCATACTCAGTCGCCAATAAAAGCTCGGATGTGAATACTGCTGCCAATAAAGCCATGATCACTTCTTTTTTCCAAACTACAATAATGATGGCAACCAAGGGTGGTAATACCGACAACCATTCCATACTTATTAACCTTTATTCAAATATACACTGAGGCAAGAGAGCAAATATATCAGACAAAGAAAAACCCGACAACTTGCTTAAGTTCTCGGGCTTTATCAGAAAAATTAATAAGATAAAATGAATCAGTAATAACTGTCGTCTTTATTGTGCGCCTGTGGGTCTTCAATGATTTCATTGAAGTTTACTTCGAAGCTACTGTTGTTTTGCATATCTGCCATATAAATTGTACGGGTTGAGCCGTCAATCCAGGTCACCGTACCACTACCTTTTTTACTGCCGCACTTCATACCAATGTGGATATCTTTAAATTCCATAAGTACCTCCTGCCGGTTTGGCTGAACAAATTAGTCAGAACAAGGTACTAGTTAGATAACAGCAAAACACTTTAGTTCATTTTTTAACCGATATTTTTGTTAAAAAGTTATTCTTGAGCTATTTAATTAAGGAGAAGAACAAGTTAACTAAGGAAGGAAAGCTGTGCCCAGAGTACATACTCGACTAGCGCCAGTAACTTCAGGCATATTACTCGGCAAATTATGGTCATATGCGAAAGCTAGCCAAGCAAAAGCCATCGCTTCAAGCAAGTCACCATCTATACCGCAGTTTTCGGTTGGTAAAACAGTGAAAACTTGTTCAGTATTATCATTTAAAAGAGAGTGTTCTAATGCTTTAACTAATTGCTGATTATGAGCACCACCACCACATAAATAGACTTTACCACTATTAGCTAACGCCTTAATATCATTACTAATAGTAATAGCGGTAAACGCGACTAAAGTTGCTTGTACATCGTGAGGTGCACAAAGATTTTGCAGTATTTGTCCAGCATTTTCTTTAGTGAACCGCTCAAGCTTTTTAGTTAGCCATGCCAAATGAAAGACTTCTCTGCCAGTACTTTTCGGGGGGGCTAAGTTAAAATAATCATCACTTAGCAGTGCTGCTAATAAGCTTTGATTAATTTTCCCTTGTTTAGCCCAAGCGCCATCTTTATCAAAATTTAGCGAAGAATCCTGATGATGCATTTTAAACCAGTCATCAAGTAAGGCGTTACCTGGGCCAGTATCAAAACCAATAACTTGCTGAGTACGGCCTTGCGAAGCATTATTTTGAGCAGGCAAAAAGCTTATGTTGGCGATACCACCAATATTAACGACAAAAACATCATCATTTTTTTGTGAAAAAATTTGCTGGTGAAATACCGGCACTAAAGGAGCTCCTTGACCACCTAGTGCTATATCTTTAACACGAAATTGCCCAATAACTCGTATACCGGTTAAGCAAGCTAAAGTCTGACTACAACCAATTTGCAAAGTAAATGCATGGTCATTACATGGTCTGTGTCTAATGGTTTGTCCATGACTACCAATGGCAACAATATCCTTAGCAGTTAAGTTTTCTTGTAAAAGCAAGGCCTTAATTGCCTGACTGAAATGGTGTGCCAACTCCACATCTAAGCTAAAAGCTCTATCTATTTCGTTCTCACTTGGATTATAGAGTGATGTGATTTTTTTTGCTGTTGCTGCACTGTAACCTTGATAATAACTGGCAACCAATTTGGAATTTCGCTCAGGGTCACTCATGTCAACCAACGCAATATCAATGCCGTCGGCACTTGTGCCAGACATTAAGCCAATATAATATTTTCCGATTACGTTAGTCATTAGCCGTAATATTTTCATCAGCCGTCTGCTGTTGCGTAGTAAGCTGCGCATTTTTAACACCGTCTAACTCTTGCAAGCGCTGTTTGGCAATTGCAGTAAATTTAACACGGTATTTTTTGGCTATCGGTTTCGCGTCTGGCAATTTTACTGTGCGCGGGTTGCTGTGTACGCCATTAAGCAAAAATTCATAATGTAGGTGAGGTCCTGCTGCTAAACCCGTTGCTCCCACGTATCCAATAACTTGCCCTTGTTTAACTCGTTGGCCTTTTTTCACCGAAGGTCGTTTAGAGAAGTGTAAATACTTAGTCACAATGCCACTGCCATGCTGAATAAAAACATAGTTACCATTATATTTATTATAAGTCGCATGGGTAACTTTACCGTTACCGGCGGCAACAACAGGGGTGCCAGTTTTGGCGGCATAGTCAACACCGCGGTGTGCCTTCCAACGTTTTTGTACTGGGTGGAAGCGTTTACGCTTAAAACTAGAACTTATATATTTAAAATTAACAGGTGCGCGTAAAAAAGCTTTACGCATGCTTTTTCCATCAGGAGTATAATATTCACCATCGGTAAAACGCACCGCTTGAAAAACCTCTCCTTGATTAACAAACTCAGCTGCTAAAATATTACCTGTGCCAATATAGTCACCTTCTACATAGTTTTTTTCATAAATAAGATGAAAACTGTCTCCTTGACGAAGATCTAAGGCAAAATCAATATCCCAGCCAAAAATATTGGCAAAATTAATAATTTGCGCATCAGTGAGTCCTGCACTGACTCCCGCATTCCAGAAACTTGAATCTATGGTGCCATAGCTAAAACTTTCTCGTACTTCAACCGGTTTACTTTCTTTATAGGACTGGTAATTATCGCCCACTAAATTGATATACAAAGTATCGGTTTTAGATAAAGGATATTCTAATGCTGACAGTAACCCTTCATCAGTGCTACCAATACGTAATTTGTCGCCCACGTTAAGCTTTTTTAATAACTTACTGTCATTCCCTTGCGCGGTACTCACGGCATAAGTTGTCTGTGCACTAAAACCTAATCGTTTAAATATGCGCGCCAAAGAGTCGCCACTGCGAACCTTTTCTGTTTGCCAACTTAGTTTTGCTAACGCCTCTGTGGCATTGCTTATGTCTTCATTGATGTTACTTTTTATCTTTGTTCTAGCTGTTGTTTTAGGTACCGCACCTGGTGTTAACGCATCAACATCAGTAGCAAGTGAAGGTAGAACAGCTGAAGTATCTTGTTGCTGCAAAGTAGTACTCGGTGAAGAGACACTTTGTTTTTCCAAACCGTCAACCGCCTTTATTGGCTGGTCTGCCGATAAAGGCACTTGATAACGCTTGCCTACTGTTAAGTTTTGACTATTGTTATCGGAACCATCATCTGGCCATAACAAAAACAATATGAACAAAGGCATTAAAACACTGATGATAATGCGATGTTGCTTGGGCAACTGCATAAATATTTCTAATAGGTTTTTCAAGAGATTACTACTTAAACGGTTAAAACGGAAAATGGAAAAATAATCATGAATTACCACTATAACAAAACTTGAGAAAAATGTTTTATTAAAAATAAAACTTAAAAAAGCCCTTAGCAACCACTTTAGGGTTTTATCATCAGGGTAAAGTGCAGTAGAATTCGAGCATTAAATAAACTTTGCACTCTAAAGCCCAATAAAAGTGCTATAGCTCAAAATAGCCAGTGGAACATAACAATGACAGATGTAAATCAAGCCTTCGCCGAACTTAAACGTGGCAGCGATGAAATATTAGTTGAAGATGAATTATTAGAAAAACTCAAAACAGGTAAACCACTGAAAATTAAAGCAGGTTTTGATCCAACTGCGCCAGATTTACATTTAGGTCATACTGTTCTTATTAATAAACTGCGCACTTTCCAAGAACTTGGTCATGAAGTTATTTTCTTAATTGGCGATTTTACTGGCATGATTGGCGATCCAACAGGTAAAAATGTTACGCGTAAGCCATTAACCCAAGAAGATGTATTAGCCAACGCAGAAACTTATAAAGAACAAGTTTTTAAAATTTTAGATCCTGCTAAAACTACCGTGGCTTTTAACTCGACCTGGATGGATAAGTTAGGTGCAGCAGGCATGTTAAAGCTTGCTTCTCGCCAAACTGTTGCTCGTATGATGGAGCGTGATGATTTTAAAAAGCGTTATGCAAATGGCCAAGCCATTGCTATTCATGAGTTTATGTATCCATTAGCACAAGGTTGGGATTCAGTAGCCCTTGAAGCCGACGTCGAATTGGGTGGTACAGATCAAAAGTTTAACTTATTGATGGGTAGAGAACTGCAAAAGTCTGAAGGACAGCGTCCACAAACCGTATTAATGATGCCATTATTGGAAGGTTTAGATGGTGTACAAAAAATGTCTAAATCTCTAGGCAACTATATTGGCATTACTGATACACCTTCAGATATGTTCGGCAAAATCATGTCAATTTCTGATGTGCTTATGTGGCGCTATTACGAATTATTAAGTTTTAAACCGTTAGCAGAAATTGAAGGCTATAAAACGGATATTGAAAACGGTAAAAACCCACGTGATGTCAAAATTGATTTAGCTAAAGAGCTTATTGCACGTTTTCATGATGAAAAGGCTGCACAAGCCGCACACGATGAATTTATTAACCGTTTTCAAAAAGGTGCTATGCCGGATGAAATGCCTGAGCTTGAGTTAACCCCTGAAAATGGTGAAATTGCCATCGCTAATTTATTGAAAGAAGCGAGCTTAGTGGGCAGTACTTCGGACGCCTACCGCATGATCAAGCAAGGTGCAGCGAAAATTGAAGGTGAAAAAATCACTGACCGTAATTTAGTTATTAATGCAGGCACTACTGCTGTTTATCAAGTTGGTAAGCGTAAGTTTGCCCGTGTAACAGTAAAATAACAGCCCAATTTTAAATACTGCCAAACAGTTCATTTAACTCCATAGATATAACCTTATTCTTACTAGGGTTATATCTATTTGTTTCCATTACCTTTCTCATTCTATTTCTCTGTTTCCCACTTAGCCATATTTTTTGATCTATATCATAACGACTTTGTAACGAAGGCGTACACTGTGACATATTGTCGCAGTTGCTTATTTTTCATTCGCACTGCATGTAAGAATATAATTGTGGTCGTTTCATGTTTAGAAGTTTTCTTATTAGCAAAATTAAAAATAGCTTGGCCAAAACTGTGCCGCTATTAGTTGCTTTTGCATGCTTTAGTATCGTATTGCCTGCACATGCTCTCTTTGTTAGCCCTCCTAAAGATCCCATGCCACTGATTAAAGAAATCTTTGCGAGTCAAACTAAGATTTCAGAAAAAAAATCAGCCAAGGAAGGCACTCCGTTAGTCTGGACTATATTTAAGGATGAAGAAGTAATAGGTTATGCTTTTGAAACCAACGATATAGCCAAAATACCAGCCTACTCTGGCGAACCTGTAAACATGCTAGTTGCCATAGATGCTAAAGGTGTCTACTTAGGCGCTAAAGTTTTAGAACATCATGAACCCATTATCTTAGCAGGCATTCCAGAGAGTAAATTACATGCATTTACTGAACAATATGATGGCTTACATGTTAGTGATCGTTTAAAGGTAGGTGGCAATAAAGCCGAAGGCGTTATTCATATCGACGGTTTGTCTGGTGCAACTGTTACCGTTATGGTGATGAATGTTGGCATAGTAAAGTCGGCTACTAAGGTAGCTCGCTCATTAGGTATTATCAGTGCAAGCCAAGAAATAATTCAACCAATGGGTACCATTTACCCTGATGTTTTTGAGAAGTCTGATTGGACAACTCTTACCGGTGATGGCTCTATTCGTAAGTTATATTTAAATAGAAAAACTGTAGATGAAGCCTTTGTTGGCACTGAAGCAGAACATGTTGATGAAGCAACAGCAGCACAAAAACAAGACATGTTTGCTGAAGTTTATTTTGCACAACTAAATATCCCGACTATTGGCCGTAACTTATTGGGTGATAGTGAATATGACTATGTTATGTCGTCATTAAAACCTGATGAACATGCCGTTATCTTGATGGGAAAAGGTTATTCGTTTAAAGGTTCAGGTTATGTTCGCGGTGCTATTTTTGATCGTATTCAGATACAACAAAACAATGACGCTTTTGCTTTTAGAGATTTAGATCATAGCCGCGTACCTGATATATATATTGAGGGGGCACCAAGCTTTAAAGAGCGTTCAATTTTCATCATTCGCGAGCACCATAATTTTAATCCGGCATCGGATTGGCAACTAGAGTTATTAGTGCGTCGTCAGACAGGTCCGTTAGCAAGTATATTTACTAGCTTTAAGGCTGATTATCATACTTTAGATAAATACCTAGACCGCCCGCCAGTTATTTTACCTGAACCAGAATTAACCCTCACTCAACAGGTTTGGCAGGAGAAAGAAGCTGAAGTGATCATATTGATCATTTTACTGAGCATCGTGGTTATGAGCCTATTTTTCCAAGATATTCTAGTGCGTCATCCAACTTTTATGCACAACTTCCGTCACTTATTCTTAATTATCACTGTGGTATTTATTGGTTGGTCATGGGGTGGACAGCTTTCTGTTGTTAATGTTTTTACCTTCTTGCAAGCCTTTATGTCTGACTTCTCTTGGGATTTGTTTTTACTAGACCCTGTTATCTTCATTTTATGGGGAGCCGCTGCCGTTACCATGATTTTATGGGGCCGCGCGGTTTACTGTGGTTGGTTATGTCCGTTTGGCGCACTGCAAGAACTGATGAATATCTTTGCACGCTATATCAAAATTCCACAGTTTGAACTGCCTTGGGCTGTGCATGAGCGATTATGGGCAATTAAGTACCTTATTTTATTAGCTTTATTTGGCTTATCAATGGAGTCATTGTCACTTGCTGAGCAATTTGCCGAAGTTGAGCCTTTTAAAACCACCTTCTTATTAAAGTTTGACCGCGAGTGGCCTTTTGTTTTATATGCCAGTGCTCTGCTATTTATCAATATTTTTAATCGAAAATTCTTCTGTCGTTATTTATGCCCATTAGGCGCAGCACTATCAACCAGTAACAGTATTCGTTTATTTAGCTGGTTAAGACGTCGCCCTGAATGTGGCCAGCCATGTAAAACCTGCGCCAAAGAATGTGAAATTCAAGCAATCAATCCAGACGGTGAAATTAATATGCGCGAATGCCATTACTGCCTTGATTGCCAAGTAACCTACTTCAATGAAGAAAAATGTCCACCATTGAAAAAATTAGCACGTAAAAAAGCAAAATTTAAAGAAACAGAAATACCTGCGGTAAATGTTGCCTAAGCAACCTATACCGCAAAAAATACTAATCAATTATATAAACAGTTTATTAAAAGTGGAGAAAAGCAATGAGTAAAGAAGAGTTATCTACCAACAATGACTCCAATGAAGTGGCATTGGAAAGCGAAGAGCGTCGTAAGTTTTTTAGTAAAAGTGCCCTAATCGGTGCAGGCGCTATTGCTGCACCAATGACTGCAGCTATGTTTGCTTCAACCGCTAAAGCCCGCGCAAAAGAAGCAGGTAATAGCCCTGTAGTTCATCCTGGTGAATTAGATGAGTATTACGGTTTCTGGTCTGGTGGTCACTCAGGCGAAGTGCGTATTTTGGGTATCCCATCAATGCGTGAATTAATGCGTATTCCAGTATTTAATACTGACTCGGCTACCGGTTGGGGCTTAACTGACGAATCTAAGCGTATTAAAGGCGAAAGCGCTGATATCATGATGGGGGATTCTCATCATCCTCATATGTCTATGACCGACGGTCGTTACAATGGCAAGTATGTATTTATCAATGATAAAGCCAACTCTCGTGTTGCCCGTATTCGCTGTAATGTGATGAAATGTGACAAGATGATCACAGTACCTAATGTACAAGCAGTACATGGTTTACGTGTGCAAAAAGTACCTCATACAAAATATGTTTTTTGTAATGGTGAGTTTGAAATTCCAATGGATAACGACGGCAAAGCTGGCATGAAAGATGTTAGTACTTACCGTTCGTTATTTAACGTTATCGATGCTGAGAAAATGGAAGTTGCTTTCCAAGTGATGGTAGATGGTAACTTAGACAATACCGATGCAGATTACGATGGCAAATACTTCGCTTCTACTTCATATAACTCAGAAATGGGCATGAACTTAGGTGAGATGATTGCTTCTGAACGTGATCACGTTGTTGTATTTAACATTGCACGTTGTGAAGCCGCAGTAAAAGCAGGGAAATTCAAAACATACAATGGTAATGATGTACCTGTACTTGACGGCCGTAAGGGCTCTAAATTAACTCGTTATATTCCAATTCCAAAATCTCCACATGGCATTAATGCTTCACCTGATGGTAAGTACTTTATGATCAATGGTAAGTTATCTCCGACAGTTTCAGTTATTGAAATTGCTCAATTAGATAACTTATTTGCTGATAAAATCAAACCTCGTGATACCGTTATTGCTGAGCCAGAGTTAGGTTTAGGACCACTACATACCGCATTTGATAACAAAGGTAATGCTTTTACAACATTATTCCTAGATAGCCAAATTGCTAAATGGAATATTGAAGACGCTATTGCTGCGCATAATGGCAAAAAAGTTAACTACATTCGTCAAAAATTAGACGTGCATTACCAACCAGGCCATAACTCGACTTCATCAGGTGAAACCCGTGATGCAGATGGTAAATGGTTAGTTGTATTAAGTAAGTTCTCTAAAGATAGGTTCTTACCTGTTGGTCCTTTAAAACCAGAAAACGATCAGTTAATTGATATTTCTGGCGACACCATGAAACTTGTCCATGATGGTCCAACTTTTGCTGAACCACATGACGGTACCATTATTCATCGCTCTAAAGTTAAGCCTGACAAAGTATGGTCACGTGATGACTCAATTTTTGCAGAAACTTTAGCAATCGCGAAAAGAGATGGTGTTGACACCATGAGTGATAATAAAGTCATTCGTGACAAAAACGACCCTAAGAAAGTACGTGTTTATATGACCTCAGTTGCGCCAACTTATGGCATGAGTGAATTTACCGTTAAACTAGGTGATGAAGTAACCGTTATTGTGACTAACCTTGATATGGTTGAAGATGTTACCCATGGTTTCTGTATGACTAACCACGGTGTGCAAATGGAAATTAGTCCACAACAGACTGCTTCTATTACCTTTACGGCCAATAAACCTGGCGTACAATGGTACTACTGTAACTGGTTCTGTCATGCACTACACATGGAAATGCGTGGTCGCATGTTCGTTGAAGCTTAATTTAGTAAAGCAGTAAGCTCACCAATGCTTTACTAACCAAGCCCAATATCAACTGATATTGGGCTTTTTTATCAATTTAATTAAGTGTTAACGATAAGATAGTTAATCAAGATCAATTGCTATCACTTGAAAAGTGATATGCTATTTTTAGTAACCCTTTTAAAGAAGAACTGTATTGCGACTCTTCAAAATATCCCTTGCCGGTTTGCTTGTATTTGGCTGTTTTTTTTGCCAATCATTAAGCGCAAAAACAATGCAAGTATCGCCTGATGACGATTTACAAAGAATACTCAATAACAGCCAAGATGGTGACATTATTACCTTATCACCGGGCCAGTATTTAGGTAACTTCATTATTCGTCAGCAAATCACTTTGCGTAGCGAAAAACTGGGTGGAGCGACTATTAATGCTCAAGGCCAAGGTCATGCGCTGACTTTAAAAAATTCTCATATCACCATAACTAATCTTCATATTACTAATTGGGGTGATGATCTTACCGAGCAAAACGCTGGCATCTATTCAAACGAGAAAGTTAATCATGAAAGAGCAACAGATTTACTTATCGAAAATAATAGCCTAACTGGCGATGGTTTTGGCATTTGGCTAAATCATGTTACCCAAGCGAAAGTGGTTAATAATAAAGTCAGAGGTAATGTGCAATTGCGCTCGGCAGACAGAGGCAACGGTATACAAATATCGAACGTTACTCATAGTCACGTTTTTAATAATGAAACTTATGAAACACGTGATGGCATTTACGTTATTTCCAGCCAAAATAATCTAATCGAAAAAAATACCATGCACCATTTACGTTATGGTGTGCATTACATGTATTCATACGATAATACCGTTAAAGACAATACCGCTCATAATACTCGTGCAGGTTATGCCCTAATGAGCTCGCGACGTTTAACCATCACCGGCAATAAAACCTCGGATAGTGAAGATTACGGTTTTTTACTTAACTTTATAACCCAGTCAACTTTTAGCAATAACCATATTAAAAATGTCTGGACCAAACCTGAAAACAAAGTACTTGGTCGTGATGGTAAAGGTTTGTTTATCTACAACTCTGGTTACAATACCCTGACAGGTAATATAGTCGATACTGCAGAAATTGGTGTGCATCTTACTGCAGGTTCAGAGAACATTAAAATATTTGGCAATAGTTTTATCAACAATCCAACACAAGTGAAATATGTCTCTAATAAAAAACAGGAGTGGAGTGAAAATGCTCGCGGTAATTACTGGAGTAATTATTTAGGTTGGGATATGAATAATGACGGTGTTGGCGATACAATTTTTGAGCCCAATGACGGTATTGATAAACTCGTATGGCAGTATCCTGAAATGAAAATGATCATGGACAGTCCAGCCATTTTAATTTTACGCTGGGTGCAAAGACAATTTCCGGTACTTAAGCCTCCGGGAATAAAAGATAGTCACCCATTAATGATGCCGCACTTTTCTCAGCCCGATAAAAGTAATGAAGCTATTGCAGTGGCGAGTACTTTAACGCCCGCGCCTTTAAAGGAAAAAAAATTATGAACGCTCCATTAGTCTCACTTATTGAGGCAGGAAAAAGCTATGGTTCATTAGACGCACTTAAATCAATGAGCATGCATTTAAACGAAGGCGAAGTGCTGGGATTATTTGGTCATAATGGTGCAGGTAAAACCACCATGATGAAACTTATCCTTGGCGTTATCTCGCCTAATCATGGCAGCGTAGAAGTCATGGGCATGGCTCCTGATTCTAAAGCAGCTTGGCATTGCCGTAGTAAAATTGGCTACTTACCTGAAAATGTAAGCTTTTACGAACAATTGACTGGCTTAGAAGTACTTACCTACTTCGCTAAACTTAAAGGTTTTAGTAAAAAACAAGCTGTTGATTTGCTAGAACAAGTAGGCATTACCCATGCGATGAAAAGGCAAGTAAAAACTTATTCAAAGGGAATGCGTCAACGCTTAGGTTTGGCACAAGCATTTATTGGTCAACCTAAATTATTATTGCTCGACGAGCCAACCGTTGGTTTGGATCCAATCGCCACCCGTGACTTTTATAAAACCGTTGACCAATTAAAGTCAAACGGCTCTAGTGTTATTTTATGTTCGCACGTATTACCCGGTGTTGAACAGCATATTGACCGCGCAATGATTCTATCAGCAGGGCAATTGTTGGCTATGGGCAGCTTAAGCGAATTACGCCAACAAGCTGCTTTGCCTGTTGCTATTAAACCATCAGGTTTAAACGGTTCGGTTTCTCAAGATAATAAATTGAATGGCTTTTTAACCGGTAATTGCCCTAGTACCTTAATGGTACCTGAGCATGAAAAACTTAGTGTTTTAAAGCAGCTGCTCAGTCACGAAGGGCTCGATGATTTACATGTTGAAGCAGCTAACTTAGAACAAGTATATCAGCACTTTTTAGGGTTACATGAAAAGACTCTGCACAAGCCTGCAATGCAAGAAAAGGGAGCTTAATACAAATGAAACAAATTTTAACTGTAGCCAATAAAGAGTTCCATGATGGTTTAAGAAATCGTTGGTTAGTGTCAATTACGCTAATTTTCGCCCTGCTTTCGATCGGCTTAACCTACTTTGGCGCTGCTGCTTCAGGTGAAGTAGGTATGACTTCGCTATCCACCACAGTTGCTAGTTTAGCTAGCTTGGCTGTATTTCTTATCCCGCTAATAGCCCTATTACTTAGTTATGATAGTTTTGTCGGTGAGCAAGAAAGCGGAACTTTATTACTATTGCTTACCTACCCATTAAGTAAGAGTCAGCTGTTACTTGGCAAGTTTATCGGCCAAGGCGGCATTATTGCACTTGCAACTTTACTGGGCTTTGGCGCTTCAGCCGCTTTGCTTTACTTTCAGTCAGGTGATAGTGAAATTATAAGCAGCTTTGCACTCTTTATTGTTAGCGCTATTTTATTAGGCTTGAGTTTTACCGCCATTGCATACTTAATTAGTCTTTCAGTTAGTGAGAAGTCTAAAGCAGCTGGCTTTGCTTTAATTACTTGGTTTTTATTTGCACTTGCTTTTGACCTAGCTCTACTAGCTTTACTTGTTGGCATTGAAGATGGCATTTCACAGCAGGGTTTGACTCAGTTAATGATGTTAAATCCTACGGATATATTTCGCTTAGTAAACCTTGCAGGACTTGATAGCAGCGATGTTAATGGTGCATTAAGTGTTGCTATTAATGCTAGCTTGCCACAATCACAACTCATACTAATGCTGGCTGCCTGGGTAGTATTGCCACTGACATTAGCTATTTTTATTTTCAGAAAGAAAAAACTTTAAGGATATCCATGAAAACTTCCGGATTAAACAGTACTTTATTAATTCTCACCGTACTTCTAACTGTTGTTATTACAGCCTGCTCTGACCAAAGTGAGCAGCAAAAAGTTATACATAAAGCCATTGCAATGGAATCAAACGATGAATGTCATTTATGCGGCATGTTAATCACCCATTTTGATGGCCCTAAGGGAGAGATATTTCGAAAAGAACAAGGCAATAAAGTGATGAAATTTTGTTCTACCCGCGATATGTTTAGTTACTATTTAGACCCAGAAAATACGCGAAATGTTAGCCAAATGTTGGTACATGATATGAGTAAAATGCCGTGGGGCAGTGACAGTATCAACGACAAATATTTTATTGATGCTAAAAACGCTTGGTATGTAGTAGGCTCAGAGAAAACAGGTGCTATGGGTAAAACCTTAGCCAGTTTTAGCTCACAAAGTGATGCACAAGCTTTTGCACAAGAATTTGGCGGTAAAACCTTAAGCTTCAATGAAGTTAATCAAGACAGTTTATGGTAACTGAATAAGCATACAAGCAAGCCTGATAGCTCGCTTATTTATCTTTAGACGCTTAGCAAAGTAACACTATAGCTGCTCAACTCGATAACCTTTGCGCTTTAATAATGCTAAAACATTACCCTCGCCCACTAAATGTGCGACACCAACAAGAACAAACTCTTTATCGATATGCTTTCCATTGTCGGCAAACATACCTTCAATAAGGGGAAGCCAGTTACGGTTTCTATCGGTTAACATTGTTTTCATACTTTTTGGATCATCTTGCATAGGCTCTATCGCTAATTTTGTTAATTTAGCAGTATCACCTCGGCGCCATGCAGCAATCAGCTTTATAAACATCGCTTTAAAATCTTTCATTTGTTTTAAGTTTGATTTTATGAACTTGTCTTCATGGCCCTTGCCCATATTGGCTAACATGTTCATTTGAAATTCAACACTTTCTAAATAACTAATTGCTTTGTTATCGGCTACTGCTTTTTTATTAAAATATACATCAACCCCTTCGCCAGATAATTGTGCCTTTTGTGCTTCAAGCATAGCCAACATACTCACTAAAGCACCTGGTTTGAATAATTCAAACATAGCCAAGTCAGCACCTAGTGCTGACACATGGCCTTTTAGTTGCTGATAAGTTCTTCTTGATAAGACTGATTTTAAGCTTTGACCATTGTTATACATCATGGCTTGCATCATCTGCACTTGGGCAGTCATATCAGACTCATCAGGCAGCTTAGTTTCGAAGACTAACGTATTGGTTGCTTTGTAGGCCTGCTGAAACTCTGATGGCAAAGGAAACTCTGAAGGCGGTAAAATATGAATGGTACCGGCAATATAAACAAAATCATTACCCCTGCTAACCTTCCAGACTGAGGATTTGGCCGCAACCGAACTAACAAAAAAACTATTAATAACAAGTACAAATAAAATGCTTAATAGTGCTTTAGTATTTTTCATAAAGTTCCCTTTAACGATAACTTGCATAGATAACAGCAATCTTATCTAGTAATTTAACCTTCAAAAATATCAAACCATGGTCATTTTAACAAGTTATCTATCAACGCCGGTTAGTAAATTCATTCATGAGTAGTTGAGC
>Ga0114909_1000353_pt1 | contig 34600 bp, 50 predicted proteins | sample MalvireepMed_906_FD_87290 | JGI IMG/M metagenome (GOLD analysis project Ga0114909, IMG submission 87290) | Marine viral communities from the Global Malaspina Expedition - Malaspina viral metaG DeepMed_906 | ecosystem: Environmental > Aquatic > Marine > Oceanic | place: Mediterranean Sea...
AGGCGGGGCCGAAACGAGTTACGACAAACGAGAAAGGCGAACAAATGGCAAGACCAACGAAGCCCGCAGCGCGTAAGCGTGCCGAGGGCAACCCGGGCAAGCGCGCGATCCCCGAGAATAGGCCGCGCCCCGACGCCGGCGAGATGCCGACGGCCCCGACGTGGCTAGACAAAGAAGCCCGGGCCGAGTGGAAGCGCGTTACGGCCGTAATCTCGAAGTTTCCCGGGTGGCTGGGGCGCATCGACCGCGCTTTACTCGCCGACACTTGCGCAACGTGGGCCGATATAGTCGCGTTGCGCAAGATCCTCAAGGGCGACGGCTACATCATAACCACGGCGCAGGGCAACAAGATCCAGCACCCGGCGGCCGGCGCGCTACATACGAAGGAAAAGATCCACATTCGGCAGCTTTCCGAAATGGGGCTCACCCCGACGAGCCGCGAAAAGGTCGGGCTATCCGAGAAAAAAGACGACCTCGACGAATTCACCACGTACGTTAGCCAAAAAGGTAAGGCTTTGGGCCGATGAAAGATCCAAGCTACCGACCGAGCCGCCGCGAGCGCAAGGCCGATCACGTCAAGAATTACGGGTGCGCATGCGGCGAGAAATTCCGCGGCAATCTTGAGGGGGTACTAAAAGCCGGCTGGGGCCTGTACGCCTTCACCGAAAAATGCCGCTTGTGCGAGATGCGGCACCAGCGCGCGAAGTTCGACAAGGCGATCGCGAAGGAAGAGCGCCGGCGGAGTAAAGCCACCAATGGATGAGCCAACCGAGATCCGCACCTTTGACGACGACCCCGACGGGCAACGCTGGGGGTTATTTGAGGGCGTTTGGTGCCCGATGGATATAACAACGAACTGGGCGCCGCCGAGCGCAGAGGATCAACCCCATGGCTAAGCGCATCATAGAGCTAGAGATCAACGGCCAGGTTATTGAGTGCTCAAGGCTGATCCTACACTACCCACCAGCAACAGATCGCGAGGCGTGGGGGGGAAGAGAACACCCGCGGCCCCTACGCGGCACATTTCACCCGATTAATCCGTCGATCGGGCTGATTAACTTTAATATTCCGGCGAAGCCCACAAAGGATCAAGCCCTTGGCGACTGAGATCGACACCTGGCGCGGCCGGCTCGACGACGACCGCAAGCGGGCCTATGATGCGATGGAAAAGCGCGCCGCGGCCGAGGGCTGGACCGAACGAATCCAGGGCTTTAACGACGTACTCGCCATGGCGCACGGGTGCCACTTCGACGCGGGGCTCGCCGAGCACGTCGCCGAGTTTTTCCCCCGCTTTCTTCGGCACAGTAAAGACCCCTTCGCCGGGCAGCCCTTCGAGCTTCAAGGCTGGCAGCGCGAGCGGGTGATCGCGCCCGTCTTCGGGTGGCAACGCCCGAACGGTACGCGGCGCTTTAGGGTGGCATACCTTGAGATCCCCAAAAAGCAGGGCAAGACGACACTAGCCGCGGGGCTTGGCGTGTATATGCTCGCGGCCGACGGGGAAAACGGCGCCGAGGTGTACCCGGGGGCGATAAACCGCGAGCAAGCGGGCATGTGTTTCGAGGATGCGGCGCGTATGGTCGAGGCCAGCCCTATACTACGTGAGCGCATCCAGGTGATCCGCAGCACCAAAACGCTCAACTATTCCGCCGCTAACGGCCGATTCAAGGCGCTGAGCGCCGACGTAGCGAGCCATGAGGGGCTAAACGTAAGCTGCGCGATCCTCGACGAGCTACACGCGCACAAGAATCGGCGGCTTTGGGATACGCTGCGGTATGGCGGATCGGCGCGCAGCCAGCCGCTTTTTATTGTGATCACGACGGCCGGCGACTACGACCCGACTAGCATAGGCTGGGAAACACACGAATACGCCGAGAACGTGATCGCCGGCACGTACGAGGATTGGCAATTCTACGCGCTGATCTACGCGGCCAGTAAGGATGCCGACTGGGCGGACCCGGCGACATGGTACAACGCGAATCCGAGCCTCGGGATCACGGTGCCCGAGGAAGATATGCAAGCTATGTGCGATGAGGCGCTAAATTCACCCGACAAGCAGAGCAGCTTCAAGCGGTATAGGCTCAATATATGGGTTCAAACCAAAGACGGCTTTATTGATATGGACGCCTGGAACGCCTCGGGCGAAGCCTTCGACCTCGAAGACCTCGCCGATCGCCCGTGCTATGGCGGCTTGGACTTGTCCAGCAAAGAGGATCTAAGCGCCTTCGCGCTCGCTTTCCCCCCGACGCCTGACGATCAGGTGTTTCGGCTTTTACAGTGGCTATGGGTGCCCGAAGACAGCCTCGCGGAGCGGGCAAAGCGCAACGGGCAACCGTACATCCAATGGGTTAACGATCGGCATATATTGACGACGCCCGGCGCGCGTATCGACTACAGAGCGATCCGCCAGCATATCGAAGAGATCGCCGGCGGCGTCAAGCTGCGCGAGCTACACTATGATCCGAAGTTTGCCGCGGAGATAATAGCCGACCTTGAAGCCGCCGGCGTGCCCATGGTCGAGCACGCGCAGACGTGTAAGGCGATGAATCCTGGCATGCAAGCGATGAACCTCAACGCCAAGCGGGGCGAGCTCAAGCACAACGCAAACCCGGCGATGTCTTGGCAAATGGGCAACGTGATCGCGAAATACGACACGGACGGCGCCGCCAGGCCCGACAAAAGCAACCGAAAAAAGAAAATCGACGGCCCGGTCGCGGCCTTTATGGCGTTGGGGCGCGCGGTATCGATCAACGCCTCGGCGGGCGTGAGCAAGTACGAAACGGAAGATCTAAGGTTTGTATAAGTTTTTAGTGTCACGGATCGGCGCAGCACGGCGCGGTTGCTCAGGACGCGGATCGGCAGGTCGTGGCGAGGCAAGGCAAGGTAACAACGTAAGGCAACAACGGAGGAAAAGAGAATGACAACAGCAGCAGAATCAACGAAAATGTTACAGGCAACAGTAAGGCTCAAGAGTGCATCGCCGTATTCGCAAGGCAAGCACTACGACAAAGTAATGGTCCCGCTTGACCCCGAGAACGAGAGCGCGGGGGACTACGAAAAAAGAACATGGAGGAATCGGCTACACGTCACACCCGACGGATTTGTATTTATTCCCCAGCAGTCACTACACAAGTCTGCTATTGCCGCGGCAAAGTATACCGGCGACACGATACCGGGAAAAGGAAAAAAGACGTGGACCGCTAAATTGCAGTCTGGGCTTATGTGTATGGAACCTATTGTGCTACCTGTTCGCGCTGATGATGTTGATGGAGAATGGCTATTTGTCCCCAGCGACGGCAAGCCCGGCGGATCTCGCCGCGTATCCAAGTGCTTTGGATATATTCCCGAGTGGTCAGGGGATCTCAATTTGACGATCCTTGACACGATTATCACAGAGGAGATCTTGTTTAGATACTTTGAACGCGCCGGGCGCTTTATCGGGATAGGGCGGTTTAGGCCGGAGCGTGGCGGATTTTATGGACGATTCACAGTTGAAAGCGTCAAGATTTTTTAACGGCGTGGCCGAGCTGAGTAAGGCGTCGCCGCGCAAGGCGAGATAGGGCGGGATAAGGCAGGCAAGGCCAGGAAACAACAGAAAGGATTAACAATGAGCGAAGAACAGGTACAACAATTCAAAGTGCAGCCCAATTATAGTGTTGAGTCGTCACTACTCATCGCAAAATTGAACAAAGGCGAGATCGGCGACATCCTGACCGATGAGGAGCTCACAGAAATAGCGCGCATTCCGTGCAATGTAGGCGGCAAGGGCTATGGATACCTACAGACCGCGATCCGGTATTGCGAGCGACAACCGCCCGGGGAGCGGCGAGTGTGGAAGCGAGTCAAGGGGAATAACATGATTAAATGCCTTGATTCCGATGAAATTATCAACCACGCGACAGGGGGGATGCGAGGTATACATCGTAGAGGCAAGCGAATAGCTAGGCAAGTTACCGCGATCGATCTGCCAACGCTGGAAAATGGGAAGAAAAGCGAAGCGCTTGCGTTGATTTCGCAGGCGGCGACGTTGGCCTCGTTTGCCCACGGCCGCACAACCAAGATGTTACGTGATAAGAATGTGAAAAAGAAAATTGACATGAAATTACTAGTTGATGCGATGAAATAGACTTTAATAGGCGCGGCAAGACACGACTTAGCTTGTCGGGGCCGGGCACGGCGAGGAATGAATCGGCAAGTAGAGGCAAATCAAGACAGGGCATAGCGTCGCTAGGCAAGGCAAGTGAACACAAAGAAACAGAAAGGGCACAACGATGCGTAGTAAGCTCAAACCGTACCCGCAAGACGGCGATCTCCGCCGGCGTCGGGCTTTCCTATGGTGGCCGAAGGCGATCGGCCGCGATCGGCGTTGGCTAGAGTGGGCCGAGTGGGCCGAGGTGCGCTATGTGCCGCGGCTCATCTCGCCCTATGGCCCGCTTTCCGAGTGGCGCGCCGTAGCGTGGATCGACGAGACCCGATCGCGGCGATTTGTGCCGCAAGAGTACAACCCGCGGAGTGAGCACCATGGATGATGCCGAGCGCAGAGCCGTCGATTATATACCACCTGGCCGCACGGGTGGCGCTGTATGCCCGAAGTGCGCAGCCGTATGCGTCAAGGTCGAGCAAACCGTAGTGAGAACGCGCACGGCCGTTGTGCGCTGGCACCGATGCGCGTGCGGCCTTCGCTTTAAGAGCGTGGAAAAAGTACCAGCGCCCTAGTACTAGCCGCGTGGTATCGAGACTCTTGACAGCCGCGCGGATCTTTATAAAGATCAGCCTGAAACTAGAGCCAGCACTATAGGGCTTACACTTTGGGCTTATTGGATTTATTCAGACGGCGCCGACCACAGGCGCGCGCGCACCCGTCGAACCTCAACGATCCCGATCTGATCGCGATGCTGGGCGGCGGCATGGATACGGCCGCGGGGATCGCAATGAACGAAACCGCCGCGCTGAGCAACGCCGGCGTATGGGCCGCGGTGAAGACCAACGCCGAAACCGGGGCGATGCTCCCTAAACACGTCTTTAGGCGTACCGCGGGCGGCGACAAGGTGCGCGACTTCGGCCACTCTTTGCAGCGCGTGATCCACGTACAGGCCAACCCTATACAGAGCGCCTATGAGATGTGGTCGGTATTTTTCGCCAATTTACAGCTAAGGGGTAGCGCATACGCGCAGATCATACGCAACGCCGGGGGCGATGTCTCCGAGCTCTGGCCGATCCCGGCTGATAAGGTGGCAGCGACGCGCCAGGGCGATCGCCTGAGCTTCACCGTACGCACCAAGGGCGGCGCCGAGGTGCCCGTCGAACAAGGCAACATGCTCTACATCCACGGCTTTCGATTTCAGGGCGAGCGCGGGATCAACCCGATCCAAATAGGTAAAGACTCCCTCGCGCTTGGCGTGGCCATGGAAAAGTACGGATCGGGCTTCTTTGCGCGTGGCGGCCGGCTGAGCGGCATACTTGAGATCGTTGGCGATCTCTCCGAAGAGCGGCAAGACGCGATCGCCAATCAATTCGATGACGCCTACGGCAGCGTAGAAAACGCCCACAAGACGCTAGTTGCCAAAGAGGGCACCAAGTACCACCAGATGAGCGCACCGCCCAACGAGGGCCAGCTATTAGAGGGGCGCACATTCCAGATCCAAGAGGCCGCGCGGCGCTTTTCGAGCACGCCTTCGCGATTGCAAGACCACAGCCGATCGACCTTTAAGAACGTGGAACAGCAGAATATAGAGTACGTGCAATACGGCCTACAGCCGATGATCTCGGCGGCCGAGGGCGCGATCAATACACAGCTTTTTACACGCGACGAGCAAGACGAGCTTTTTGTCGAGTTTAACGTCGACGCGCTACTCAGGGGCGACACCGCGACACGCTACGCGGCCTATGCCTCGGCGATCCAGCATGGTTGGATGAGCCGAAACGAAGTACGCGACCGCGAGAACCTTAACCCGATCGAGGGCGGCGACGAGCTCTTAATGCCGGTCAATATGACGCCGATCAGCGAAGGCGGCACGGCCCCGGCGCAGGATGGCGACGCCGACACACGCGCCCGGCGCACGCTAGGGCACGTACTCACACGCGTGGAGCGGGCCGACGTCGAGGGCACCATCGAGCCACGGCGCGCACTCCGCCGGCTCGGGCGCAAGACTATCGAAGACGCGGCGCGGCGGCTTGTGCGCGCGGAGCTTCGGCAACTGCGGGCGCTTGTCAAAAAGCATATAGGGCGGCGCAGCGCGGCGGATCTACAGCTTGCGCTGGAAGAATTCTACGGCAACCGCGGCGAGTTACCGGAAATTATAGCCAAGACGCTCGGGCCAGTCTTCGAGGCGTACGCGCTAGAGGTGGCGGCGGCGGCGGCGGGCGAAGTCGGTGGCGCGGTGCCCGAGCTTGGCGAGTTTGTCGAAAAGTATGCCGAAGCCTACACAGCCCGGCACGCGGGATCGCACCTTGGGCAGCTTCTCGCGATCATGCGCGAGGAAAACCCCGAAGACCAAGCCGAGGCGATCGAGACGCGCCTCGCGGAGTGGGAGGCGGGCCGCAACGAGGGCGAGGGCACGGAGGCGGCGGAGAAAATAGGCGATCGCGAAGCCGTCAAGCTCGGCGATGCTATTGCCGGCGTAGTCTTCGCGGCGGCTGGCGTGACTAGCTTTATCTGGATCGCGAATGCGGGCGCGTGCCCGATATGTAACGAGCTCGACGGGCGCGTCGTCGGGCGTGAGCAGGTATTCGTAGAAAGCGGCGACACCGTGACCCCCGAATCGGGCGACGCGGCACCCTTAACGACACGCACGAACGTGGCGCACCCGCCACTACATCAAGGCTGCGATTGCACACTCGCGGCGGCATAACGAGGTAGGAACATGAAAAGACGATGCTTTGAAGGCGAAAAGGTCGAATATAGGGCCGAGGGCGACGGGGAAGACGGGGGCGAAGGCACGATCCGCGGCTATGCGGCCGTATTCGATCAGCCGGCACACGGCGAGGTTATCAAGCAGGGCGCATTTACCAAGACGCTAAACGACGGCGCCGACGTGCGCGCGCTCTGGAACCACGATCAAAACATCGTACTCGGGCGCACGAAGAGCGGCACGCTTGAGCTTGAGCAAGACGATCACGGGCTGCGGTACACGATACACCCGCCCGATTGGGCGAGCGATATAGTCGAGACGATCAAGCGCGGCGACGTCGACCAATCTAGCTTTGGATTCGAGCCGGTCAACGTAACGCCGAGCGAGACGGCCGACGGCGGCACGATCAACGAGGTGCGCGAGGCCAAGCTATTCGATGTCTCGCCCGTGACGTTCCCATGGTACGAGGGCACGGAGACGGTAGCGCGGTCGCTTGAGGTACGCAACAAGGCCGGCCAGGTGCGCACGGTCGGCGAGCTTCTCGAAGACTTCGAGACCACAGAACCAACAGCAACACCGGAGCAACGCGACGACACGGACACCACGCCAGGGCCGGGGCCAGCGCCTCACCCCGACGCCGGGACGATCGACGTTATGCGCCGAAAATTAGAACTCAAAGCAAAAGAATAGGAGGCCACTACACAATGGCTAAAACAGTCGAGTTACGGCAAAAGCGCGCCGGCTTGGTTGCTTCTATGCGCGAATTGCTCGACAAGGCCGAGGCGGAAAACCGCGGCCTTAATACCGAAGAGGATGCGCAGTATCGGCAAATGGATGCCGACGCAGACGAGATCCAAGATAGGTACGAGCGACAAGAAGCACTAGAAGCGCAAGAACGCGCGCTTTCCGAGAGCACTAGCGAAGTGCTCGACCCGGCGGACGACACGAGCACGGACAACAGCCCGAGCGAAGTGCGCACCCGTCAGGAACAGAACATCTACAAACGCTACCTGCAAGGCGGCACGCACGCGCTCACGACCGAAGAGCAAGAGCGCGCCCTGCAAGTGGACAGCGACACGGGCGGCGGCTATCTTGTCGGCGAAGCTACCTCTAGTAGCATCATCAAGTCGATCGACAACATGGTCGCGCTCCGACAACTTGCCACCGTTGAAACGCTGGCGACGGCTTCGAGCTTGGGCATACCAAGCCTCGACAACGATCCCGCCGATTCGGACTGGACCACGGAGATCCTCACGGGCTCCGAAGATTCCACGATGAGCTTCGGCAAGCGTGAGCTTATCCCCAAGCCACTCGCCAAACTTCTCAAAGTTTCGCGCACGTTGCTCAGGAAATCGCCGAACATTGCCGGCCTCGTCAATGAACGTCTTGCTTATAAATTCGCAGTTAGCGAAGAGCAAGCATTTATGACGGGATCGTTACCTGGCGAGCCGCTCGGCATATTCACCGCGAGTGCGGACGGGATCAGCACGGGCCAAGACGTGAGCACCGATAATACCTCATCGGCGATCACCTTTGACGGCCTGAAAAATGCAAAATACACGATCAAAGGCGGGTACTTGCCCAACGCGCGCTGGATATTCCACCGCGACGCGATCAAGATGATCGACAAGCTCACGGACGACAACAGCCAGTATATTTGGCAGACGAGCACGCAAGCGGGCCGCCCCGACACGTTGCTCGGCGTCCCCGTGATCTCTAGCGAATACGCCCCGAACACGTTCACCACGGGGCTATACGTTGGGATGATCGGCGACTTCTCGAACTACATGATCGCAGATTCACTTTCGATCACCATCCAGCGGCTCGATGAGTTGTACGCCGCAACGAACCAAGTAGGCTTTATCGGCCGACTTGAAACCGACGGCATGCCCGTGCTCGAAGAAGCCTTCGCGCGCGTCACGCTGGCATAAGGAAGGGGTGATCACATGAACACAGCAAAAGACGAAAAAGTCACCCGCGTCGCGAACGCGAGCGCAGCCGGCACGACACAAGTAGACTCAAGCTCCGTTGATATGACGGGATTCGATTCCGTCAAATTTATCACGGCGTTTGGTGCGATCGTGTCGGGTGCCGCAACTAGCGTGCACGTTGCGACGTCGAGCGACGATTCGACCTGGAATGACCTTCTGGGCACGAGTATCACGGTGGCCGACGACGACGACAACCAAGTCACGGTACACGAGATCGTGAAACCGTTGGAGCGTTATCTGCGGATCGAAGTCGCGAAAGCGACGCAGAACTCGACGGTTGACGGGATCGTAGCGGTGCAATACAACGCCCGCAAGAAACCGACGACCGACGACGCATCAACCGTGGTAGACCGAGAAACACACGTCAGCCCGGCCGAGGGCACGGCGTAAGTTAATGCAACGGGCGGGGGCTTCGCGGCCCCCGCCCAGAACTGAGGCGACATGAAGATCAAGTTAGTGACGAGATACAGCGGGCCAGGCGGCACGTTTAAGCCGGGCGATACGGCGGAATTCGACGCCGACGCCGCGGCGGATCTGATCGATGGCGGCTACGCCGTACGAGTCGACGAGCCCAAGCCTAAAGCGAAGCCGGCGGCCAAGACCTACGAAACAAAAGCGACCGAACCACGCACGCAAACCGCGGCGAAGGCAGCGGCGAAACCAAAGGCAAAGCGCAAACGCTAAGCAGCAATGAGCAACCTTTATACGACATTGGAGAGCACCAAGGCGGCGCTAGACATAGCGGCGGCCACCACGACCTATGACGCCGTGATCCTCGAATATATCGAGGGCGCGAGCCGGCGGTGTGATGACGTGGCGCGGCGCCATTTCTACGCGAAGACCGACACGCGCGACGTTAGCGGCTACCCGCTCAAGGATCGCCGCGGCGTGCTCTATGCGCCCGTGCCCGACTTGCTCACCGTCACCAGCGTCGGCAAAGACACCGAAGGCGATCTCACGTTTGACGGCGGCACACTGACCGAGGGGACCGACTATTACCTCGCGCCGCGTAATGACTTTCCGAAGACGGCAATTTATAAGCACCTCGGCGGCTCGGAGAGCGTCTTCGCCGAGCAAGATCCCTACTTGCAGATCGTCGGTAGCTGGGGCTATGGCGAGAGCGCGAGCCCATGGGATGCCACCGCGATCACGGGCACGGTCGGCGACACGACCACCACCACGCTCACGCTCAGCGCCGACGGCACCGTCGAGACGGGTCACACGATATTGATCGGCACCGAGCAGATGTACGTTACAGGGCTCGGCACGCTGAGCGCCACGGTTGTACGGGGCGCGAATGGCACCACGGCCGCGGCGCACACGGCGGCAACGATAAGCACGGCACAGTACCCGCTCAGGCTGATCAACACGGTACGCGCGATCGTGGTCGAACTCTGGAATTTCAGGAAGACGACGGGCATGCAGAGCGTACTAACCGGCGCTTTCCAAGAAATGTACCGTAAAGCTATGACCGACGTTGACGTCGGGCGGATGCTCGGGCCACTTCGGAGGGGCTTAACGTGAGCATCCAGTCGGTATTAAACGCGCGCGCGACCATAAAGCGCAAGGGCAACACCGCCAGCGGGATCACGGCGACGGTAGCCGACGATAGCAGCACCACGATCACCGTTAGCGCAGACGGCACGATCTTGCCGGGCATGGTGATCACGGTCGAGAGCGAGGATCTATATGTAACCGATACCGCTACGGGCAGCGTAACGGCAACGCGCGGCGCCAACGGCACGACGGCCGCGGCGCATACGGCGAAGGCGATCACGATCAAGACCGACCGCAGCGGGCAAGAGAGCTTTAGCTACTCGAATAACGCAACGGACGTGCCGTGCCGTGTAATGGTATTACCGGGCGCCGATCAATTCGAGAACGGCGAAGGCGTGCGCGTCACGGGCCAGATTTATTTTGGCACCGACGCCGACATCGAGCAGGAAGACGAGATCACCGTCGGCGCGGAGTCTTTCAGGGTGGCCGACTTCGACGCCTCACTCGGATCGCGGAATATGGCGCAGGTGGCGAACGTGGTGGAGGTGCGCGTCTAATGGCGATGCGGATCAACGTACGAAAAGCGGCGCTTGACGAGATGCTCGACATAGGCGACAAGCACACGCAGACCGTTGCCGAGAATATCAAGCGCGCGGCACAAGCGTCGGCGCCGGTGGTAAGCGGCGAGCTCAAGGCGTCGCACGGTACAAAGCGAATGCGGCGCGGCCTTTGGATCGTGACGGTCGACAAATTCTATGCGGCTTGGGTGCACTGGGGCCGCAAGAAATACCAAGACGAGGGCGATCCATGGGTGCGCAAAGCGGCGAATTCTGTAGGTCTATCTACTCGGGGTAAATGATGAATGGGCGTAGTCAACGAAAATCTAGTCTTGCGCGAGTTTTACACGACGAGCGCGACGGGCTTGTATACGCTGATCGCGCAACGGGCCTACGCCTGGCGCATCCCCAACGATGTCGACAATACCGACGCGCTGATCGTGTTTCGTGCGCAGCCGGGCGGCACATTGGTGCAAGGCGTGATCCGGGATCTCGACATCGAGATCGTATGTTATGGCGGGGGCAGCGACCTCAAGAAACAAGAGCAAGCGAGCGACGACGTATACCGGGCCTTTTGCGATATTCATGCGCAAGCCTCGGGCGAGTACAAGAGCATGATCACCACGTACAGCGGCGTGATCATGAATTGCGAAGAGGTATCGACCGGGGCGTTAGTTCCTGGCGATGGCGACAACTGGCCGGCGGTGCAGACCGTTTGGCGCTACCAAATTAGAAATAAGTAGGGCAAAGCCCACAACGAAAGGACAAGAACCATGGGTACACTAGCTAATTTAATTACCGGTGTGGGCACCGTGTACACGGCGCCCTTTGGCGAGCCAAAGGTCGAAAAGAATGATCTTGCACCACCAGCGATCACCGTCACGCCGGGCGGCAATTGGGTTGCCACCGGCTTCACCCGCGACGGGGTAAAGATCTTATATGAGCCAACGATCGAGCCCGTCTTCGTGGATCAGCACGACGGCCCGGTCAAGTGGGACAAGATCGCCGAGCGGTGCAAAGTCTCTTTTGTGGTCGCCGAGCAAGACGTCGAGGCGTGGGAAATCGCGATCGCGGCCTGTACACAATCGGCCGTAGCCGCCGCCGCCGATCAAACGGCCCAAAGCATTGTGAAGGTCGGCGACGATACGATCACGCCGATCGCTATGATGATCGTGGGCAACTCGCCGACCGCGGACGCTGACTCGATTATCGAGTTTCACCGGGTTATACAGACGGGCAGCCCAGAAATCTCTATGATGAAAAAGCAAGAGGGGCTACAGGTCGAGTTTGACGTCGGTTGCGACGTGACGCAGACGGCCGGCGAGCGTTTCTTTGTGAAGACCGATATAACCGCGGTTGCTTCGAGCTAAGCTATGCGCTTTGAGATCGAAACCAAAAGCGACAAGATGACGCTGAGCGCCTCAAGCGCGAGCGAGGCCGACAGGCTTCGGAGGATGCCCGAGGTGCTCGCTTTTCAGCGCGTCGAGGTGAAAGACGATCGGGGCCGCGTGCGTGCCGTACGGTACGAGGGCGGCCCCGTAATGGCGGAAATTATCAAAGAGGAGCAGAGCACCAAGGCGGCGAGGGCGCCCAAGCGCAAGTAGATAGCAACGAATCAACGGAGGGATCACCAGTGGAAAACGAGACAACCGACGGCGACATACTGAGCGGCTCGCCGCAGATCGTAAGGCTTGGCGGCACCGAGTACACGATCCGCACACCGCCCCGACGCTGGGCGCGTGAGATGCGCGGCAAGTGGGCCAGCCTACAAGATGACGTAAAGCGCGCCGGCGACGACGCGGCCGTCGTAATGGGCCTTATGGAATCCCTGCTTGATCGGTGCTTGACACACCCCTCGCTTGCAGAGCACCGCGAATCCATCGAGGAAAGCGCAACGGATGAGGAGTGCGGCGTATTGCTCGGCATTGTAGCGGAGCAACTTACAAGCCCTTTAGTGGAGATGGCGACGGGGCTGGGGCAGAAAATAGCGATCAAAGCACCAGCGGAAACGGAGACGGCAACGGCGAACACATAGAAAGCCGCGCGCTCGATCTGATCATGCGCGAGTATGGGATCGGGCTGCGCGAGCTAGAGGAATACTGGACGGATGCGCAGCTAGTTATGATGGCGGATCGTATTGTCGAACGCTATCGAAGGCAGAGCGAAGGATCGGGCGGAATGCCAGAGCACAAAGAAGTAGAGAGCGACGAGCTACTCGGGCAAATGGGCGTAGTGACGCGAGAAAGGGCGGCGAATAATGGCTATTAATTTAGGCAGCGGCTTTTTTACGGCGGCCATGGAAGACCAGATCACCGGGAAGTTTAACAAGATCTCCGCCAACATCAAGGCCCAATCTCGCGCTATTGCTAACCGTATGACGATCATGGGCAGCGCGATCACCGGCGCGCTTTTGTCGACGTTGCCGGCTTTCTTCGAGCAGGAAAAGGCCGAGAAGCAACTCGAAGCCGTGCTCAAGTCGACGGGCGAGGCCGCGGGATTCCAAAAGGATCAACTGCTTGAGATGGCGGCGGCATTGCAAAAGGTTACAACCTTCGGCGATGAGACGATCATAGGCGCACAAAATATTCTTTTGACCTTCACCAAGATCAAGGGCGATGTATTCCCGGCCGCGATCGAGACGATCCTCGACATGAGCCAGGCGCTAGGCAACGATCTCAAGGGCAGCGCGATCCAGTTAGGTAAGGCGCTCAACGATCCGATCCGTGGCGTGAGCGCGCTGGCCGAGGTTGGCGTCAGTTTCACCGAGCAGCAACGCGAGCAGATTACGGCCATGGTAGAAGCTGGCAACGTGATGGGTGCCCAGCAAGTGATCCTTAAAGAGTTGTCGGTGGAATTCGGGGGTAGCGCTCGGGCAGCGCTCGACACGTACGGCGGCCGCCTCAAGCAAGTGAAAAACGAGATCGGCGACCTGGCCGAGATGATCGGCGCCGCTTTAATGCCAAGGATCGAAGAGCTAACGCAAGAGCTCAAGCCGATGCTTGAAAGCATGGCGGAGTGGATCAAGCAGAACCCAAAGAACACCGAAAGCCTCGTCAAGCTCGCGGCGGCTATAGGCGGCGTGCTCCTGGCGGCGCGGCCGGTGCTCGCGGTGGTGGAGCTCATGATCAAGTCTTTTGGGGCGCTCAAGTGGATTGTAATAGCGATCGCCGGCACCGTCACGGGCACGCTAGTGCTCGCCTTTGCGGCGGCGGCCTTTGCGCTCGCGCTTGCGCGTCAGAAAATAACGGAAGAGTGGGAAAACGTGGTCAAGATGTTCAAGGAAGGCGTTGACCTGATCGGCGAGTGGTTTGGATTTCTGGGCGACTTCTTTACGGGCAACTTTGGCGACGCGCTCGACTTCATTACGGCAAAGGTCAAGGGCTTGATCGACACGTTGCTCGCGTTGCCCATGGAAATCCTCGACGGGATCATCGGGCTGGCGGGCTTTGCCCCTAAATTCGGGATCGGCGCGGCGAACTCCGCCGGCGCTACGACGCGCGTAGCGGGTGCCTCGGCGGCCCTGGCGGGCGCTGGCGCCGCGGGTGGCGGGCTGAGCATCCAAGGGCCGATCGTGTCGGGCGTGACGCTACACACCGAGGCCGACGTCGACAGCTTATTGTCGATCCTCGGCGACGAGCTACGGCGGCGGCTTGTATCGCGCGGCCAGTCTTCGGAGGGGCTCTAATTGGCTAATTCGATACACGTAGGCACCGACCCCGCGAGCCTCACCGACTTGAGCGGCGCAAGCTACGGCGTGACGCTACTTAAAACGGCCTGGCCGTGGATGGCGAGCCCTGACGCTTTCCTGCAAAACATACCGCAGCGCGACGGGGGATCGGTGCTTGTGAATAACTTTAGGATGCGCGCGGCGGCTTTCCCGTTGCGCATTGCCGGCACGAGTAACAGCGACTTATTGAGCAAGCTGGAATCGATCCACAAGCTCACCGATCCGCGGCTAGGCGCTATTTATGTAAAGGCCGACGTTTGGAGCGATCGCCTATTCTATGGGCGCTTTACTGGCCCATGGTCGGCGGGGTATCGGGGCCAGCTTGTGATCAACGTCGCGGCGGAATTCACTAATCAGTGGAGCGAGCTACTAAGCACGACCGAAACGACGCAGACCGAGACCGTCAGCGCCTCGCCCGAAGCCTTCACCGTGCCCGCAGCCGGGAGCGTAGCCGGGAGCGCGCCGGCGTTGCCGCAATGGGTGATCAAGAATACCAGCGGCGGCGCGAGTGGCGCGATCAAGCTCACGAACGGCACGACCGCGGAAACCTTTAGCCTACCAACCACGGCGAGCATACCAAACGGCACCTGGCTACGCCTCGACCGCGAGCGCTGGACCGTCGAGACGAGCACCGACAGCGGCAGCACATGGAGCGACGCGCCGGCGCTTGTCGGCACGGGGAAGAATATTCCACGCATAAACCCGGGCGTATCGAACTCTTGCACCTTAACGAATTTGAGCAGCGGCGCGATCGATATAGTGTATCGCGCGAGGTATATCTAGCATGGCTACAACGGATTTTAAGAAAGCACCCCTAAACCGGCCCAACGCGATCGGCACGCTCGACAGCGGCACGCACCCGACCGGGATCAGCAACTCCGCCACAAGCATAACGCTGAGCAGCGGCGATGGCGCGAAGTTTCCGTCAACGGCGGATTTCTGGATCACATTCTACGAAGACGACGCCGACACCAACGAGATCGCCGAAGTTACGGCCAACCCCTCAAGCGACACATTCGGCACGATCTCACGGGGCCAGCAAGGCACCAGCGCCGCGGCATGGGGCGCGCTCGGCGAGACGGTTAACGTGGGGATGCTGATCACGCGCGATCAGTTTACAGACCTACAAACGGCGGTCAATAACATCGAAGACGGCACGACGGTGCTCGCGAGCGTCACCACCGACGGCGACATCATAGCGAACACGGGAAACACCACGATCGCGATCGCGAATACGGTAGCCACGACGATCAACATGGGGGCAGCTGCCAGCAGCGCGATCAACCTCGGGCACGCGAGCGGCACGCTTACTTCACTCGGGATACATAACATAGGCACGAGCGGCACGGCCACGACGATCAAGGGCACGCTTAACGTCGACGAGGCCGCCACCTTCGACACTACGCTCGGCGTAACGGGCGACACGACGCTCACGGGCGATCTAGCGGTCAACGGTGGCGACATTACGACCACGGCCAGCACGCTCAACGTAGGGACGGCCAACGCTACGACCGTCGCGGCATTTACCGCGGCAAGCACGTCGCTCGGTTTAGGCCATGCGAGCGGCACCAACACGATCGCGGGCGCTACGACTTTCTCGGAGGCGATGACGATCACCGCGGCCAACGCCTTCACCATCGACAACAATAACGCGCGAATGTTTTGGCGCGAAGCGGATCAGACGACGGATGAGAAATATTGGGAGATTTCGGCACAAAGTAAACTATTCAGGCTGAGAGCTTTTAACGACGCGATTGGTTTATCTGAAACTGTTTGGACGGTTACGCGGGGCACGGCAATGGATGTGACCGCGCAATCGTGGCGCATTAGTAATACCACCGCAATGGATCTAGATTCTAACGGCGACTTTAGAGTACGAAATGATACGCAGATTGACGGCACGCTCGACGTTGACGGCAATGTAACGCTAGGCAACGCGAGCACCGACACCATAACGCTCACCGGGCGCGCCCAAGTGCGGCAAGTGACCGACGCGGGGCCGATGACCGCCACCGACGGCAGCGTACGAGAGATCGTGTACAACACTTCGGATTCCAAGTTTTATGGGTGCACGACGACGGGCAGCCCGGCAACGTGGTCGGCGCTTAACTAGGAGTATTCAATATGGCGACACGCATAGAACTCGACGGTATGACCCTCGAAGAGCAGGAAGAGCACGCCTTCGCCGAGGCGGCACGCTGGAAAGCGATCGGGCGGCGTATTCAGGCCGCGCGGAAATTCCGCACACAAGCGGATCTCGACGCCGACGTCGTAACGGCCAAGGATCAAGTATTCACGGGGGGCCGATAGATGAGCGAGAAACCGAACCAGAAACACGCTACCAACGCGCTCGACGTATTACTCAACGGGATCAAGAATACCCGGTGCTTCTATTGCACGATCCCCGAGGTACAAACGGCCGAGGCTATTCTCCGCGCGTTTATCATGGACCCGGTAAAGGCACCAGTGCCCCCGGGCGAACCTGTGCCCGAAGCCGCTCCGGCGGAATCCGTAGCGCGTAACGGCAAGCGCAAGAAGCAACCGAGCGCGAAATAATGACCACCGCCAACACGGCCCGGGCGAATAGCGCGAGAGCTAACAATCCGATCATACCCGCGGCCGCGGCGGATGTATCCCAAACCGTTAACCGGCCGTATCTATTAGAGATCCGCGATTCAGCCGGCGATCACCAATGCTACTTGCCCGACTGGCACACGGCCACGCGGCGCGCTGCGGTCAACGAGCCCGAGCTACTGAGCTTTATGGTGCCCGAAGACAGCATCGCGATCCCGAGCCTGATCGGGTTTAACGAGGTTTGGCTATACCGCGGCACGCAAAGCGTAGCCACGCAGAAATTCGAGATCCTCGTCACCGAAGACATGATAGGCAGCACGGCCGGGCTTCGCGTCGAGGCCGACAGCTACCTCGGGCAGCTTGCGCGCGAGTTTGTAACGAATTACGAAACGGCGACAAGCCGAACCCTAGAATATATTGTTTCTGAGATCCTGAGCACGCACCAGACCCAAGACCGCCCGATCAGCCGCGGCAATATACACGCCTCGGCGGGCACCGATACGATCCCCCCTATCCGCTTCAATAATAAAAGCATCCTCGCGATCCTACAAGAGCTTCGCGGGTACGTCGGCGGGTACTTTTCCGTAGACGTCAGCCGCCGGCTCAATTGGAGCACGACCGCCGGCACGACCCAAGGCCATTGGATCAGGCTCGGGCATAACGCACTAGACATAAAGCGCAGGAAAGACTACAGGGCGCTTTCTACGCGCGTCGTAGGCCATGGGCAAGGGGTAGACGACGCCACGCGGCTCAAGAGCACACAAGACGACGCAAGCGCCCAGAGTACCTACGGCGTGATCCAGCGCCCGATCTATATGCAGCACATCGACGATTCGACGCTACTCGACACGATGACACAGGCGGAGCTCGACCGAGTGAGCGGCCCCAAGGTTACCTATGACGTAGGGATGATCGATCTATTTCACGCCGACAGCACGAGCTATAGCCACTTACAGCACCTTATAGAGCCGGGCACGCGTGTCAAGCTGATCCACGACTCACCAGCGATCGACATTGACACAACGATCCTAAATGCCGAGTGGCTACTCGACAACCCCGAGCAGGTCAAGATCAACCAAAGCAACGAAGACAACCTCAACGATCCAACGAACGCCACGAAAAAAGACCCGCTCGACGTGATCGTCGACCTCATCGAGCGCACGCAAGAGCAGAGTAACGACACGGGGATCGGCGCGGAGATATTACACCAGATCGCGGGCGGCACCTTTGCGGCCCCGGCAACGCCGTCGCTCGGCGGCTTCGAGGATGTTATATGGTGGGATGAGAGCCAAGACGTGGGCAACCTTGACGAGAAAATCGTCGACGCGATCGAGAATAATACCGACGCCACGAGCCAGGCGAGCATCGAAGACGCGATCGCCGAGGGGCTGAGCAACGTGATCGCCGCGGCCGGCGCGGCACCGCACGACGGCACTACCTACAATAACTATATCACCAACACGCAGAGCTTTGGGATCGCGTGGGGCGGCGAGGTTGGAACCTTTCCGACGCTACCGACCGAACAGCCTACGATCGTCTATTACACCGTAGACGATCAGCTATACATAGGCTACGACAACGGCGGCGACGCGCCGAACTGGACCCCGCTACAAATAACCACGGACGATGCCCCGTAATGGCCTGGCCTCAAGCGACATTTATTAAACAAAGCTGGGGACACCTCCCGAGCTTTTTGTCGGCTATGTGCGTCGCTATCAACGAGCGCGAAGCAGCGCTCGACGAGGCCGAGTCTAAATTTACGATCGCAGACGGCACGCGGAAAACAAACCCGACCACGGCCGACTTTGCGGGCCTCGTCTTCGCCAGAGTGCGCGACACCGACACGGGCACGGGTACGATCAGCTCGACCGCTAAAGCCGTCACGGGCGTCGGCACGGCTTTCCGTGTGGCCGGCACGGGAACGATCGACTCGACGGATTTCGCCGTCAATGGAACGTCTACGGTATTTCTCAGTGAGCTAGAAAGCGGCGACACCATAGCGGCCGATGGGCAAGATCGGATCGTCGACGAGATCACGCTCGATTCAACGCTCACGACTACGGCGGCATTTTCGCCCGCCTTATCTACTGAGAGCTTCGAGGTGCCCGGCGAGATCAATCCCGGCGAAATACTCACGGCCGAGGATCAGGATCGGATCGTCGATGAGGTTACAAGCGCCACGGAGCTCACGACTAAGGCCGCATTCTTGCCGGCGCTATCGGCCGACGCCTTCGAGGTGCCCGGCGACGGCGATCGCATCCAGGGCATACTGCTCGAATTACAAGCGGCGGCCCGCAGGCTTTCCGACGGCTTCGGCACGGCGCCAGCGGATACAAAGACGCTTGTAGAGTCGGGGAGCGATACGACGAAATGGCTATACCGCGACATAGTAGGATCAAACGGCGTAGGCGGGGAGATTTCGACCTCGGGCACCGTGACGAATAGCGGGGCCACCGTTACGGGCGTTGGAACGGCATTTACAACCGAGGTCAATATAGGCGACGTTATAGCCAGCGGATCGGCGACACCGGGCAACGAGTACCGCGAGATCCTGAGCATAGAAAGCGATACGAGCTTAACCATTGACGCGGAATTCGATCCGATTATGTCGGCCGACCCTATGCCGATCGTGCGCGGCTTCGGCTTTACCTTTAATTGGTGGAAGGCTACTACGTGGGAACGGCTGCGCCAGTACATCGACGCGCTGATCTATTATCGGATCGGCATGCTCGGGACAAAATCAGGCACACAGCGCAGAGTAGAAAACGATCCAGGCACCGAACAGGATGCTTGGGACAATGCGAAAGCGGCCACACCAACCGCAACCGAAGTCACGGGCGCGGGCTGGGTTATGGTTTACGACCTATCGGGGAAAACGTGTACTATTTCTTCGGCCGGCACGACGATTTACAGCACGACAGACTACTCGGGATCGTTTGTTTCAGGTAGTGGGCTTTTGAGCTATTTTAAGACGGCGACGGGCGATCGCACGATCGATATAGGCTGGCGAATCACGCGCAGCGGGGGATCGGCGCTAACGGGAACCGAGGCGGCGACGGTTACATATCCACAGACCACCACACAGGACGCTACTGTTACGGTTCCAATAGTAAGCGACTTCACCACAGTAACAACGATCACAACTAGCGAACCATCTACAGAGCCCTTCGATGTATTCCAATCGAGTGCGTGCGGTTTGAGTATAGGCGGCACAACCGGCCTAGTCTTCACCCTCGACCTATCCAGCGAGCTCACGGATCAAGCATGATGATCGCCGCGACCTTACACCGCGAACGCTCGACCGATGACGGCACCTTCGGGTTATTCACGATCGCCCGCGGATCGTGGGCCAAGCTGATCTTGCAAAGCCTCGAACTACCCGACCGCGGCAACGCGCGGAATATATCAAGCATCCCCGCCGGGCGCTACCAATGCGCGCGCAAGATCTCGCCGCGCTTTGGGCACGTATACGGCCTGGCCGACGTACCCGGGCGCTCTCATATCCTGATCCACCCGGGGAACTACGCCGGCGACGAGAACCTCGGGCGGCGTAGCAACTCCGCCGGGTGTATCTTGCTCGGGCTCGACCGTAACGAATTCGACGGCCAGCGCATGATCGGCAAGAGTCGCGCGGCGCTGGCGGCTCTGTACAACTTCACCGAGAGCCAACCTTTTACCCTAGAAATTAATGAAAGGTAAGACCATGCCAGATCCAGCGACCACCAGCACCACCGCCGCCGCCGGCATACTTGCCGCGCTTACAGGCAGCGGCGGGATCGCCGGGCTCGTCACATGGGCGCGGCGTATAACGGGCCGCGTTGCCGCCGTCGAGGTAAAAGTCGATCACGTATTGACCGCCGTGCAGGAAGAGCGCGTTAGCCGGGAGAAATCCGACGCGGAGCTCAGCACCACGTTACAGCGGATCGCCGACAGCGACGTCGAGGAGCGGCGCCGCCTTTATGAGTACATAGACAACAGCGCCAAAGAGCAGACGGCCGTGATCACTAAGTCGGCCGACGCGGCCAACCGACTCACGACCGCGGTAGCCGTGCTCGACGAAAAGATCAATAACGTGCGCGGCAAATGTAAGCATTGCGACGATCACAAGTAACCGAAAGGATACACACCATGGAAAACCTAAAAGACTGGAAGACGACGATCGGCGGGATTCTGATCGCCATAGGCGGCCCACTTGCCGCCACCGGCGAAGGCAGCATCCAAACGATCGGCGTAATACTCGGCGCCGTCGGTGCCTTGCTACTCGGCACATCCGCCACGGGCAACCCCACAAAAAAGAAAGGTAAGCTACCATGATCGAGAACCTGATCAGCTCAATTATTGAAAACATAGGCGCGCGACTGATCGCGGTGATCGTCGACTTCTTGCTCGCGATCTTCGGGCTGGCGCCATGACGAGCGCGGAGATACACCAAACGCTTAACCGCGCGATCGTCTTCGGGCTTTGCGCCCTGGCTATCCTCGCGGCGTGCGGGTGCGCGACGATCGAGCAGACGCGGATCAACGCCGACGGCTCAAGCTACACGGCCAAGGGTAAAGTATTTCTCAAGGGCAACATAGCCGAGCTTAAAACGACCCTAAGCGAGGCGATCGACCATGATGGGCACTACACCCTAGAGATCGGGCAAGACTCGGCAACGCTCGACGCCGACGCTATGGAACTTGTGGGGCTTCTTAATAACTTGCTCGACCTGGCGCCGATACCCTAACCACACACGGGCCGCGTTATTCCCTCCCACGCGGACCAACCCCCGCCCGCGGCGCGCCGCCATCGCGTCGCGGGCATTTTTATCGCCTCGGCGGTCTAAACTCTAGCACCTTGGGATCATCGGGCGGCGCGAGCTTCGGCAGCGTCGCCCGGTCGATGTCGGCGTCGTACGGCTTAAGGTGGCCGTAAAGCTCCGTCACCGACGTGTGACTATGCCCCATCCATCGCCCTATCTTGAAAAGGTCAACGCCCGATTGGGCGAGCCGCGACGCGAAAGTATGGCGGAGCGTATGGGGGTGGATGTCGAGCTCGGCGGCCTTGCAGACCGCGGCAAAGCCTTTGCGAACGTCGAACCTATACCGATACTTTCCCGGGAGCTTGTGTGGCGCGATGAGATACCCCGACGGCTGGGCGTACGCACGGATCACCGCCTCAAGGTCAGCCGAGAGCGGCACCGCCCGATCCTCGCGATCCTTGACCTCGAAGCCGGGGCCGCTTTGCACCTGGACGATCCGCGCCTCGAAGTCGAACCAATCCCAACGCGCCGCAACGGCCTCACCTTTTCGGAACCCGGCGAAAATGCCGAGCGCCCAGAAAAAGAGCTGATCCGTACCGAGGTCGGCCGCCGCCGTCAGCCCCCGCACGCATTCCGCATCCGTCAGCCACTTGACCGCCTTTTTGTGCTCGGGCAACCGCTCAGCGCCGGCGAAGGGATTAGGGCCGCGTAGTATCCCCTGCTTGATCGCCCTATTGAAAACCGATTTAAGCGCCGTCAGCGACTCATTCACCGACCGATTCGAGACCGTGAGCCTATACGCGCCCTTGTATGCCTCGATGTGCGCAAGCGTGGTGCACGAGGGGGTACGAGCGCCCGAGGTGGCCGCCATGCGCCGCAGCGCCCTCACGCGGCTTTCTATCGTCTGCGCGGCGCGGTGCCCTTCGGCCCATTGCAGGTAGTGATCGATCAGCGCATCCCATGAGAGCGCACCGGCCGGCTCGGCGTCGACGTATTGCTCAAGCAAGGCCCGGGCCTCACGCGCCGACGTAGTGCCGAGGGACTTGTCGACCCAACGATCGCCGCGCTTAAAGCGGATATAGTAGACCGCTCCGCGCTTTTTGAGTGAAGCCATGGGCTATTCCCCTTTATTACGCCACGCCGCCGAGCGCTTGCCGTCGGCCTTGGCGTGAAAATCCGTTTACTGTGCGGCCTTACTCCGCCATGCGCCGCGGTCGCGCTCGACACTGGCCCGCCAATCCCGGGGCGCTATTATAACCGCAGCCGGCTCGGCAGGGGTAGCGGGGGCGCGCGATCTCGTAGGGTAGGCCGGCCTCGCCGTAGTGCACGGCCAGCCAGCGATAAACGGGGCGCCGCGTCAATTCGAGCACCTCGTCGATTATAATATAGTCAACTTGCACCATTTCACGGACGGGCGGCACCGTCGTCGACCAAGCCCGCACCCAATCCCCGGGGGCCAGGTCGAGGAACGCCGTACCAACCCCCCGAAGGCGGCGCGAGTTTGGTTCCGTGGCCTCAAGCGAGATCACGCCAGGGCCGGGGGACCACCGGGGCAACGGCTCAGCGGCCGCGCAGACTACAAGGGCAAGCAGGGAAAACATAGATCGATCCTCCTATGGTTTTGGCACCGTCGGCGCCATGGGTACAAAATGGGGTAAGTCGTGGGCACACTTCGCTTTTTGTCGGGCCTAAGTAAAGTATACCTGATAAACGAAACCCCCGTCAAATAAGGGGTAAAGGGGGGTGTAAATGGTCGGGGTGATCGGATTCGAACCGACGGCCCCCTGCTCCCAAAGAATAAAGCCCGATCCAAACTCACACCCCCTCACGCCATAAGGCGCTACCCTGGACTAACTTACAAAAACGCCTAAAACTCACTCAGACCCCCTACGGCCCACTATGGGCCGGATTTGGGTACACCTTACCGCCTATAATAGATCGGGTGTGTCGGGTGTGCCGGGTTTGTTCAGGCCGCGAAGCGCCGCGGCGGCATCTAATCGCGTTTCGTACGCCGCGCGGATCGCCTTTTCGTATATCTGCGCCTTCGTTGCGGGCGAGAAACCGCTCGCCCGTAGCTTCGCGGCGAGATTCTCAAGCCCCTGCGCCAAGAGATCGGCCACCTCGCCGCCGCCCGGCGTACTCGCCGACCCCGGTGGCGATACTTTACCGCGCAAGACCGCAACTAGACGCTCCATTGTATTAAAGTGCAACTCGTGAGTTTTGCCGCGCTCAAAAGAAGAATACGCACCGTAAGAAATCCCAATAAGCCCCGCCATCGTCGCTTGGCTTATTCCGTGCTCTTCGCGCCATGCCTTCGCGGCGGTGGGCGTTACCTTTTCTTTTTCTAACATCATCATGTTACCCATCCTTTCCAAGCCAGTATACTAACCTATACATAGTGTATCACGTTAGTTGGTATAGCGCAACCTTTTACAGGATATTTCTAAAAAGAAAAAAACCCTTGACAGACTGTATGCACTACTGTACAATAGGCAGTATACTCAAGAAAACGCCTACTATATACAGCACGCAAACCCCGAAGGGCCGCCTATGAATACCGCGCAAGCCAAAAAAGCAACGCCCCCACATCGACGGATCGCAAATTTTAGGGCAAAAAAGGGCTGGAGCTTGCGCCGCATGGCGGCCGAGGTAGGGCTAAGTCTCGGCAACGTGCACCAGATCGAGATCGGCAACCGCGCGATCACGGCACCGACGGCCAAGAAATACGCCGCCGTTATGGGCGTCGGGTGGCCCCGCCTATGCGCCGACAAGCCCCAACCCGCCGAGGAGCCCGTCAATGTCTGATTCTGACCTATTCCCCGCGATCAAAGCGCTCACCGAGGAAGTGCGGCACCTTCGCCACGAAATGCGCGACCGCCCGATCGTCGGCGCCCTCAATATGGCTCAGGCGTGCAAGTACCTCGGCGTATGCGAAATGACGATCCGCCGGCTTATTACCCGCGGCGATCTCCGATCCCGGCTTATCGGCACGGCCCGGCGTTGGCGCATATCCGACCTTGACGACTACCTCGATCGGTGTATTGACACCCGCGGCGCCGCCCTACTGGACCCCGAGACCGCGCGCAAGCGTATCAACGAGATCACGGGAGCCTAAAGCTATGGCGCCAGACGACGAGCACACAAACCGCGGCGGCACCAACAACGACCCAAACGCCGACCCCTCGGAATTTATCAGCCCACACAACTCGCGCCCGGCGCAATTTCCGAGCGCAAGGCGATCTATATTCGGCTTCGAGCGCTGGACCCCGCCCGACCCCGCCGACGTACGCGCCGACATGGCGGCCGCGGCGATACGCTACGCGCTACCGTCGCACCGCATCCTATTCGGTAGCCATCTCACGCAAGCGCAAAAGCGCGAAGCTATCGAGAGCTTCTTAGAGCTTGGGCGCAACGTGGCGCGGATCTTCGGGCACTCAACGCCGGCGCGCGACATTGCCGACGGCTTGATCGACGAGCTCGGCATCAAGCACGAGGGCGACGCATGAGCGCCCCCACGCAACACCCCACCCGCGCGCGCGTCGCCTTTCTCCTCGGCGCGTGCGCGTACACACAAGCGGCGGGCGGTCGACCCCAATGCTACAACCCGACCGCCCGCCATGCTCTCACGGGGGGCAGCGCATGAGCCGCGCACGTATCAAAATGAATCTTTACGAGCAGGACTATCACAACGAACTAGGCGAGCGCTTGCAGTCGCTACGCGAGCTTAACGGATTCACGCGCCGCGCCGTCGCCGAGCGCCTCGGCGTCGATTGGGTGTACTACGAAGACGCAGAGCAGGGCAACCGCGGGATCACGACCTTACAACTACAAACGCTCGCCGAGCTTTACCGCACGACCGTCGCGGACATGCTCGAAGGGATTGGACCAGAACAAGGGGAGGGATAATACATGCACCAGCAAGCGCTAAACTTTGACGCGGCGCCGCTCGCCCGGGGGCTGGACCCCGAGAGCAGCCACCGCGCGGCCGAGGGCGTCGTCAGGCGCGGCACCGTCAGCCGACACGAGCGCACGATCCTCAACGCTTTGCGGGATCACCCGAACGTGACCGCCGGCGAGCTCGCCAAGTATATCGACCTCGACAGTGTACAGATCGCGCGGCGCGTGAGCGCCATGGTAGACAAGGGGCTGATCCAGATATGCCCGGCGCGCCGTTGCACCGTAAAGCGCCGCACAATGCGCACGCTCCGCGCGGTGGCTGTATGACGATAAGAGCGATCCAAGTCGCGGGCCGCGGCCTTGAGCTTACGAGCCTCGAACAAATGCAGCAATACGCCGACGTGCTCAGAAAGTCGGGCGTTGTGCGCGACTGCAAGAACGCCGAAGAGTTGATCGTGCGTATCCAGTACGGGTACGAGCTCGGGCTAACGCCGATGCAGTCGATCCAGAATATAAGCAACGTAAACGGTCGCTTAACGCTTTGGGGCGATCTTATGCTTGCGATCGTGCAAGCGTCGCCGAAGTGTGAGTACATCAAAGAATGGGGCGAAGGCGAGGGCGAAGATTACGTCAGGCACATCGAATGCAAGCGCACCGACCGCGAAGCCCCGACGCAGCAAAGCTGGGGCGTAGACGACGACAAGCGCGCCGGGCTTTGGGGCAAGGGCACGCACAAGAGCTACCCCAAGCGGATGCTACAAATGCGCGCGCGATCCTTCGGGCTTCGTGATGCTTTCCCCGACGTACTACGCGGCGCCATCGCGACCGAGGAGGCGCAAGACTATCGCGAAGGCGTCGACAGCCCCAAACACGTCGAGGCCGAAGTCGTCGACGAGACCCCGCCGGCACCGCAGCGCGAGCCAGGCGACGAGCCGCCCGAAGAGCAACCCGCGGCGGAGACAACACGCGATCGGATTCGCGCGCGTTGGGTAATTGTGCGCACCGAGTACAACCTTGACGACGCCGTACTTGTTGGCGAGCTCAACGAGCGCACCGGGCGCACGCCGACCGACGCCACCGACGGCGAACTCACAACGGCGATCGACACAATAGAAAAGCGCGCGATCGCGGCGCTCGAAGACTTTTAACCAACGCAACCGGAGGGACACGGAATGCAGATCAAAAGGCTAGGGATACGCAATTTTAGGAGTATTGAGGTGCTCGACGTAGAGATCGGCCCTGCGGCCGCGATCGTCGGGCCGAACGGCGCCGGCAAGAGCTCGATCCTTGCCGCGATCCAGTTTGCACTATTCGGGCGCTGCGAATTCACGGGCGCCGGGGGCCAGGGATCGAAAGACCTGATCCGAAACGGCGGACGCCAAGCCGTGATCCTTTTACAGATGCACACCGCAAAGCGCGACATATGGATCGCCGCAACGATCAACCAAAAAGGAAAAAACAACTTCGACGCGCACGACGGCGACGGCCTCGTCTTCGACACGCGCCGCGGGCTATGGTCCGCGCTCGGCGTCGACCCCGAGATCGCCGAGGCCGCGGCCAACCCCTTCGCGTGGATGAGCGACGGCAACACCGCCGCGGTATTCCGCCGGCTTGTCGGCGGCGACGACGTGCCCGGCAACTTGTTGCGCTACCTCGACGACGAGGGCGATCGCAAGTTTGCCGAAGACTTCGCCGCCCGACATACGATCGCGCTCAACGGCCCCGACGACTTCGAGAGCTTGGGGATCGCGATGTTTACGCAGCGCACCGACACCAAGCGCGCGCTAAAGGCGGCCGAGCTTGAGCTCGAAGGGCTACCCTTCGCCGCGCGGCCGCTGATTGGAAGCCCGGACCCGCAAGCCACAAACCCGCTAGAGCAGATAAAACGCGGCAAGGGCGATCTAGTACACCAACGATCGAGCCTTGAGCGCTTGCTACAGTTACAAGGCGCCGCGCAGCACGCCGCGACGCCCGAGCGGATCGCCGAGCTCACGGCGAAGGCCCAAAGGCTCGCCGACGAGATCACAATCGCCCATAACGACCTACAGGAACAAATGAGCGACGGCAGGGCGCTCGGCGGCAAGCTGGAAGAGCTACGCGCCGCGCCGCGTAAGTCGGTGCAGATCGTCGCACGCCTTGACGCGCTCGACGACGGCGAAACGTGCCCGACTTGCGGCGCCCGGCTATCACCCGAGGAAGCGCAAGCCGCCGCCGCGGAAAAATGCGAGCTCCAAGAAAAGCTAGTGAAAGCCATGGCCGCCGAGGCCGAGCGCGACGCCTTGATCGAGAGATGGGGCGACGAGCTAGAAACCCGGGGCAAAATCCGCGACACCAGTAACGCCGCATGGCTCAAGCTATGCGAAGAGCACGCCGCCGCCAAGGCCGCGCTTGAGGCCGCGAAGCCCGCCGCCGACATACCCGCGGATATTGACGCCCAGGTCGAGGCCAAGCGCGCCGACATCGCCGCCACCGAGGGGATCATAAAAGAGCTTGAGGCGTGGCGCGACTACTCGGGCCAGCAGAAAGCCGTCGAGCGGCTCAAGGCCGAAGTGGGGCACCTCGACGCCGGCGTCAAGGCGTACCGCGACGGGGCCGCGATCAACGCGCTACTGGGGGATCGCTTGCAAGACGTGATCTATCATGCAAACGCCATACTACAGCCGCACCGCACGACGCTCAGCTATACGATCGACGGTAAGCACGTCAGATTTTACGCACACGGCCGCCGTATCGAGCACACAAGCACGGGCGAGCGCACGATCGCCGCCTTCGCTTTGGTGCGTGCCGTGACCGACGCGCCGATCTTGCTAGATGACGCTAACCACCTGGACGGCTACAACCGCGCCGAGCTTGTCGACTTTGCGCAAGCCGTAGCGGCGCCGCACGCCGACGAGGATTCCCCTACTATCTTGCTCGCCTGGACCTTGCAAAGCGAAGACACCGACACCGAGATCGAAGACGCCCAATGCGAGGGCCTAAACGTGATCGTACCTAACCACACGGAGACCCCCGCCCATGCCTAAATTTATACCATCGTGGACGATCGGATTTGCGATCGCATACGACAAGACCACAAGACAAATTGTAGTAATTCTACCTTTTATGGTGATGGAGTACCCCGCCCATGCCTGATCTCAAAATGCCAGAACTCAACGCCGTGACCATATCGGGCCGGCTCACCGACGACCCCGATCTCAAGTACACGCACGGGGGCACCGCCGTCGCCGACATACGGATCGCCGTCACCCGGCACAGCAAGCAGGGCGAAGAAACCGGATTCTATGACGTGACCCTATGGGCCGAGACCGCCGAGCGCTACGCGCAGACGCTCAAGCGCGGCAACCCCGTGATCGTTGAGGGCCGGCTCGCCGTCGACACCTGGAACGACAAAGACACCGGGAAAAGCCGATCGAAGGTAAAGATCGTGGGCAACCGGATCAGCGCGCTCACGTGGCCCGAGGAAGGGGGCGGCGCCCGATACCCGGCCGAAGAAAAGGCCGCGCCGGCACCCGCGCCGAGAGAAACCAAGCACGACGATCTACCGTTTTAGGGGGGCACATGCTAGGAACCACCACGCAGCGAGACTATAGGGCCGCGATCGCCAAGTATTGCCGCCTGAATATAGAGCTCGCAAGTCGACTCAAGCGCGCCAAATGGGCCGAGGCCGTCGCATGGATCACCAGCGCGATCGCGTGCGTCACCTTTGCCGCGTCGATCGTTTTAGCGCTGCACACCTGGCGCATACTTGAGGAGCTCGGGCGATGACACTAGCGATCACGAATTGGGAAGAGTTGTACGAGACAAACGACAAGGGCAAGGCGTGGAAGGCGGGCCAGGCGCACCGCGTCGGCGAGTTTCCCTACGTGCGGCTAAGAGTTAACGGCGCGGCGCACTCCGCCGGCTACCGTGACTTTCTCGCCGCGGCTGGCGATATGGCCCCCGCCGCCTTCGGCGTCTTCGCCAAGCTACTCGAACTCGCGGCCGATCACAAGGGGGGCGAGCGCGGATTGATCACCACGCGGCACGGAGACCCGGCCGACATCGAGGCGATCGCGGGTATGATGGGCTTTCCCGTGGGGGCTGTAGCGCGCGGCGTGGCAATACTCGCCAACCCCCTAGTCGGTTGGGTACATTGGACTTGCGACGATTCCCCCTCAGAGGGGGAAAAAAGCGGAGAAAAGCGGAGCGAAGCGGAAAAAGGCGGAGCGAGGCGGAAAAAGGCGGAGGAAAGCGGAAAAAGGCGGAGCGATGCGGAAAAAAGCGGACGCTTATATAATCAATCAATCAGATCAGATCAAGAGCAGGGGAAAACCACCCCGCCGGGGGGCGGCGGGGGCGCGCTCCCTGATCCGTTGGAAACATACCCGACCTTACAAAGCATCTACCCCGGGCTACTCACGGCGATCAAAGAAGCTCATCCCCACGCCAACACCCCCGAGCCCGGCACCAAGGCCGACCACAACGCGCGCAAAGCCCTCGCCAACCTGATACGCCTCGACGGCTTCAAAGAGGGCGACGTGCGCGAGGCGCTGCGATGGGTGTTCAAGGCCGACGACGAGGGCGCGGAATTCTGGCGCTTGCAGATCCACGCGATCCCCCCGCTACGCCAAGACAAGAACGGCAGCGGCATCAAAAAGATCGGGCGCGTGATCGAGGCGTGGCAACGCGCGACCAAGAACGGCGCAGCCAAGCCGCTCAGCGACTCCGACAAGCGCATGCTTGAGACGATACGCAAGCAAAAGGCGGGGGCCGACGCATGAGAGAAGCACTAAAATCGCCGTTCCCTTGGTTTGGGGGGAAGTCCAGAGTATCGGGCTTAGTTTGGGATCGCTTTGGCGACGTGCCCAATTATGTCGAGCCGTTTTTTGGATCAGGGGCAGTGCTCTTCGGGCGCCCGACCGCCCCCGGGACGGAGACGATCAACGATAAAGACGGCTATATTGTGAATTTTTGGCGGGCGATAAAACACGACCCGGGCGCCGTTGCGCATTGGGCGGCAAACCCGGTGCAGGAAAATGAGCTACACGCGCGCCACGCCTGGCTAATCACCCGAAAAGACAGTCTTCGGCAAGAGCTCGAAGGTGATCCAGAATTCTGTGATCCAAAAGTCGCTGGGTGGTGGGTTTGGGGTATTTCTTGTTGGATCGGAAGCGGATTTTGTAGCGGCAATGGGCCGTGGCAAGTACGAGATCGGCAACTTTTACACCTTGGAAACAAGGGGCGGGGCGTCAACCGGCAACTTGTACACCTTGGGGACAAGGGGCGGGGCGTCAACCGGCAACTTGTACACCTTTGGGACAAGGGGCGGGCGCTTGATGAATATTTCGCGGAATTGTCTAGACGTCTCGCAGGTGCCCGTATATGCTCAGGGGAGTGGGATCGCATTGTTGGGCCTTCGGTTACGAGCAAGCACGGGATCACCGGCGTATTTCTTGATCCACCATACTCAGCCAAAGCAACGCGAAAAAGCGATCTATATACCGAAGATTGTGATCAAGTCGGCGCGAGTGTTGCGCAATGGGCCGCAGAGAATGGGGGCGATCCATTATTACGGATCGCGGTATGCGGATACGAAGGCGAGCACGTATTCCCGGGGGATTGGGAATCGGTAGCGTGGAAGAATCGCGGCGGCTACGGATCACAAGGCAGCGGGCAAGGTCGAGAGAATAGCGCGCGAGAGCGGATCTGGTTTTCGCCTAATTGCTTACACCCAAAGGATGATCTTTTCTCACTAGACAGCATGGGGGCCGACGCATGAGCGCACAACCACCGAAACACGTAGAAGCCGAACGCGCGACGCTCGGGGCCGTACTTCTCAACCCCGCCGCACTCGACGACGTACTCGCGATCCTTGGGGCGGTCGGCGATCGTTTCACGGTCGAGGCCCATGCCGAAGTCTTCGAGGCGATCGTCGATCTCACGAGCCGCGGGCGCCCGGTCGACGAGGTAACACTATTCAACGAATTGAACGGCAAGCACGCGAGCTTGATAGGCGAACTTGTGCGCGCGGTGCCAACGAGCTACCACGCGGCCCACTACGCCACGATCGTACGCGATAAGGCAAACGAGCGCGCCCTCGTCACGTTAGCCCGTCAGATCGCCGCACAGGCCGCCGGCGGGGATCTTGATACCGACGCGCAACTCGACGCCGCCGAGGCCGGGCTACTCGAAATAAGCAACACCCGACACACGGCCAACGTACTCAGCGCGGAGACCGCCACCGCGGCCGCCGTTGCCGACATACGCGCGACGCACAACCAAGGCGACACATCGGGGGGCATCGCCCTCGGGATCGCGGAGCTTGATCAGCTTCTCGGGGGCTGGAAAGCGGGATCGCTAAATATCATCGCGGCCCGCCCGAGCGTAGGAAAAACGGCTTTTGCGCTCAACGTGACGCACCACGCGGCCAAGCTCGGCACCTTTGCGCTATTTTTCTCGCTTGAGATGAGCGCCTCACAACTTGCGCAGCGCATGATCAGCATTGACGGCGGCGCGCAGCTTGGGCGTATTCGCTTGGGATTTCAGGCCGACGCGGAGCTCGCCAAGGTCGACAGCGCGGCGCGTAGGCTTTCCGATTTCCCGATCGCTATAGACGACACGCCCGGGCAAACCCTCGCCGCAGTACGCAGCACGGCCCGGCGGCATATCCGAAAAGCCGGGGGCGGCCTGATCGTGGTCGATTATTTGCAGCTTATGCGCTCGGCACCCGCTACGCGCGGCAAGCAGATCCAGCGCTACCAAGAAATCGGCGAGATAAGCCGCGGCTTAAAGCAACTGGCGCGCGAGCTTGACGCGCCGGTGATCGCTTGTTGCCAGCTAGGGCGGAGCGCCGACGCCGAAACCGACGGATTTCGCATGATGTCGCACCTTCGAGAGAGCGGCGACATCGAGCAAGACGCCGACACGATCACGATCCTCGCACGCCCCGCGCCCGAGGTTATCAAAGAAGCCGGCGAGGGCGGGAAGTCGCTTGTATCCGCGACCGTGGCAAAGCACCGCAACGGGGCGACGGGATCGGCTGACCTATTCTTCGACAAACCCGCCCAACGATTCCGCGCGCTCACCGGGGCGCACGCGCAAGACTACGAACCCGCCGACGACTATGCCGGCGATGCCGAATTTTAGGGAGATCACCATGTTACAAGCCCCCGAGAACCTAACCCCGACCGACGCCGCGAGCAGTTGCCCGTATTGCCGCGCGACCCCCGGCGAGTGCATATGCCTTGCCGAGCCGATTTTCGTACCGCCGGCGCCGCCCAGCGCGCACACCGCCGAGGAAAGCGCCGCACGGATCGCCACGCTTGAGGCCGAGCTCGCCGCCGTCACCGACAGCCGCGACGCAATACGCGCCACGCTCGACGCATGGGGGCGCCGCGTATGACATCCGACCCCGAAGTGCTCGCCGTACGGATACCCGGGAAACCCGAGCACCAAAAGCGGCACCGCAACACCAAGGGCGGGCACTACTACAACCCAAGCGCGCCCGAACTCAAAACGATCGCCCGTGAGATTTACCTCGCCGCCCGTGCGCAGAAATGGCAACGGAGCACAAAGCCCGTGATCGTGCGCCTTGACTGTTATTTCGCCCGGCCGAAGTCGCGCAAAAAACTCGCCGAGACCTATCACGCGCAAAAGCCCGACCTTGACAACATCGCCAAGCTCTACATTGACGCGGCGATCGTCGGCAACGTGATCGCCGATGACAAGCAAGTCATACGGATCAACGCCGGCAAGTATTACGCCCTCGACGGCGACGAGCCGCGCGTCGATCTTGAAATATTCGAGGCAACGCACGCATGAGCAACCCGATCCCCCGATGCTACTACGAGCCCGAGCACGGCGTCACGCTGTACCGCGGCGACTGTTTCGAGATCATGCCAGAGCTTGATCCCGTCGACTGGACGATCACCGATCCGCCGTATGACCCGAAGACGCACGCCGGCGCCGCAACCGTATCAAGCCGCGACATTATTGCGGGCACCGCGGACACCGCGATCAACGAATTCGCCGAGCTCGACGATCCGGCCGCGCTCGCCGCCGTGCTACTGGAAAAAACGCGATCATGGGTGATCGTATTCTGCGCGCTTGAGCAACTCGCCAAGTATCAAAGCGCCGATCCTAAGTGTTATATCCGCGGGGGCGTATGGGATCGGATCGTCAATACGCCACAACTCAGCGGGGACCGACCCGCGCAAGCCGTCGAAGGCGTCGCCATACTACACCGCAAAGGGCGCAAGGTGTGGAACGGGGGCGGCAAGGCCGCGCAATGGCGCCACATGGTCGAGCACGGCAAGAAACAGCACCCGACACAAAAGCCGCTCAGCCTGATCACCGAGCTCGTCGAGCAATTTACGCAACCCGACGGCGTGATCCTCGATCCCTTTATGGGCTCGGGCACGACCGGCGTGGCCGCCGTACACCAAGGGCGCCGCTTTATCGGCATAGAGCAGAACCCCGACTACTTCGACATCGCCGTCAATCGGATACGCGGCGCGATCGTTGACAAGCAAAACGGCGAGCTATTCGCCACGCACCAACACGAACTATTTACTAGCGAGGGCTAACAAATGCGAAAACAATCGAGAGAAGAGGAACCCGGGACGGTGATCGGATTTATTGCGGGCACATTCTTCGGGGCAATGATCACGATCCTATGCCTCGGCTTAATGGCCGGATGCGTCACGCGCGCGCAACCGCCCGAACCCGACGCGAGCGACATAGCGCGGATCAAGCATTGGGAGGCGCGGAGATGATCAAGCGGTATTTAG
>Ga0114909_1000388_pt1 | contig 33099 bp, 29 predicted proteins | sample MalvireepMed_906_FD_87290 | JGI IMG/M metagenome (GOLD analysis project Ga0114909, IMG submission 87290) | Marine viral communities from the Global Malaspina Expedition - Malaspina viral metaG DeepMed_906 | ecosystem: Environmental > Aquatic > Marine > Oceanic | place: Mediterranean Sea...
TACTGCGGTATGTGCTTTAGAGGTTGTTGCACCACCAATTAATAATGGCAGCTCAAAACCTTGACGCTTCATTTCTTTAGCAACATGCACCATTTCATCTAGTGATGGTGTGATAAGGCCTGATAAGCCAATAATATCGACGTTTTCTTCTTTAGCGACGCGTAAAATATCTTCGCAGGAAACCATAACACCAAGGTCGATTATCTCGTAGTTATTACACTGTAATACCACACCCACAATATTCTTACCTATATCATGAACATCACCCTTAACTGTTGCTAATAATACCTTGCCGTTAGAACTCGCTTCAGTTTTTTCAGCTTCGATAAACGGATTTAAATGTGCTACGGCTTGTTTCATCACTCGTGCAGACTTCACAACTTGTGGCAGAAACATTTCACCTGCCCCAAATAAATCACCTACGGTGTTCATGCCGTCCATTAACGGCCCTTCAATCACATCTAAAGGGCGAGCTGCAGCAAGACGGGCCTCTTCTGTATCTTCAACGATGAATTCATTAATACCCTTTACTAAGGCATGAGATAAGCGTTCATTAATGGGGAGTTCTCGCCAACTCAGATCGGCTTTTGAGGCTTGCCCCCCTGCTTGACCATGATACTCCTGAGCAATATCAAGTAATCGTTCAGTAGCGCCATCATCACTATTTTGAATTACATCTTCTACTGCGAGTTTTAATTTATCAGGAAGATCTGAATAAATAGCTAATTGACCGGCGTTAACAATGCCCATATCCATGCCATTTTTAATGGCATAATATAAAAATACCGCGTGAATAGCTTCACGTACGGGATTATTACCACGAAATGAAAAGGAAACATTAGAAACACCACCAGAGATCATCGCATAAGGTAGGTTTTTCTTTATATCATCAACCGCTTCGATAAAATCAACCGCGTAATTGTTATGCTCTTCAATACCCGTGGCAACAGCAAAAATGTTTGGGTCAAAGATTATATCCTCTGCAGGAAAACCTATTTCATCAACCAACATATGATAGGCTCGATGACAGATTTCATATTTGCGCGCACGTGTATCTGCTTGCCCTTCTTCATCGAAGGCCATAACAATCATTGCCGCACCGTAGCGACGCACTAATTCGGCTTGTTTACGAAAGTTTTCTTCGCCCTCTTTTAAACTGATAGAGTTAACAATACCTTTACCTTGAATACATTGCAGACCTGCTTCAATAATGTCCCATTTTGACGAATCGATCATGATAGGTACTTTAGCTATATCTGGCTCGCCAGCAATTAGGTTCAAAAAACGCACCATGGCTTTTTTCGAATCCAGCATGCCTTCATCCATGTTGATATCTATAATTTGCGCACCATTTTCAACTTGTTGCAAAGCAACAGCTATGGCTTGATCGTAATTCTCTTCTTTGATCAAACGCTTAAACATGGCTGAGCCAGTGACGTTGGTACGCTCACCAACGTTAACAAATAGGGTATCTTCTTGAATGGTTAACGCTTCAAGGCCGGATAAGCGACAAGCAACTTTGCGCGCTTCAACTTTTCTCGGTTTAATTTTAGCGACAGTATCAGCCATGCCTTTTATATGTTCTGGTGTAGTACCACAACAACCACCGATAATGTTTAAAAAGCCAGAACTTGCCCACTCATCAACATGAGTATTCATATCGGCAACGGTAAAGTCATATTCACCAAAAGCATTAGGTAGACCAGCGTTAGGGTGAGCTGATACCGCAACGTCACAAATTCGGCTTAACTCTTCAACATATTGGCGTAACTCAACTGGACCAAGGGCACAATTTAACCCAAATGAAACGGGTTTAGCATGACGTAGTGAGTTATAAAAAGCTTCGGTAGTTTGCCCTGATAAGGTACGGCCTGAAGCATCTGTGATCGTGCCAGAGATCATCACAGGTAATCTGACATCAAGCTGTTCAAAAACAGTCTCGACCGCAAAAACTGCCGCTTTTGCATTAAGCGTATCAAAGATAGTTTCAATTAGGATGATATCTGAACCACCTTTAATCAACGCTGTAGTGGACTCAATATAAGCATCTTTGAGCTCATCAAATGTCACATTACGATATGCCGGATCGTTAACATCTGGTGAAATTGAACAAGTACGGTTAGTCGGCCCCAAAACACCGGCAACAAAACGGGGCCTTTCTGGTGTTTTATTATTATATTCATCCGCCGCAGCACGGGCAATTTGCGCTGCAACAAGGTTGATTTCCGCACTGTACTCTTCCATGTCATAATCGGCCATGGCGATAGTCGTAGCATTGAAGGTGTTTGTTTCGAGGATATCGGCACCAGCAGCTAGATACTCAAGATGAATTGCCTTAATAACATCTGGTTGAGTAAGCACTAACATATCGTTATTGCCCTTTACATCACTGTGCCAGTCAGCAAAACGTTCGCCACGAAAGTCTTGTTCTTCGAATTTATACGCTTGGATCATGGTGCCCATTGCACCATCAAGAATTAATATATTGTTTGCCAGTTGTTGTTCAAACAAGGCAAATGAGGCATGTTTTTTCATATTTTATCCAAGGTATTAGTTGTTTAACGCTATATTTCTGAATCAAGTACTCTGACGATAAAGCTAGTTTTTTAATGTGGCGCTGATGTTATCAGCATCTAATTGGTATGGCGTTATTTGATAAACATAATAATTAAGCCAATTGGTAAACAACAGACTGCCGTGGCTTCGCCATGAACCAACAGGGTTATTATTTACATCATTATCTTGATAATAGTTGATTGGTATAGTTGTGCTGTTATCTTTTTTACAATCTCTGAGGTATTCTTCATGCAAGGTCGAGGTATCGTATTCTGGATGACCTGTTAGATACACTTGACGCTTATTTTTACTCGCGACTAAATATACACCTGCATCAGCAGATTGCGCTAAAACATTTAGCTCATCAATACTTTGATAATCTTCTTGGTTGATATAACCAAATCGTGAATGGGGTACATTAAAGTTTTCATCAAAGCCACGTGTCAACTGCTCTTTATTATCTAATGGATAATGTTGATAAACACCTGAAAGTTTTTTTTGCCTCAAGTGGCGATTTAAACCGTAATGGTGGTATAACGCAGCGTGTGCAGCCCAACATGAGAACATGGTAGAGGTAACATTTTTTTCCGCCCAGTCAAACACTTCACAAATTTTATCCCAGAAACTGACGTCACTATAATCAAGCAATGCCAGTGGCGCTCCCGTAATAATCAAGCCATCATATTGCTTGTGCTTAATGTCATCAAATAAACAATAAAAATTATCTAAATGCTCTTTTGGCGTATTCTTTGAGACGTTAGCGTGAATACGAACAAACTCAACATTAATTTGCAGTGGTGTATTTGAAAGCATCCGTAAAATTTGTACTTCGGTTTCAATCTTGTTTGGCATTAAATTTAGAATAGCCACTTGCATTGGACGAATTTCTTGATTCGCCGCTCGGTGCTCAGACATAATAAAGATATTTTCATTAGCCAGCACAGAGAGTGCGGGCAATTGATCGGGGATTTTAATGGGCATAAAACATACCTCTTCTAACAAAAAAGCCAACAGGATAGAAAAATACAGTCAACAAAAGCACAGCAAAAAATGCTCAAAAAGACTAATTTTCTATATTACTTAGATTGCTAGATATGTCAACATCTAAACGTATAGACGTCCAAACGTTTATTTATTAATAATAACTAAAAATTATCCTTTCTAAATATATAGAACAAAAAAACGCAAGCCTACGTCTAAGCTTGCGTTTTACGTTATGACAAAACACTCTATGTTCAGTCACTACTTTGAGATTAAATTATAATGGTTAGGCAAAGTATTACTTTTAGCTACTCCACCTTATATTTTATTCAGTTACCGCTTCTTCTTTTTCAGCAGGAGCAACTTTTGCCAAAAACATTTCACGTAGTTTTGTATCAACATCTTTAGCCATTTCAGGGTGCTCTTCTAAATACTTAGCAGCATTTGCTTTGCCTTGGCCAATACGCTCGCCGTTACAGCTATACCAAGCGCCCGCTTTTTCAACGAAACCATGCTTAACACCTAGTTCAATTAGCTCGCCTAAACTATTAATACCTTCGCCATAAAGAATTTGAAATTCGGCTTGTTTAAAAGGAGGCGCAATTTTGTTTTTAACGACTTTAACACGGGTTTCATTACCCACTATTTCATCACCATTTTTAACGGCACCAATACGGCGAATATCTAAACGAACTGAGGCATAAAATTTTAATGCATTACCGCCTGTAGTCGTTTCTGGGTTACCAAACATAACACCAATTTTCATACGAATTTGGTTAATGAAAATCAACATGGTATTTGATTTTTTCAAGTTACCTGTTAGTTTACGCATTGCTTGCGATAACATACGTGCTTGCAAGCCCATATGTGAGTCACCCATATCCCCTTCAATTTCAGCTTTTGGCGTTAATGCGGCAACAGAGTCAACTACGATAATATCTATAGCACCAGAGCGTGTTAACATGTCACAAATTTCAAGAGCTTGTTCACCGGTATCAGGTTGAGAGACTAGTAACTCATTAATATTTACGCCTAGCTTTTCGGCATAAATTGGGTCCAATGCATGCTCAGCATCAACAAAGGCACATACTTTACCTTCGCGTTGTGCTTGGGCGATAACTTCTAACGTTAGTGTTGTTTTACCACTTGACTCTGGACCATAAATTTCAACGACACGACCAAATGGTAAACCACCCGCACCTAAGGCGATATCTAAACTTAATGAGCCTGTAGAAATTGTTTCTACGTCCATGGTGTTATTATCACCAAGCTTCATAATTGAACCTTTACCAAATTGGCGTTCTATTTGGCTTAAGGCAGCAGATAGTGCTTTTTCTTTATCGTCTTTCATTAATTACTCCGCGAGCAGTTGTGTTATTTCGTTTTGATGAGACAAGTATACTGTAAGTTCGTACAGTATCAAGTTTTTTTATAATTTTTTTTATTTAACCAGAAAAATTAATAAAACCATACTTTTAACAAGCTGATAATAAAAGACTTTTAACCACCCAATAACTTTTTAAGTTTTCCAGTGAAAAAGTTACTATTTAACTTTACAGCTATAAAACTGTCTATCATACAGTAATGATTTTTAGGTTGTTCTCGGGTAAGTTAGCAAAGGAGTTTTTGTTGACCAAACTTGACTATTTGTTGAGATATTTCTTTATTGACTCCCTTAACCAGTACCCAGCTATGCCAATACAATGTTTCAATCAATTCGTTATTGGGTGATAAATTAATTAATTCACCACTGGCTAATTCAGCCGAAATTTGCAACTTAGGTAACAAGCAATAGGCAACGCCTTGTTTAGCGAGTTCAACAAAAGCTTCAGATGAACGTACGCTGTGGCAGTAATACTCACTTGCCGCTAAATTGAAATGTTTTGCGATATAACGAACATGCATATCATCTTTATGATCATAACTAATTGCTGGTGCCATTTTTAACGTCATACTATTTACGCCCTGACTGAAATATTTATCTCTAAATTGTCGATTAGCAACCAGGCAATATTCCATTTTTCCTAATTTAAATGCACGATAACCTTTCAAGGGTTTTTCAATCACACTGACCGCACCAATCGCCTCACCAGTGCGTAACTTGTCTAAAGTCCGCTCTTCATGTTCTATCATCAAATTTAATTCGACAAGTTGACTTTGCAGAACGGGTGTAATCGCTTGTATAAACCAAGTAGCAATACTATCAGCATTAACCGCTAAGGAGACTTTCAATGGTTTTAATGGTTTATCTGGCGATAATATTGGCGTTAGCTCATTTTCTAACTGCTTTACTTTTTTAAAGTGTGTTACTAACTGTTCCCCTGCTGTGGTTAATTCAATAGGTTGACTGCGAACCAAAACGGGTTGACCAACAAACTCCTCAAGGTTTTTTATACGCTGTGATATGGCTGATTGAGAAATAAACAACTTATTAGCTGCCAGTTCAAAACTCTGTAAACCGATAACCTCTGTCAATGCAGCCAACAGCTTATAATCAAAACTTGCCATAACAACCTCATAAGTAAAATTAATGTAACTTTAAATTTATTAATTATATTTATATTAACAATCAATGCAAACTGACGTCAATTACTGAACGACAGCTGATAATTTCAAAGTAAATAATATAGGAGTGTAACAATGAGTTTATTCGTTTTAGCCCAAGGTTTTACCTTAACCCTTAGCATGATTGTTCCCATTGGCACGCAAAACTCAATGCTATTAACGCAAGGCATCAATAAAAATCACCATAAAATGACGGCTGCGTTATTTATGCTATACGATGCGGTATTAATTACTTTAGGTGTGCTTGGTGGCAGCATGCTCTTATCAAGCAATGATACCTTGTTTAACATACTGACTTGGGGAGGCATATTATTTTTGTCAGGCTATGGGTTACTCTCAGTAAAGTCTGCATTTAGCCATACTACCAATGATGCGACAGAGCTAATTAAGAAAAAATCTGTCAAGGTTATTATATTAACTAGCTTGGCGGTTACTTTTTTAAACCCTCACGCTTATATTGATACGGTTATGGTGATAGGTAGCGTAGGTGGCCAATATACAGGCGAAGCTAAAGCTTTTTTTCTAATTGGTGCAATATTGGGTTCTGTCGTATGGTTTTCATGCCTTGCTACGGGTGCAGCGAAACTTTCAAAACAATTAAGTAATCCTAAAGTAAAACGCATTATTGATTTAGCGATAGCAAGCATTATGTGGTTTATTGCTTGGTCACTTTTTAATGCATGGTCTCTAAGGTAGCATTTATTTATTTTGTGAGCAGAGATACCAAGGTTCAGGTTTATGAATATGATAACCTTGGCCATAATCAATACCAATAGCGGTTAATAACTGCTCTATCGCTTGATTTTCAACAAATTCGGCAACGGTTTTTTTATTCATCGCCGTTGCCGTTCGTTGAATATTTTCAACAAAAATACGGTTGACTTCATTGGTATCCATATCACGGACAAAAACACCATCTATTTTAATAATGTTAACCGGCAGTTTTTGCAAATAACTGAAAGACGATAAACCGCTACCAAAATCATCTAAAGAAAAGCTACAGCCAAATTCTTTCATCTTGTTAATGAAGTGCAGTGCTGATTTCAAATGAGTGATGGCTGAAGTTTCGGTTACCTCAAAACATATACGTGATGCAGGAATTTGATATTGACTAAAAAGCTCAACAACATAATGATAAATATCAGGATCAGCTAAAGTGAGTCCTGATAAATTAATACTATAAGCTGTACTTTTATCCTCTACAGCATTCGATATCGCTTTGAACGTATGCTCTATCACCCAACGGTCTATCTTGCGAATAAAGCCATACTTCTCTGCAGCAGGAATAAAATCATTTGGCATTATAATTTGTTGCTGCTCGTCTTTCATTCTCACCAATACTTCATAATGATCACACTCATCACTCAACAAAGATTTAATGCGTTGACGATATAATAAAAAGTTATCTTGTTTTAGCGCTTCGGCAATATTGTGCACTGCGGTCATTTCTTTGGCATGATGTACTAGTTGCACATCATCACTTTGATATACTTGTACCCGATTACGCCCTTTTTCTTTAGCTAAAGCTACAGCCTGCCCTAATGAAGAAAGCACTTGAGAAACATCAAATATAGATTGGTCTAAACTGATCAAGCCAATGCTAGCAGTAATTGTTGTTTTCTGAGGTAAATCATCTAAATAAGTTTGTTGAATAAGAAGGCGAATGCTATGGGCGTACTCTTTTGCCCGTTCAAACAATAGATTTGGCAATAAAATAGCAAACTCATCATTCCCTAAGCGGCTGACTATCGCATCATCAGGTAAATAACCTTGTAAAGTTAGCGATATTTTGTGTAGATATGAATCTCCAACTGAGTAACCTAAGCTATTATTGATGACTTGGAATTTATCTAAATCAATATGCATAACAACACCTGAAGCTAACTTATGCTGAGCGCAGTACAACTGAATGTGCTCATCAAGTTGACGCTTAAAACTCTCTCTGTTTGCTAACCCTGTTAACTGATCATGGGTATCTACATAAGCAAGCGCTGTTTTAACAATTAAATGTTTGCGAAAGCGTTTTTTTTGTTGGCGATAAAAACCATAAATGATTAACGATAATATTAACCAAGTAATGATAGCTTGGCTAAAACCTTTACGGTATAAGGTTGAGCTAAATTCAGGTTCTAACCTTATTGCTAACTGCCAGCGTGTATTCGGTATTTTTTTAATAAAACTAAAAGTCGCAATATCATTATTTGCCATTAACACAGAAGCATATTCAGTATCATTTTTTTCACTCGTCAGCTCTATTTTTCCTTGTTGATCGGCTCTCATCAAAAAAAGCTGTTGGTGTGGTAATTGGTACTTTTCTAATAAGCTATTTAATACATCGGCATTAAAAGCAACAAAGAAAAAACTTTGTTCGCCTTGCTCTGTCGATAATGGCTGTAATAAGTCAAAATGAACGCTGCTTTGACTGCGGTGTAAAAAAAGCTGCCGCTGAGCACCTGAAGCAATGGTAGAAGAAATCTCTTCTTCACAGTCAGGTAAAAAGTTTCCGGTAATATGTTTGAGAGAACCTAAACCGTCGTGGTCAATTAACGCAAAAAGACGAGTATTTTTGATCGTACTTCGTAACGGTTCCAAGACATTATTATATTCCTGCTCCGATGATAAATGTGCCTGCTCTTGCAATCTTGCTATCGCGTTCAAGTGTTTTTGTTGAAATAAATCCATTTCTAAACGCAACTGGGCAAAGTATTCTTGATAATCAGAAAGAATACGGTCGGTAATAGTATCCATTAAGGAGAGTTGGTAACTTTGATGGATTTTACTTGCTGAAACTGTTTGCCATATGAGCAAGACTAATAATAAAAAACTTGTTAATACGACTACACGTTTTGAAGTATCAAATTTTTTACTTTTTGGCTGTTTTGTTTGGTTATATGAAGCGTTCAATAGCATCCCATAAGTGATAAATCGAAACAGTGCGTACTTTTAATATAAACAGCTGATGAATTTTTCGCAAGCATTAACAAAAAGTCAGATCTACTAGCTGACCTTATGGCATAATTGCCTTTTACAATGCTAATTCTCTTATAATAAATTCAAATAAAATGACAATTCCTAATTCAGACTTTTCTTCACATACTCCGATGATGCGCCAATATTTAACTATTAAGGCGGAATTTCCTCATATTTTAATTTTTTACCGCATGGGTGATTTCTATGAATTATTTTTCGATGATGCTAAAAAAGCATCCGATTTATTAGATATATCACTAACGGCAAGGGGAAAAACAGGAGGTAATGCTATTCCTATGGCAGGAGTACCTTACCATGCTGTTGAAAATTATTTAGCAAAGCTTGTTGCCCTAGGTGAGTCTGTCGCCATTTGCGAGCAAATTGGTGATCCGGCAACCAGTAAGGGTCCGGTTGAACGAAAAGTGGTTAGGGTTATTACCCCAGGAACCGTTAGTGATGAAGCACTATTAACTGATAAACAAGATAACCTTATTGTTGCCATTGTAGAAAATCAAAATAAAAACAGAAAAACCTCTGATGCTAATTTTGGTTTAGCATATTTAGATATGACTAGCGGACGCTTTGTACTGACCGAGCCGCAAACAGATGAGCAACTACAAGCAGAATTGCAACGTTTATCTCCCGCTGAGTTGCTCTATCCTGAGAATTTAACTGATCTTAAATTAATCGAGGCTCAAAAAGGCTTACGTCGTCGCCCTGAATGGGAGTTTGACCTAGACACAGCTCAAAAATTACTGAATGAGCAATTTAACACTAAAGAGCTTAATGGATTTGGTGTAGAAAATAAGCCATTAGGGATAGCTGCAGCCGGTTGTCTATTTCAGTATGTAAAGGATACTCAGCGTACCGCCTTACCACACATTCGTGCCATCATTTCTGAATCAGCCCATACCGGTGTGGTACTTGATGCTGCAACACGAAGAAACTTAGAACTTAGCCAAAATTTATCCGGCGGCTTCGAGAATACCCTTGCTTCGGTATTAGATAGAGCGGCAACTCCAATGGGCTCACGTCTGTTGAAGCGATGGTTACATTTCCCTTTAAGAGACCTAACCACGCTAACTCACAGACAAAGTACCGTGAGCGACATTATCGATTTAGATTTACATCATGAAATCCATAGCTTATTGAAAGGCTTAGGTGATATCGAACGCATAGTATCTCGTATTGCTCTACAATCGGCCAGACCGCGTGATTTTGCTCGTTTGCGCAATGCCTTACAACAGCTTCCTACATTAAGAACTTGCTTAAGTGTTTCAAAACCAAGTTATTTGCATACTTTAGCAGAACAAGCAAAACCGATTCCTGCACTACAAGCATTGTTGGAAAATGCCATTGTTGAAAACCCTCCGGTATTAATTCGTGATGGTGGCGTTATTGCCCCTGGCTACAATCAAGAGCTCGATGTGCTTAGGGATCTAAGTGATGGTGCAACAAAGTTTCTTGAAGAGCTTGAACTACGCGAAAAAGAAAGAACAGGCATTCATTCACTAAAGGTTGGTTATAATAAAGTGCATGGCTTTTTCATCGAAATGAGTCGTACCGCAGCGATAGATGTACCAGAGGATTACATTCGCCGGCAAACATTGAAAAACAATGAACGTTTCATTACTGAGGAGCTAAAAGAACACGAACACAAAGTTCTTAGTGCACAAGGCCAGTTTTTATCATTAGAGAAAAGGTTATATCAAGAGTTATTCGCACAGATTTTACCAGACTTAGCGCAATTACAACTTTTAAGCCAAGCTATTTCTGAACTTGATGTCTTAACAACATTTGCTGAACGAGCATTGAGCCTTAACTATGTAAAACCAAACTTGGTTATTGAGCCTGGAATTAGCATCGATGCTGGCCGTCATGTTGTTGTTGAGCAAATGACCCAAGATGCTTTCATTGCTAATCCAGTGTTATTAACTGAACAACGTAAAATGTTGATTATTACAGGGCCAAATATGGGTGGTAAATCAACCTATATGCGCCAAACGGCATTAATTGTGTTACTTGCTCATATTGGCTGTTACGTACCTGCTGAAAATGCCACTATTGGTTTAGTCGATAGAATATTTACCCGCATTGGAGCCTCAGATGATCTTGCTAGTGGTCGATCAACCTTTATGGTGGAAATGACCGAAACTGCAAATATCTTGCATAATGCTACTGATAAGAGTTTAGTATTACTTGATGAAATAGGCCGTGGTACCAGTACATATGATGGACTATCTTTAGCTTGGGCTTGCGCAGAAATGCTTGCATTAAAGACAAAAGCCTTTACCCTTTTCGCCACCCACTATTTCGAACTAACTTTACTTGCTGATCAGATTGATAGTTTAGCCAATGTGCATTTAGATGCAATGGAACATGACGATAACATTATCTTTATGCATGCCGTGCAAGAAGGGGCCGCCAGTAAAAGCTTTGGCTTACAAGTTGCCCAATTGGCAGGAGTCCCCAAAGTAGTTATTCAGCGTGCTAAGCAGCGCTTAACTGAGTTAGAAAATCAGCAGCATTCCACAGAGCTAAATCTACAATCAACTGCTGTTAGTGAAGACTTTGAGCAGTTGTCACTGATTAATGAACCACACACTATCATTAACCAGCTACAAGGGACTGATATTAATGAGTTAAGCCCTAGGCAGGCATTAGATTTATTATTTGAATTAAAGTCACAACTTTAGCCTAAATATAAAAGAAAAGGCTATAAAGTTTCTCACTTTATAGCCTCTATTTTCTCTACTAATAGTTTGTCTTTAGCATTGCGATCTACGCTTGGAAAATTGCTTCTATTGACAGGTTTTGTTGAGATAAGATGTCACGTAAACGCTTTAATGCTTCAACTTGAATTTGACGAACTCGTTCACGGGTTAAGCCTATTTCACTACCCACATCTTCCAGTGTGGCAGCCTCATACCCCATTAAACCAAAACGTCTTGCAAGTACTTCTCTTTGTTTAGTATTTAGCTCATTTAACCAATGAATTATATTATTGCTCATGTCTTCAGACTGTAAATCACCTTCTGGACCACAGTTTTTTTCATCCGCAATAACATCAAGTAGTGCTTTATCGGAGTCACCTGCAAAAGGGGTATCAACTGAAGTGATTCGTTCGTTTAAACGCAGCATTTTATTTACATCGGCTACGGGTCTATCTAAATGGTCAGCAATATCTTCAGCGGTAGGTTCATGATCAAGTTGCTGTACTAATTCACGAGAGGCACGTAAATAAATATTAAGCTCTTTAACAACATGGATGGGTAAGCGGATAGTACGGGTTTGATTCATTATGGCCCGTTCAATGGTTTGGCGTATCCACCAAGTGGCGTAGGTTGAAAAGCGAAAGCCTCGTTCAGGGTCAAATTTTTCTACTGCTCTAATTAAGCCTAAATTGCCTTCTTCGATAAGGTCTAATAGTGGTAAACCACGATTATTATATCGCCTAGCAATTTTCACTACTAAACGCAGGTTACTTTCAATCATGCGTTTACGTGAGGGTTCATCACCTTTAAGGGAAAGGCGTGAAAAATAGACTTCTTCTTCACCCGTTAATAACGGTGAAAAACCTATTTCGCTTAAGTAAATCTGAGTCGCATCTAAACTCGATGAAACTTCTTCCTTAGATTTTGTTGTAGCTTTTTTTGCAGTTGCAACATTTTTTTGTTTTTTTAATGTGACCATGCTTTTCTCCCATAGATAGCAAAGCTTAAATTTTAGATTAAATATTCACGACAACTCCGACATTTTATTTTGATTACTATTATTATATATTGTGATTTTTTCATCACTATTTTAGGTGATTTTTACTTATTTACTTTTTAGGTAAATATTTCAGAGGATCAACTGACTTACCACGAAATCGCACTTCAAAATGAAGCATTACGTTTGGCGCATCAGTGTTACCCATTTTAGCAATAACATCACCCAGTTTAATTAGCTGTTGTTCCTTCACCAATATTTGGTCATTATGAGCATAGGCGCTAAGGTAATCTTCGTTATGTTTAATGATAACCAGCTTACCGTACCCTCTAAGGGCATTACCTGCATAAACAACCTTCCCATTGGCCGCCGCTCGTATATTTGTGCCACGGCGTCCGGCAATATTAATCCCTTTATTGCCTTGTAAACGATTAGAAAAATATTCAATAATTTTGCCATTTACTGGCCACTGCCATCGTTTTATTTTTTTAGAAAAATCTGACTTTGGTAGTGATTTTTGTACTATTTTACTAGTGCTTACATTTTTACCATACGCCTGCTTTTTTGTAGATGCAAGCGTCTTTTTAGTACTTTTATTACTTACTGTACTAGAGCTTTTAGTCGATTTTTTATGCAAAGTCTTATTGGGGCTAGCTTTGCTTGATTTTGTTGACTTTTTAGCCACTAAGATTATTTTTTGTCCAGGGTAGATTTTATAAGGAGGGTATATTTTATTCAATGTAGCTAGCTGACGAACATCAGAATTAGCTCGCCAAGCTATTGAATAAAGCGTCTCGCCTTTCTTAACCGTATATTTACTGCTATTAATGCTATTTTTTACACGATCTTTTAGCGGAATGGTACTTGACAGACCTACGACTTGTGCGGGTTTATCGCGACTTGAACAGCCAAAAAGAAAAGAAAACATCAAGATGTAACAAAATATATGTAGCCAGTTACCTAATGCACCTTTAACATCATAAATTGAAAAACGAGTAAATAAAAAGCTAGTCATAACGAGTAACCAAGCTTTTTATGCAGCTGATATAAATTTCACTCATTCTTTTCATTTATGACTATTTACTCTAATAAGTCGCATATCTACCCAAAAAATTCATTTGCTAAATTGGCTTGTGAAATTAGAAGACTCGCTTAACGAAAAATGAAGTAACCAATAATAATAACTACAACGAATCCCCAGCCTAACACATCAACCCACTGACGTAGCTTTTTCTCCATTGCGCTACCGCCCCATTGGATTAGTCCGGCAACAAGAAAAAACCGCATACCACGACCAATGGCTGACACAATAAAGAATGGTAGAAAGGCCATCTGCAGAAAACCTGCGCTGACGGTAAATAACTTATATGGAATAGGTGAGAAGCCGGCAATAAATATCACCCATACGCCCCACTCTTTAAACCAATTAATTGCCGTATCAAAGCGTTGTTGATAACCAAAATTGGTGATTAAAGGCTGAATCCAAGGTTCAAACATCAAATAGCCTAACCAGTAACCTACAGCCCCCCCTAAAATGGATGCGATCGTTGTTAAGCTAGCTAATCGCCATGCTTTATCAGGTTTAGCTAAAACCATAGGAGCGAGTAGTACATCGGGTGGGATAGGAAAAAACACCGATTCGGCAAACGTTAATGCTGCTAATATACGCGGAGCAAACTTATGTTCTGCCCAACGTAATGTCCATTGGTACAAACGAGAAAATACTTTCACTACAATATAACTCCTGACATCACTACAATAAATCTCCTGGTACTAAAGGTACAAAGCGTACCGCTTCTACTTGTTGTTCTTGAAAAGTATCACCTTGACGGGTAATAATTTTCAAAATTTGATTTTGCTCACCTACAGGGATAACTAAACGGCCACCTTCAGCAAGTTGTTCTAACAGCGCTTGTGGAACACTAGTTGGTGCTGCAGTTACAATAATGGCAGCAAAAGGCGCTTTGCTTGCCCATCCTTGCCAACCATCACCGTGCTTCATGGCAATATTGTGCAAATCCATCGCTCGTACACAACGTTTTGCTTGCCATTGTAATGACTTAATTCGCTCAACCGAAAACACTTTATCAGTGAGTTGCGCTAAAATAGCCGTTTGGTAACCAGATCCCGTGCCTATTTCTAAGATATTATCAGGGCGACCATTGGCAATGAGTAACTCAGACATTTTAGCGACAATATAGGGCTGAGAAATAGTTTGCCCTTGCCCTATAGGAAGCGCTGTATTGTCATAAGCCTTATGCGCTAAAATTTCTGGAACAAAAATATGACGAGGCGTGTTGGCTATCGCTTGCAAAACTGAAGGCTGACTAATTCCCTCAGCTTGTAATTTATGAGCAAGCAATTCACCACTGCGCTTTGATTTTCCACCTATACGGCTAGATATCATTAGGTTACATCTCTATTTTAGGTAAATATTAGTCGGTTAAACTTAGTTCACTAAGCCAATTCTTTATATTATCTATGCTTTTATGTGCTGTCATATCAACAGTTAAAGGAGTTACAGAAGCATAATCATTTGCGATAGCATGAAAGTCTGTACCTTCGCCACCATCAAGCTCCTGCCCTAACAAACCATACCAATAGATATCTCGTTGCCAAGGATCTTGCATTTTTTGCATGCATTCAGCTTTATGTCTATGCCCGAGTCGAGTCACTTTAATGCCTTTCAGCTGACTTAGTTCAATATCAGGCACATTAATATTAAGAATTTGATCGCTCGGTAAAGGATGAGTGCGTAATCGGTTTATTATTTTTGCGGTGACAACAGCAGCCGTTTGATAATGTTGTTCACTGTTTCCGGCTAAAGATATCGCAATTGCAGGCATGCCCATGTGGCGCCCTTCTGTTGCTGCTGCAACAGTACCGGAATACAGAGTATCGTCACCTAGGTTAGCGCCTTTATTAATCCCTGCCACGACCAAATCAATATCGGAGATTAATTGACTAGCACCTAAATGCACAGAATCTGTCGGTGTACCATTAACAGAAACAAAACCATTATCTAAAACTTGCGCACGCAATGGATTAAGTAAAGTGAGTGAATTGCTTGCTCCGCTACAATTTCTATCAGGCGCGACAACACTCACATCAAAAAACTTAGTTAATTCATCAAACAATACTTTGATGCCCAGTGCATGCACCCCATCATCATTGCTAAGCAAAATTTTCATGCTATTCATTCTCTCCATTAACCGATATCGCAATAATTAGCTTTTGTTCTCAGGATGACTGCGAGTTGTCATATCTTGATAATCAAGTAACTCGCGTAAAACGGTCGTTGCATAACAACCAGCCGGTAAAAAGAAACTTATCTTAACTTGGCTACCACCTTCTGAAGTTGAGATAACTTCTATGTCGGTATTGCTAATAACCAAACGAATACGGCGACGTTCTTGTTTTAAACCAAATCTCGGTAAACCTTGACAAAACTCAGCATTTTTTTCTGCAATACTTTGCTCCAATTGATGAGCATCACCGAGTGTCATTAACTCGCCTGCTCCCCACATAGGAGCGGTAATATCGACATCTTTGTCGATAAAGCGCTGCTGCACACTTGCCTCGAGCGCATCGAGCAAAAATACCGACTGAGTTCCTGATAACATAAGCACATCACCAACAAGTAACTCATTAAATTTGTTCGTTTCGATGCGTTTATTTATCACTTGGTTAAAGATAGCGGATCGCGCTGCAGACAAGTAAATTCCACGTTTTTTCTTATCTTTCACCTTAGTACCTGAAAACAGTTCTAGGGCTCTATCGATATTACCACCTTCGATGCCAAAACGTTGTTCGCCGAAGTAATTTGGTACACCTTGTTCTGTTATTGCATGCCATCGCTGAGTTAATGCTTTTAAGTTGCTGACATCACGTAATACTAATTCAAAGCGATTACCGGTAAGCGCCCCTGTACGTAACTTTTTGTTATGACGTTGATAATCAAGTACTTCAACACCTTCAATAACTAAGTCACTTAAATCATAAACTTGTTTACCGGGTACATGCACACCAAACCACTGCTCAGTTACTGCGAACCTATCTTTTAGACCAGCATAAGAAACCAGCTGTTCTTTCACTTTAAAATATTTGGCTAATTCTCTCGCAACAAAGAGGGTATTGGCACCAGTTTTACGAATATTAATAAAAAGGTGTTCACCCTCTCCGCAAGGGGAAAATGGTAATTGTTCAAATACTTTAAAGTCACTCATCTTACTACGTAAAAGGCCTGTAGAAAGCGGTTTTCCATGTAAGTAGGCATTTTCTGCTAACATTTATATCTCTTTAAAAATTTTTATTTCAGTGGAGCACAAGGGTTATATGTTTTGCACTTCTTCTAATGGCGGTAATGGCTGTTCTAAAGGTGTCAGCAGTACCACACAATGTACACTAACCCCTTCTTTTCGCCCGGTATAACCAAGCTTTTCTGTCGTAGTAGCTTTAACATTGACTTGCTCTACTGAGCTATTTAAATCTTCACTCAGGCAGGTACGCATTGCTAATAGGTGTGGTGCCATTTTTGGTGCTTGCGCTACTATAGTGATATCAGCATTACCTAGCTGATATCCCTTGTCTGTCATTAATGTCACTACATGACGAAGCAATATTCGGCTAGAAATATTTTCATATTGACCATCAGTATCAGGGAAGTGGTTACCAATATCAGCAAGACATAAAGCACCTAAAATAGCATCACATAATGCATGAATGGCAACATCACCATCAGAGTGAGCTATAAAACCTTGCTTAAAGGGGATTTCGACGCCACCAAGCATTAATGGTCCAATACCACCAAATTTATGTACATCAAAGCCATGACCTATACGCATACTTTATTCCTTAAATTGTACAATGTTAGCCTGACGATTTAAATAAAACTCAGCCAAAGCTAAATCGTCTGGATGGGTTATTTTTATATTTTCACTGCTGCCTGGTACTAACAAACTTGCAAAACCAACCTGCTCCATCGCAGACGACTCATCAGTAATGATTAGAGATTGTTTAAGTGAACTTTCAATCGCAAAAGTCAGTTCTGTAGTTTTATATAACTGCGGCGTTAAGGCATGCCATAATTGATTACGCTCAACGGTATTTTCAACCTTACTCAGCACGCAGCTTTTTGATTGAGCTAACTTAGAAGAGGAACCTCGCTTCATGGTATCGCGCACTGGTGATGCCAACAAACCGCCACAATCATTAAGGAGGCAAGTTTCAAGTAAATTATCGATGTCTTGATGACTTAAACACGGTCGCGCTGCATCATGTACGAGTACCCATGGATATTTATCTGTATCAATAGCATGCAAACCATTTAATACTGAGTCAACTCGCTCTTGTCCGCCACTCACACGAATAACATCTGGATGATCAACATAATCGCTGTCAACAAAGTACTGATCATTTTCACTCAATGCTAGAATAACTTGACTAATACGAGGATGACTGAGAAGTTTGCTGAGAGTATGGCTTAAAATGGTTTTATCATTAAGCCTAAGGTATTGTTTTGGACAGTTAGCTTGCATGCGCTTACCAACCCCTGCAGCAGGTACTATAACGACAAATTCATTCACGACTTCCATCAAAACTCTTCCTGCTTTTTCACGCTGTCATTATCATGATTTTTATTAGAATTTTTTGGAATGAGACGAAAAAATGTTTCATTCTCTTTAATCATTCCCAGCTCATTACGAGCTCGTTCTTCAATGGCTTCAAGGCCAAGTTTTAAATCGTCGGTATCTGCATAAAGGAGTTTATTGCGTTGCACGAGTTTTTCATTGGCATCAAGTTGATGGGCAACGCTTTCCTTTAACGCTAGGTAGTCAGGCACAGAATTTTTACCAAACCAAAGTCGGTATTGCAATGAAGCTAAGAATATTAACAAAACTGCGGTAAAAACGCGCATAGCGACCTAAAGCAAAGTAGAGTGATGAAAGTGGCTTTATTATACCTATCTGACTTGATAGATAAAGCCATAGATAAAAGCTAACAAAAGTGGCGAGCAGTTAATGAAATCAAGCTATTGGCTGCACGACTACAACTCAAATGGTTTTTTGAAGTTTTGCCAATTAATACTGCAAGATAATAATAATTCGCGCAAACTTGGAATAATAGGCATTAATTTGTTATTTCCTTGCCAACAATGTCCCGCACAGGCAGCCAGCATCACCTTTTTATTCGGTTTAAGTAGACGTTTATTTGAAGTCGCTTCTTTTGGAGGTTCTGATACCAAAGAAAACCAACCAGCAACATTAGTACGCAACCTTAGTGTATCTAAATCAAGGCGGTCAATACAATCAAGCATAATATATTGCCCAAGTTGTACCGGAACCACCAAGCCAATTTGAATATTTGTGGCCAAATACCAAGCCAATACTTCGTCATTCCCGTTAGCTTGTTTGATATTTTGCCCTACCAAAGGCATTTGCTTACTTTGTTTAGCTGACCAACTGGCATTTTGACAATCAAGCTGTAACGGTGATTTTCCCTGAGCAATAACTTGCGTCATCGAATGAGCTGTGCGCGTTATATAATAAGATAAGCTTTGCAAACGCACCTGCACCGCTTGAGCACTAGCAAAGTCACCTTTAGCGATCAGTTTTATTTCACGCTGATAAAGACCATTGCATAGCTCAGCAAAGTCATTATTACCTGTCTGTGTTTGCCAAAGGCTAGCTTGACTCATAAGGCGAAAACGCTAATATTTTATCCATTCAAGATAAGTTAAACATATTCTAATAACAAACAACAAGCAGAATAGCCCGCGCCAAAAGAACACAGAACACTTTTATCACCAGAGTTAAAACCTTGCTTGTGTTTATGCAACGCGATTATGCAACCAGCAGAACTGGTATTAGCATATTCATCTAAAATAATTGGCGCTTCACTGACTTCTGGCTCCCTACCTAATACTTTTTTGGCAATAAAATTATTCATATTGATATTGGCTTGATGTAAATACAAACGTTTAATATCTTCGGCACCCAGTCCCAACTTTTCCATTTGCGTGCTAATTAAATTAGACACCATAGGCAAAACTTCTTTAAAAACTTTACGACCTTGTTGTATAAAGAGCTTATCATCATCATCAACATTTTCAGGGCTACAGTTATTCATATAGCCAACATTACTTCTAATGTTATTAGAAAATTGCGTTATAGGTTGTTCACTAATTATTTTAAAAACATGCTCTGCACTGGCAGTGCTTTCATCTTCAATTATAGAAGCGGTAGCGACATCACCGAAAATAAAATGACTGTCTCTATCACGATAATTAATTTGTGGTGATAGTATTTCAGGGTTAATCACTAAAACTGTTTTTGCTGTTCCACTTCGTATCGCATTTGCAGCGTTAATAATACCAAAGGTTGCCGCAGAACAAGCTACCAACATATCAAATCCCCAACCACCACAACCTATGGCCTTTTGTATTTCAATTGCCATGGCAGGGTAAGAGCGTTGAGTATAAGCACATGCCACAATAATTAGATCAATATCTGCTGGTGTTTTATTGGCTGAGGCCATGGCCTCTTCTGCTGCAGCAACGCCAATTTCTGCTTGCATAGATAACTGGTCATTACTTCGTTCAGTAAAACGTGGAGCCATAATATCAACATTCAAGATATCTTCTTTTGCCATCACATAGCGGCTTTTAATACCCGAAGCTTTTTCAATAAAGCTACTATCAGAAGGAGCTAAAGCGGCTATTTCACCTTCACTAATTTTTTGACTATTTTCATGATTAAACTTTTCGACATACTGATTAAAACACTGCACCAATTCATCATTAGAAATACTTTGCTTTGGGGTGTATAAACCGGTACCACTAATAACTACTGCCATAATAAATCTCTCTACCTAAATTCGTGTCATATATAAGTTTTAAATACAATTTTAGTTTATAGCAAACGTACTAACTATGTGAGCCTTTTTATTTGCTAAGATCGTCAAACATATCGTTATCTATCGAATAATTAAACAACTTGTCATTAAAAACAGTGTATCAACGCTCGGCATTCCAACTAAAAAAGTATGCGCCTAAGGATAAAAATATCGTGCTCATTATCAATAAAATATTAATATGATAACTAATATCGGCAAGTGACGAGCCTTCAGTAATAATTGCTCTTGCACCGGCAACTAAGTGCGTTAAAGGCAAAAAATCAGCCACTACCTTTAACGCCTGTGGTGCACCTTCCAAACTAAACCAAACACCGGAAAGCATCATCATTGGCCAGGAAGTTAAATTTAATAAACCACCTATAAGTTCTTCACTCTTGCTACGGCTAGCAACCAATAAACCTAAAGAAATCAAACAAAAAGCACCTAAAACCCCAATGATAATTAAGTCAAAATAACTGCCTAACATAAAAAAATCAAAAAACAGATTACAACCACTATAAACAACCGTTGACATGAACATCACGATAAACAGGCGAGAAAGCAACTGAGCAGAAACAAATTCAAAGGCTGATAATGGTGTAGCCTTCAAACGTTTCAACACTGAATTTTTTCGATAACGAACAATGACATAACCGACACCAAACAGACAACTAAACATCATATTCATCGCTAGAATTCCAGGTAAAACCCAATCAACATAACGTATGTTTTCTCCACTACTCTGCAAACGAGTATAAGCGACAAATGCACTATCCATTTGTTGGTTGTGATGTTTTAGCTGTTGCTGTACTAGCTGCCCTAAGAACAATTTCTCAACAAGGTAGCCTTTAGACGATTGTTCATTAACCCAATAGCGTTTGTTATTAAAATCGATCAATAAATCAATGCTGTGTCGACTGAGTTTCGCTTTAGCTTTATCAACTTCTGCATAGCTAATAAAATCTATATGTAGCAGTTCAACAAAAGCTTTTTGCTCCTCATTCAGCGGTTGTTTTGCGCTATTATTTTCTAATATACCGACTTTATAAGCTGAGCGACCATCCCCTGAAAAAATAAAAGAGAAACCAACCAATAACAACACTGGAAAAAACAAGTTCCAGCCAAGCGATGACTTATCGCGAAAAAACTCAATGCTACGTGCTTTAAAGACAGCAAAAAAACGTTTGAAATTCATATTATTTCCATTGATAGCATGGCATTAACTTTATTAAAGCAACACTTAAGCTTGTAAAGAATGTCCGGTTAATTTTAAAAATAAATCATCTAAATTGGCTGATTTAACATGCAATCCATCAAGTGATACTTTATGTTGCATTAATAAAGCTAAAGTCTGCTCAACATTTTTACTTTTAATTTCAATTCTATCGTTTACTACATTCCATGCCTGCTCAGTCACTAAATGTTGCTCTATTTGCTTGCTAGGAAGGTAAATAAAGACCTCATTAAAGTGTTTAGTTAACAGTTGATGCGGTGTGCCTGACTCAATGATCTTACCTTGATCCATAATGACAATATCATCACACAATTGCTCAGCCTCATCCATGTAATGGGTGGTAAGTATGATTGTTTTATCCTGCGCTTTAATATTTTTGAGTAATTGCCAAAAATTTCGACGAGCGTGGGGGTCTAAACCCGTTGTAGGTTCATCAAGAAAAACAATCTGCGGATCATTGATTAGCGCTAAAGCCAGTAATAACCTTTGTCTCTGCCCGCCAGATAACAAACGATTATCGCGATTCAAAAAGTCAGTTAGATCACATAAGTCAATTAATTGCTCTTGCGCAATAGTATTTTGATAAAAAGAGGAAAACAGATTTAACGTCTCTTTCACCGTTAAAAAATCCTGTAAAGCGGTGTGCTGAAATTGAATTCCTATCTTTTGAGCAGTATTACCATCAACTTTTTTACCTTGGTATAAACCTGCCCTGAACTCGGTTGAATAATACCTTCCATTATTTCTATTGTAGTCGTTTTACCTGCACCATTAGGGCCGAGTAGACCAAAACAATGTCCGGTTTTAACTTCAAAGCTGACATTATCTACAGCACAAACATCTTTATACTGTTTCGTTAATGCTTCAACGCTAATTGCGGCGCTCATTATTGTTCTTCCTTAGCGATAGCAGCTAACTGTTGCCCAACATAGTTCTTTAGGCTTTGCTCCAACATTTTTTTCCCCGTATAAGCATACTGTCTGCATAGCTCTTCTGTGCTGTGTTTTTGCAATAATCTGCTGATTAGTGCTAACAATACCGGTTCAACGACAATATCTTTATTCGCGGATAAGTGATGCTTAAGCCAAATATATAAGCTATACGCACAACTACTATATAAACGCTGCCCTTTAGCAAACGCATGTGCGTTGGTTAAATCCGACTTTGCTAAAGTGGCTAATTTCGTTCGATTTTGTTGCTTTAACAGCAATAAGACTAAATTAGCATCTAGCTCTTTATATTCATCTGCCAATAAAAAATCAAAACTACGGAAAAAATCATCATTAAGCAGCTTTAACTGAGCAGTTACATTACTATTTATAGCTTTTAATACCAACGCAGAGTGCTCCCCACTGGCTTTATCTTTAGTGAAACCAATACGCGTGACTTGCGTACCTGCCGAAAGCCAAAAAGATAACAATGCAGCATTAACTCCGAAACTAGCACCAATAAAATCAATTTTCTGTCTAGCTGCTAATTTTTCAACTTGTCTCAACAAGTGACGACCTATACCTTGTTGTTGTATTTCTGGGTGCACAGCGATGCGCATAATACGTAAATAAGAATAATTAAATGCTTGTTCAAATCCGCAATGGGTTAGCAGGGACTGCGGCAAAAATTGGTTTTTCAAACGTCGCTGACTATTAATTACCGCGTCAATATTATCAACGCAACCTTCTTTAAGCAGCAAGGCAACAGCGACTACAGTATCGATTTTAGTAGTCTTGTTAGTTTTGATTAAGCAAAGTAACTGCACGTTTGGGTTATCGAGTAATAATTTTACATCGCTGGGCTTGGTTTGATAATGTGCGGTAACTAAAATAGAGAACACCTGTATTAATAGGCTCTCGTCAGCCAAGAGATCAAGGGGTGTCAACACTGTGCATGCTAAACTTGGCAAATCAGACATCTCTACAGCTAAATGGTCTTGCTGCTCAATACTTTTAAGTTCACTGTTTAACAAGCATGTATCAAAAACAAATTGCTCCAGAGGGTCTCCTTGGCGCCAACGTATTGGTTCACGAATATGCAAAGCCTGCCAGTTAAGGCAAATATCAGCTAAACTTTGCTGAAATTTTAAGGTAAAACCTCGCCCTGCTCCCTCATAACCATGCACTGTGCTTGAAAAGACCATGCGGTGATATATGTGAAGTAACTGCTCAAGTAAATAGACAGGAATAGCCGCCGCTTCATCCACTAACAGTAAACTCGCCTTTGGTTGATGTTTGATTAGTTGATCAACAGGGATAAACTCAACACAGTTATCTGCATATAGAAAGCTATTTTCTCGACGGATTACTTCAGGCAAGCTGGTGCTTAATTGGGAAAAGAATACAGCCAACGATTGGCTATCGGGTGCAGTTATAATGATATGTAGTTTATTATCTGCCCGTGCATTTAGCATTAACTGTGCACAGGCAATGGCTAATGCAGAAGATTTACCACGACCACGATCCGCCGTTAAAACTAATGGTCTTTTTCTATGGCCATTAGCGACTTTCTCTACCGCTTTCACTGCCTGTACTTGCTCTGAAGTTGCACAGGAATACGCTAAGTCACTAATACCTTTAGTCAGCTGACTAGTAGGTTTTATTTCTGTCGTTACTATATCCGCTTGTGCTTGGTTACCCTCAACGATTAGGGCATGCTCAGTCATCATATCAAACAAGTTAAAAAATCGACTGACAAATTGGCTTTGTGCTTTTTTAGCTTCAAGGTCAGCTATTACAACAAAGAATATGCCGCCAGCTTTGAGAGTGCCCGAAAGTGCAGCAAAGGCATCAATACGAAATTCGCTATCTGCAAAAATAACATTATCACTTTCACTGCCTAATTTGTCTCGAAATCGTTTGGCCGATACATTAGCAGGAAAAATTTTGCTATCACCATAAATGAGACATGTTTTATTCGCGTTAGTTAAGTCTTTCTCGGGGAAAAATACACTATTACTTAAAAACGATAATGCCCAGCTTTCACAACCCGATAAAACGACAAGGCGTCGTTCATTATTTAACAATGCTTGTTCGGCAAAAGTTTTAAGCCATGAATGAAACTGTTTAGCTTGCATATAAACCTTAATATTTTTGTAATAATCCTCATTTGAAAATGACGATATAACAAGGAAATAAGTCTATCTAATTAAAAGAAAATTAGCTATTTCAATTTAACTTAACTTTAACTTGTTTTTAACTTTGCAAACTCTGTATTTTGCGTATAGGCTAAAGTGATGATTAAAACCACAAGAAATAAATGGTTATTTTAGCGATTCCATCACTAAACCTTAATTAACTTGTCCTAGATCAATGTAGTGATGCAAACAAAAAAATAAAATTACCTTAGTTTATTTATGAACGAAGAGAGCATTATGAATCAAGCATCATCCCCTGAAGATCAAAAGAAACACGAACGTAATACCTTCATCTTTTTAGCTGTATTTTTGGCCCCTATTTTGTCAGTAATCATTGTTGCGGGTTTTGGCTTTGCAGTATGGATCAGTCAAATATTTTTAGGTCCTCCGACAACTTAACAGTCGTTAACTATAAAGAGTCGAAACAGTGGAACGTATAATAGATCCCTCAAGAAGACGATTTTTTCGCGGCAGAGTAAAAACCGTGCAAGTGATGAGATTACCTTGGATTTTCAGTGAAGAGCATTTCACTCAGGGTTGTGATCAATGCCAAAATTGTATCAAAGCTTGTGATAGCAATATCATCATTCAAGATGAATCTGGCTTTCCTAAAATAGACTTCGGTCAAGGCGAATGTACCTTCTGCGACAAGTGCATTGAAACTTGCCCACAGCCGCTTTTCTCAAATTCATTTACCAAGCACAACAGCGAAGAGGATAGCAAACAAAAACCTTGGCCTGTAACGATCGAAATAGGCGACAAATGTTTAGCAAAAAATGACATTTATTGTCAGAGCTGTCGTGATGAATGTGAAACCAATGTCATTAAATTTAATTACCTTGATTCCAGTATTCCTAAACCCAGCATAATTGAACAAGATTGCAGTCAGTGCGGCGCGTGCCTTACTAGCTGTCCACAAGATGCAATAACATTTAATTTCATTAACGCAAATCAGTAAGTGACATGGAAACTATGAGCCAAACACAACCAAACAGCGATGAGCACAGAATGACAAATAGCAATGAGTATCATGTTGCTAGCTTAGTAGCTTATGCCATAAAAGATCAGGTTAACGAAGTACAAGCAGCAATAAATGCTGTTGATGGTGCTGAAATTCATGCTACCAGTAATGAGGGGAAGATTGTCTTCACTCTTGAAGGCAATAGTCACAAAGCCATTGGCAAGAAAATGGACATCTTAAGAGTGCACCAAGGGCTTATTAATTTATCGCCCGTTTATCATCAGTTTCTAGACGAAAAAGATGATGAAAATAAAGAAGATAACTACCAAGAAATTAAGTAAACAAAAGTATAAAAAACATAAAATAAAATCAAATAAAATAACCATTAAATTTAATCGAATCAAAATAAGCAAAAGGAAGGTGACCCAATGACAATTAATCGCCGAGAATTTATTAAAGCCAATGCTGTTGCTGCGGCAGCCGCAGTTGCAGGGGTATCAGTACCTGCAGTAGCCTCTAATTTAATTACTAGTTCAGATATTACTAAACTTAAGTGGGATAAAGCCGCTTGTCGCTTCTGTGGTACTGGCTGTAGTGTTAATGTAGGTGTAATGGATGGCAAAGTTGTTGCCACTCATGGTGATATTAAATCACCAGTAAACAAAGGCCTTAACTGCGTCAAAGGCTACTTCCTTTCTAAGATAATGTACGGTAAAGACAGATTAACAACGCCTTTATTACGCATGACTAACGGTAAATATGACAAAGAAGGTGAATTCACGCCTATTTCTTGGGATCAAGCTTTTAATGTTATGGCTGAAAAAGCCAACGCAGCCTTAAAAAAAGATGGCCCCGAAGCCGTTGGTATGTTTGGTTCAGGACAATGGACAGTGCAAGAAGGTTACGCCGCTTCAAAACTAATGAAAGCTGGTTTTCGTACTAATAATATCGACCCTAATGCTCGTCACTGTATGGCTTCAGCTGTGGGTGGCTTTATGCGTACCTTTGGTATTGACGAGCCAATGGGTTGCTATGATGATTTAGAAGCTGCCGATGCATTTGTATTATGGGGCTCAAACATGGCAGAAATGCACCCTATCTTATGGACGCGTTTAACCGATCGTCGCTTAAGTGCGCCTCATGTAAAAGTTGCAGTGTTATCAACGTTTGAGCATAGAAGCTTTGATTTAGCTGATAATGGCATGATTTTTACACCACAAACTGATTTAGCTATCTTAAATTACATTGCAAATTACATTATCCAAACAGATAGAGTAAACAAAGACTTTGTTAGCAAGCATACCAACTTTAGACTAGGCGAAACTGATATTGGTTATGGCCTTCGTCCTGAGCATCCGTTAGAGCAAAAAGCGAAGAATAACGGTAAAACGAAAGGCAGCTCAAAACCAATAAACTTTGAAGAGTATGCAAAATTTGTCAGCACTTACACTGCCGAGTACACCTCAAAGCTTTCAGGTGTTCCAACGCATAAACTAGAGGCGTTAGCTGAACTGTATGCCGATCCAAAAGTGAAAGTCACCTCATTTTGGACAATGGGCTTTAATCAGCATACCCGTGGCGTTTGGGCAAACAACCTCGTTTATAATATTCATTTACTTACTGGTAAAATTTCGACCCCAGGTAATAGTCCATTTTCATTAACAGGCCAACCATCAGCTTGTGGTACCGCACGTGAAGTTGGTACTTTCTCACATCGCTTACCGGCTGATATGGTTGTAGCAAACCCTAAACATCGTGCTATTGCTGAGAAAATTTGGGACTTACCTGAAGGTACTATTCCACCTAAACCTGGTTATCACGCGGTTTTACAAAACCGTATGCTTAAAGACGGCAAGTTAAACTTCTACTGGGTGCAATGTAACAACAACATGCAAGCAGCGGCTAACATCAATGAAGAAGCTTACCCAGGTTACCGTAATCCGAAAAACTTTATTGTAGTATCAGACCCTTACCCAACAGTTACCGCACAGGCAGCTGATTTAATTTTACCAACTGCAATGTGGGTAGAAAAAGAAGGGGTTTACGGTAATGCTGAACGTCGTACACAATCTTGGTACCAAATGGTTCAATCGCCAGAAGGTGCTAAATCAGATTTATGGCAGTTAGTAGAATTCTCTAAGCGTTTCAAAATTGAAGATGTGTGGCCTGAAGAACTTATCGCTAAAAAGCCAGAAGTGCGCGGTAAAACAATGTTCGACGTACTTTACAAAGACTCATCTGTCGGTAAATTCCCTCTTGATGAGATCCCTAAAGATCGTCTAAATGATGAATCTCGTCATTTTGGTTTCTACATCCAAAAAGGTTTATTCGAAGAGTATGCTGCCTTTGGTCGTGGCCATGCACATGATTTAGCACCTTACGATAGATATCATCAAGAGCGCGGTTTACGTTGGCCTGTCGTTAACGGTAAAGAAACCAAATGGCGCTTCAAAGAAGGGTCTGATCCTTATGTTAAACCAGGCAGTGGCTGGGACTTCTACGGTAAAAAAGATGGCCGCGCTATTATTTTTGCCCTGCCATATGAACCCGCAGCTGAGTCTCCTGATGAAGAATACGACTTATGGCTATCAACCGGCCGTGTCTTAGAGCACTGGCATTCTGGTTCAATGACTCAACGTGTTCCTGAGCTATACAAAGCGATGCCTGACGCTCTAGTGTACATGCACCCTGACGATGCTAAAAAACGCAATATGCGACGCGGCGATCTTGTTAAATTAGTTTCTCGCCGTGGTGAAGTACAAACACGCGTAGAAACCAGAGGCCGTAATAAGCCACCTAAGGGGTTGGTTTATATGCCATGGTTTGATGCTAGTCGTTTAGTTAACAAAGTCACTTTAGATGCCACAGATCCGTTATCGAAAGAAACTGATTATAAAAAATGTGCTATCAAAATAGTTAAAGTTTAGGAGAGTGATATGAAAAATTTAAATCTAGCGTTAATCGCCGGCTTAATGGCATTGGTCTTAGTGCCTACACTTATTTCATTAACTGCCTTTGCAGCGGATAAAGCAGAAATAAATACCGTAGCGACTCTTAGAGATCACACAGCTATCGATGTGCAAAAAGAGCCTAATATTATTCCTAAAGTCGTAAATAAAGATATTAAGCGGGGTCGTAACTATCCTATGCAGCCTCCGGTTATTCCTCACACTACTCGTAGCTATGAGGTAAATAAATATAATAACAAATGTATGTCGTGTCACTCACGCCACCGTACGGAGAAATCTCAAGCGCCGATGGTAAGTGTAACTCATTACATGGATCGCGATGGTAACTTCCTGGCAGAGATGTCACCTCGTCGTTATTTTTGCAATCAATGTCATGTTACTCAAGTTGATGCTAAGCCACTGGTGGAAAATACCTTCACTGATATGCGCAGCTTAATGAAGAACAAAACAGCTACTTCTAAAGAGCACTAGGAGCAATCATGAAAAATATTCTTATTATAGGTTGGCAAACCTTAAGAAAACCTAGTGGTTACTACAGCCTTGGTGCGTTAGTTATTGGAGGTTTTATTGCAGGTATTATCTTTTGGGGTGGTTTCAATACAGCCTTAGAGGTCACAAATACTGAAGAGTTTTGTATTTCATGTCATGAAATGGAAAATAATGTCTACGAAGAGTTAAAAACGACGATTCACTTCTCTAACCGTTCGGGCGTCAGAGCTACTTGTCCTGATTGTCATGTTCCGCATAACTGGACAGACAAAATAGCAAGAAAAATGAAAGCATCGAAGGAAGTATGGGGCGCTATTTTTGGCACAATTAATACTCGAGAGAAGTTTTTAGTCCACCGTAAACGATTAGCCCAAAATGAATGGGAGCGCTTAAAAGCCAACGATTCTTTAGAGTGTCGTAACTGTCATAACTTCGATTATATGGACTTTACTGAGCAAAGTGAACGCGCTTCTTATCAGCATTCCACAGCATTAGCTGCTGGCGAGAAGACCTGTATAGACTGTCATAAAGGTATTGCACATCAATTACCTGATATGAAAGGTGTTGAAGGTTGGTAAATCTGATATACGTTTAAACTTAATTAAAAACCAGTGATTATTCGCTGGTTTTTTTTATTAAATTTAGCTCTTGTATTGAAAATGTCATATTAGTTGCCTATAAATTTATTATGTTTAAATATATATTTATAGGTGCGACCCATGGTAAGTGATATTGATGATGGCTTTCTTGACCAAATGGAGCCTAATGATGCCTCTAACGATGATGAAACCAATAATGACAATACCGAGAGCAGCACTCTAGCCAACAAAAAAGCGCAAGAACAAGCGCAAAAAAACTTGCTTGCTCGTAAGCGTATTGATGAGTTGAGAGAGAAAAAACGTCTTAGAGATTTATTAGATGATAGTGAGGACTGGTAAAATTCGTACAACACCTTGCATTGATACAATTAAAGCCTAAAATAGCACTCCCCTTAAATGCTATTTACTCCATTTAACACATGACATTATTAGAAAAATTACGTTGTTTATTTACCTTTGGCCAAGGTGTCGCGTTACCTCTACCTGCAATTGCTAAAAACAGTACCCCGCTCCCTCTTTTTACTCAATGGTTCGAAGATGCGAATAAATCAGGTGTTTTATTGCCTGAAGCAGTGTCAGTGAGTACCTGTAGTGCTGACGGTCAACCTAGCTCACGTATGGTATTATTAAAGAGTTTTGATGAAAATGGCTTTGTTTTCTTTACCAATTATGGCAGCAGAAAAAGCCATGAATTAGCAGAAAATAGTAAGGTGGCTTTGTTATTTCATTGGGGTGTATTGCAACGACAAATTCGGATAGAAGGCACAGTTGAAAAAATCAGTTCACAAGAGTCTGCGGATTACTTTCACAGTAGAGACCGTGGTAGTCAAGTTGGCGCTTGGGCATCTAAGCAGAGCAATAAATTAACACATGACGACGAATTGATTGAACGTATGGCACACTTTCAAAAAAAGTATGCCGAAGGTGAAGTTCCCCACCCTGAGTTTTGGGGCGGTTGGCGAGTTAAACCTCAATATATCGAATTCTGGCAAGGCCGTGCGAATCGCTTACACGATAGAGTTTGTTTTGAAAAACATCAAGATGAATGGGCACAACATAAATTGCACCCATAACTTCATGGTTTTACTGCTACAGAGCCTATCGTTATAACTTTAGGCTTTACTTGTAGGTTTTATGCAATGCGGCCTATTGCTGTTTTGATAGAAGTTCGTTGATACCGATAAGTGCTTAGTTAATTGCTTAATGCGCGTTTCATTTGATGGGTGAGTTGACATAAACTCTGCAGGTGCACCTTGGCCTGATTTAGCGCTCACATTGCCCATGTTTTGCCAAAGTTTTATACTCGCTTTCGGATCAAAGCCTGAACGCGCCATTAAGTCTTGACCAATAATGTCTGCCTCACTTTCATGGGAACGACTATAAGGCATAATGACGCCATATTGCAGACCGATACCAAGACCAGCCATCCATAAGCCTTTATTATCAACATCACTTGCACCAACCGCTACTGCAGCGACAGCCAAACCGACATTCGACAATTTATTTGCAGATAAGCGTTCATTAGAATGATGTTCAATCACATGCCCTACTTCATGGCCAATAATAGCGCCAAGTTGATCTTGATTTTCCGTCACATTCAATATACCCGTGTAAACACCAATTTTACCACCAGGTAGTGCAAAAGCATTTACTTGTTTGGAATCAAAAACCACTACTTCCCAAGCGCCTTGGTGTGCTGATTTAGGAACATTAACCGTAATTGCTTTAGCAACACATTGCACGAAACCATTAACCGCCTTATCTTCGCTAATGGGTATGTTCTTCTTCATATCTTCAAAAGAAGCTGCGCCCATTTGATTCAATTCACTTTCGGAAAATAACATAACCTGTTTACGCCCAGTGGTAGAGGTAGAGCAGGCTGAAAGTAAAAATAAAGCCAACGAAGTAACCGTTAACTGTTTAAGCGAAAATTTATTAGTGAATGAGAACATAGTGTTTATCAACGCAAGTAAAGGTTTATAAAATATCAACAGATCTTAACATTACACTAACGAGAAAACACTAAACATAAAAAAACCGAGACAAGCTCGGTTTTTTTAAAAGATATCTATTGCTTATTAGGCTAATCGATTAGCCAGATACAAGGGCTAATAACACACCAGCAGCAACCGCAGAGCCAAGTACACCTGCGACGTTAGGTCCCATAGCATGCATAAGTAAGAAGTTATGCGGATTCGACTCTAAGCCAACTTTATTAGCAACTCTAGCCGCCATAGGTACAGCAGAAACACCAGCTGCGCCAATCAATGGGTTAATTGGTGTTTTTGAAAGTTTATTCATGGTTTTAGCCATGATCACACCAGAAGCAGTACCAATTGAAAAAGCAACAGCACCAAGCGCTAAAATACCTAAAGTTTCGACATTTAAAAAGGCTTCAGCACTTAACTTTGAACCAACACCTAAACCTAAAAAGATAGTGGTGATATTAATAAGTTCATTTTGTGCTGTACTGCTTAATCTATCAACAACACCAGACTCTCGCATTAAGTTACCTAAACAAAACATACCTACTAGCGGTGTTGCTGCTGGCAAGAAGAAAATTGTCATGAGCAATACACCTAAAGGAAAAATAATTTTTTCAATTTTGGTGACTGTTCTTAACTGCTCCATTTCAATTTTACGTTCATCTTCGGTAGTTAGTGCTCTCATGATCGGTGGTTGAATAATCGGAACCAATGCCATGTAAGAATAAGCAGCAACGGCAATTGCCCCCAATAACTCAGGTGCTAATTTAGACGCTAAGAAGATCGCTGTTGGCCCATCTGCACCACCAATAATAGCAATGGCAGAGGCATCTTTTAAAGTAAACTCAATGCCCGGCACATAATTTAAGGCTATTGCACCAAATAGCGTTGCAAAAATACCAAATTGTGCCGCGGCGCCTAATAATAACGTTTTAGGGTTGGCGATAAGCGCGCCAAAGTCGGTCATCGCACCAACACCCATAAAGATAATTAGTGGAAATATCCCCGTATCAATACCAGCATAATAAATATAATGTAATAAACCGCCAACTTCAGAAA